>Ga0209517_10006785_pt1 | contig 13968 bp, 7 predicted proteins | sample PeaSoiMetSII2010_FD_187695 | JGI IMG/M metagenome (GOLD analysis project Ga0209517, IMG submission 187695) | Peat soil microbial communities from Weissenstadt, Germany - SII-2010 (SPAdes) (version 2) | ecosystem: Environmental > Terrestrial > Soil > Wetlands > Peat | place: Germany: Weissenstadt...
TTGCCCCATCATGATTAGCACCCCTCCGAGAATGGTGATCCAGCAGAACATGGCAAGGATTTATTCCTTGTACCACGCTTCTGCTCCCACTCCGATTGCTAATCACGGTGACTTTTTCAACACCCACAGGCCATTACACTCATTGACCCTCGCACGCGCTTCCCACCCAACCTCCAACCCCACCTATCTCCACTCCGCGCCCCCGCGCGCCCCGCCCCCGACAACAAAGGGATGGGTCGATCTGGGCAGATGAGTTGAACGATGAGATGAGTTGAGAATGAGCAGGGTAGGGATGATTTGATCTGAGTCCCAGTCCAAACATGATCACAGAGGGGGGGTGTCTCTGGGAGGCCTCCTTTCCCTTCTCCCCGGCAATCGTTGACTTTGTTTTCGTCCGCTCCTAAGATGGCTCACCTGCACCACTGCGGACGATATGATCGGCGAAACCATCTCTCACTACAAGGTCATCGAAAAGCTGGGCGGCGGTGGGATGGGCGTCGTCTACAAGGCCGAGGACACGCGGCTGCACCGTTTCGTGGCGCTGAAATTCCTGCCCGATGAAGTGGCCCGCGACCCGCAGGCGCTCAGCCGTTTCCAGCGCGAGGCGCAAGCGGCGTCGGCGCTCAACCATCCCAACATCTGTACGATCTACGACATTGGCGAACAGAACGGCCTGGCGTTCATCGCCATGGAGTTTCTGGACGGCGAAACCCTGAAGCATGTAATCCGGAACCGTCCCATGGAACTGGACACCCTGCTGTCACTGGCCATTGAAACGGCGGATGCGCTGGACGCGGCGCACTCTCAGGGCATTGTCCACCGCGACATCAAGCCCGCCAACATCTTCGTCACCAAGCGCGGGCACTCCAAGATTCTGGACTTCGGGCTGGCGAAGATGGTCGCGGTGCGCGGGATTGAAGCAACCGCGACGCGCACCGAGGATCCAAACCTGACCAGTCCGGGATCGGCGATCGGGACCGTGGCGTATATGTCGCCCGAGCAGGCGCGCGCCAAGGAACTCGACGCCCGCACCGACTTGTTCTCGTTCGGAGTGGTGCTGTACGAGATGGCGACGGGCCAGGTGCCGTTTCGCGGAGAAAGTACGGCGGAGATTTTTGACGCCATTCTGAATCGAGTCCCGGCCGCGCCCGTGCGGTTGAATTCCGCGCTGCCGTCGAAACTCGAAGACATTATCAACAAGGCGCTGGAGAAAGATCGGAACCTGCGTTACCAGCACGCGGCCGACATGCGAACCGATCTGCAGCGGCTCAAGCGCGACACTGAAACGGGCCGGGCGGGAGCGGTGACCAGCGGAGCGATGCCGGTGGTGCCGGAGAGCGGCTCTCACCAGGCGGCAGCACCGCCGGCGGTTCCGGGTTCGGGCTCGGCGCCATCTGTGGCTGCGTCTGCTTCCTCTGTTCCGGCCTCTCCTGCCGCGGCTTCTGCCACTTCAACATCGGGATCCGCGCAGGTCTCGGCAATCGCGGCGAGTGGGGGAAGCGAGCTTTGGCGAGTTCTGGTTCCGGCTGCCCTCGTGCTCATCGCCGTCGTGGTTGCCGCGGGTCTCTACTCGCGCTCGCGGCCAGGAACCGCCGCCGAGAAGACAACCGCGCTCACCGAGAAGGACACCGTGGTGCTGGCGGACTTCGACAACAAGACCGGGGACGCTGTTTTCGATGATGCCCTGAAGCAGGCGCTGGCGGTGGCACTCGGACAGTCGCCGTTTCTGAACATTCTCTCCGACCGCAGAGTCGAGGAGACGCTGCGGTTGATGGGACGTCCCTCGACCGAGAAGATCACCCGCGATGTGGCGCGGGAACTTTGTATTCGCACGGGCAGCAAGGCGATCGTGCTGGGGTCTATTTCGAACCTAGGAGGCCAATACGTAATCGGCCTGAACACCGTGGGATGCAACAGCGGAGATACGCTGGCCACGGAACAGGAGCAGGCCACGAACAAGCAGGACGTGTTGAAGGCGCTGGGCACGGCGGCTTCCGCGCTGCGGGGAAAGCTGGGCGAATCCCTCGCCACAGTTCAGAAGTTCGATGTTCCGGTGGAAGCGACTACGCCTTCGCTGGAAGCGCTGAAGGCTTATAGCATGGGCATCACCACCAGCCGCACGAAGGGAGACGCTGAGGCCATTCCGTTCCTGAAGCGCGCCGTTGAACTCGATCCCAATTTTGCGATGGCCTATGTTGGAATGGGCGTCCACTATGCCAACCTCGGTCAGGCCAGTCTGGCTGCGGAGTACACCAAGAAAGCCTACGACCTGAGGGACCGCGTGAGTGACCGCGAGAAGTACCGCATCTCTGCGTTTTACTACCAATACGTTACCGGCGAAGTGGAGAAGGCCACAGAGGCTTATGAACTCTGGGCCAAGACTTATCCGCGTGATCTAGCGCCTCACAACAACCTGGGATACATCTACACCAGCCTCGGACAATACGACAAAGCAGCGGTCGAAACGGAGGAATCGCAGCGTCTTGAGCCCACGCTGAACGGATACGGCAATCTAGGCGGCATTTACATGAACCAAGGCCGTCTGGATGACGCCAAGGCGCTCCTGCAGCAGGCCCGGGCCAACAAACTCGATGGCCTGGTTCTTCGTGCCGACTGGTATAGCCTCGCATTTCTGCGGGGCGACGCGGCTGAAATGGAGCGGGATGTAGCCTGGGCCGCGGGCCGGCCTGGGGAAGAAGACGTGATGCTCTCCACCCAGTCCGATACGGAAGCCTACTACGGGCGACTGACGCGGGCCCGGGATTTCTCGCGCCGTGCCGTGGACGCCGCGGTGCGAAATGACTCGAAGGAAACGGCTGCGCTCTGGCAAGGCAATGCCGCTCTGCGGGAGTCTGAGTTCGGCAATGCTGCCGCCGCCAAACAGCGCGTGGATGCGGCGCTGGCCCTGGCTCCCGGACGGGACGTAAGGCTGCTGGCCGGCATGACCCTGGCGCGAGTTGGCGAGACGGCACGAGCCAAGGCGATCGTCGAACAGCTGGAAAAAAGCGAAGCCACGAATACGATGCTGAAGATTTACTGGCTGCCGACCATCAAGGCAGCCATCGATCTGAACGGCGGCAATCCTTCGCAGGCGGTGATTGATCTGGAAGCAGCCGGCCCGTACGAACTGGGAGGGCCAACGCCCATCAGCGGCTTGTACCCGGTTTACGTGCGCGGACAGGCGTACCTTGCGGAGCACAACGGGGCCGCGGCCGCCGCCGAATTCCAGAAGATGCTCGATCACAGCGGCATCGTGGTGAACTTGCCTCTGGGCGCGCTGGCGCATCTGCAACTGGGACGAGCGTATGTAATGTCCGGCGACACCGCCAAGGCCAAGGGCGCGTATCAGGACTTCTTCAACATCTGGAAGGAAGCCGACCCGGATATTCCCATCCTCAAGGAAGCGAAGGCGGAGTACGAGAAGCTGAAGTAGGGCCCCTCGTTGACTTTGTTTCCCTCCGGCTCCTAAGATGGCTTGCCCGAAGTTGGAATTCGACCTCGCAGGCGGCGCTCCGCGAACGACATGATCGGCCAAACCATTTCCCACTACCGCATTGTTGAGAAGCTCGGCGGCGGCGGGATGGGCGTGGTGTATAAGGCCGAAGACTTGAAACTCGGCCGCTTCGTCGCCCTCAAATTCCTGCCCGACGAGTTGGCCAAAGATACGCAGGCCCTCAGCCGCTTCCAGCGCGAAGCCAAATCTGCCTCTGCTCTGAACCACCCAAACATCTGCACCATTTACGAAATTGACGACCAGCATGGGCAGGCGTTCATCGCCATGGAGTATCTGGACGGCGTGACGCTGAAACATCGGATCGGCGGGCGTCCGCTGGACCTGGAACTGATTCTCTCGCTGGCCATTGAGATTGCCGACGCCCTGGACGCGGCGCACACCGAAGGCATCATTCATCGCGATATCAAGCCCGCGAATATCTTCGTGACCAAGCGCGGGCACGCCAAGATTCTGGACTTCGGGCTGGCCAAGATCACGCTCGCGGGCTATTCGTCGAGCCACGTGGCGGCTCTGAACACGCAAACCGGTTCGGGGGAAGCCGAGCATCTGACCAGCCCGGGCACGATGGTCGGAACCGTCGCCTATATGTCGCCGGAGCAAGCGCGTGCCCGCGAACTCGATGCGCGTACCGATCTGTTTTCCTTCGGCGCGGTGCTGTACGAAATGGCGACTGGAGCGTTGCCTTTCTATGGTGAAAGCTCTGCGGTCATCTTCAAGGCTATCCTCGATGCCGTTCCACCGCCGCCGATTCGTTTCAATCGCGAGATTCCGCCCAAGCTGGAAGACATCATCTACAAAGCTCTGGAGAAAGACCGGAACCTGCGCTATCAGAGGGCGGCGGAGATGCGGACCGACCTGCAACGCCTGAAGCGTGACACCGATACGGGACGAATGGCCATCAGTTCCGGGACCGCGCCGGCACTGCACGAAAGCGGCTCTCAGGGAGCGGCGCCCGCGGTCCCGGCCTCGAGTTCAAGTCACGTGGTTGCAGGCATCTCGTCCGCAGCGGCCGCTCCGAGCAAGCAACCGTGGAAGATCGTGGTCGGGGCTGGTGTAGTGGTCGCAGCGCTCGTCGCGGGAGGTCTTTACTCTTACCGCTACGTTCAATCGCATCGAGTCACGCCTCTGACTGAAAAAGATATCGTGGTGCTCTCCGATTTTGACAACAGGACCGGGGATGCTGTCTTTGATGATGCGCTGAAGCAGGCGCTGGCGGTGGAACTGGGCCAGTCTCCCTTCCTGAATGTCCTCTCCGACCGGAAGGTCAGCGAGACCTTGCAGATGATGGGCCGTCCCGCGAACCAGCGGATCACTGCGGATGTAGGCCGCGAGCTTTGCCTGCGCACCGGCAGCAAGGCCCTGCTGGGCGGCACGATCTCCCCCCTGGGCAGCCATTACCTGATTGAACTGAGCGCGGTCGCCTGCAGCACGGGCGATAACCTGGCCAAGGAGCAGGGTGAGGCTACCGGCAAGGAAGATGTTTTGAAGACCCTGAGCCGAGCCTCTGCCAGTCTGCGTAACAAGCTGGGAGAATCGCTGCCGTCGGTCCAGAAGTTTGATGTTCCCATTGAAGCCACCACATCGTCCCTCGACGCCCTGAAAAACTACAGCCTGGCCGTTAAAGTAGGACGCGAACAGGGAGACGCTCCCAGCCTTCCGTTTCTGAAGCGCGCGATTGAACTCGATCCTAATTTCGCCATCGCATATTCCGGGTTGGCGATTGCGTACACGAACCTTCAGGAACCTTCACTCGCCATGGAATGCGCCACCAAGGCATACCAGTTGCGGGATCGCGTTACGGAACGCGAGAAGCTGCGTATTTCCGCGACCTATTTTCAATCCACGGGAGAAGTAGACAAGGAAATACAGATCTACGAACTGTGGTCGGCGAACTATCCTCGCGATTTCGTTCCTCGGGGCAACCTGGGCGTGAACTACTCTTTCATGGGGCAATATGAGAAGGCTCTCCAGGCGAATCTGGAAGTGCTGAAGCTGGCGCCGGAAGTGGTTGTCAGCTACCAGAATCTGGGAGCAATGTACCTCGCCCTGAACCACCTGGATGATGCCCAAGCCACCTTCGATCAGGCGATCGCCCACAAACTGGATGGAGGCGGTCTCCGCCAGAACATGTACTTTCTCGCCTTTCTCAAGGGAGACACCGCGCAGATGGCGCAACAGTTGGCCTGGGGCGCAGGCAAACGCGGAGAAGAAGATCCTTTGCTGTCCATGCAGTCCGATACCGAGGCCTATTACGGACGGATGAACAAGGCTCGGGATTTTACCCGCCGGGCGGTGGACTCGGCCGTCCGCGCCGAGTCCAAAGAGACCGCGGCTTTGTGGCAGGTGAATGCTGCGCTGCGCGAAGCGGAGTTGGGCAACGCTGACCTTGCCAAGCAAGGAGTGACGGCGGCTCTGGCGCTGTCTCCGGGGCGGGATGTGAAGGCGGCTGCGGCCCTCACGCTGGCTCGCGCCGGCGAGTCTGCCCGAGCCCGGGCCCTGGCCGAGGAGATCGAGAAGGGCTACCCAACCAATACCATTTTGAAGCTCTACTGGCTGCCCACTATCTACGCTGCCATTGAACTCAACAAGGGCAATTCCTCGCAGGCGATTGTGGCGCTGGAACCCACCGCTCCTTACGAACTGGGCGCGCCGCCGCAGCTGCCGGTGGGAACGCTCTATCCGGCCTATCTGCGCGGCCAAGCCTATCTGCTGGCGCACAATGGGACGGCCGCAGCCGCCGAGTTCCAGAAGCTACTCGACCACCGGGGCATCGTAGCCAACTTCGTGATGGGATCACTGGCGCATCTCCAGGGCGGCCGTGCTGATACGATGGCGGGCAAGACCGCCGAGGCGAAAGAGGCGTATGGAGACTTCCTCGCCCTCTGGAAAGACGCCGACCCCGACACCCCCGTCCTGAAAAAAGCCCAGGCAGAGTACGCGAAGCTGAAGTAGTGCCGAAGCAGTGCCCCAATCAGGCCGCAGAGCAGCCAATTCTACGGGCGTCATCCTGAGCGTAGCCGTTCTTCAGGCGGAGCGAAGGATCTCGCGCGCCACTGCCCCGCATCCTTCCGTTGACTTTGTTTCCCCTCGCACCCTAAGATGGCTCTCCGGAACTTGAAGCTTTTCCTTGCGGCAACGCCGCTGCGAACAACGCTACTAAGAACAATATGATCGGCCAGAACATCTCTCACTACAGGGTGATCGAAAAGCTCGGCGGCGGCGGGATGGGCGTTGTCTACAAGGCCGAGGACACGCGCTTGCGCCGCTTTGTGGCCCTGAAGTTCCTTCCGGAAGACGTGACCCGCGACACGGCAGCGCTCAGCCGGTTCCGGCGCGAGGCGCAGGCGGCCTCGGCCCTGAACCATCCCAACATTTGCACGATTTACGACATCGGCGAAGAGGGCGACCAGGCCTTCATCGTTATGGAGTACCTGGAAGGCGAGACCCTGAAGCACCTGATCGGCGACCGGCCGCTCGAGACCGAAAAGTTATTGGCGATTGGGATTGACGTGGCGGACGCGCTGGATGCAGCCCATTCCAAGGGCATTGTGCACCGCGACATCAAGCCGGCGAATATTTTTGTGACCCAGCGCGGGACGGCGAAGATTCTCGACTTCGGGCTGGCCAAGGTGACGCAGGAGGCGAGCCGGGCGCTCGATCCGACGGAAGCCACCAAGACCGAGGGCATGATGGCCGAGCATTTGACCAGTCCGGGCTCGGCGCTGGGCACGGTGGCCTATATGTCGCCGGAGCAGGTGCGGGGCAAGACGCTCGACGCCCGCACCGATCTGTTTTCGTTCGGCATAGTGCTCTACGAGATGGCGACCGGCGCGGTGCCCTTCCGGGGAGAAACCTCAGGGGTCATTTTCGACGCGATCATGAACCGGGCGCCGCTGCCGCCGTTCCGGCTGAATCCGAATTTGCCTCCGAAACTCGAAGACGTGATCAACCGGGCCCTGGAAAAAGACCGCGAGTTGCGCTACCAGCATGCGGTGGACATCAAGTCGGAGTTGCTGCGGCTAAAGCGGGATTTGGACTCGGGACGGAGCGGGGCGGCGACGTCGTCGGCCTCCGTGGAGGCGGCGGAGAGTGCAGGTCCGGCTGTGTCGGGTCCGGCGCAGCCGTCTGCGCAGCGTTCCAGCGGGAGGACGGCGGCAGCTTCCTCATCCGCAGCCTCGTCACCGGCCTCGACAGAGGTATCGCGCGCAGCCGCTTTGGCCTCTGCTCCATCGGGAAGTAGAGCGGCAGCGGATCCCTCCCGGGCGTGGGTCAAGTGGATGGTTCCAGCGGCGGTGGTGCTGACGCTGGCGGTGATTGCCACCGCATTCTACCTGCGCAAGCATCAGGCGGTGCAACTGACCGACAAAGATCAGCTCATCCTGGCCGACTTCACCAATCAGACCGGCGATGCCGTTTTCGATTCCACCTTGAAAGAGGCGCTGGCCATTCAGCTGGAGCAGTCGCCCCTGCTGCAACTGGTCAGCGATTCGGAACTGCACAGCAACCTGCAATACCTGGGGCAGGCGAAGGATCAGAAAATCACTCCGGAACTGGCGCAGCAACTCGGCCAGCGTTTGGGAGTGAAGGCGTATCTGGCGGGGACCATCGCAAACCTGGGACCGTCGTATGTGATTTCGATCAACGCGGTGAATTGCGCCACCGGCGAAGTGTTTGCGCGGGAGCAGGAAACCGCTCCCGACAAAACGGCGGTGCTGCAGGCGGTTTCGAAAGCGGCCACGGCGATCCGGGCGCGGCTGGGCGAATCCATGTCGTCCATTCAGAAGCTGACGACTCCGTACACCAACGTGACCACCGCCAATCTGCAAGCCTTCCATGCGTTTTCGCTGGGCGAGGACGAGCACCGCATGGGCCACGATTTCCAGGCGCTCTCGTTTTATGCCGAAGCCGTCCGGCTCGATCCCAACTTCGCCATGGCCTACGCACGGTTGGGAGTGACCTACTCGACCCAGGGTTCGATTGCCAAGGCGCAGGAGTACATGAAAAAGGCCTATGACCTGCGCGAGCGCGTCACCGAGCGCGAGCGCATGTACATCGAGTCGCAATACGCGAACTTCCAGTACGATCTGCCCAAGGCCTTGGAGTCCTACAAGCTGTTTGCCGCAACCTATCCCAGGGATGCCGCGGCGTGGAACAACCTGGCGATTGTGTATTCGGAAATAGGCGATTTTGAGCAGGCTGCCGCCGGTTTCGAGAAGACCTGGGAGATCGCCAAATGGGACAACGTGGCGGCCAGCAACGCCGCCGGCACTTTGATTGGCCTGGACCGGTTGCAGGAAGGTGAGCGCTACCTAAAAGAGGCGAAGGAGCAGGGCGGCGGAGAAGACATCAATTACCAGGGAACCGCCATGACGGATGAATTTCTCTCCGGGCGGACCGATTGGGAGAAGCATCTGCAGTGGGCGGCGAGCCGTCCCGACGGCTTCAACGTGGAAGCGACCGCGGCCATGTTCTACATGTTTCAGGGCCGCATGCACGAGGCTGACCACGCCTGGGAGCACGCCGCGCAAAGGGCCGAGCAGCAGCACTTTTCCGATGCCGCGGGTGGACTCTACGCGGTCAAGGCGTTGCATGATGCCCTGGTCTCCAACTGCTCCGCGGCCCGCGAGGCGGCTCACCACGGTCTCGCGCTTGACCACTCGCTTGCGACCGTTCCCGATGTCGGACTCGCTCTGGCGTTGTGCGGTGAAGCCGCCACCGCTCTGAAGGAAATCGAACGGCTGGCCGCCGATGCGCCGAGCAATACCCTGGTGAACGATATTTATGTCCCCGAAGTCAAAGCGGCCGTCGCCTTGGCGCAACGCCACCCCGAACAGGTGAGTGGACTGCTGAATCCGGCGATGCCCTATGGTCTGGTGTCCAAGGTGCCACAGCTTCTTGGCCGCGCCTCGATCGAAATCAAGAGCCCGCAACAGGCTGTCTCCGATTTCGCGCCCGGGCTGCGCTACCGCGGTTTGGGTTTGGGAGAAGGGACCGGAGGAACTTCCCAGGCTCCCGACTACGTTCTTTGCCTGCTGGAGACGGCGCGGGCACAGGCCCTGTTTGACCAGGCAGCCGCGACGCGGAGCTATCAGCAACTGCTCGACATCTGGAAGAATGCCGACGCCGATTTCATCCCCGCGCAAGAGGCTAAGCGCGAACTGGCGGCGCTGTCAGCGGGCGCGAAGAACTGACAGGGCCTCGGGCTTGTCGTACACAAAGGTGGACGCCTCGGTGATCCTCTGTGCCCTCTGTGGTTGATCACAGAGGTTGAATTTTCTAAGTCGGGGTCGCACCCTGCGCATCCCGGTTTGCCCATCTCACACGCGCAATGGGACAATAGAAACCTATGCAAAAATCGCTTACCGCAGGTGTGATTCAACTACTGGCGGCCGGGATGATGCTGGCGGGCAATCTGCCGGCGCAGACTCCAGCGGCCGCGCCCTCTCCAACCGCATCTCAACCGGCCTCTCCGGCCAAAACGCAAACCGGCGCCGCGGCGAAGAAGGCGCCAGCTGCCGCGAAGGGCGCGCCTGCGGTGGCGCTCAAAACCCAAAAAGACAAGGAAAGCTACGCTCTGGGGATGAAGATCGGATCCGATCTGAAACGGGGAGGAGTGGCGACGTCGGTGGATGCCACCGTGTTGGCGCGAGGCCTGAAGGACGCTATTACCGGGGCAAAGACGGCGCTGACGGAAGACGACATGAAGAAGTTGCTGACCCAGTTGCAGACCGACGTACACCAGAAGCGGGACGAAGAGGCACACGCTGCCGGCGCATCCAATCGCAAGGAGGGTGAGGCCTTTCTTGCCGCGAACAAGGGGAAAGAAGGCGTGGTGACCCTGCCCAGCGGCCTACAGTACAAGATCCTGACGCAAGGCAACGGGCCGAAGCCTACGGCGAGCGACACCGTCACCTGCAACTATCGCGGCACGCTGATCAATGGCAAGGAATTTGACAGCTCGTACAAGTCGGGCCAGCCCGCGTCGTTTCCCGTCAGCGGGGTGATTAAAGGCTGGACCGAGGCGCTGCAGCTCATGCCGGTGGGATCGAAGTGGCAGTTGTACATTCCTCCCGACCTGGCCTACGGTGACCGCGGAGCGGGCGCGGACATTGGGCCAGACGCAACTTTGATCTTCGAGGTGGAGTTGCTCTCCATCGCGGAACAGAAGAAAGAGGAACAGAAGAAAGAGGAACCGAAGATCGAGGAACCGAAGAAATAAGGTCCTGCTCCGTGGAACTAGAGATGCGCCAAGGCCGTCTGCGAAGGCAGACGGCTTTCTTGTGCCCGGAGACGGGTACAAAAGTTACAGCGACACGCGCAGGTGCTCCTCGGCAGAAAGGTTCGCTCCGGCCAGAAGCAGCAGCCCGGACAGAAAGGCCCAGAACATCATGCTGACCGAGAGCGCGAAGGGACCGTACACTTCCTGAAAATTCAGCCAGGGTAGAGCCATGATGTAGGCGTACTTCAAGGCTTCCGAGAGCAGTCCCATGATAATGGCCGCGGGCAGAACTGCGCGCGCCGGTACTTTGCCGTTGGGCAGCAGCCAGTAAATGAGGAAGAAGATGGCGATGCTGGCGGCGATGGCGAAAACCTTCATCATGAGAAAGCCCACGAGGCGCACAAAGCCGGTGCCGTAGCCGCGCAGCAGGAATCCCATGAACGCGACCGGTCCGGCGGTCAGGGCAATGGAGAGCAGGGCCAGCGCGCCGCAGCTGAAAGCGAGTCCCAGCGAAATCAATTGATTGCCCAGATAGGAGCGGTTGTTTTCGAAGCGCCAGACGCGGTTCAGCGCAACCTCGAGCGGAAGAAACACGCCCGAGGAAGTGACCAGAAGAATGACCAGCGAAACGAACTGCACGCGCTGGCGGGAGTTGACCATGGCATTGAGGTTGCGAATGACGAAGTCCTGGCCGGCGGGCAGGTAATCGCGCAGGAGTTGGATGACGACGTCGCCCATGACCCGGGAGTGAAAGACACGCCGGATGAGGGTCATCATCAGAACGACGAAAGGGAAAAACGACAGGATGGCGTTGGCGGCGACGGAGAAGGCAAAGGTATGGACGTCGGTCCGCATGAGGTAATGAACGGTAGAAAGGACCAATCCGGCCGAGCGGCGCGGGGTGGGGCGTGCAGGCCGCCGGGGCGCTACGTCGCCTTGTGCAGCGGGGGCCCCGGGCAGCGGGGTCTGGGGAAACGTTGGGTTGGGCGGGTCGGCCATGGCGGTGGTTTCATCGTACCAGAGGGCTGGAATTAGGCCCTGCGGGCCGGGAAAACTTAAAGCCGGGCGAATCCGAGCTATTTCTTTACCCCTGTTAAAGTTATGCCGGAATGACCCAATGGTCATATTGCGATTTCTTTCTAATTCTTGTTGCGAAACGTTTTAATAGTGCTTATTATCGGTGCTCAATACCGGAAGTGGTCCGGTGGTGAGACCAGTCAGGTCCAGGTTGACGTAGGGTTGGGTGGTTGAAACGCGCCAAATAGTCGGGCTCCTGAAGTTCCCGCTGCGGTGTCGCACCGTGGTGAAGGACTGAGGAGTCTTTTCTTTTGGAGCGGATTTCTCTCTTCCGCACGGTCCGGCGGCAACCGACGTTCTACCGGTTTCTTTGAGGGGGGCTTCGGTCGGACCGGGGCGACGATCGAGGACGCCGGGGAACGATTCTTCGCGATCGTGAAAGGAGTAGTTTCCGTGAGAGAGAAAGGAACAGTGAAGTGGTTCAACGGGGCGAAGGGATATGGATTTATCCAGCGCTCCACGGGGGAAGATGTGTTCGTGCATTTCTCCGCCATTCAGGAGAACGGCTACCGCACCCTGAACGAGGGTGAAACCGTGGAGTTTGATCTGCTGAAGGGCCCCAAAGGCTTCCAGGCGGCAAACGTAGTCCGCGCCTAAGTAGTCCACGCCTAATCCAGAACCATTCCGATGACCCTCCCGTCCCCGCGGGAGGGTTTTTTGCTGGGGAGACTGTTGCAGAAGGGGCAGAGCCGAGAGGTCGGATCGTGAGCGGAGTGGACTGGCAACAACAGTTAACTTCCGGATTGCCCGTCACTCGACCGCAATCGGGCTTGGCCCAACAGCGGAGAGCAGTGCGTCGGCTTGCTGGATCTTTCCCATCCACATCCATCTCTTTCGCCTCGGCACGCCGGCCATTGACAACGGGACGCTTCCGAGAGTAGATTTGTTCTTGTAACCAGTAAACTTACTTACGCTGGTTCCACAGATTACCCCAATGAAACTGGTTAATCACAGCTGGATACCACGTGACATCGTCGGGGGCAACCTCGCCTTGGATCTAGTGAACACCGTATCAGGGTGGAATAGCGACCCGGAAGACTGGGTTCCCGATATAGCTAGCTTCCTTGTTTGGGCTCGGACGTCCGGTGTGCTCGATGAAGGAGAGCAGAACGCGGCTGCTCGTCATGCTAAAGATTCTCCCGCTGCAGCCGAGCGGGTTCTGGCTTCTGTGAAAGAGCTACGCTGCGCTTTGCAAGGTCTCGTAGATTCTCTCGAACATCGTAAGCCCGCCGAACCCGGCGATCTCTCAGTGATTGACGAATGGAGGCGCCGATTGGCGCTTTCTGAGCAGATTATCGTCAGACGCAACAAGATCGAGTTCCCAATCAACCGGGATATTTCAGCGCTGGAACTTCCCGGCCTCCGAGTGACCGCGGCGGCCCTGTCGTTTCTGAAGAATCTTCCTACGGAGCGCATCAAGACGTGCCGAGCCCGCGATTGCGGCTGGAAGTTTGTGGACCAATCAAGGAACAGGTCGCGGCGGTGGTGCGACATGGCTGTTTGTGGAAATTTGGCGAAGACGAGGCAGTACCGTGCACGAAATGGCTAAGACAATATAAGGGTGGGATTCTGGAAGGGAATAGCATTTTGAGCACTGCGGTGATAAGTGAAGAATCTTACGTAACCTGTAACGACATGTATGGTGGTTGTACTATGCTGTCAGAAGTCTAGAGATCACTATGGGCCGGACAATCGCTTATGTCGGAGTCCCCAGCAGTCTCGGGTCGTACAGCCCTGGACAGGAGAAGGCTCCGCAAGCTTTCCGAGACGCGGGCTTTCCGGAAATGCTTCGGAAGGAGGGTCTGACGGTCGTGGATTACGGCGATCTTTCCGTCCGGCGCTGGTGTCCGGATAGAAAGAATCCGCTGGCGCAGCACTGGGAGGCAGTCACTGCCTGCGTCCAAGAGACCGAAGCCCATTTATCGGAAGCGGTGAGCCAAGGGCACATTGCCGTTGTGATCGGGGGAAATTGCACTGTCGAGTGCGGGGTCGTAGCGGCGAATCTGAGGAGGTCCGGGAGCCTGGGCCTGATTTACTTGGACCTGCATGCCGACATGAATACCCCCCAGTCCACCGCAGACGGTGCGCTCGACTGGATGGGAGTGGCACATATGTTGGGCTTGAACGGGGCTATTCCCCAATTGGCAAGCTGTGGACC
>Ga0209517_10006790_pt1 | contig 13964 bp, 12 predicted proteins | sample PeaSoiMetSII2010_FD_187695 | JGI IMG/M metagenome (GOLD analysis project Ga0209517, IMG submission 187695) | Peat soil microbial communities from Weissenstadt, Germany - SII-2010 (SPAdes) (version 2) | ecosystem: Environmental > Terrestrial > Soil > Wetlands > Peat | place: Germany...
GCCGCCAAGCCCCAGCCGAATGTTCGTCCACCGACCGTCGGCCTCTCGATGGCCGGTTACGGCGGCGGACACCACGGCAAAGTCGTTGTGCCGACGGCAAATTTCGCGGAACGCGAAATGCGGCGGATGCTTTGGGAACACGATCAGGGTGAGGAGTTCATCGGGCTTGAGAGCTGCGGCGTACGAGCCCTCGTAGAAGGCGTCCATCGGAATCTCACGCGGGCCGCGCGGACCCACGACGGTAACTCGGGCGTCGAGCACCAAGCAGGCGAGCGGCATTTCCGCGGACGGATCTCCCTGAACGAGGCTGCCACCCAGAGTGCCCCGGTTACGAATCTGCCGATCGCCGACACAGCGCACCATGTGCGCGAGGAGAGGCAGGCGGGCGGCCACGACCGGGGACGTCTCGACAGTCACGTGACGGACCGTTGCGCCGAGGACGGTGTCCTCGGCGTGCACGTGGATGGCCGCAAGATCCGCGATCGCGTTGATGTCAACGAGTGCGGAGGGGCGCCACAGGCGCATGTTGAGCATGGGCACGAGGCTTTGTCCGCCGGCCAGAATCCGCGCGCTGCCGCCGTAGTCATCGAGGTAGCCGACGGCTTCCTCAATCGCGGTCGCCCGATGATACAGAAAGTCGGACGCTTTCAAGGCTTTTCCGGGGCCGCTGAAGGTTTTGTCACCCGTACACCGGAGAGTCGGGTGAGCACATGCGCGACCGGCGACTTGGGCGCAGTGACGAGCGCGGTCTGCTCGCGGCGGCTCCAAACCGTTTCCGGCCGGACCTGCAGGACCCACACATCGCCGCTGTGACTCACCGCCCACTCGATGTCCTGTGGGGCACCCCGGGCCGCCTCTATGCGCTTCGCAAGGGCTGCCAACGCCCGAACGTGGTCATCGCTGACGCACACGGCATGTTGCCGCTCCGCTTCGATCGGCGCGAGGCGTACGGTCGCCGCCGCAGGGTCGAACCGGTATTCCTCGGTCTGTGGGGTCACCTGTCGCTTAAGAATCTCGAACGTGACCTTGTCCACAGTAAACCGGCTCGGGGTGATATCACCCTTAACGACCCCTTCGCCGAGTCCCCAGCAGGCTTCCAGCACCATCTTGGACCGATCGCCATTGATCGGATCGAGAGTAAACAACACCCCCGCGGCTCGGGCCGACACCATGAGCTGGACGCCCACACAGATCGCGAAATCCCCCTTCGAGATAACGGTATCGCCATCCTGTCGGTAGGAGAGCACTGCCTCTCCAAACATGCCCGCCCAGCACGCGCGCACATGGGCGAGCAGGGCGTCTGCGCCGGCGATCCATAGAAACGTTTCGTATTGACCCGCGAAGCTCGCACCAGCGAGATCCTCAGACTCCCCGCTCGAGCGCACCGCGACTGGTACATTCATGATGCCCACACGCTCTTCGAACCGAGCGTAGTGCGTCCGTATCAGGCTCTCGAGATCCGCCGGAAGCGGCGCATTCGTGATGCCAGCAAGCAGCGCAGCCGTCTCCCGCTTGATGTCGGACAACTGCAGGCCGGGGGCTGCTTCCCGCACTCGGCGCACTTCGTCTTGAAGGCCCGCAGACCGCAGAAAGTAGCGGTACGCCGCAGTGGTGATACCAAATCCAGGCGGCACGGCGAATCCCGCAGCCGTCATTTCGCCAAGATTGGCAAACTTGCCGCCGAGAAGCGGATTGCCAGCCGCGGTCGGATCATCTAGCCACAGAATGAAAGGTGCCTCGCTCATCGCGCCACTTCCTCGAGAATCCGGACTGTTCCAGCAGTGCCATCCACTTCGATCAGATCGCCAGTGCGGATAGTGGTCGTGGCGTATCCGGTCCCGACCACCGCCGGCAGCCCGTATTCGCGGGAGATGATTGCCGTATGCGCCATCATGCCGCCGACGTCGGATACGGCTGCTAGGATCCGTGGGAATACCGGTGCCCAGCTCGGCGCCGTGATGCGACACACGAGAATATCCTTGTCTTTGATGTCGTAGATCTGCTCGGGGTCCGTGATCACGCGGGCACGGCCCGTCGCTTTGCCGGGGGACGCGGCAACGCCGCGCAAAACGTTGCCGGCCGCTGCGGGATCGACGCCCAACCATTCCTGAATCGTCTCCGGCGTGATGCCCCATAGCATGATGGTCAAAGGCTCGGTGATCGACGCGGGCGGCACTCCGAGTGCCGGTGGTGGGGACCATTTGGACAACGAGTCGCGAATCGCGCGGCGCCGCTCGACGATCGGCTTCCAGTATGTCTCGCCGCGCGGCTCGGAGCCGGTCGCCCAGCCAATCATGAGGTCATACAGGGCGCCGTAAATCTCGTTTCTATGGAGATAGAAGATGTCCTCGCGGTCTTTAAAAAACTTGTGGGCGACGAATACGTCGCCAAGCTCGCGGACCTTGGACCAGAAGATCGAATGATGCCAGTGCTCCACGTAGAAATTGTGGTCTTCCACGAAGGGGAATACTTTGCGGGTGAGCTCAACGAGCCCATCGAACGCTTCCCGGTCCTGATTCGTGGGCAGCAACGCGCGGTACTCTGCCGTGACTCGGGTGCGAGTCTCTAGGATCTCTTTGAGGGGGCGACGGATTTCCTTGCCGCGCCGCAGTTCCTCGATATACGTTCGGATGGCGATAAATGGAAAGCGAAGGTCGGTCATCCACACAGGGTCGGAGTGTGTGTAACCGACGCCGGTCGAGAACCAGAACCAGGGATCCTTTGCTTGTTCGAGCGCTGCGATCCACTGTGCACCGCCCGGAACCTTAGCCAGTGCGCGAAGAACGGCGTCGGGTGTTCCATCGGCCAGTAGGGTGTCCGTCAAACTGAGCTTCACGGCAAGTTCGGCAAGCCGCCGCAATTCATCGTCCGGTCGGAACAACAGAATGTCGATGCCGGAGACCATACTCGTGATCGTCTGATCAGTGATGCCGGGAAACGCCTCCTGACAGAACTCGCGGAACGTCAGGTAAGCACCGTAGCCGAGATTCAGCATTTCGAAATGGTAAGACCCCATTTCGAAGAGGTTTTCGATGAGCCGGTTGTAGGAAACGAAAAGGTCGTAAGAAGAATAAAGCCCACGATGCGAATAGATGTGGGTTTCATGCTCGTAATCCGGCAGCGGCTTGAATTCAATGCTCTTCAAACGCTCAATACACTGCTTGGCTTTCTCGACCCACTCGACATAGATCTTGTCCCAGTTCTCAAAGTAATAGCCGGCGCGCTTGCCGAAGTGTTCTTGTCGTTCGGCGATTTGGTTAAGATCCGTGACCGCGTTCGGGCTAATGTACAAATATCCGTTGATTATTCGATGATCGATACCTAGCGCCAGTGGTATCGCCCAGACCCGGCTCGCCATTTGGCTCGCCGCGACCCACCAGTTCTCGGTCATGATGGTGTCGAACGGATACAGCGGCTCCGGGTTATGCATGCCGTCAAAAAACCAAAATTTTCCCTCCTCCATTGGCCGCCGCTCGGCGCTGATCAGCGCATAGTACGGGTAGAGTGATTCCCAACCCTCTGCACCCTTGGGCGCGACCATCTCAAACGGGCTTAAGAATCGACCCGTCGGGGCATGCGGCAGCTCAGCGCCGCGCTGTGTTGCAGAGTTTTTGTTTCCGGCACCCTTCGTCATAGCTGTCTCCCCGCCGTATGAGAATATCGAATCGCCCGTTCGGGCCGCACTTGCACTTTAGAAAAATTTCTAACGGTCTTCCACATACCGAATCGCAGCCGCCGCCGAAATAACGTCCCCGTACTTCTGCTGGATGTCGAAGAGATTTGCCTGATGGGGACCGCGCGCGCGATCAGCGACGCATTCCTCGGGGACTAGAACATCATAGCCATGCTGTACGGCGTCAACGACGCTGGCGCGGACGCAACCGCTGGTCGTCGCGCCCGTGACGATCAGCGTATCGGTTTGCCATGCGGCCAATATCGTAGCAAGCGGTGTGCCGAAGAACGCGGAGGCACCGAGCTTGAGAATCAGTGGCTCCTGCGCCCGGCGAGCAAGGCGCTCATCAATGTCGACCAGACGGGAACCGCTCCGTAGCGCCGCCATTCCGGATGCCTTGCGTAACCAAGGCAGCGTGTGAATGTGGGCCTCATCGTAGCTAATCGTCGTGAATGCAATCGGTACCGCACGCGAGCGCGCTACGTCCAATAGCCTCGAAGTCGCTGCGACCGGCTCGCTCATATCCGCAGCAGTGGGATAAGTGATGTCAGTGAAGCCATAGCTGAAATCGACCACGAGGATTGCTGGGCGCACGCCACGACGGGCCGCGTTGCCAAATCCGGCGATCTTATAGGTCTGGTCCATCTCACGAGCTGACATAGCGCCTCGGGGAAGGAGATTTGGGGGACCCCTGATACCTTTCGATCAGTGGGAATGAGAGCCATGACGGCCACGGTATACTGGTATACCATGGTGCGCAAGTGCGCGCGGCCTTCCATAAATCGACGGCCCGGGCGGCCAAATTGATGAAGAAGCGCGACAACTTCTGCTTCATGATTTCGTGCCTTGAGAACTCAGATCATCGCCACTGTTCGCCGCACCCCAGTGGCTCTGGTCGAGCCCGGCAATTTCTGCCTCTGGCGTCACCCGAAGGCCGCCGGACTTCTCGTAGATCAGGCACAGAACAAAAGCAGGGATTCCCGAGACGAGCATCGTCACGACCACCCCGGTTAGCTGCCACCAGGGTGAGATTTGTGCATGCCCCAACGCGTAGGCGCCCACCATCCCTGGGAATCCGCCTGTGGGCGTGCCCCAGTGCAGGAACCCGACGAGAATCGCACCGACGGTGCCCGGGCCGAGCGCCAGCGGTACGACCTTCGGCTCATCGATACCTATGCGCCTTACGAGCGACGCTGTTGCGAGGGCAACTACAGGGCCCATCGCCCCAAACAGCATGCATTCGAGCGGCCGGCCGATATCAAACAGCGTGCCGCACATGATGGCACCGGCGATCGGCCCGAGAAAGACCCAAGACGCTTCCCTGCGCTTCGCGGCGATAAGCGATCCTACGACGCCAGCGCTCAGTACTGCGCAAAAGATATTGATGAGAATCTGGCCGATTCCGGTGCGGGTCATGGAGATGCCGTAGACCCCGTGATCTGGGATGATCCACGTCGAGCCGATTGCAATGAAGGGGATGGCGAAGAAAATCAGGAGTGCCCCCACGGCCACGAAAGCGTGATTGCTTGGGGTGGGGCGCACACCGCGTGGATGAGCGGTCAGAGCCCCTAAGCGGGGCTTGAGCCTCCACGCGAGTACCAACGCCCACGTGCCTGAAAAAATATAGAGAGGGAAGACGCCCTCAAAATCATGCAGCCCGTTGTTTGTCAACGGCGACAGTGGCCCCCAGCACAGGTAACCGACGAGTGGCGACAAAAAAAGTCCGATGATGAACGACATGACGTAGAGGGGCGCGCTTCTGATTCGCTCAATCGCGCTGCTGTGGATCAAAGCCGCCGTCGCCATGGAGAAGGTCGCGAAGAAGACGAGAAAAACCTGTTGCGTGTCGGCCTCCGGTACCGCCTTGGGGTCGAGCAATATCGCGGCAGTGCTGGCGCTGGCGCCGCCGATCCACCAATCCCTGAGAGCTTGCACAAACGGGCTCGGCACATCGAACGCGACGTAGAACTGCCATTGCCAGATGGCATAACCGACCAACAGGGTGCCGAAGCCGCACACCATGGCGGCCGTGATCTTCTGCGCCCAGGTATTGAGCACATTGCGGGCGCGCGCCATCCCCATATCGATAAAGCCAAGACCCACAACGACGAACAGAACGCTCACCGTGCCGACCACATAGATGAAGGTGGCCAAAAGATTGCTGGTCGACACCTGTTCCGTGAACACTCGCGCACCCCTACTGCGTGAAACTAACGGTCGCGGCGCCGTCGCCGGGCGGTCGCAAAAGCCGGGCCCGCCCGCAGCGGTGCATCGGTGCGCGACGTGGGGCCCCCGCCATTTTGCTTTGTGTGCTATTCGACATTAGCTCAAAACCGATAACTCAGATCAATGCCGATCGTCCGCGGCTGGTTGGTTGCCACCCGGGTGAGCGACGGGATGATCCACGAGAACGTCGTCGTGTTGGTTGATAGTTCCGCGACCCTGTTGGTTAAATTATCCACAAACAAAAAGCCGGACAAGTGATCCCCTCTCACACCGGCGCGCATAGCGACGAGGTCATACGCCGGTAATCGCGTAAACGAAAAGGAGGTATCCGTCACTGGGCCGACCAGAGAATTGGAGGCTCTGAAAACAAAGTTGTACTCGGGAGAAACGGGTCGCGTGTAAGTGAGTGATGTGCTCTCGGTATATTTCGGAATGTTCAGAATAGGAGTGCCGGACTCGAGCGGCGTGGTGGAGACTTGGGACGCGGCCGGATTGACTGTCGTCAGATGCGCCGTCGTGTAGGCACCATTGGCGGATAGCGTTAGTTCGCGCGTGGGGCTTAACGTCACTTCGAGCTCAGGCCCGTAGGAGACCGCGTTACCCGCGCTTGTGGTCAGCGCGTATCCGCACGCCTGATTGATTAGCTGCTGGACTCCCGACCAACGGATGTAATAGAAGTCCGCGTTGACAGTCATGCTGCGATCAAAAAAGCGGGCTTTCTCACCCACCTCATAGTCCCAGATCGAATCAGGACCATAGGTTTCCTGCTGCGCTTGACAGAACGGAGGCAGTGGCTGGTTGACGCCGCCGGGCCGGAAGCCCTTTGAGGCGGAGGCGTAAAGCGTTAGATCCTCGTTCGGCAGCCAGGCTATGTTGGCTTTCGGATTCAAGCCGGATGCGGAGGTCGCATAGTTGGCCACGGTCGGTATGTCGTTGCCGGAGGCGGTCAGATTGCCTTGTTGCTCCTCATCGACGTGGGTGCTGTAGTCGAACCAGCGCAATCCAAGCGTCATTTTCCAGTTGGGCGTGAAGAGATAGGACCCCTCGCCGAATACCGCGTATTGGTCGACATGATAGGGATTATACGAATCGTAGACCATGCCGAGCGGATTGGCGGCGGCGCCCCCGACCGAAGCGGGCGCGAATGCCGCCGCCTGGTTTGTATCATGGAAGATGGACTCGAAGCGGCTATAAAAGAGCCCACCCAGCCAAGAGAGTCGCTCGCTGCCGTTCGACGCCAGCCGGACCTCCTCGCTCAACTGATTGGATTTATCGTCTTCGGTAAACACAATTGGCGCGAGGATATTCACGCCATAGAAGACGCCGAAGTCGTCGTTCAACGCTTCTGAGACATCCTGGCTTTGTTTTTCCTCTCGGTCAAAGTACGACGTGTTCGAGGTCGCCGTCGCCCAGCCAAGATCATAGGAAATTGTCAGGCTGCCTAGTCGGAATGTGTCGGAAAACGGCTCGGGCGTGTTGAAGGGCTGGTAATGAGCCAGCACCGGTGTCGGTCCGGGCGGGGAGTCATATTCGTTGTACCCACCGGCGGTAATTCGCTGGTACATGACCAACGCGCTGATCGAAAGGGCATCGATTGGCTTCGCGAGAAGGCTGATCCGGCCGCTATGGAGATCGTCCCAGTTAGCGTTCGGGATGATATCGGTTTGCGGGGCCGCGAGCACATTGCCGCGAACGCATCCCACAGCGGTGCCCGCGGAATATGCGGCGCACGGATTGGTGGCCGCGGGAAATGGTGACACGACGATTCGGTCGGTCCAACCGTCGTTATGCTTGTCGGTCACGACCACGCGAAGCGCCAGTTTGTCGTCGACCAGCGGGAGGTTGAACATGGCGTTCATGCCATTGTTCAGACCAGTTCCGCTGACATCGGTATGGGATAGGATTCCCTCGATATTCGATTCGAATTGGTTGAGATTCGGCGCATTGGAGACCAGCTTGATTGTGCCGCCCATGGAGCCTGCGCCGTACAGGGTACCTTGCGGGCCGCGCAGCACCTCCACACGATTTAGGTCGAAGAGGTCTGGATCAATCACGACCTTGCCGTTCAGGGAGGCTGCCGGCGGCGTCAGCGGCGTCTCATCGAGATAGAACCCGACCGTCGGCGAGGAGCCTCCGCCAGACGATAGACCGCGCATTTCAATCTCCGTTTGCCCCGGTCCGGAGGTTCGCAGCGAGATGCCAGGAGTCTGCCCGGCGATTGCCTCTACATTCGTGATGCCTTGGGCTTGCAGTTGTTCACCACTAAATGCGGTGATGCTTATCGGCGTGCTTTGCACCGTCGAGGTACGCTTTTCCGCCGTGACAACGACCTCGCCCAACTGATCGCTCGCACCGGCGGCGGTTGTACCTTGCGTCGTCGACCCTTGCGCCGCATCAGTATCCGCGAGGGCCGTCAGTGATGCTGCTGTCAGCAGCAGAACGGTCAGAGCCCAAGAGGAAATCTCGACGGTCCGGGATTGGGCGCGGACGGGCGATCGTTCACTTACAATCATCATAATATTTCTCCCTATATTCGACGCGGTAGTGAACCGGCGTACCCGGTGAAAACCACTTCACCGGAAAGGCATCCGGCAGTGATCGGTTTTTCGAAAAATAACTTCATCGACCAGAGTGGTGGTGCCTGATGCTGGCCAGAATTGTATATCGGCATTACGGTATACCCACTGAAGAAAGCTAACACCTAGAACAATCGCGATCCGAAATCGTTATCTTTGCAACGGCTTCCACTGCGTCTCTTCAACGCACCGAATTGCGCCACGAGCCAACGCAAAACCTTTCCGTCATTTCATTCACCCAAGCGACTCGCCCGGCGAATTTCCATCAACCAGCGAGAAACGGGTTGATGGCCTGAAAGAAGCCATCGAAATTGTCCCAAGGGATCATATGACCGCTGTTCGCGACCGTCGTGGTAGTCACTCCCGGCAGCAAGCGAGTAATCTCTTCGGCATCCTCATCGCGAATTACGCCGGCTTTCCCGGCGATTACGAGCAACGTCGGCGCTGAGATGCGCGGCAGATCGGCGTGAATATCCGTATCATGGAAGTCGTTATAGCTGCGGACGATCGCGGCGGTATCGCAGGTATGCAGCCATTCGGCACGCAAGCGCAACTGATCCTCGCTCCAGGATGGCAGGAACCGGCGCATCTCATCCACGCCGCAGCCCGCCGTCGCCAAGCGAATCGAGTCGACGTACCACGCTAAAGGCGCGGGGTAGGGCCTGCGACCGGGCCCGCTGACCGGGGGGTCGACCAGGACGAGCTTGTGCAACGCCGTTCGGTGCCGGCTCGCAGCGCGGATCGCAATGCGCGCACCCATCGAGTGACCGAGCACGTTTGGGTTCACGAGACCGAGCGCCTGGATGCTGGCCGCAAGGTCTTCCGCGAGGGCGTCGAGACCGTAGTCGAGATCGGGTCTAGAGTCGGAGAGACCACGGCCGCGGGCGTCAAAGATATACGTATCGAAAGTCTGCCCTAAACGTTCACCCACGAACCCCCATGTGATCGCCGGGCTTGTAATGCCGGGCACCACGACCAAAGGTCTGCCCTTGCCGCCATATCGGAGGTAGTGCTGACGAATGCCATTCGCGTGAATATTGGCGCCATAGAGAAAGGTGGACATCGAATCGGCTTCCCTCAGTACGCGCCGGATAGCAGCGCACCGGCTCCGGGGACCACAGCCTCAAGGTGCAACGCTTTAAGCATTGCATAGGTGGTCGCAATGGCGGCCGTTATCACGGGCTTGCGCGTCAAGGCCTCAACGCGGGGCACGATCGCCAGCGAGGGCATCTGTACACACGCGGATACCACGATGGCGTCCACGTCTTTGATATTGAGGCTTTGCACGATCGCGGGCAGTCGCGCGGTGTCATGACGGGCAACGTCGAGATTATTGGGGATCTCAAGAGCCGCCCAGTCGACGACCTCGATGCCTTCGGCCCTAATGTAGTCCACTACGGTCTCTGCCAGAGGTCTCATGTAGGGTGCAACCAACGCTATCTTTCGAGCCCCGAGGATGCCCAACGCATCGATCAGAGCGCCCGCGCTGGTGACGACCGGTGCGGGGTGACCATTGTCCACCGTACGCTGATGCAGCCGCTGCTGAGACTGGCGGTGATAGCCCGGTCCCATCGCCATGATGGCGACGAGGCACGCGTATCCGAGTACATCGAGGCCTGCATCGCTCAATTCGACGGCGCAGCGATCGGACTCACCATCCATGGAGGCGAGTTCGTCCTTCTGTACCGTCTTCATCCGCATACGGGACGAGTGAAATGTGAAGCGTTCCGGGCGGATCTGCTGTCGCTGACCCAGCATGAATGGGATTTCCGTCTCCATCGTGACGTTCGAACTCGGCACAATCTGACCGATGCGGTAAGTCGCCTTCATCCCCATTGCGCACTCCGATTCCGAATGAGCGTCCGGCGACGTCGCATCGGAACAATTCGTGAGGTTCTGATCGGGTCGACAGTTAGGCTCATCACGCGGCCAGTTCCGACTCGACCACACGGCCGTGATTCACCACCGTCTTGCCATCCAGCACCACGGTGCAGTGGCGCATTGGAATATCGATGTGGCACGCCGTATTGCGCGAACCGCCGGCTTCAGTATTCGGCCCGAACGAGAACAGGAAGTTACCCGCAAAGGCGCGCGCGTCCATGCCCGAGGCGGCTTCCCGGTCGTACAGCTCGAGTACCGACCACCTTGCCCGTTTCTGCAGACCCCAACCTAGATGCGAAACGGCGTAGGCTTCTGGATCGTTGAAGGACTCCATGTATTCCCGCAGGATGTCGGCGTCCAACCCCCCTTCGATGTGGGTTAGAAATCCCTTTTCGATCCTGAGGGTGACCGGCTCTCGCACAAAGGACTTCATGGGCAGCAAGATATCGCCACGGTCCAATACCACGACGCCGCGGACTTGACCTTCGTTTGGCCAAGTCGCGAGAAAGCCACTTGGCCAGTGGTCCCACCGCCCGGGTTCGTCAGCGAAGCCGTATTCCTTAAGGACGCTATAGTCGCCGACCGGACACACCAGATCCGTGCCGGCCTTCGAGGTGACGCGCAGTTCCTTGCCGCGCTCAAGTTTAGCCGCCGCCGCCAGCACATCGCGTCGATCTTGTTCGTTGGGAACCAACCGCACCAGGACTTCCGGCGGCTCGACCGCCAGCAGAATGCGCGTGCCCGCGCTCAAAATTTCCTGCTGCTCGGGAGAAAACAGCAACAGCATCAAATCCAACACCAAATCGCTTGCTTTGAGCGCTGCCATAGCCGCCGAATTGTCCCGCAGTGGAGAGGCTCCCAAATACGCGAATCGATCGCGGCTTAGGGACTTCTCACCGTTGAGTACGGGAAGATCCAATCGATTCACCTTCACGCCGAAATTTTGGGCCGCCATCGTCGCCGTCATGAGCGTCTGCGGGTGAGTGTCCGTGTTGGTCAATATTGTGACTACCTCACCCGATTTCAGCCGGCTTAGCGTGAGTACGCGGGTCCATGCGTTGAAGAGATCCACATTGCTAATCGCCATCCCGGCTTTCCTTCATCGAAGATATTAATTAACCGTATGACGAATATTAATCATTGTCAATACCACTACGGTGTAATCGCCCATCCAGTCAATGCGTACTGGCTGGCGTCGCCCGCGGCGCGTAATATCGGCCGAATTTTGCAGGGGGTCGCTGTGCAGAGAAATAGAAACGGGGCGCTCAGGTCGGTGCGCCGCCCCGGAAGGCCGGTCGGAGAGAAAGATATCTGGGAGTCGATCCTTAACGTCGGCGAACAGCTTTTCGCTACGCACGGCTATACCGGTACGTCCATTCGCGACATTGCCACGCAGGCTGGCGTGAATCAGGCCATGATCGCTTATCATTTTGGATCAAAAACAGGTCTTTTTGAGGCGGTTTTCAAGCGCCGAGGTCTTGCAGTCGTGCAACAGCGCGTCGATCTCCTCAACGCGTTAGAGGCCCGGCGTGGACGACCGCCCAACGTTCGTGAACTGGTGGAGGCCTACCTGCGTCCGCAATTCGACATGAAGCGCAGTGGGCCCGCAGGTCTGGCGTTCTGCCGGCTGCAAGCCCGGCTGCACAACGAACCGGAAGAGTTGGCGTTCCGTTTGCGGCGCGAGGTTTATGATGTGTCGACGAAACAATACATTGCAGCTCTGGAACGGGCTTTGCCAAAAGTCGATCCGGCGGATATCTCGTTTCGGATGATGTTTCTAATCGGCACGTATCTCTACATGCTGGCCGACGTCGACCGGTTGGACGAGCTATCCGACCATCGCTTTAATGCGAACGATCTGGACGAGCTGGTGACTCGAATGGTGGATTTTTTGGCGGGTGGATTGCAGGCATCGAGTTCTCTTGGACGCAAGCCCGCGAACAGCGCGCGAAGCCGCCGTCGCAGCTAACGATGGTTGACCCTCGTACTCGGATGGCGGGACTATATTCCGGGTGAGCCCGATGCGGGCTCAACGGCCGTGCCGCGATCTAAGGAGTCTGTCCCCAGTTCGAGCACACATAGTTGAGACATTCCAGCACGTGTGCGGCACACATAGCTCTTGATTCCGCATGTTGCCGCGAGAGGATCTTAGGAGAAGAATCGAAATGGAAGAATTGCTGCGTGGAATGATCAGCGGCCCAATGGCGGTTCGCACGAGCGAAGGAATTGCCCACACAATCCGCAAGGCGATCCTGGGAGGCGCCCTGCCTCCCGGAAAACCGTTGCCGGAGCGACAACTCGCGGCTGAATTGAACGTGAGTCGAACGCCTGTACGCGAAGCCCTCTTCACCTTGCAAGGAGAGGGATTAGTGGATCTTGAGCCCGGACGGTGTGCCCGCGTCCGCGCAGTGCTCTTGAGTGAGATCGAGCAGATCTATGCGTTGCGCCGAGTCTTGGAATCGTTCTCCTCCCGCTGCGCTGCCGAGCATCAAGACCCCGTCAGACTGTCTCGCGTCGAGGACGCGCTTGCCGTACAGCGGCGACTCGGATCCTCGGAGTCGGCGACCGAGCAAGCGAAAGCGGACCTAGCATTCCACGAGGCGATCGCTGCGGCGGCAGGTAGCCGTTTACTTCTCACGGTGATGCGTCAAGTACTTGCCGTAACGGTGGCGCATCGGTCCGGTTACCGCTACTCCAGTGCGCACGCGAAGCGAGTCCACGCACAACACGGAGCGATTCTAAATGCCATCAAGACCGGAGACGCTGGCAGAGCCGACACTCTCATGGCTGAACATATCTCCGAATCAAGCCTTCTCGCATTAAAGCACCTGAATAGAGCCGCCATAGCTGCTGAACCGGCGAACGCCGAATTGAATGTGAGGCGTGCAAAAGTCCGGTCGCGTCGTCGTCCTGTCCTTCGATAGGTTGGGAATTCGCCGTGCACCCGAAATTGCGCACCGCTGCACCCATGCTCACGGCCAATGACACGGTCCGTGATATCGCGCATGTTCGAGAACAACTCGTTAACGTTATCTTCAACAAGCTACCTTTTCTCGACCCAAGTGCCGCGAATTTTTTCAACCCAGTTCTTGTAACTACTCCAATTGTTGAGATTATTGGTGATCGCGGCGTGACGGCCGCGGGTCTTGTCCGCATTCTTCGGCACGTTGGCTGCTGGTTTGTGTGCAGCTTCCGTTCCGATAGGTGGCTTTCGGCGGTTCACCTCAGCAGATCGAGTCGGCGCTTTGCTGTCGCTCATCTCGCGTGCCTCATTAATGTGCGTGAAACAGATGTCGCGCATCTATCATCGACAAAAACAATGCCACAGGCAGGCCATCAACGCAGACAGCATGTGTGAGCATTGCGATGGGCATCTCACCGCATGTCGCGGTAAGTTAAATGACAGAGGTTGGTGACCCGCCGGTTTGGGACTTCCATGCACCATCTATTCCGTCCCATCACTAACTATCCGTGGTACCGACAGGCTGAGGCTGGTCGTTCACTTGCGAGTTCATTCTTTAACATAATAAAGCAGTAGTGTCCCAACGTTGAAGGGGACGACGCGTTTAAGTTATTGAACATGATACAGAAAGCGTCATATTTTCTTG
>Ga0209517_10006792_pt1 | contig 13964 bp, 12 predicted proteins | sample PeaSoiMetSII2010_FD_187695 | JGI IMG/M metagenome (GOLD analysis project Ga0209517, IMG submission 187695) | Peat soil microbial communities from Weissenstadt, Germany - SII-2010 (SPAdes) (version 2) | ecosystem: Environmental > Terrestrial > Soil > Wetlands > Peat | place: Germany...
GCGCCATTTCCGAACAGAGCGATTGGGTTTGCTCGCGGTGCGAGCTGCCTCTTGAAACAGGCAAGGTCAACGTTGGCTATCTCGGAAGCATGTTTCCCGTCGACCTTTACAGATGCCCCCGTTGCGGTCAGGTGTTCATACCCGAAGACCTTGCTGCGGGGAAAATGGCCGAGGTGGAAAAGTTGCTGGAGGACAAATGAGGCGGTGGGACCGCCGGCCCGGTTCGCCACTCAAACCTTCGGCGGCGGCAAGAAAAGGGGTGGGACCATGACCGAGGAAATGATACGGATGATGCAACTGGCGCAGCAGGGGTTCTACTGCAGCCAGATTTTGCTTATGATGGGCCTTGAAGCTCAGGGAAAGAAGAACCCCGACCTCGTCCGGTCTATGGCGGGCCTTGCGGGTGGGCTCGGGTTTTCGGGTGAGGTGTGCGGCGCCCTGACTGGGGGAGCATGCCTGCTTGGACTCTACGCGGGGAGAGGAACACCCGATGAGGAGGAAAATGAGCACCTCAACCTGATGATCTTCGAACTGGTGGAATGGTTTACTGCTCAATATGGCCTCATGTATGGCGGGATTCGCTGCGAGACCATCCTGGGGGATGATCCGGCAAACCGGACCACTCGCTGTCCTGCTATGGTCGTCGGGACCTATGAGAAGATTAAAGGTTTGCTGGCAGAAAACGGTTTCGATCTTTCAGGAGACCGGGAATGATTGGAAGTTTGTCATAATCCCGGCACCTCAACCAAGTCCCGGGATACAAGGTGAAGAAGAAAAGGGACCAATTGATGCGGGCCGACCTCGGGGATCTTGATGAGAATCGCCTTTAGATTCCTGTGTCCATCCATTCTTCGCAGGAATTTCAACAGACCGGAATTTATCGGGATAGGCATATTTACGGGATCTACAAGGTATTCCCTCTTGACCGTGGAGCTGACCGGCTGGTTCTCCGGAAGCGTCTCGCCCAAAGGAAAAGACGAAGAGTAGACAGTGTAAGGCAACTTCTGTTTGGGCACTACGGACTTGTACTTGGCAGTACTCGATTGGCCACCGTTTGCACCCAGGATACGGCCAAGCCTGAGGAGCATCTGTTTTTCGTCCTGCTTTATCCGTTTTAGAATATCGGGGCCTAGTCTGAAGTAGAGAAAGCCGTGATTGGTGGATAAAGCCCCGGCGTAGGGATAATCGTTTATGGCATATTCATCTTCGAGCCGGCTCAGCCGGTCGTAGAGATCGTTGACGGCCTTTGCGGATATGCGGATGTCCGATCTCCAAACGGGTTCGGGAGTCATCATCGGATTTTGTTCGAAGGTAACCGAACTTATGCCGTATTTTTGAGGATCTTCGTAGAGCTTTGAGCCGGGCAGCACCATGAGAAGTCCAATGACATAATAGGATATGCGGTCGGCATTTTCTTCGAGAAACCGCACGGTCATCTCACCATCATAGTGGGTTTCTCCAGGAAATCCGAGAATTCCCATGGCTTGGGTGGCAATGCCCGCATCGTAAAAATTCTTCATAACCTGCCGCACGGTTTCAACATTGTACCCTTTATCCATGGCATCCAGGGTTTTCTGGCATCCGCTCTCAAATCCAATTGCAACGGAGTTCAAACCTGCAAGGGCCAATTGTTGACACAGTTCGGGCGTAAATGAGCTCTCGGCACGCAGATCGGTGTTCCAAATGAATTTTTTGCCGCCTTGCGAAAGCGATTTGCAGAATCGCTGGAGGTACCCCGGATCGATCGCATCGTTACTGAAGTTGAAATGATCGGCGCGGTATTTTTCCGCCAGACCGGTCATTTCCGTTATGGCTTTTTCGACCGGGATCGCCTGATATCTTCTTATACGGTTGTCACCGTAGCGGTTTTGGCAAAAAGCACACCTTCCCCAATAACATCCCCTGCTGATGCAGTAAGGTATAACCAGTTCGGGACTCAGATAGGCCCCGAGATCAAGGTCCGAGTAATCCGGGGGGGGCAGGCCGGAAATATCGACATACTGCAATGTGGTAAATCGGCGGATCGCGGACGTGGACCGGTCCAGGTAAATGAGGTTCGATACGCCTTCCAATGGCCGGTTATTGACGACTCGGTCGAGCAGTTCAGTGAATGCATCTTCTCCTTCACCGCAGACGACAGAATCGGTACAGGTGAAGAGATCCGATAATTGGGCATCTTTCATGAGGAGGACCCATTGAGACAGATACGCCCCTCCCATGACGATATGTGAGTTCGGAAACCGCTGTTTCAACAGTCTGCCAAGCACCAGCGCCTGCACTGATTGGGAAGCGAAGACCATCGATATTCCGATTAGCGCGGGCTCGATACCGGCAATATATGGGAACAAGACATCTTCGTAGTATTCGATATATGGATTAAGCGCCCCCCGATGGTGTGCCATTACATTTTCGAAGCTGCCCAGTTCTCGAGCCGTGGGATACTCTGAGGAGGAAATCCGGGTTGGAAAATGAACGGCGGACAACAACCTGTAAAATGCTTCGAGCAGCCGGCCGGCCCTTTTGTACTCCCGATATTCATAGAATTTTTCCTTATTCTTCAGCACGGCTATGGAGTTGGCGATGAGGTCCGGCTCCAACCCCAGCCCGACTGCCGACACCAGCAACTCGTAGTGATGTAGTTCGGTGGAACTCAGTTCGGGTTTGGCCTCCATTTCATTCCTGAGGGTATCGGCCTGCCGCAGCAACTTTTGTAATCCGCTTTTTGCGGTAAGGAAACCAAGGGCCTCGATCCCCAGGTCCCTAATGTGAACGTTATGCCCATCACGGGATGCGGATGCCTTCAGATAAGCGAGCGCCGGGTATGGGCCCGTCAGATCGCCGGGAGGAGGCTGCAATAGTATTGCGTGAGGTGCTTCTGCGCCGGGCGGCATGCCGGGTTTATTTTCTTTAGTGTACATATTTTGATTCGTTGTCATGTGGACTTTGTATCAATGTGGCCAAAGGCGACCTCATCAAGGCGTTCAAATGCACTACGCGGTAAGATGGATTGTTCAACTTTCTGTAAACCGGCGAATGGCTCAAGACCGGAATGAATCCGGAGTCGGCCGTGAGCTGTCTGATCTCCCTGAGGAAGCCCTCGACCGTCTGTTCGGGAATGGAAATAATCATTCCCTCCGAGATCAGCTCGCCAGATTTGTTCAGGTCCCTGAACAGGTCGAGAGCGCAGAAGAATCCTGCCGGGGTGCCCGTCACAATTGGCGCGGATTCCAGGCATACCTTCACCAGGAGATCGCAGCCGCTCTCCTCACTGCCCAAAAAGAGGGCGCGAAAAGGCCGCAGATTTACTCTAATGACCGAACCGTCCGCTGAGACCCTTTCCAGCAGTGGTTCGGCGAGGGCAGTTTGAGTTCTCATCATTTCATCGAAGAGACGGCGCTTAAAACCCTGTGGACTATCTATACTGTGTCCAACTCCGAAGGTCCCCTGGTGAAGGCATTTATAAATATCGGAAACATGATGAGCTACCGGTTCGACAATTTTAGGCCCGGTCCCCTCGATATCTGCCGCCTTTGCTAAACGATGGTGTCCGACCTCATGGAGCCTGTACTGGAGGTCCAGCACTTCCTTGATACCTTCGCTCAACCATTGATTTGGAGACGGTTCAAGTCTATGCATCACACCTCTCAATAAATCGGCTGACCTTCGCTAGCAAAGCGGTATTGCATCTCTCGAAGGGATCTGTCAAATCCGCTTTGAGGCCATTTATCAGCCGCTTTTGTCTCTCAAAAGGGTGATGTCGGCCGGAATCATCCCCCTTGGCAACTATCTTGATCGATTCCCAGTTTTCGACAATCACATCCACATTTTTTCGTGAGGCTTCCCGGATAATCTTACCCCTCATCCAAGCTCTTGTGTCTGGTGGCGGATCAGTCAGAGCCAAGCAGACTTTGTCCTCTTCGATCACCCGGTCGACAAGCTCCAGGGTTGCACATCGTAAGAAAAGGCCTGTCTGCGGATCAAGATCGTGGTACCTGAAATCCAGATGCAGCAGATGCGGATCGCTCCAGTCCAGCGCCTTCTTTTCCCGGGCACGGTTCAGGAGCCATAGTTTTATCACCCAGTCGAGCTTTCGCCTGAGCCCATCGGGATCATCTTCAATAACGCCGGTCCGGTATGATATCTTAAAGTTCTTCAGCCCGACAAGAGTGCGTTCCCACAAATTCAGAGCGGCCTTCTCGGCAGGGCTCGCCGCATGTGATGCGAAAAACCGTTGAGCCTTTTCAAGATATATGAACTGGACATCCAGTGCGGTATATCCTCCGCTGCGTCCATCCACCTCGTGCACGCTCGGAGGGTAGTGCGAAATAGCTTTCAAGGCATCCACGGGCTTGGAAAACATGGGAACCATATGGAGCCCGTCCTCCTCGAGCACCCTCAAAATAAGGGCCGTCGTGCCCACCTTGAGTTCGAGCGCATACTCGGACATATTGGAATCACCAAGGATAACGTGAAGCCTGATGTTCTCGTCCCGGCGGGTAATCTCTCGCTTCCTGGTGTTGATTATGCCTCTGGTCTCAGTTGCCCTGTCATTAAAAACGGTGTCGATGAAGTCAGCGCGCTGAGACACCGAAAACGGAAGGCAATCCTGCCCCCTGGCGGCCCGGCTTGCAGACCCCGCTAATTTACCTGCGCCGGTGAAAATCTGGCGGGTAAGAAGAAAGGGGATTATTTTTCGGATTTCCTCCATGGCCTTCGGCGTGATGAGGTAGTTCTCGTGGCTCCCATAAGTATTTCCATGGGGGTCGAGATTGTTCTTGAAGGCATGGAGTTTACCGGGAATACCGTTTTGCTCCATGATGAGCCTGGCTGCCTCGACCAATTTCTGGACCAGTGTATCTCCGGCCTTTTCATGGGCGATAAGATCTTCCACGTTCCTGCATTCAGGCGTGGCATACTCCGGGTGACTGCCCCGGTCAATATAGAAGCGTCCTCCATTGCCGAGAAATTCACCAGCCGCAGGCACATCCATGGCAGTAAGCGCGCAGACGAGCAAAGCAGACATTTTCTTCAGATTTTCAATGAGTGTCCCACCCCTCAATTTGTCCGTTTCTCTTCTCGCGTCTGCGGGCAGGGACAAGAGTTGATGGAAAAGCGCATATTCGCACTCCGTTCCAATAATTCTTTCCTGCAAATCATCGACCTCCAGACGTTATTTATGAAGAGCCTGCGGGGGGATATGTTTGCCGCCGCCGAAGGCAGCGGCGAACCCGGCCGGCGGTCCCACCGCCCGCCGCCTAGTCGTTTCCGAAACTGCGGGTCGCACCGCATTCCGGACATGTCCACTGAATTCCTTTACAGGCTACGCCGAATCGCGGCAGGCAGAAGCGCTGGTACCCCCGCCCTGCCTGCGGCGATTTTGCAAGCAGGCAACCCGGCCGGCGGTCCCACCGCCCTACTGCCCTTCCACTTGCTTGAACTCCTCGAGGAATTCCTCTCCAGCCTCCTGGAGCACTCCCTCGATAAAATCATCGAGTTGCTTGAGCTTTTTTTTCTTATCCGTTGTGGCGTCAAGCAAAGAGGATTCATCCTCGTTGCTGCTCTTTTTCTTTTTATGTTGTTGCCGGGTTTGTCGAGTTTCAGCCATCGAGTTTTCCTCCGAACCGGACCGCGCCGCAGTCGCTATGAATGCAATTTTCCTATAATATCTAACAGTTCCCTGGAATTGCGCGCCTGATCAAAGGCTTGCTGGAAGCGGTCGCGCGTTCCTTTTAGCGGATTTAGAAGGGGGACCATACGGTGGATGTCGCCATGGTCAAAGCCTACGACCTCCCAATTCATAAGGTAAACCTCCCCTGGAAATTTCTGCACGCACTTACCCCTAAACCATGCCCTGGTGTCGGAAGGCGGTTCCCTCACAAAGGCCGCTATTTCCGCGTCTCGGAGAATGCTTTCGGTCAGTCCCCGGCGCTGGAGGGAATAGAATACGCCTTCATCCCGATCTATGTTGTGATACTGAAGATCGAGCACTTTGAGCTGCGGATGGTCCCATGTCAGTGTTTTTTTGCGCCGATACCGGTTGAAGAGCCAAAGCTTCAAAACCCAATCGAGTCTTCGTGTCAAATCGGAGGGATCATCCTCAAGATCGAGATCCTGAGAAAGTTTCAGATTTCCAAGTCCATCGAGAACGTCACTCCAATCTTTCAAAATCGCTTCTACCTCGGGGACATGCGCAACATCGCGCTTCAGGCTGTATTGCAATGCAAAATCAAGGAACCTGCGCTGCAGATCTATGGCAGAAGTCTTGCGTCCATCCTCAAGTTCGATGTCACTGTCAAATTTGGCGGAAACTTGCCTAATAGCCCGCAGAGGATCCCTGAGGCTGAAATCGCCGGTGAGGAAGTCATCTTCCATCATCTGGAGAACGATTTGGGTCGTTCCCAGCTTCAGGATGGATGCAAACTCACACATATTGGAGTCTCCGACGATAAGGTGCAACCTCCTAAATCTTTTCGAGTCCGCGTGATGCTCCTGTCTGGTATTGATGATAGGCCTTTTGAGCATAGTATCCAGGCCGAATAAGCACTCCATAAAGTCGGCACGCTGCGAAATTTGAAAGGATGGGCCGACTTTTCCGGAACCGGCAAATATCTGGCGGGTGACAAGGAAAGGAATCAGCGTCCTTTGTGCCTTCACGGGACTATGAACAAAATAGTCCTGGTGGGTGGCGGCATCCATCAGGTAATTTTCATGGCATCCGTAACTGTGTCCCTGATGATCGATGTTGTTTTTGAAAAGATTGATGGTTAGATCGGGCAGGATTTCCTTTGCCAACTCCAACGCTTCACCCAGGATGAGTTCACCGGCTTTGTCGCAGGCCGCCGCTTGTCTTGCACTCAGGCACTCCGGGGTGCTGTATTCCGGGTGTGTATGATCGGTGTAGAGTCTTGCTCCATTAGGCAGAATTGCATTAATGAGCAGGTTGTCCTCTTTCCTGGTAATGTCCCGTCCCGATTTCCTCCCGAACAGCTCTCCACGGATATCCCGAAAAGGGGTCTCATGTCCGTAATCCCACAGTATGCTGGTTCCGGGCTCCCTTAAGCCTGCCTTTCGCGCGTACGCATTCACCAGCATGCATGAGGCATGAAAAGCCGAAAGGTCATCTCCGCCCTTGATGTTTAACGCATATTCCTGTTCGATTCCGATAACTTTTGGAATACTCATTCCAACGCTTCCCCAGGATCTATTACTTCTTCAGGCTTCTCGATGCATTGATCCGGCTGCCCCAGAAGCGGGCAAATCCGCACCACCCTTTCTCCTCCCTTCCCGATAATCCGGTACCATTCCGCAGGGTTGGTGTTGCTGGGCAGGTCTTCGTTTTCTCGATATTCCTGTCTTAGCCCCGATAACAGATGCTCGATGCAGATTCCCTTTTTCCCCCTGTCCACAAGTTCCTTAACTGCCAGAAACTTGGCGCGCCGGACAATATTCTCTATAATTGCGCCGCTCGCAAAATCCTTCATGTAGAGAATTTTATTGGTCCCGTTGGCGTAAGTGATCTCTATCAGCTCATTTTCGGGCTCAGTACCGTACATTGTTTCTACGACCAGTTTAACCATGCCCTCGACCGCCTGCGCCTTACTTCCGAAAGCCTCTACGGCGGCAAGATCCAGGGGAAGATCATAGGTAAGGTACTTGGAGAAAATCTCGACTGCCGCTTCTTTGCCGGGACGAGGTATGCGCACCTTCCGGTCCAGGCGTCCCGGCCTCAACACGGCGGGGTCGATGAGGTCCTCGCGATTGGTGGCCCCTATAATCACAACGTTTTCAAGTATCTCCAGCCCGTCCAACTCGGCAAGGAATTGAGGCACGATGGTGGCCTCCATGTCGGAGGAAACCCCTGAGCCTCTCACACGAAACAGAGAATCCATCTCGTCGAAAAAGATTATCACAGGGGTCCTGTGAGTGGCCTGGTTTCTCGCTCTGGCAAACAAATCCCTGATGGCCTGTTCCGTTTCGCCAACGAATTTATTCAGGAGTTCAGGGCCCTTCACATTGAGGAAGTAGCTTTCAGCTCTTTCTCCGGTCATCTCCTCGATACGCCTTGTCAGGCTATTGGCCACGGCCTTGGCGATGAGTGTCTTGCCGCATCCGGGGGGACCGTAAAGCAGAATCCCCTTGGGTGGCACCAGACGGTATTCCCTGAAGTACTCGGGATAGAGGTGAGGCAGTTCGACGGCATCTCTTATGGTCTGGATGGCATCGAACAGCCCTCCTATGTTCTCATAGCGGATATCGGGGACTTTCTCCAAAACCAGGCTGTCCACTGAACTTTTTGGAAGAAGGTTGTATGCGAAGAGGGAATCCGAATCGTATTCGATGTTGTCCCCCGTAAGGATTTTCTTTCCATGAAGGGGTTGAGCCCTGCTAACAACCAAGGACTCATCGCCTACCGTCCTGAGCAGCAGTTTATCTTCATTGAGCACCTGCTGCACAGTGCCGAGACTTCCACAAACCAAATCGAATCCGCGAGCATCGATAACATTCAAGTCGTTATTGAGGAGCAATAACTCGCCTTTTCGCAACTCCATCGCCGAGGAAGCGCTCTGCCTCCTGGAATCGAGTATGGCGTGGAAGGTCTTGACGGCAGGTTCGCTCTCCTCTGGTTCTTTCTTTTCTATCCGGGCTTCGTAGAGTCTGCCGTGATGTCTGATGATGGCGGTCTGCCTGTCGTGTCCATATCTCACGAATACGCCAAAAGGCTGGGCCTTTTCTTGTTCTTCGTCCTGCCCCGGCATGTACTTGCGCATCTGCTCACGTGAAGCGTGGAGCGCTTGGGCCAGAACCAAACGCTTTGCTTCCGATTCCCTCATTTTTTTCTCGAGGCTTTCAGCATCTTCCCGGTCTTCGGAGGGTTTCATTTCCGATGCTTCCCGAATAATGGAATCCACCAATTCTTTCCGGGGCAAAGAATGTTTAGGGGAAGGATTGCGCGATTCTTTCTTCATTCTGGGACCCATGGCATTCATCAGTTTTGAGGTTTTAGTTTTCGGTTAAGTTAAGTACTAACGCTTTTTTCTGCCCTTCCCGTGATAGCGGTCCCTCATCAGCATGTCGAACTCCGAGCGATGTGCGAGCCAGGCAATGGCTTCCTCACGGCTCAAATTCCGATACTGGCTGACCAGGTCTATGACTGAGCCGCCTACTTCCCGGCACGTCTTGCAGAAGAAGGCGTTTCGGGCAATATCGAAAAAGAGGGTCATCGTTGCATCTGCGGTGGGATGCCCCGCGTTTCGAAAGCATTGAGCCATATTGCCCTGGACCTTGATTCCAAGCTCGATAGCAACCTGTATAATGGGACTGGTCCGGTCCAATTTCTGCAGATCAATTTCATTCATTTTTTTCTGCTCATTCGGCGGTAGTGGGATCGATCATCCTTTTTATCTCTGAAACCCGATTTGCCGGGAATCCGCCTTGACGGGCGTGTTCGCGCACCATCTCCGCGTTCGGTGCGATATAGACACAGTAAACCTTATCTTCGGTGACGTAGCTTTCAACCCATTGAATCTGAGGTCCCATGCCCTTAAGAACTCCGCAGGACTTCTGAGATATGCCCTGAAGGTCCTGTGAAGTCAAATTGCCGGCCCCCGGAATTTCACGTTCGATCAAATACTTTGGCATTTCGTATCCTCCTGTTCTTGTCATAGTGATTGTAGGATGGGATCTTGTGGTAACTCACAGGCATTGTCCGCTCTGCGAAAATCCCGCTAATGGAATGTAGATGTCGTCTCCTTTAGTTGTTCAATTTTTGATTGGATCACCCGGGCATCAGGGGAGTCAGGCGCGAGAAACAGGTATTTTTCCATGTCCCTGGTGGCACGATCGTAGGCCCCCAATGTTTCGTAAATAAGTCCACGTTCTTTGAACTCTGCCGCCGCGTTGGGATCGAGCGCGATAATCCATTCCAAGGACTGAAAATATTTGATGTCATCTTCCGCGTGAATATAGATCCCTTTGAGATTTCTGAGGAGCCGCACCAATATTGCCTTTGGCCCCACGGGCTCCAGAAAACGAGGGCCGAACACCCTGGACCCGCCGTGATGAACGGCGACCCTGCGGCGGCATTCTTCTTCGTCAAGAACAACTCCTCTGTGGAATGGGTCCATGAGACATCGGTTCCCGGCGCCGTAGACGCCGATAATGAAGTGTCCGGGCATGCCGATGCCGCGAACGTCAAGGCCGGCCCTTCGTCCAACCTCCATGTATACCAGGGATAAAGTGATTGGTATCCCCGTTCTTCGGTCCAGGACGCAATTGAGGTAGCTATTGTCCGGATCGTAATATTCTTTGGAATTTCCCCTGAACCCTTCCTCTTCACAAAGCACCCGCGCCATCGTTTGCGCAATCAGGCGCACATCGGCCCCACTGGTGATTGTCTGCTCGAGACGTCCGGCAAGGCGATCCAATTGAGCAAGGTATAGAGATTCATCCAGGTCCGGATATGCCAGGCGGGAGATGATGAGCCAGACACGCGCCAGATCGATCCGATCCTCGGGACCCGATATTGTTTTGTCAAACTCCTCATTGAGCGCAACGACAGAATCGGTCAAAACCATGTCCTATCCAAGGCCTAGTAGTCGTGAGGCATTCATGCCGAGTACTTTGCGTTTTTCTTTTTCGGTAAGTATGGTGTTGGCCTTCAAGGCCCCTACCAGGTACGCGAGACTCATACCGGCCGTCTTAGGCAGAGGATAATCGGTTGCAAACAGCACTCTGTCGAAGCCGATGGTCTTCCTGATTTCCTTTACCACCGTTTCACGATCCAGAAGCCAGTCCACTGCAGCAAGATCGGCATAGACATTCCTGTATTTTTTCCCCAACTGGAGTACGTCATGCAGCCATATACCTGGAATGTGGGTGCTATAGGCCCCAAAATGGGCAAACACCACAGGAACGTCCGTGTACTTTTTCAGGAGGGATTCCCAAAGGTTCGGGTGTGCATTCCTGCTGAGTTCCGGAAGATCGAAGGGACCGGCCCCACACCCGCTGTGGGAGAGAATAATAGATTCGGTGTCAACGCAATGTTGAAACAGCAGATCCATATTTTCGTTTTCCGCAGGATTAAAAAATTGCGAGAAAGGAAGCAATTTGATCCCGTGCAGTTTCAAACGCCGGATTTCTTCCAGCTTCTCTTCCACGTAGTCCCTGCTTTTGGACAGGTTCACCGAGCCGAAACCGATGAGGATGTCCGGATAATCGGAAACCCAGTCTGCAACATCCCGGTTGACCACGTGTGTAAGGGAATGGAGGCTGGCTCTTATCTGCGTCAGTATTCTTTCAAACGGGACAGTCTGCGACTGAGGAGACTGAGAGTAATCCTTCCTGAGGTTCTCCCTTATCTCCGGGCGGTCCACATCCGAAGGGTCCGTATCTGTGGCCAGAATTACGCCATGGGTCACTCCGGCTTCCCGCATATCTGAAAAGAATTTCAGATCGGGTGATTTTGGATGAATGTGGAAATCAACTATCGGGAAAAGGCCGGTTTCCGCAGAAGACAGATCCTTCAAACCGTCCGTTGGTGACTCCAGCCCGGATCGCCTGAATGCCCCCTTGCCTTTGACCAGCACGTAGTCTTCCTTGGTGCCGGGGTTATGTAACGCCATGAGGGCCATCGTGATGCGGTATTTGATCCGGAAGTCGGTGGCCTCATAAAGATGGGGCTGAAGCAATGATATCAAGTCCCGCCTGTCTTCGTCATCGTAGATGCGAAAGAGGTCTCTTACCACCCGCCAGCGTACATCCGGCGGATCGTGTACAAGGGCTTCCACGATCTGCTCCTTGTCCGAAAGCGGGGGAAAACCTACATAGGATGGATGTTCTTTCATCAATTCCTCTGTAACAGCCCGCTGCGGCACGGTCGATGGACCATGCTGCAACAGGCTGATTAGCAGTGGTTTAAACGGTAATGGTGAGATCCATCACCTTCGGTTTCTGGAAATGTTTATCCGGCAATCGGACCTACGGGGAGGACCGAGCGGCCATAGAGTGAGCCAATCAGTCCAGACGCCGAGATGTAAAGAGCCATCAGGGAGCAAGGGATCCCCACATATCCTGCCATTGCGATAAGGGATGGGTATCCTGCCAATCCCAAGTCCAGCAACACGAATACCGCAAGCAGAAGTGAGAGCGTCAGTATTACAGCCTTGTTTGTCACGAGCGCAGCAATCAGGACGTAGAGGGTAAATATAGTATACGCTACCAGGAAGACCAGGAGAGTATTGGCATCCATCACAGTTATCTTGAGCGCTATGCCGAGATTGAGTAAGCCATGGATAAGCCAAAACATGCCATAGATTCCAAATACAAGTCCTGTGAAGAGTTCATTTTTCTTAAAGCCGTTCAAGCATGCGATGAAGTGAATCACACCGGTAACCAGGGCCAGTGGAATAAGAATACACACCGCGTTTGGACCGAGAATGCCGGCATTAGCAAAACTCAATGTAAAAAGAGCGATACCGAAACTCGCAAGACCTACAGTGGATGGATCGGCTACTGCTTGGTTGATAACATTGACATTAGTATCTTCCGCCATCGTTTCTCCTCCCTAAAGAAAATTCGCTGCTTTAGTCTTACAACTCCACAACAAAATAAACTTTGTGAACCTAAGCTATTCCCGTTAACCGACCTGTGCCTCTATTCACCCCCTTTATTGATAATTTAGCAGGCACGGCCTGTCATCCCCCGGGTCTTGCTGAAACTTTCAACTCCTTGCTGGGTCTTACTCACTTTATTCAGTTCCAGTTTTGAAGCCGAAAGCCGGGAGATCCGCGAGAAAGCATAATCAACGTGGGTTAGAGCTTGAGAACGATATTGGTTTTGAGCTTTAAACAGGTGTAGCTGAAGGCAAAATGCATACCACCTTGATGACAAACGGTCTCAATGACCTCTGGAGGGGCTTTCTTTCTAGATTTGCAGGATGCGCAAAATATCCAGGTTCATAAAAGAATGCAAAAAGCTCTCTGCCGGCGGCCTCTGCGGAAAGCAGACAAAAAGCCCTATCCCTTGATTTAGAAAGGGGAATTGGCCTGCATCATCACTTGACGCTCTACCCCAGTTGGCCCCACAATTAGCTTTAATTATAAATTTCATATAGTTACTCAACTAAAGATGCTTTCTTGGTGAGGTGATTCGCCTCAAAGGCGACTAAAGACAAATCAGACAGGATTAACAGGATTAAGAGCAGCAACCCAAAATAAGGCCTTATCGATTGACAACTCGCACAATCCGCGGCGCGTGGTCACGCGATTTTTTTTGTGGGAGGGTTTTATGCCCTCCCAAAGCACCCGTATGCACATAGAGGTTTCTCTGAAAATACAGAGGAAATACAGAGAAAATAGGTGCAAGTCATCGATATCATTACAATGCCCTTTGTGAAAAACAGCCGCTTTACAGTGATTGGCCGATTCGCCATCAATTTCGTTATCTTACACCTTCTATTTTTTTGAATTTTTTTCCAGCGCGCTTATACGTTGTTCAAACTCTGGTCAGTGGCCAGTGGTCAGTGGTCAGCAAAGACCAAATCGACAAATCCCGACAGTCAACATTTTACGATGAGAAATTTTGCTCTACCAAACGGCAACCAGAAGCGGCAACCAGAAACGGCAATAGAAGCGGCAACCAGAAACGGCAATAGGAAAGGCAACCACAAGAGGCAAAACGAAGCCAGTGATGAGTGATGAATGATGAGTGATGAGCAAAAACGAGGACTGAGGACTGAGGGGCACAGACCCGCGACTCCGAAGGCATTCCGAGGGCTGATTACAGCGGCTAGCAGGTGGTAGTGAACAGAGAACCGTGAGCAGGAAACAGTGGGAAAAAGGTAAGCGTTCGGAGAACCCCACCTTGTAAGTGAAATCGTAGCCTGCCATGATCTTCTGAACAACAGAACAGGAGATCATGTATGAGAAGATGTATAAGTAGGGCGGGCAAACGTAGCTATTGGGGAA
>Ga0209517_10006793_pt1 | contig 13963 bp, 13 predicted proteins | sample PeaSoiMetSII2010_FD_187695 | JGI IMG/M metagenome (GOLD analysis project Ga0209517, IMG submission 187695) | Peat soil microbial communities from Weissenstadt, Germany - SII-2010 (SPAdes) (version 2) | ecosystem: Environmental > Terrestrial > Soil > Wetlands > Peat | place: Germany...
GCAAGAGCCCGTTACCGTTGCTTCCTTCCGGACCTGGCGGGGTTGGCGGGAGTACGTCGCGTAAGACCGATGCCTGACCTGAATCATTCTAGCATTCTGCGAATGTCGCTCTTGTAACGCCGACCTGACCGTAGCGCCGGCGTCCCGCCGGCTGTCGTGAGAGCGTCTCGCCCTCGCACTCTCCCTCAGCCCGCACCCTGGCCGAAGGGCATGTGACTTTCGGTGCAAGAATCTTCCACCAGAGCCTTCCCTTCTGGTGACGGTTGTCGAACAATGGTTGTCTAGGCTGGTAGTCTTAGCTGATCTCAACTGAGAAATCGTATAGAAGTGCGCTTAGCATTCCTTCTGCCCAAACCGAAATGGCGCCCCAGTCCTCACAACCCGGCGTAATCTCCCTCAGCCAAGCCATTGACCATTACTTCGAATTGGCGCTGTATCTGCTTGTTCTGACTGGCTTTGCAACGCTAGCCAGCACCGGCGGTCTCGACCTCCCTTCGACCATTTTGGTAGGAGGCGCGCTCGCGATTCGCGGCTATCTCCTGGCGAAGCGCCGGCAGTTCGTGATTTCCGAGCGCTGGACCACTCCGCTGGCGGTCGCCTACTTTTTCTTTTTCGCGGCTGACTACTTTATTTTTTCGCGCAACTTCCTGCCAGCCACCGTGCACCTGGCATTGTTCGCCGTCGTAGTGCGGATGTTCGCGTTGCGCCGCGAGCGCGACCACGTCACCCTCGCGATCCTCGCCTTCTTGATGGTGCTGGCGGCGGCCGTGCTGACCGTCGACAGCGTCTTCCTGTTCGCCTTCGCCCTGTTCATGATGATGGCGGTGGGAACGTTTGTGCTGATGGAAATGCGGCGTTCCGGCCATGCCGCCAGCATTCAGGCGCGGCATTCCAACGATCCCCAGGAACATCGCCACCTGGCCTTCGCGCTGGCGCGGGTCGCACCCGGGTTGATGGTGATGATTCTCATCGGCGGCGCGGTCGTGTTCTTCGTCATGCCGCGCATGTCGGCGGGATACATGGGCGCTTATTCCTTCGGCACCGACCTCTCGTCCGGCTTCAGCGATCACGTCCAGTTGGGCCAGATTGGGCAGATCCAGCAGTCCAGTGCAGTCGTCATGCACGTTCAGATTGACGGCGACTCCGTCGGCCGCTCCGACCTGCATTGGCGCGGCGTGACGCTGGCGAGATTCGACGGGCACACCTGGTCGAATCCCAGAGAACAGTTCCCGCTGCAGCGCCAGTCGGACAACACATTCAGGGTGCCGCGAACCAACGCGGCCCTGCCTTCCTTGAGTCTGGCGCGCGAGCACGTCATTCACTACCGCGTGCTGATGGAACCGATCGGCACCAACGTCTTTTTCCTGGCGCCATGGGCTCGCAGCGTCAGCGGAAATTACCGCATGCTCGCCGCCGACTCCGGCGGCGCGGTCTACAACTTCGACTCCCAGCACACCATCAGCCGCTACGAAGCCGACTCCGACATCGCAGCCGCTGCGCCCTCGGAATTGCGCACGACCGGACGCAACTATCCCACGCTGATCGCCGCCACCTATCTGCGCCTGCCCGATCTCGATCCGCGAGTTCCCCGGCTGGCAGCGCAGATCACAAATTCAGCCAGCAGCGATTTCGATAAAGCCGCTGCCATCGAGAACCACCTGCGGACGCGCTTCGGCTACACCCTGGAGTTGCCGCGCACCGCGGTGAAAGATCCCATCGCCAATTTTCTTTTCGAGCGCAAGCAGGGGCACTGCGAATACTTCGCTTCCTCGATGGCCGTCATGTTGCGCACGCTGGGTATTCCCTCGCGCGTGGTCAACGGATTCCGCACCGACGAGTTCAACGACCTCACCGGAAATTACGTCGTGCGCGCCAAAGATGCGCATGCCTGGGTGGAAGCGTATTTTCCCGGCTATGGCTGGCAGACCTTCGATCCCACTCCGGCGGGCGCCAGCGGAACGCCGCAGGGCTGGAACCGCCTGGCGCTCTACGTCGACGCCATGGCCTCATTCTGGCGCGATTGGGTGGTCAGCTACGACACTTCGCACCAGTTCGCCCTGGGTCAAGCCGCGTTCAGCGGCACTCGCGGTATGTTGGAAGGCGCTCGCGAGTGGGCGCGCACCCACTATGCTTCCATGCTGAAGTGGGCGCGGCGCAGTCAGGATCGCGTGCAACATTCGCCCGGCCGCTGGGCGGTCATGGGCGGGGCCATCGCGGTCGTTCTTCTCCTGCTTGGCAACCTTGGCCGCATCGCCCGCCTGCTTCACGAAAAATGGTTGCATGCGCATCCCGAGCGGTCTCCGGAACAGGCCGCGGCCATGTGGTATCAACGGATGGCTCGCGTCCTGGCCCGGCGCGGAATGGAGAAACCTGCGGCCCAGACCCCCCAGGAGTTCGTGAAGAAAATCGAGGACAGCCGGCTTCGCGAGCCAGTCGCGCGCTTTACTGCGGTCTACGAATCCGCACGATTCGGAAATTCCGTGGACGACGCCCAGCGCTTGCCGGAATTGTATGAAGAGGTCGAGTCCGCCGCGCGGACCCGCTAGGACACATTTCTTGAACTGCTCTCTTGTGCCATTTCCCGGAAAATAAACGACGTATGGATTGCCTTGTCATCCTGAGCGAAGCGAAGGACCTATGCAATTTGCGGACACTGGGATGCTGTCGGCAAACTGCATAGGTCCTTCGCTTCGCTCAGGATGACAAGGCAGATTTATGTCGCGACCTGCCCGCCTAGAACCGCCAGATCACTCCACCGCCCACAAAATAGTTGTGCTGCCGCGTTTTCCCCGTAGGAGCCAAGGGGAAATCCGGTTCGCCGGACCAGAAGTCGCGGACCTCGCCGCGGATGCTGAGCTTCTTCCAGACCTTCACGTCCAGGCCGAGTCCACCCTGGACCACCGCCGAGGTAGTGGATTTTCCGGGGTTGGTGCCTCCATAGATCAGGGTTGAGTTTTGACTGATGTGGCCAAAACCCACACCCAGGCTCACCCACGGAGAAACTGCTGTGGTGGGAAACAGATTCAGTCGGGCCCCAGGCGTGACAAATAGCTCGCTGTATTGCGGAGGCACAACCGCAGACAGGTAAGCTCCGCCATTGATATCTTCATCGTGGTTGACCATCACCACGGCTTCGCCGGAAAGCGCGAAGATCGGAGTGACGATAAACCGGCGGGCATACTCAACGTCAAAACTGATGCCTTTGCCCGAGGCAATGATCGTATTCGCGGCCGCTCCGCTCTTGATTCCCTGGTTGCTGATGAAGGTGCCACCAAAGCTGCCGCCCACTTCGTTCTTTTCATCCTGCGCAACCGCCGACGCCGCTAGCATGGTCACTACCATCAGGACCGCAACCCAAAGACGTTTGCCAAACATTTCCCCTCCTGCGAGGTGGTTCGTAAATTGTTACGGCGGTAAGTCCTAGCCTAGCACGACCCCGGCTGTTTTGGACCCATGTGCATATCTTTTCTGGTACCGGCGCCGGTGGTGGCTTACGAGTCTGCGATGCCGGATACGACTCGGCGGGATGCTAAAATAGAAAGATTGCATGCCTGTGAAGGACCTCACCGTTAGCGGTTCCCCTGATCTCAAAGCCGATCTCAGGACAGATTACGGCAAAGAGAAATCTGCCGAGAACCAGCAGCTCGTTATCCCGCCGTCCGCATCTGCGCAGCCCACACCTGCGAAGAAAGTAGGCTTCGTCAGCCTGGGCTGCCCCAAAAACCTCGTCGATAGCGAAGTCATGATGGGCCTGCTGGCGCGGGCCGGGGCCGAACTCACCCGTCGCGCCGAAGACGCCGACGTGATCGTCGTCAACACCTGCTCGTTTATCGAGACGGCGCAGCAGGAGTCGGTTAACACCATCCTCGAGATGGCCGCCCACAAGACCAGCGGCAAGGCCAGGAAACTCGTGGTAGCCGGATGCCTGATCGAACGTTTCCGCGATCAGATTCGCAAAGACATTCCCGAAGTCGACGCAGTTGTGGGCACGGGCGAGTTAGAAAAGATACTCGCAGCAACCGGCATGGATCCCGCGCCGGCTCCGCAATCGAGCAACTCCCCGTTCGTGGTTCTGCCTTCGCGGCCAGAGGGTGATGCGCGCGCCGCCCAAGGCAGGTTCTCACGTGAATCATGGGCTGGCGCCATCCGCGACCTGCCCAACTATTTGTACGACGACGCCACGCCGCGTATTCTGGCCACGCCGAGCCACATGGCGTACATCAAGATCGCCGAAGGCTGCGACCACCCTTGCACGTTCTGCATTATTCCCCAGCTGCGCGGCCAGTTCCGCTCGCGCCGTTTTGAATCCGTGATCGCTGAGGCCGAGCGCCTGGCACAGGGCGGCGTGCGCGAGATTACCCTGATCGGCCAGGACACCACCTGCTACGGCGAGGATTTCGGCCTGAAGGACGGATTGGCGCTGCTATTGGAAAAACTCGCGGGGATCGAAGATCTGCGCTGGGTGCGTTTCCTCTACGCCTATCCCAACAAGATCACCGGCAAACTCCTGGACACGATCGCGCAGCACGAAAAAATCTGTTCCTACATGGACGTTCCCTTGCAGCACGCCTCGGCGTCGGTGCTGAAGCGCATGAAGCGCGGCGGCGGGGCCGACGTCTTCCTGCGCTCGATTGCCAAAATGCGCCGCACCGTCCCGGATCTGACCCTGCGCACGTCGTTCATCGTCGGCTTTCCCGGAGAGACCGAAAAGGAATTTGAAGAACTCTGCGACTTCGTGCGTGAGGCCCAGTTTGACTGGATGGGCGCCTTCGCCTACTCCGATCAAGACGGCGCAACTGCCTTCGGTCAGGAGAAAAAGCTTTCCCTGCGCGAGATCGAGCGGCGACGCAAGCATCTGATGCGAATCCAGCGTCAAATCAGCAAGAAGAAAAAGAAGGCGCTGGTGGGGCGGGAATTCGATCTGTTGCTCGAAGGCGAGTCCGAAGAAACCGACTTGCTGCTCGAAGGCCGCACTCCCATGCACGCTCCCGAGATCGACGGCAAAGTCTTCGTGAACGATGTCCCCGAGGACGCGGACCCGCGGCCCGGCCAGTTCTATCGCTGCCAGATCACCGAAGCGCACGATTACGATCTGGTGGCCAGAATTCTATAGTCGACGCGATGAAGAATAGCTGGCCTATGTGGTTGCGGGTTACCGCCGCGGTGCCCGCTGCAGTGATGCTCAGCATCCTGGTGCACTCGACCCCAAAATCGAAGCGGCAGTGGATCTGGGGAGCAGCGGGGGCGGCGTATGTTGCCTTTTATTATTTTTTCTTCGTTCGCGGACACTAAGCTCAAACGAACCGCCGATACAATACGAATCGTATGCCGCGCAAGCGTACCGTCAAACTCCGCTGCCCCATCTGCAAGAAGTCAGTCCAGAGCACCGACCCGGACTTCCCATTCTGCAGCGACCGCTGCCGCCTCATCGATCTGGGCAAGTGGGCCAGCGGCGGTTATGTGATCTCCTCTCCGGTCACCGACGCCGAGGAAGCGATCAGAGATCGCAATCCCGAAGACGAAGAGGACGAACCGTGAAGCCCGACCGTAGCGCCGGCGTCCCGCCGGCTGTCGCGGGGGCGTCCCGCCCGCGCTTCGGCGAAGTTACAATCCGCGACCGTGGCCGCCTCCCCCACTGGGAAAAAGAAAGCGCAACCTACTTCATCACGTTCCGTCTAGCCGACTCCCTCCCGAAATCCGTTCTCGATCAGATCGAATCCGAACGCGAAGCCATCGTCAAAACCGCAAACCAGTTCCAGCGCCCGCTAAGCCCCGACGAGCGCCGGAAGATTCAGCGCCTCTCCTCCCCGATCGTCGAAAAATATCTCGATAACGGCGCTGGGGCGTGTCATCTGCGGAACCCTGCCATCGCAGAAGAGATAGCAAACGCCTTGCGTCACTTCGACGACCAGCGCTATCGGCTTTTTGCCTGGTGCCTCATGCCCAATCACGTGCACGTAGTCGTCCGCCTCCTTCCCGGTCAGGAACTCGCAGAGGTGATTCACTCCTGGAAGTCTTTCACCGCAAAACGCGCGAACGCGATCCTAGGTCTGCAAGGCTCGCTCTGGCAGAGGGAGTACTATGACCACCTGATCCGGAACGAAGGCGAATTAGAACGCTCGATTCGCTACGTCGCGGAGAACCCCGAAAAGGCGAACCTGAAAGATGGGAAATGGGTTTGGGTGTGCGGGCGAGACGCCCGCACGACAGCCGCCGAGGACGGCGGCGCTACAAAACCCACCGGCACGTAACCTATGGGATCGATCAACGCTCATGACGCCGCCGGCAACGTCGCTCCAAGCGGCAGCACGCCGCCCGACCGTAGCGCCGGCGTCCCGCCGGCTGTCGGGGGGGCGTCCCGCCCGCGCGCCCCGCTGTGGGCAACGCTGGTCGCAACCTTCTTCGGCATAGGCCGACTCCACCCCGGGCCCGGCACCTGGGGATCGGCCGCCGCCGTATTACTCTGGGCCAGCGCTGCGCGCGTCCTGCCGCCCTCGCTGCGGACCCCGGTAGCCATCGCCTTGGCCGGGCTCGTCATGCTCATCGGTATCCCGGCCGCCACTCGCGTTGCGCGGGCGTCAGCCACCAAAGATCCCCAGTTCGTAGTGATCGACGAGGTTGCCGGACAACTGATCACGCTGATCGCCGTCCCCCTGGCGTGGAAAACTTTTCTCGCCGGTCTTATACTTTTTAGAGTCTTCGACATCGTCAAGCCGCCCCCGGTTCGGCACCTGGAGAGACTTCCAGAAGGCACCGGGATCGTGCTCGATGATGTGGCGGCAGGAATCTTCGCATTGCTGGCAATGCATCTCCTGCTGCACTTTGGGCTACTAAGCTAGTAGCGTATTGCTTTTATCGAAGCACCGAGAGAATTCTCGGTACTCGCCACTCGGTACTCGGTACTCTCTTTCCATGGGATTTTCCGACCGCATCCTCGGCAGAAAAAACCTCAACGGCGGACCGCGCATTGAAATGGTGACGCCCTCGCTCGCGCTGGCTGGAGGCGAACTCCGCATCATCGGCTCAGGCCTGCGCCCGCATGAACTTCACCGCCCGAAAGTAAAATTTGGCGAGTTCGAAGGATCGGTCGTCGTCAGTTCCGACGGCTTTCTGGTCACCCGCGTCCCGGAAGGCGCGACCTCAGGTCCGGTTGTGGTGGCAACCGACGGCCACGTCAGCAATCCCCACACGGTCAAGGTTGCCGTGCCTGTGGCCGAAAACCTTCACCCTGTGACCAACCCGGCGCTCGACCCCGAAGGCAACATCTACGTCACGTTCTCCGGCTCGCGAGGCCAGAAGGTTCCAGTCGCAGTCTACAAGATCGACACCAACTACAACATCAAACCCTTTGTGGCCGAGATGATGAACGCCACCTCCATCGCCTTCGACCGCCAGGGACAAATGTACGTCTCTTCGCGCTTTGACGGCGCCGTGTATCGCGTCGCTCCCAACGGAACCATGACCACCTACGCGGAAGGCATGGGCGTGGCCACCGGAATTGCTTTCGATCGCGACCAAAGCCTCTACGTCGGCGACCGCAACGGCACCATCTTCAAGATCGCGCCCGACCAGCAGGTCTTTGTTTTTGCCACGCTCGAGCTCAGCGTTTCTGCCTACCATCTGGCGTTCAGCCCGCAAGGCGACCTGTTTGTCGCCGGGCCTACGGACCGCGTTTACAAAGTCGATCCCAACGGAACGGTGAGCACATTCTATAAAGGTCTGGGGAGACCACAGGGACTGGCTTTCGACGTGGACGGTAATCTCTATGTCGCGGCGTCGCTCTCCGGCACGCGCGGCATCGTGAAAATCGCGCCCAACGGCCTGGCGAATCTCGAAGTCGCCGGCCAGGGTCTGGTGGGCCTCGCGTTTGCTCCCGGACGCTCCGTCATCCTCGCCACCACACACACCGCTGGAGCAGCCTCCGGCAGCCCCGGCGCCGTGCATCATCTCTCCTGGAACATTCAAGGCCTTCCGCTCATCCCGGAATAGTTGTCATTCCGAACGAAGTGAGGAATCTGCTTTCTGCCCGCGCCACCCATGCAGCCCCGGTTCACCGCCCCGCCCCCCTTTTCATTTAAACTTCTAACGCGTGAACGCTGAAATCATTGCGGTGGGTTCCGAGATGCTCACGCCCTTCCGCATGGACACCAACTCGCTGTACCTCACCGAGCAACTCAACCGGCTGGGCGTCGATGTGATTTTCAAAAGCATCGTCGGCGACGAGCGGCGGCGCCTAGTGGCCGCGGCGCAGCACGGCCTGTTTCGCTCGGACATTCTGATCTTCAGCGGCGGTCTCGGCCCCACGGAAGACGACCTGACCCGCGAGGCCGTGGCGGAAGCACTCGGTGTGAGTCTGCGGCGCGATCCCGAAATCCTGGCTCGTCTGGAGAAACGCTTTGCCGAGCGCGGCTGGAAGATGTCGCCCAACAACGCCAAGCAGGCCGACGTTCTCGAGGGCGCCAGCGTCCTTCCCAACCCAAATGGCACCGCGCCCGGACAATGGCTCAGCGGAGAATTCGACGGCCGTGAACACATCATCGTGCTGCTCCCCGGCCCTCCCCACGAAATGAAGGCGCTGTTCGAGGCAGAAGTGCGAGAACGCCTGGGCGCCAAAGTCCCTCCCGCGTTTCTCGCAGTGCGGACCCTGAAGATCGCCATGCTCGGCGAATCCGCCGTCGATGCGCGAGTCTCTCCCATCTACAAGCGCTACACCGACGTCGAGACCACCATCCTGGCCGGCGCCGGAGAAATCGAACTGCACTTCAAAACCGTTGCCCCTACCGAGGACGCCGCGCAGCGCCGCGTGGACGAAGTTGCGGGCGTGGTCGAAGACGAACTGGACGACGCAGTCTACTCGCGCAACGGCGAATCGCTGGAGCAGATCGTCGGCTACTGGCTGCAGATGCGCAACGCGACCGTTGCGGTAGCGGAATCGTGCACCGGTGGCCTGCTGGCCGAACGGCTCACGTCCATCAGCGGAAGCTCCCGCTACTTTCCTGGCGGCGCGGTCGTGTACTCCAACGCGCTCAAGACTGAACTCGCCGGCGTTCCCGCGGAAATGATTGATCGGCACGGAGCCGTTAGCCGCGAGGTGGCCGCCGCCCTCGCCGAAGGCATCCGCTACCGCTGTGAGTCGACGCTAGGCGTAGGCATCACCGGCGTGGCCGGCCCCACCGGAGGAACGCCCGAAAAGCCCGTCGGCCTGGTGTTCCACGCCGTGGCCAGCAGCACTGGGACGGAAGTCGTCCAGCGTAATTTTCCCGGCGACCGCAGACGCATCCGCCGCTTCGCCTCCACCATGGCGCTGGATATGGTGAGAAAGAAACTGATGTGACGATCGCTCTTGGCTCTTGGCTCTTAGCTTTCAGCAGAGTGCTTGCGCAAGTGCCTCAAGCTAAGAGCTAAGGGCCAATAGCAAAAAGTTCTTTATGCGCCTCTTCATCGCTCTCGACATCGACGACGCCATCCGCGAGCGCATCGCCCGTTTCGTGGAGGGGGTGAGCGGGTTTGCGCCCGATGCTCGCTGGGCGAAGCCGGAATCGATGCACGTCACCTTGAAGTTCATCGGCGAGCAGCCGGAGCCCGTTGCCGAACAGATCAGGCAGGCGCTGACAACCGTCTCAGGCACGGCGGTGGACATTCACTTCTGCGGCTACGGATTCTTCCCCACCGCAAAATCGGCGCGCGTATTCTGGATCGGCCTGGAAGCCGGACCTCAACTCGCAGCCCTGGCAGCGGCAGTCGACGACAAGATGGCATCACTGGGAATTCCAAGAGAAGACCGCGCCTTCAGCCCACATCTGACGCTGGCGCGCGGCGCAGGCGCTTCCGGTTCGCCACGCCGAGGCAAAACCGACGCCCCGAATCGCAACTTCCACCGCCTGCAGGAAAAACTGGCCGCCCTGCCCACTCCCGAGTTTGGTACCATGACGGCCCGCAAGTTCTTTTCGTACCAAAGTCAACTCTCCCCGAAAGGATCAAAGTACACAAAGTTGGCAGCATTTGATTTAGAGTAGCGCCGGCGACCCGCCGGCTGTCCCGAGGGCGTCACGCCCTCCCACCCCGCGAGTACCGCGAAAGCCAACGCTTGCTAACCCCATGCCGAGATTCCTCCTCATCGCCGCCGCAAGCTACCTGCTGGGCTCCATCCCCTTCGGCTACCTCCTCGTCCGCATCTTCCGTGGCGAAGACGTGCGACAATCCGGCAGCGGCAACATCGGCGCCACCAACGTCTCGCGCAAGTCCCCCGCACTTGGCGTGATGACGCTCCTGCTGGACGCGCTGAAAGGATCCTCTGCAGTGATAGTCGGAATGATCGTGAGTCTGCCGTTCATGGATCCCGCATCCCAGATTCCATGGCGCCTGTTGCTGCCGCCCTCGTCGCCCGACCTCGCGGTCTCGGCCGCTACCGCCGCGTTCTTCGCAGTCGTTGGCCACATGTTTCCGGTATGGCTGAAGTTTCGCGGAGGCAAAGGCGTGGCCACGGGCCTGGGCGCATTCATCATGATCGCCCCCAGAGCCGTGCTGCTATCCGCCGGAGTTTTTTTCCTCCTCGTGCTAATCTTCCGTTACGTTTCTCTGGGATCAATCGCCGCGGTCGTGGCCTTCCCCCTTCTGGCGCTCGCTCTGCACGAATACGGCAGCAGTTACTTAGCTCTCCTGCTGATGGCACTGGCATCGCTCCTCATCGTCGTCAAGCACCAGGCCAACATCCGCCGCCTGCTGGCCGGCACAGAAAACCGTTTCGGCCCGAGGTCCGCATCAGGGGGCGCGCATGAGTGACATCGCCATCATCGGTGCAGGCGCGTGGGGCACCGGCATCGCCATCGTGCTCGGACGTAAAGGCACGCACCACGTCCGCCTGTGGGCGCACGAGACCGACGTCTGCGAGTCCATCACTCACCAGCGGGTCAACGCGAAATTCCTTCCCGGCCGCCGCATTCCAGACTCCGTCACCGCCAGCAACGATTTGGCTGCGACTCTCGAGGGCGCGCACATCGTCGTCAGCGTCATGCCTTCGCAACATTGTCGCGCGCTGTTCGAGCGCATGCGCCCGCTGATCCAGCCGCAAACTCTGATCGTCAGCGCCACCAAGGGCCTCGAGGAAGGCTCCCTGGAGCGCATGACCGAGGTGATCGCCGAAGTGCTCAAGCGCGACGACGGAACCGCTCCCGCAGTTGGCGCGCTCAGCGGACCTTCCTTCGCCCAGGAAGTCGCGCGCGGCGACCCCACCGCAATCACCATCGCATCGCAGGATTCCGCGCTCCTGCGCACCGTGCAACAGGAATTCAGCGACTCGAGTTTTCGTGTCTACACCAACAGCGATGTCATCGGCGTGGAGCTAGGTGGGGCCTTGAAAAACATTGTCGCCATCGCCGCCGGAATCTGCGACGGCCTCGGCCTCGGCCACAACTCGGTCGCAGCCCTCATCACCCGCGGCCTGGCGGAGATGACTCGCCTCGTCGTCGCCTGCGGAGGCCGCACTGAAACTATGGCCGGCCTCGCCGGACTCGGCGATCTCGTCCTCACCTGCACTGGCGGCTTGTCGCGCAATCGCAGCGTAGGCGTCGAACTCGGCCGTGGACAGAAGCTGCCCGAGATCATCGCTGGAATGCACGGCATGGTCGCCGAAGGAGTCTTCACCACTTCCGCCGCCGTCGGACTGGCTCATGCCCGCAACGTGGAAATGCCCATCACCGAGCAGATGCACGCCATTCTGCATCAGGGGAAATCGCCCCGCGAAGCCATCCAAGTATTGATGTCGCGCACCGGCAAAAGCGAAACAGGTGTATCGTAGTTTTCCTTCGTGTACCTTAGTGTCCTTAGTGGTTGAAGATTTGCGGTTTCAATCTCCGGAGCCTCCCATGCGCAAATTCAATCTCGCCCTTGCCATCCTCCTGATCACATCGCCCTTAATCAATTCATTCGCACAAACCAAAACCGTCGCCGAGCGCCTGGGCTATCCCGCAAATTCGAAACTCCTCATCATCCACGCCGATGATCTCGCGGTCGCTCACTCCGAAGACGCCGCCAGCTTCGACGCACTCGACAAACACGCCGTCACGTCCGCCAGCATCATGGTCCCCTGTCCCTGGCTCACCGAAGTTGCCGACTACGCGAAATCCCATCCCGACGCCGACCTCGGCCTGCACCTGACCCTCACCGCCGAATGGAAGACCTACCGCTGGGGCCCGGTGGAATCGAAGGATAAAGTTCCGAGCCTACTCGATCCCTCCGGATATCTCTGGCCTGAAGTCGAACCCGCCGTTCGCAACTTGAAATCGGAAGAGGTCGAGCGCGAGATTCGTGCCCAGATCGAATACGCGCTAGCCGTGGGAATCCATCCCACTCACCTCGACAGCCACATGGGAACGCTTTTCGCGCGGCCTGATCTGTTCGCCGTCTATGTGAAAGTCGCCCACGACTACAGACTGCCTTTCCTCGCGGTGCGAACTCCGGATGCCCCCAAAGAACTTCTGTCTCTGCTTTCCGATAAGGACGTCGTCCTCGATTCGTTGGTGATCGCCGGTCCGGAGGTCGGCGCCGCCAACTGGAAGACTTTCTATTCAAATGCCATCAAGAACCTGAAGCCCGGCGTCACCGAAATCATTGTTCACCTCGGCCACGACGATGCCGAACTGCAAGCCGTTATGGTGGACCACCCCGACTACGGCGCGGCGTGGCGCCAGCGCGACTATGACGTCATAACCAGCCCCGAATTCAAGCAGACCCTGGAAGAGAATCACGTAACCCTGATCCAGTGGAAGGACTTGAAAAAGCTCGTGCAGTAGGCCGTCGGCCCGGCCGAGGTCTGAAGTCCAAAGCCTGAGGTCCGAAGTCCGCCTTTCCCTGCCAAACCCGCGCCAGACGGCACTTTTGAAAGGTACTTTGGTAATGCCAGCTCCTCCAGCTTTTCGCCCTGACTGCTCCATTCCCCGTTAGAATTTTAAGCATACCTTTGAAAGCCGCCGCCACTTCGCCTTCGGCGTCTGCGAGAAGTGAAGGGAGAGACTTGTCCACCAGCGCTCCGAATCACGCACGCATCCCGATTCTGTATGTAATCCTCGGTGTGCTTCTGGTGATCAGTATCGTCCCGATGTATTTTTACTCGGCGGAGGTCGAGAGAATCAACCGCGAGCGTCTGCAAAGAGACGAGATGATGCTGCAGAACACGGTGACGCGTTCCCTCGCCGATGATCTCGCCGAGCACGAGCGCTCCTTGCACATGATGCTGGCCAACTTGTCCTCCGCCATCCAGGTCGCCAGCGGTGGCGACATTGGCGAGACCAACATCAATGCCCCCGAACTCCGCGCCCTGCTCGAAAATTTCGTTTCGTCTTCCGATGAGATCGCCTACGCCACCCTTCTCAACTCCGGCGCCAAAGGCATTTTCGCCGGACAGATCGCTCCCGACGCTTTCCTGAACCGCGAACTGGAACGCGCTTATTCCGCGGCCCGCGATGGCCGTGAGTACAACGGCCAGGCTCTGGTCGTCGGCGAAGGCAAGTCCGCGCGCACTGTTTTCGTGGTTAGTTATCCAGTGAAATACGGACAGCGTTTTCTGGGGATGATCGCAACCGTAGTCGACCTGCAATTTCTGATCCGCCGCCTGCAGGTTGTCGCTGGCGGAGGCCTTACGCCCTACGTCGTCGATGCCCAGGGCCGCCTGGTCGCCGCAGCCGCGCCCGGCTTCGCCACCGGCCAGGACATGAAGAACCTCGAAATCGTCCGCACCTTCGTCGACGGCGGCCACAAGGCGCAAATCATCGACACCCACGAATTCGCCGTCGGCACCGGCTCCGAGAGCGTGCAAATGCTCGGCACTTACAGCCCCGTTATGTCGTTAAACTGGGCTGTCATCGTGCAAAAGCCGCGCAACGAGGCCTATGCCGGCGTCATCGAGATGCAGAGCAGGGCCCGACTTCTGGCCCTGGTGGCCGTGCTGTTGAGCATTCTCGTAAGC
>Ga0209517_10006794_pt1 | contig 13962 bp, 4 predicted proteins | sample PeaSoiMetSII2010_FD_187695 | JGI IMG/M metagenome (GOLD analysis project Ga0209517, IMG submission 187695) | Peat soil microbial communities from Weissenstadt, Germany - SII-2010 (SPAdes) (version 2) | ecosystem: Environmental > Terrestrial > Soil > Wetlands > Peat | place: Germany: Weissenstadt...
CGCCCTGGGCCATGGATTGGGCCAAGTACACCGATGAGGGCTGGTATGGGAACGCGGCCATTCGGCAGCATCTCTTTGGAGACTGGTATCTGCCGGGAGACTTCAATCCCGCGCCGGCAGCGCCGGTGTGGCCGTTTCTGGAGTGGCTGCTGTTCTTCTTTACCGGGGTTACGGTGGAGGCGGCGCGGGGGCTGGCCATCGCGTTCTTCTTTGCCAACCTACTGCTGAGCTATCTGTTGCTGAAGACCAGGGGGCCGCGTTGGATGGCGCTGCTGGCGCTGACGCTGCTGGCGACCAGCCCTTTTCTCTACTGCTTCAGCCGCCTGGCCGTCCTGGAGCCGTTGCTGACCACTTTAACTCTTGGCGCACTGAACCTTGCGTTACGGCTGCCCGGTTTCCGGCGGCCGGCGTGGGCTTCGGCGGGGATTGGCCTCGTGTTCACGCTGATGATGCTGACCAAGGCCACGGCTTTCTTTCTCTTGCCGGCGCTGGGATGGGCGATGGTGCTGCCGCTCTGGCAGAGCCGCAAGAAACTGGCGCGTTGCGCCCTGGCCGCGGCCGGCGCGTTCGGCGTGAGCTTTGGGCTATGGATGACGGTGCTTGTCCGCGCCGGCCTTCTGGCGGACTACAGGTATCTCTTTATTGTGAACACGTACATCAAGCCCAAGGAGTTTTACTGGCCGCTGGTCAGCTTCTGGTGGTCGTTCCACGGCGGGCTGTGGATGGACCGGATCCTGATTCCGCTGGCCGGAGTGGTGTTGGTTGCAGCGGGGCTGGGGTGGAGGAGAACCGGAGCCCCCGCGTCCGCCGCTGCGGATTCGTCCGTGGGGTGTTGCACATGGGCTCGCAAGTTGCTGCTTGATCCGGTGTTTGGCGCCTCGGTGCTGGCGGTCGCCGGGTACATCTTCTTCATGACCTACCAGGACCATCCTCAGCCGCGCTACTTTGCCGTGGTGGCTTTCTTTACTTTCTTTGTCGTGGCGCAGGGCGCGGGAACGCTGCTGGGAGAGACGGAAGCGGTAGGCAACTGGCTTAGCGGCAGGGAAGGGACTGGGCGCGGCGCGGCGCGTGCGCTGGGTTGGCTGGTGATGGGCCTGGCCGCGATGGCTGTGGGCATCAACGGAGCATGGACGCTGGACTATGCGACGCATCCCGAGTACACCTTTGTGGATGCGGCCCAGCGGCTGACTCGCTATATCGACGAGCATCCCAACGGCAACCGGCTGCTGGTGTGCGTGAGCGGCGACGAGATTACGCTGGTGACGCACCTGCCCACGCTCAACGATCTCTTCGTGGCGCCGAACTCGGCGATCCCCGACCTGGCTGCGAAGCTGGGCGCCTACCAGCCGGGCTGGTACGCGACCTGGAACACGCTTGACCCCGGCGCGCTGGAGGACATTCACAGTCATTATTCGGTGGAGCAGGTGGCCAGCTTTCGCGCCTTCGACGACCGTCAGCGGAATGTACTTGTGCTGTTCAAACTGCACCGGTGGCCCGGGGGCCAGGTCTACGACCCGGCCGACCTGAACCTGCGCATTCGGTTTCCCGAAGACAAGTTCCACATTCCTCTGCAATAGAGGGTTACTACTCGGCGCGAGGCATCCGGCAGGAAGGCGTTTATGGGCATTTTCGGGCCGCGGAGGCAGACCCGCGCACGGCTCTCTGCGCACGCCCGAATGAAGCGCGGCAGGGTGAAAACAGGGTCTGCTGCGCCCTGTGACTGCAATCACTCGACAGCGGTTCATGCGGATGATAGCCTTCCCGTGGCTTTTCCCCAGTGTTGAAAGAGGTCGCGTTTCCTGGGGTCGTTCGTGATACGGCTTCAAACCTTTAGTCTGGGAGGACTTGTGACTGCAACGTATTGGGTGTACTTTTTTCTGGGCGTGAGCGCACTTTCGCTCTTTGTTGCCTTCTTCTTCGCGCGCCAGGTCATTGGCTCGGACCAGGGGACGCCGGATATGCAGAAGATTGCAGGGGCGATCAAAGAGGGAGCCGAGGCGTTTCTCAAGCGCCAGTACAAAACCGTGGCGGCCCTCCTGGGCCTGCTGCTTCCCATATTCGCCCCCACAATCGCTCATGCCCAGCCGGAACACGCAGGCGGCGGAGGCGAAGCCAACCTGGTCCTGCCGGATTTGTCGACCGTGAATTTTCTCGGCATGAACGGACATGCCCTTCTGATGATCGGATTGCTATTCTGCGCCGGCGGCCTGTTGTTCGGCCTGGCGATCTATGTGCAGTTGAAGAACCTGCCGGTTCATCGCACCATGCGCGAAATGTCCGAACTGATCTATGAGACGTGCAAAACGTATCTGGTGACGCAGGGCAAGTTCATTCTTCTCCTCTGGGCTTTCATCGCGGTCGTTATTTCGCTGTACTTCGGCTGGCTAGCGCCAGTGCCGAATAAACCGATCTGGGTTACGCTGCCGATCATTTTGGGGTTCAGTCTGGTCGGCATCGCGGGCAGCTACGGGGTGGCGTGGTTCGGAATTCGCGTAAACACATTTGCCAACTCACGGACGGCGTTCGCGGGATTGCGCGGCAAACCGTATCCATGCTTTGCGATTCCGCTGAAGGCAGGCATGAGCATCGGCATGGCGCTGATCTCGGTCGAGCTGCTCATCATGCTCATCATCCTTTTGTTCGTCCCGCGCGATTATGCAGGCCCATGTTTCATTGGCTTCGCGATTGGCGAAAGCCTGGGCGCCGCGGCCCTGCGTATTGCCGGCGGCATCTTCACCAAGATCGCCGACATTGGCTCCGATCTGATGAAGATCGTCTTCAAGATCAAGGAAGACGATGCTCGCAACCCGGGTGTCATCGCAGACTGTACGGGTGACAATGCGGGCGACTCCGTGGGCCCGAGCGCCGACGGCTTTGAAACCTACGGCGTGACCGGCGTGGCCTTGATCACATTCATTCTGCTGGCGGTCAAGAGTCCCACGACGCAAGCGCAACTGCTGGTATGGATCTTCGTCATGCGCGTGGCCATGCTCCTCTCCAGCTCGGGCGCCTACTTTCTCAATGGCGCAATCGCTCACGCGAAATACGCAAACTCCGACGAAATGGACTTTGAGGCGCCATTGACCTCGCTGGTATGGATCACGTCCATCGTTTCCATCATCCTGACCTTCATCGTCACCTACCTGATGATCCCCACTCTCGGGGACGGAACGCTGTGGTGGAAGCTGGCTTCCATCATCTCCTGCGGAACCTTGGCGGGCGCGCTCATACCCGAATTGGTCAAGGTTTTCACTTCAACCAACTCGAACCACGTGAAAGAGGTCGTAAAATCGGCGCAGGAAGGCGGAGCTTCCCTGGGCATCCTGTCGGGATTCGTGGCCGGCAATATGTCGGCCTACTGGCTGGGATTGAGCATGGTCGCGCTCATGTCAATGGGCTATTACTTCAGTACGGGCCAGTCCATGGCGGACCTGATGCTCGCCCCAGCCGTCTTCGCGTTTGGCCTGGTCGCGTTCGGCTTCCTGGGCATGGGTCCGGTCACGATTGCCGTGGATTCCTACGGGCCGGTTACCGACAATGCTCAATCCATCTACGAGTTGTCGATGATCGAAACTGTTCCCGGCATCGAAGCTGAGTTGAAGAAGGACTTCAACTTCGAGGTGAAGTTCGAACGCGCAAAAGACCTGCTGGAAGCCAACGATGGAGCCGGCAACACCTTCAAGGCTACGGCCAAGCCGGTGCTGATCGGCACAGCCGTGGTCGGCGCAACCACGATGACCTTCTCGATCATCATGGCCCTGACCCACGGACTGACCGTTAACGTCGACAAACTCTCCCTGCTGCACGCGCCCTTCATGCTCGGATTGATCTGCGGCGGGGCAGTGATCTACTGGTTCACCGGCGCTTCCACGCAGGCGGTCACCACCGGCGCTTACCGCGCGGTCGAGTTCATCAAGCGGAACATCCACCTGGAAGGCGCGGAGAAGGCATCGGTCAGCGACAGCAAGAAGGTGGTGGAGATCTGCACCAAGTACGCGCAGAAGGGAATGTTCAACATCTTCCTCGCCGTCTTCTTCGCTACCCTTGCGTTCGCGTTCATGGAGCCGTTCCTGTTTATCGGCTATCTGTTCTCGATTGCGATCTTCGGCCTGTACCAGGCCATCTTCATGGCCAATGCCGGCGCCGCATGGGACAATGCGAAGAAGATCGTAGAGGTCATCATGAAACAGAAAGGGACACCTTTGCACGACGCGACCGTGATCGGAGACACCGTCGGCGATCCGTTCAAAGACACCTCGTCGGTGGCAATGAACCCGATTATCAAGTTCACGACCTTGTTCGGATTACTTGCTGTCCAGCTTGCCGTGACACTCACCAAGCAAAACGCGATGCTCACACACGTGCTGACAGTCGCATTCTTCCTGGTGTCGATGTTCTTCGTGCGGAAATCGTTCTATGGAATGAGGATTGAATCCAAGGAAAGCAACTGATTCCTGTCTTGTAAGTCGAAGAAAACGCCGCCTGGAAATGGGCGACGTTTTCTATGCACAATATGGTGGCGCCCGCTCATCAAGCTGCTCTGCACCGTAACCTTTGTGATGGCGCCGCTGTTCCTGTAGAAACTCTCCCCCCTCGAACCCCGGCCGTCTCCGCGCGCGCGGGGATGGCCGGGGTTCGCAAGCTTGCATTGCCTGACTGGCGGACCACTGGAGGCTGGAGCGGCCCCGCTCGAGATTGCGCGAGGCCGCTTGGCTCTTGGGCCTGGGCGCTGCGGTCAGCCTTGCGCAGCGCTGGATGCCTGGAGACGGCTCCGCTGGCGGCCATCGGCGTCGAAGTTGGAGGGGTCGAGCCACGCTTCGAACGCGCGCTTGCGGGCGGGCCACTCGTGGTCGAGCACGGCGAACCAGGCGGTGTCGCGGTTCAAGTCCTTGATGACCATGTGCTGGCGGAAGATGCCCTCGAAGGTAAAACCGAGGCGCCGGGCGGCGCGGCGGCTGGGCTCGTTTTCCGCGTTGCACTTCCACTCGTAGCGGCGGTAGCCCAGGTCTTCGAAGATGTGCCGGGCCATCAGGTACATGGCTTCAGTGGCTGCCGTGGTGCGCTGCAAAGCCGGCGACAGCAGGATGTTGCCGACCTCTACTACGCCGTTGGCCTGATCGATGCGCATGTAGCTGGCGTAGCCGGCGGCCTTGTCTGTCGACGCGGGAACGATGGCCAGAAAGACGAGGGCTGTTCCTGCCTGCTTTTGCTTGATCGCCTGGCGGAGATCGGCCTCGGTCGCGAAGGGGCCTTCGCCCAAGTATGTCCACAGCTCGTCGTGGCCCCCTACGGCTTGCCACAGGGCTGCGGCGTGGTGCTCGGCGCTGAGCGGTTCCAGGGCGACGGTGCGGCCACGCAGGACGACGGGGGCGGGCGCTGGGACGAGCTTCCAGTGGAGCGGAGTTGGGGCTTGAGCGGACACAAAGTCAGCCTAGCAGCTTCTGGCCGCTGGACGGTCAGCCCCCGGCTGGGAGGAATCCAAGGGAAACCGTCCCTCAATGTCCACAATTCGCACAGGCGAGACCCCAAACTGCACCGTTTCTGCGCCTTGTTCCGGGGGCGGGAGGGGGCTAGGCTTGTGAATGGGACGTGAATCGCCGGGCAAACCGGGGAGTGCACCGGGGTCGGAGCAAAAACGGGGAGCCCAACACCGCATGGCGCAAGGGTGTTTTGAGCTTTCCACAGGCAAATGCCGGTGTTTAGCAAGAAGGTGCCGGGAATGTTACTGAAATACAAGATATTGTGGTTTGTTGTTGACATGTACCACAGGGAGCGGTATTTTTTCATCTGCGGCTGTTAACAGACTGTAATGTGATCCGGCGTGAAGAGCCGCCGGCGGGCCGCTGAGAAAAGACAATCCGCAGTCATTTCAAATCCCCTGATTCAGGTTTTTCGACAGAGGAGCACCAGGACCCCATCCAGGCAGCATAGCGCCGGGTGAGGCTGGGATTTTCACCCATTTTTTGCCGATTGAGAGGATTCCATGAACGAGGCCTACCTGCAGACTTCCACCGCCGCCCCAACCACTCCCTATACCCAGAAGGGACTGAAGTTTACGCGCCGCTTTTCCACCCAGGGCACGTCGCCGTACGACGAGGTCCAGTGGGAGAAGCGGACCGCATCCATTACCGACACCAAGGGGAACTTGATCTTCGAGCAGAAGGACGTGGAAGTGCCGGTGGATTGGTCGATGACGGCCACCAATATTGTGGCTTCGAAGTACCTGCATGGGCAGATCGGCACGCCGGAGCGGGAGACCGGCGTCCGGCAACTGGTGGGGCGCGTGGCGGAGACGATCCGCGACTGGGGCGTGGCCAGCGGCTACTTTGCCAGCACCGAGGATGCGGGCACCTTCCACGACGAGCTGGCGCACATGCTGTTGACGCAGAAGGTGGCCTTCAACTCGCCGGTGTGGTTCAACGTGGGCTGCGACCGGCTGGAGCCCAACTCCGACGGGCAGAACTGGCACTGGGACCCGGCGACCGGCGGGGTGATCTATGCCGCAACCGGCTACCGCAATCCGCAGTGCTCGGCCTGCTTCATCAACTCGGTCGACGACTCGCTGGAATCGATCCTGACCCTGGCCAAGACGGAGGGGATGCTGTTCAAGTGGGGCTCGGGCACGGGAACCAACCTGTCTACGATCCGCGGATCGAAGGAACTGCTCTCGGGCGGCGGCGAAGCCTCGGGTCCGCTGAGCTTCATGCGCGGCTTCGACGCCTTTGCCGGGGTCATCAAGTCGGGCGGCAAGACGCGGCGCGCGGCCAAGATGGTGATCCTGAACGTGGACCATCCGGACATCATGGACTTCATCGACTGCAAGGCCAAGGAAGAGGCCAAGGCGTTCACACTGATCAAGGCCGGCTACGACGGGTCCGGTCCGGATTCGGAGGCCTATTCCTCGATCTTCTTCCAGAACGCCAACAACTCGGTGCGGGTGAGCGACGAGTTCATGCGCGCGTATGAGAGCGACGGCGAGTTCACGACCCGCACGGTGAAGAGCCATGAGCCCGTGAACACTTACAAAGCGCGCGAGATCATGAAGAAGATCGCCCAGGCGACGTGGTTGTGCGGCGATCCGGGCATGCAGTTCGACACCACCATCAACAAGTGGCACACCAGCAAGAACACGGCGCGCATCAACGCCTCGAATCCCTGCTCGGAGTACATGTTCCTGGACGACTCGGCCTGCAACCTGGCCAGCTTCAACCTGATGAAGTACGTGAGCCCGGCGGGGGTGTTCGACATCGCTGCGTACCGGCACTCGATCTCGGTGGTGATCACCGCGATGGAGATCCTGGTGGACAACTCGGGCTATCCCACCGAGGCCATTGCGCGCAACTCGCACGACTACCGTCCGCTGGGCTTGGGCTACGCCAACCTGGGCGCGCTGCTGATGGCGTTCGGGCTGCCGTACGACTCGGCAGCGGGGCGAGACCTGGCAGCTGCCTTGACCGCCATCATGTGCGGCCAGGCCTATCTGCAGTCGGCCGTCATCGCGGCCAACTGCCCGCCACTGGCGTCAGCCACGCCGCTGACCGCATCGGTGGAACGCCAGGGCGGCGCCTGCCCGGGGTTCTACGTCAACCGCGAGCCGTTTCTCGACGTGATCCGCATGCATCGCGCGGAGGTGAACAACATCGGCAAGTCGCGCGCCGCCACGGCGGCCGGCGAGCCCTTCAGTGTGCCGCAGCTTGACGCGCTGATCGACGCCAGCCGCGAGAGCTGGGACACGGCGCTGATCTTCGGCGAGCGCTACGGCTATCGCAACTCGCAGACTACGGTGCTGGCTCCGACGGGCACGATCGGCTTCATGATGGACTGCGACACCACAGGCATTGAGCCGGACCTGGCGCTGGTGAAGTACAAGAAGCTGGTGGGCGGCGGCATGATCAAGATCGTCAACAACACCGTGCCCGCGGCGCTGTTCAAGCTGGGCTACGACAACGACGAAGTGAACGCCATTGTCAGCTACATCGACGCGACGGGGACGATTGAAGGCGCGCCGGGCATCAAGCCGGAGCACCTGGCGGTGTTCGACTGCTCGTTCAAGCCGGCCAAGGGCACGCGGTCCATTCACTATATGGGGCACATCAAGATGATGGCCGCCACGCAGCCGTTCCTCTCCGGCGCCATTTCGAAGACCGTGAACCTGCCCCACGAGGCCAGCGTGGACGACGTGGCCGAGGCCTATGCCGAGAGCTGGCGGCAGGGAATCAAGGCGGTGGCCATCTATCGCGACGGCTCCAAGGGCACGCAGCCGCTGAATACGAGCATGGATGCGAAGCGGGAGCCCTCCGCCGGGGATGCGGCGGGGACGCGCGTGCTGGCGAGCCTGGGCGCGGGACAAATGGCTGCCGAGGCCGACGTGAGGGCTCTGGAGGCCAAGATCGGCGAAAAGCTGGAGGTGAGCGCGAAGCAGGTGATCGCCGCCGCCACCGGCTTCCAGAATGCGCTGGAGGAGATTGCCCGGGCTGCCGCCGCGGTGCCGCTGCTGAAGGCGACACCGTTAGCGCCGGAGCCGGCCAAGGATTCGGCGCAGGACCCCAACGGTCCGCCGCGCGCCGTACGGCACCGTTTGCCCGAGGAGCGCGCCTCGATCACCCACAAGTTTTCCATCGCCGGCCACGAGGGCTACATCACTGTGGGCCTCTATCCCACCGGGCAGCCGGGCGAGATCTTCATCAAGATGGCCAAGGAAGGATCCACCGTCTCCGGATTGATGGATGCATTCGCGACCTCCATCTCGCTTGCCCTGCAGCACGGCGTGCCGCTGAAGGTGCTGTGCGAGAAGTTTGCCCACACCCGCTTCGAGCCCTCGGGCTGGACGGGCAACGAGCAGATCGGCTATGCCAAGAGCCTGATGGATTACATCTTCCGCTGGCTCAATCTGCGCTTCCTCTCGGGCACGCAGTTGACGCTGTTTGCCGGGCTTGGGATTCAGGCGCCGCAACTGCCCGCCTCGCCCAGCCTGCTTCCAGAGGCTGACATGGAAGAGTATCCGGTGAGTTCTCAGCATCACCTGGCCAGACTGGCTGAGGAAGTGGCCAAGCGGCTGCACCAGGTGAGCGGTCAACCTGGCGGTTCAGGCGCGGGCGGCGGCATCGCGCCCGAGGCGCAGGCCAGGTACACTGCAGCGCCGAGCCCCACGCACGGGCCCAACCTCAAGGACCGCGGCATCTACCACGCTGCCGAGGCCATGCGCGAGATGTACGAGATGGGCGATGCACCGAGCTGCCCCACCTGCGGAGCCATCATGGTCCGCAACGGAAGCTGCTACCGCTGCATGAGCTGCGGATCGACGAGCGGGTGCAGCTAAGGCATCAGCCAGGCCGAGCTGGAGCAGATGTGGGTTGACCCATAAGGTGAAAGTTTGACCCCATAAAGCGAAAGTTGAGACCCCATAAGCTGAAAGCTATGGGTTTACGCATAAGGCTGAAGTCGATACCCAAAAAATGAAGTCGTTCATTCCAAATTGGTTATATCGACTTCGGCCCGCCGCGCGGAAAGCAGGTTCAAAAAACCTCCATAACCTCCATAGCCTCCTCAACCTACTTTTTTCTGTAGCTTGCGAGCCATGGAGGTTCTCGGTCTCCGCTGGCGTATCCTCCATCATGTACACTGCGGCAAGCTGCTGAATTCCGGCGGCGGTGGCCTTATCGAACGTCAGACCATTGCCGGTTTGTGATAACGGGCGAGTGCGCAGACCGAGGCTCTTCAGCCGGTGGCCTACCTTCTCGGGGCTCAGCCGTACCGTTTCACCACGAGCCTCCAGCAAACGGTTGGCCTCGGCCGCGATTTCCCGGGCATAGGCGCGTTCCCGTCCGTCACGGCTGAGCGCCCGGGTCGCTTCTAGGACGATGGCCTCGGAGGTGTTCGACATTTCAGAGAGACGCTGCTGGTCGTGGGTTTTCAGAAGGGCTACCAGCTTCTGCCGGAGCTCGGGAGCGTCCACGATGCAGCGTCCGAGTGCCGTCGCAATGGCCGCCGTCTCGGAGGGCAAGCCGGAGGGAACCCATTTCCAGAGGTGTACATAACTGAGATTCTTGCTGCGGTATTGGTCCAAGTGGACGGGGAGGCGCTTAATCATTTTTTGCAGCCATTGAGGAGGGGCTGGTAGTGCTGCGTTTGTAGGAGGGATGTGGATGTGGATGGAGTTTTGGATCTTGTGTGTTCGTGGATTCTCGCCGGCGTAGATCGCCGTCGACTTGGAGTAACAGGTCAGCGAACCGCCTTCCACGACCAAGAAGTTCCGATCTGTCAGATTGCTCAATAAGCCGGCTGTCCGCTTGTCGAGGTTTGGCTCCGAAACCAAGTTGGTCTGACAACCCCAGCGTAGTACGGAAAGGTGGCTTTGCAGGAATCCGGCCAGCAGCGCCGCCCGCCGGCAGAAGTCAACGAGGACGTGCTGGACGACCCCTGCGTCATGGGCGGGGCCGGTGATTACTAGGCACGGAAGAACGGTCAATGCGTCCTGAAAGCAGGTCGAGATCACCCAGAAAGCGACAATCTCGGCCGCATCCTCTGGCAGTTGGGTCTGCGCCAAGACGCTCCGCTTGATCCACGTGAAGAGCTCTACTGCCGTGGCCTTCCGAGGTGGCGGGAGTGGCGCCCCCACCGGCGCGGTGAGAATCTCGCTGGGCTGTGCCATTTCAGCATCGCCTGTGCTTTCGGCTGCCGCGGGAGCCGGAAACCCCGTCTCCGGCGTAGTGTCAGTCGGGGTGGGGAGGTAGCCCTTATCGCGGAGGAGTTTGTCAATTACGGATGTCATCGATGGTGGCTTGGGTTTCGGGGCCGGCTTGGGTGCGGGGGATACCGAGAACTTGTGAATGAATGGTTCAAAACATCCGCCGTCATCGAGCTCAGCAGGTTCTTTCACGTATTCTCCGGCGGTCAGCAGGAGGTTGTTTTCGGGGATATCGGGCATTTTGGCCTCACAGGGTTGAAATTGTGAACGGAAAGCCGACCGGGACCCTGGCGGAACTCCGTCTCTGTATATAGGGGTCGGTAGACAGGTTTCTTAGGAACGCTTTGTTTTTGGAGAGGGATTATGGCCGTGACGGCGATAGGGTGACTTGAGAATCGGGCTCATTTTGCAGCCGGATGGCATTTTGTCGAGGCACACCCCAAACCAACATGCGTGATAGGGATAATCATTCTGGTTGGTAAACGGCGGACCCTTGGCGGAATTCGATTGAATCTGGTGGCGGGTCAACAATGTAACGAACATGACGCCAGTGGCGGCATTCCGTTCTATCCAGCACCGGGCACTACGCTCACTTGTAGCCGACGTTCGGCTTGGCGACACCAGCCCGGCATGAATGGAGCACTTCGAGCCGAGCGCACCGTTCGTGAGTGTGGAGGCTCGAGACAGGCTGCAATGGAGTGAGCGGAAAACCCCATCGGAAAATGTCCGAAAGAGTAGTGCTTTTAAAGGGGTTTTCCGCTGTGCTTTGGACGAGTTGAAAACGGGCATTTGTCCCCAGGTTTCTGGCGGTCACAAAAAAGAAATCGGACCTGACCTGAAGACGCAAAGGGACTACCATGGTTCCGATGGCATTTTTTCCGATCCTCCTGAGGAAAAGATGGCAAGAGGAAATCTTCATCTGCATCCGACCGGCCCGATAAGATGGCTGCTAACTCTCGCCATGATTGCGGCGTTTGGCTGTCCGGTGTCCAGCGCAGTGTCAGCTACCCCGCAAACCTTCAAGCCCGCCGGCCGCGAATCTCATCCTGCGGCCGACCAACGCCCAATGGCCTCCGGAGATACGGCCTTGATCCTCTCGGCCGGCACATGCACCGGATCGGTGCTGAATGGGACGCAGTATGTTGCCCTCGGCGGTTGTACGCTCTCGGCATCGGGGGGAACTCCACCCTACACCTATTCATGGTCAACGAGTCAGTCGTATGCGGCGCTCGTGGAAGGCCTGGTACTGAACTCATCCACGGGAGCCATCACCGGCACGGTGTACGGACAAGGCGGATATGTGGTCGACTTTATCGTCACCGACAGCGCATCGAATACGGCGGATCTCCAGGTGACCATTGCCATTGCCGGCAATAACACGCCGCAGGGCGGCTGTACGTTGTTTCCGAGCGATTCGATCTTCCATACCCCGGTGCTGGGGCTTCCGGTGGACACCTCTCCGGCTATTGACATGTCCTATTACTCCAGCGATACGGTTTGGCCCGGCTTCGGTTCGACCCCTTTGCCGCAACCGAACGGCATACCGTACCTTTACATTCCCTACAACCAGGCGCTGGAGCCAATTACCACCTATCAGTATCAAAGCTATTTCACCGAAGGTCCATGGCCCTGGTATGCCACGGTGGAAGGGACGCAGAACCTCTCCAACGCGACCAACTACATTGGCGATGGTCATTCGCTGCTCGTGCAGGAATCGGGAGGCGGCAACCCATGCCAACTTTGGGAGATGTGGACGGCGCAGTTCACTGGCACGCCCTATACCAACGGTCCCTGGTCGGACGGCAGCAATGCGTACTGGCAGAATCTGGGCAGCACCGGCGCTCGGGCCTACGAGATGCCGCCGCAGGATAATGGGACCTCCGACGCCGCGGGTTTGCCAATTACGCCGCTGCTGGTCACCTATCAGGAGGTTGCTGCAGGGCTGGTTGCCCATCCAATTCGTTTCACCCTGCCGCACACACTGAATTATCACATTTGGCCAGCGACAGCACAGGCTGGTTACGGCAGTTGCACAGGGGGTTATGAGGATGGGAATGGGCTGTTGGACCAGGCAGACCCTCCCACATCCTGCTCATCTCCCAGCGCACCGATGGGTGAGATATTCCGACTCAAGGCCAGCGTGGCCAATCCATCCTGCGTATCCAGCAGCCCGCAGTCCGCGATCGTCATTACCGCGCTTCGTGACTATGGAGCCATCCTCGCGGATAACGGTGGCGACCACATGTTCCTGATCGGAACCCCCGACGCCGGCTGGAACGACAACGACCTGAGATGCCTGGAACAGCTTACCTTCGGTGACTTTGAGCCGGTGAATGTGAGCAGCATTATCAAAGTCAGCAATACGACGAGCTACCAGACAACTTCATCCACGCCGGCTGCCGCTACGCCGACCTTCAGCCCTGGAGCCGGAACCTACACCTCGGCGCAGACGGTGAAGATCAGCTCCGCCACGCCGGATGCGACGATCTACTATACGACCGATGGAACAATGCCTGGCATCGGGTCCACCAAGTACACAGCCGCAATTCCAGTTTCCGCCTCCGAGACCATCGAAGCGATTGCCGTAGCCACTGGATTTTCGCAGTCGAACGTCGGAACAGCGGCGTACCTGATCGTAAATCCCGCGGTCCTGACGTCTCCGAAACCCGGCAGTACGCTGACGAGCTCAAGCGCCGCGTTTGCCTGGAAATCCACCGGAGCCACCGGGTACTCGCTTTGGCTGGGGACCACCGGACCGGGCGCGTACAACCTTTACGATTCAGGGGAAACGAGAGCCACCTCCGTCACGGTCAGCGGCCTTCCCACCAACGGCGGGACGATCTACGCACGTCTTCACTCGAGTTTCGGCAAGGTGACGGTGTATAGCGACTCTACATACACGGCGGCCACGCTGGTGTCGCTGACTGCGCCGCCGGCGGGCAGTGTGCTTGCAGGCGCCAGCGTGACGTTCACATGGTCAGCCGCCGCCGGAGCATCCGGGTACTCGCTTTGGCTGGGCAGCACTGGGGCGGGCTCGTACAACCTCTATGATTCGCACGAAACGACGGCAACATCCGCCACGGCCAACGGGCTGCCCACCAACGGCGAGACCATCTATGCGCGGATCAACACGGATTTCAATGGAAAGGCGTTGTATGCCGACTCCACCTACAAGGCGGCCACGCTGGCGCAGTCAGCGCTGACGTCTCCGATGCCGGGCAGCACACTGACCGGTTCCACAGTGACGTTCAGTTGGTCTGCCACAGCGGGAGTCA
>Ga0209517_10006795_pt1 | contig 13962 bp, 10 predicted proteins | sample PeaSoiMetSII2010_FD_187695 | JGI IMG/M metagenome (GOLD analysis project Ga0209517, IMG submission 187695) | Peat soil microbial communities from Weissenstadt, Germany - SII-2010 (SPAdes) (version 2) | ecosystem: Environmental > Terrestrial > Soil > Wetlands > Peat | place: Germany...
CCAGTCCGGTTCGATGAGCGGGAACAGGAAACAGAACCAAGCCAAACCGGACTGAGGTGACGAGGCGAAAGCCAAGTCAACTATCCACCGGGAGACTACAGTTACTGCGCCTGTTCTCGACTCTACTAGCTAGTCCCGTCAACCATTGCGACAAACAACACAAGGGATCATCTGTCTCAGGCCCGCCGCTGCAACTGCTCGAAATTCACCATTACGGGCCGGTTTCTGGCCTTTGGGCGGTGAAAACGTCGAAACGTAATGTCCAAAGCGCTGGAAATCCGCAGCGCGCGGAAATCAGAAGGTTTTCCACAGGTGCGTACGATAACCGGACACGGGAGCGCCGCTCATCTAGCCGTTCCTAGCCGCGCCGTTGCGTCGCCGCCTGCCAATGCGAAGGAATGCCCTACGGGCCGTGCAGCGAAGGCCGCTAGCAGGCGATCTCGACGATGGCCCGAGCTTAGGCCAGCAGCCTCGACAGGGCCTGGTTGGGGTCGCGCGCCGCTCTCAATGGGAACATAACTATCCGTTCTCCGTCTACGCGCTCCAATACTGTCAAGGAAAAACTGAGTCACTTTATTCCCGAACAGGTGGCAACTTCTTGTTCCGAGGGGGGACTCGTGACACGCGGGACCAAGCGGGCCATGTTATCCATTAGGACGGGAGGATCTTGTGAATAACAACACATTTGAAATACCGAACTGGAAAGGCCGAAACATCCGTGTCGCGCGGAGCGGACGACAATTTAATGGACGCATGGCAGTCGTTGATTTCAAGAACAACCTCATCACCGGCGCGATTCCGGGGTTCATTCCGCCGCCGTTGCTGCAGAAACTGGTCCGCAGTGTACATGAGAGAGCTTATTTCGGAGCAGCAAGGGACGCTGTGACTGAACTCCTGAACTTTTACACCGACCTGCAGAGCCTCGCTTCTGAGGACGCGCTCACTTTCTCGTACCTGGGTCTTATCTGGCTCCTGGGGCAGTCGGAGGTGGCAAGATTCACGGACTGGCTGATGCGTGAATTGGATTTACCCGTCGCCAAGGGAACAGCGATCATGGACTTTTGGCGACGCATCCCTCACGCTCAGACGGGAGGTCGCAACGGGTCAGAGTTTGACTGGGCTGTGGCACGCCAGGATCTCTTGTTGCTTGCGGAGAACGAATTTTCTGGCCCGCAAGGCTCAAACTTGGGAGTCAACTGCGATCTGACCCAGGTCGAGATGCTGAGAGAGTACGCAATGAAGCGCGGGTGTGCTGTTCATCCGAGCGTCACGAGCTTCGTCGTTCTAGGCGTCACCTCGTGTGGCCGTCCCGAAATTGCGCCACAAGAGGACATCGATCTCGGCGGGGCTTGGCTGCATGTCCGAAACGTGACGTGGCAACATTTGGCATCGTATAGAGGGCACCCGTCAGGCACTGAATTTGCCGATTACTATGAGTGGCGCATTGACCACGCCAAATTGCGCGTGCCCGAACTGCTACCCACAATTCCGGCCTAGCGGGATGGCAGCGAGGCACTCAGCGCTGCTTCATCGTTCAAATGGCCCGCCCGCCACTGGCGCGTGTCTCTTGGCCTGGACCACTAGCACCCACCGTCAGCGCTCGGTCAAGCGCGTCTGCGAGGACAGTGGGGAATTCGGACGTCAGGAGGCTGACATCCAACTCAAGATCGCGCGGGCTGTAAATACGGTAGATAAGCAGAGAGCCGCGGCGCTGGTTCCAAGTTGTCACCAAGTCCAGCACCAGCTTCCACGAGGGCTGGTAAATTGGTGCCCCGTGAGGAAACTTGCTCCAGAGAAAGTGGTGGCTGGCTTCGCCGGGCGCCACTAGATCACCGGGAAGCGACTCCACTTGCAATTCAAACGCATCGAAATCGTTGTTCTTGAAGGCACCGACCAGAACTCTGCGCACTTGGTCGAAATCGCCCGCCACCTTGAGTCCCTCGACCGCGCGACGCACCGAAAGATTGTTGGGCAAATCGCCGAGGTCATCAATCCACATGCTGGCGTTTCCCCGGATCACATAGAGAATGTCGTCCGAGTGTTCATGCCGATGTCTCTGCGCTTGTGAGCCCGCCGGCAGATGGACCAATGCACAGGTAAGACCGGCTTTGTCTTTCCGATGCGAAAGTAAATATGCCACTTGAATCCCAGGCATCTGTGGATGCGGCTCCCACGCTGTATCCCCGGGTCGAATCAATTTGAAGTCTTGCAATTCGCAATTCTCCTAAAGCGTTTCTTACGGACGGCAGCGATGCGCGGCCGGCGGCACGTTGACCAACGGCAGGACGCTGTAGTACGCTGCATACTGCATGATACAGTCTGCTACAAGCAGCATACTGTATAAGACAGTATTGATGTCAAGAGAAAAATGAGACAACAATCCCGGCATCTCCCCGCGTTCCTTCTCCTGCTGGTTGCGGAGAAGCCCTCTCATGGGGGAGCAATCCAGACATCCCTTCAAACCAAGCTTCCGTCGCTGAAAGCCGATTCGGGGGCAATCTATCGTGCCCTGCAGCAGTTGGAGAAAGATCGGGAGCTAGCCGCCGAATGGAACACGTCCAAGCCGGGTCCTCCGCGGAAGATTTATCGGATCACGCCCGCCGGGCGGAAGCGGCTGGAGTTTTGGCGCGAGGATGTGGAAATGCGCCTGCGCAACCTGACGTTCTTCGTGCAAAGTTATGAACGCTTGCTGAGGAAACAACCGGGTGAGACGCCTGCGCGGAAGCAGCTACGCGGGAGGAGACGGAGCGAGATTGCCTAGCCGTTAACTGCAACGACGTTAACTATAGGGCTGAATGATCGCGTTCTCTACACCGACGGCGCGCAGCACGTTGCCGAGCACGGCGGCGCGTATTGGCTTCTCGACGAAATCGCGGATAACTAAGGTAATAGTTACTACCGGGCCCCGGACGTTCGTTCAGGAAGGCGCCACGACCTCATTTGTGTCATAAGTGCCGCAGAATCAATTGATGGGCCGCGACAAAACGCGATTTCCTCTTATCAAGCATCGCAAGTACCTTTTTCGCAGGCCTACCGTTACTGCCCTGTTGTCTTTCGTCAAAACGTCGTGCACTCGCAAAATGAATGACTTGGCGGCGAGCTTGATGCGGCGTGTTTCGATAAGATTCCGGCGATGATTTTGGCCATCACGTGCCGGTAGAGTTCAGGAGGATCCTCATTTTCAAGAGCCCTAGTTCTCTATGCGGTCTTGCTGGTACTACCTCTTCCCGCGTCACTCTCGTTCAACAGTGCGCGGACCCTGCGCTCCAATTCAATTGGAAGAAATGGCTTTCCCAGGTAGCCAGCGTCTTGCGGGAGGTGCGCTGTCTGGCCGATAGTGTCTTCCGCGTAGCCAGAGATGAACAAGAACCGCATCTCTGGCCGCAGCAAGATTGCTTTTTTCCTCAACTCCAGTCCATTCATCTTAGGCATCATGATATCGCTGACCACGAGGTCGATCTCCCCGGGATTGTTCTCCAAAATTCGGATCGCCTCAGCGCCGTCCTCCGCCGCAAATACGGTGTAGCCGCGTTTCTGCAAACACACGGAAATCAACCTGAGCAGGGCTGCTTGGTCCTCGACCACCAGCACCGTTTCGGTGCCGGAGAGGATCTCGGGTTGCATAAGTGGCTTCTCATCTTCTACTTTTGCCCTCAGTTCGACCGCTGCCGTCGGAGGCAGGTAAATGCGGAACCTAGTGCCTTCTTGTAAGACGCTCTCAACGGTGATGTGTCCCCCGCTCTGCCGTACGATACCGTAAACCGTCGACAGCCCTAGTCCCGTCCCTTTGCCCTCCTGTTTGGTGGTAAAGAAAGGCTCGAAGATTCGGGCCTGGGTTTGTTCATCTATGCCAGAGCCGTTGTCGCTCACCGCCAGCATTACGTAACGTCCGGGCTGCACTTCGATGTGGCGACCGGCGTATTCCTCATCCAGTTCCACGTTGGCTGTTTCAATCACCACTTTGCCGCCCTGTGGCATGGCGTCGCGAGCATTCACCACCAGGTTGATGAGGATTTGCTGGATCTGTGCGGGGTCAACTTTGACCGGCTGCAGATTCGGCTCCAGCACCGGAACCAGGTCGATGTTCTCGGGGATGACGTGGCGCAAGAGCTTGTGTGTCTCCCACACCACGGCATTGACGTCCAGAACTCTTGGCTCGAGCACCTGCCGCCGGCTGAGGGCCAGCAATTGGCGCGTCAGTGAAGCGGCCCTCTGCGTAGCCGCGTTGATCTCAGCTACGTTCCGGCGCAGACCTTCAGTTGCGCCGGCTTCCTCCAGCAACAAGTCGCTGTATCCCAGGACAATCCCAAGATAATTGTTGAACTCGTGGGCCATCCCGCCAGCCAATTGCCCTACCGCTTCGATCTTCAACGCCTGACGCATCTGCTCTTCCAGTGCCCGCCGTTCGGTGACGTCCTCGACGATCACCTCGAGCCCTTCCGCCCTCTGGTGTTCGGTGCCCAAGACCCGGCCTCTCAGCCGTACGGTAATCAGCCGCTGATCCCGCCGCTTCCACTGCACTTCTTCTTCAATCTCCCCTGTCAGCTGCCACTTGTGCAACAGACGCAGCCCTTCTTCCGGTTGGGCGAAAACATCCTGGGACACGCTCAGTTTCAGAACCTCTTCCGCCGAGCTATAACCCAGCAGGGCCACCAGGGCCTGGTTCACTTCCAGGAAGCGACCCTCCAGAGTGCCAAGGTAGATGCCGTGGACCGCGCCTTCGAAGACCTCCCGGTGGTGAATTTCCGACATCTTCAGCGCTGCGTCGGCTCGTTTGCGCTCGGTGATGTCACGGATATCGCACTGAACCACATGGGTTCCATCTATCTTGTAAACATTGCTGACAAACTCTACGTTAATTCGCTGCCCGGCTTTGGTTTCAAGCGGCAAATCGTCGTAGCGGATAACGCCCTTCGTTTGGAGCTCGCTAAAAGCGGTCTGGGAAGCGAGAATATCCTTAAACGGGCCGATTTCCCAGAGTTTCTTGCCCACGAACTCACCGTGCGTATAGCCCAACAGCTCAATCAAGAATGGGTTGACGTCGATGATCTGCCCACTCTTGAAATCGACAATCAATATTCCATCCTTGGAGGTTTCAAAGAGCCGCCGGTAGCGAGTCTCGGAGTCTTTCAGCGCCTGTTGCGCTTGATGGTATCCCGCCTCAGCGAACTTCTGCTGCGAGATGTCCACCACTGTGCCTTGGATCATGGCCGGTGTCCCGTCCCGCCCCAGCACTAGCTCGACGTTCTCCAGCACCCACACCGAACTGCCGTCCTTGTGACGCAACGGCGAAGCGAAATTTGTCAAAGAGCCGCGACTCCGGCATTGTTCAAGGAAGTCTTCCCAGTCGGCGGGAGAAAAGTAGAACTCCGAGGCATTACAGGCCAGCAGTTCCTCCCGCGACGCATAACCCAGGGTCCGCACAAACGCCGGATTGCAGTCGAGCACCCGGCCGTCCAGAGTAATACGGTAAAATCCCACCACGCTCGATTCGAAGAACCGCCGGTAACGCTCATACGCATCCGTCCCGGGATTCGATCCCAATCCGCGCTGGTCTTCCAGATGGGTCATTACCTGCCGCGCCAGGGTCCGCAGCATGTGCCTCTGTCCTTCCGTCAAAGCGCGCGGGACATAATCCATTACGCACAGTGTTCCCAGCGCATATCCCTCGGGTGTCAGCAGGGGGGCCCCGGCGTAAAAACGGACTCCCGCCCGTGTGGCCAGATGATTCCTGGCGAAACTTTCGTCTTTCAGGGTGTCGCAAACGATGAGCACATTGTGTTGCAGTATGGTGTGGGTGCTGAAGGAGACTTCCCGTGGGATCCCGCTGACATCCCACCCAATTCTTGACTTGAACCATTCTCGTTTGGCGTCGACGAAGCCAACCAGCCCGATGGGAGTACCACAGACATAGGTGGCCAAACGGGCAAGGTCGTCAAAACGCTGTTCGGGAGGGGTATCTAGGATCCGATAACTCCAGAGCGCTCCTAGCCTGCTGGCTTCATTTTCGGGCAGAGGCGACTGCATGCTACACACTCGAATGACAACTGCATTACGATTACATACTTTTTCTAACGCTTACATAGTTTGTTAGCCCGCCGCTCCTAACTACCAAGATACCCATGGTGTCTACATTTTGGACAGTGCTTGCGATAGTGTCAAAGATAGCCTCTTGAAAGCTGGAGCCGTTCATAAGACTTTTCAAGGTTTAACCGCTGTTCCATCCGCAGCGCCCGCATGAGATAACTCCGCAGCCGTCGCAACTGGTCCCGATACATACCCATTGCTCCCCAAAGAGGATGAGATGTGCCCCCCTGTTCAACGGTTTTGGCAGCGAATTCTTGTCACGAAATCCGAACAGACGCTGACCCACCTCAGAAGTTTTCTTGACCCGCCGGTGCTGCAATCCCCGCCTTTCCCAGAGAAGAGAGCGCAGTGCGCCCCTCAGAACTAGACAGAAGGGGCCGTATTTGAAGTAAAGGTTTGGGCGAAACGGGCACGAGCGTCGCGCGGCGTTCGTCCGTGGAGTTACAACACAATCGGTGCAGTGACACTTCTGGCAAGAACTCGTCGAGCAAGCTTGGCCCTTTTGTCCCCAGCTTGTAGGCTGGCTTTACGAGTTTCACTTTAAGCTTCCGGCCTTTGCAGCCTTGCCGTCGAGTTATTCAGTCAATGAGGTGATATCTGAGGAATTGATTGTCGTTAGGTCCCTTGGCCACTTGTGCCGGTACAGGGCGTTCAGCTCGGTCCAGAACTGTCTCTGCTCAGGAATCGTCAGATCACACAGGAGCTGTCGCACTACCTCTGCGAAGTCCAATCCTGCGTTTTTGCTGGGTCCTTCCATCATCAGGTAGATGGCTGAGACTATCGTGTCGACACTGCCTTCAGTCATCGTGCATCTGAGGTTGCAGTAGTTGACTGGTTGCCCCATCTGCCGCTGCTCGCTGACAGCGGCCGCGGCGCCAGCACTTTGGTTGCTGGCTAACAGCTTCAACATAGCCTGGTCGTCGGCCGGCCGGGAGAAAAAGTATCCCTGTGCCATGTCGCAATTGAGCTGCTTGAGCAAGTTTATCTGCTCTTCCGTCTCGGTCCCTTCGGCGACGACCTTCAACCCGAGATTGTGGGCAAGCATGACGATGACCCGCACGATCTCGCGGCTTTCCGGGTCGCTGTCCATGTGCGAAATGAAGGCGCGGTCGATTTTCAAGGTATCCACGGGAATCCGGCGCAAGCGGCTGAGTGACGAATACCCGGTGCCGAAATCATCGATGCTCAAGCGAACGCCGAGTGCCTTCAATTGCGCGAGCACGTGGCCAGATCTTTCCGTATCCCCCATGGCGATCGTTTCTATGATTTCCAGCTGCAGGCAGCCTGGATTAACGCCAGCCTGCTCAAGGACTTCACGAATTTCGCTGGCTAGATCGGGCTGGGCGAACTCCCTCGAGGTGATGTTCACGCTCATGGTCAGGGGCGGGCTGGAAGGAAATTCAGACTGCCAGGATCGGAGATGTTGGCAGGCTTCATGCAATAGTTGCCGATTCATGGGGATTATGAGCCCGGTTTCCTCAGCAACCGCGATGAATTCAATCGGTGAAAGTATGCCCACCGGACGTTGCCAGCGCGTCAGGGCCTCGAAGCCCGTGATCTTGCCGGTCTGCAGCGACACAATGGGCTGGTAGTAAACCCGAAATTCTCCCTGATCGAGGGCCTTGCGCAAGTCCGTCTCCAGCTTCAACCGCTTCACGGCATTAGCGTGCATGGCCGTGTCAGACACCTCACAACGGCCTTTCCCCGCCCGCTTGGCACGGTACATGGCTATGTCTGCATCGCGCAGCAGATCCTCCGCCTGGGTATGAGGGCTAATGCTTGCGGCGATTCCGATGCTCACTGAAATTACTATTTCCTGCTGGTTTACCACAAAGGGGGTTGCGAGTTCCGCTTGCACTCGTTCCGCAACGCGTACAGCTTCAATAGGGTCTCGGATGTCGTCCACAAGGATCGTGAATTCATCACCACCGAGTCTGGCCAACGTATCGTCACTGGCAGGCCTGTCAGGTATGCCGCCTGTGCGCGGACGTGAGACGGTGTCGGCTCGCCGCACAGAGTTCTTCAATCTTCGTCCGATTTGGATCAGCAGTTCATCCCCGGCCGTGTGTCCCAGGCTGTCATTGATGATTTTGAATTCGTCTACATCGATGAGCAATACCGCGAATTTGTAGTTCGAGTGTCTTCTGGAGATGGCTAGCGCGTGTTGCAACCGGTCCAGAAACAGGGCGCGGTTGGGCAGGTTAGTAAGTCCGTCGTGAAACGCATTATGTGCCAGCATCTCCTCGGCTCGCTTCCGCTCGGTGATGTCGCGGTTCACGATTACCAGTTTGTCGGTCTGGCCTCTCGCGCTTCGGATCGCACAGGCGGTCGACTCCAGCGTGCGCCAGGAACCGTCTTTGTGGCGTATTCGGTATTCCACCCGCTCTCCCTGGCCGCTCAGGCGGGCTTTTTCTGCCGCCTCCAATACTCGCGGGCGATCGTCGGGATGAATTTGCTCGATCGACGAAGTCGCTTGCAGCTCCTCGGGAGAATACCCCAGGACCTTTTCATAGGCGGGGCTGTTGTACAGGCGGCGGCCATCGCCGTCGACAAGCGCGATCATATCGGCGGCATTCTCACTGATGAGTTGAAAAAGCTGATCTCGCTCAGCCAGCTGGCGCCGAATGCGGTGTAGTTGCAGGTGCTGATAGACTGCGTAAAAGTCGAAGAGCAATACCAGGGCTGCCAGTCCACGTACCCATTCCCTGAGATCAAACCAGTACGAAACGTCCGTCTCCCGGTTAAACCAGGGAAAAGTGAACGAGATAATCCCCAAGGTCAACGCCAGCGTGACGACAACGGCAAAGCCCCATAGCCACCATTCCCGATCTTCGATTCGACGCATCTCGGTCGGAATCGCTTCGGGGCTGCTCTGGCTCACTTCTTGGAATGGTTGCTGATTCATGCCGTCCGAGTATGCTCCTGCAACTCCAGGGATTCTAGCCCGCGCCGGAACGTCGCAATGGTTACGACAATAGGGCCGCCCGTACTGGACCAGTGTTTGGTACAGAAAGTTATACGCATAAAATCTCGCAATCGTGATGGCCGGGGAGGGCTGGCACGTAATGTGCGGTTGTCCGCTCGACTTCTTAATCGGCGCTGACGCAACAATGAACGCCGGACGTTCTTCTTTACTGCTGTACAGTAACCTGCATCTGAACCGAATGAGAGGTGCCATCCGGCGCTGTCCCTGTAACAGCAATCGTGTACGTCTTGGGGGGGGGCGACCCTAAGCCCTGGCACCCGCTAACCAAAATCAAGCTCGCCAGAAGGACGAGTAGTGCTGCTTTACTTATGGCTCGGGGGCCGCGCCAAAAGAACATCCCTCCTAGGATCGGAATCATTGCCAGAACCATGAACTTTTGTCCAGAGTCGAGCATAGCTGCATTCGATTGGGTAGCGGAGATCGTCAGTTGTGAAGTGACCACTGTCGACCCTTCCAACTGTAAGGCCGGTGGCGTGAAGTTACAGGACATCGCTGCCGGCAGGTTCTGGCACGCGAGTTGAACCGAACCGTTAAACCCATTGTCTGACGATGATGAAATCTCGCTCGTAGCTGTTCCACCCACGTGCAATTGCACAGCCACCGGGTTCGCTGCGACCGTAAAGTCTGGCGCTACTGCGCCCAAAAGCGCCTGGATGCAACCGAGCACAACCAACAAGAGTGACGCAATCGAAGAAAGGTAAGTTTTCATTTGTCCCCTCGCTTTCAGCCTGCTTTGTATTTCCATACGAAAATGCAAAGAGCCGAGCAATCCGCGCAGTCCTTATCGGCACACAACGCTTAAGGGTAAGAACAAATCGCACCGACAAAGTACTTTGGTACTGTCAAGTCCGTGGTACGAGCTTTCGGGTAACGCAGCGTTTCTGACGGGCTGCGGGCTGAACTTCTGGTTAGTCGGGAGGGGGCGATGCGCCGACTCTTGTTACGGCCCGATTGGGGCTCGCTGCTTGTAACCGTCCTGTGCCGGACCTTACCACCCAACAGTATCCTTGCCTACCTCACGCTCTACTTCGATACCGGCACCGATACAGCTCCTGTTTGGGGATCCGCGCTGATTTCCTTTGCCTCAAGGTGCGCGCGCAGCTTCACAAGGGCAGCGGAATGTATCTGTGAAATTGTCGAACTCTTCACGCCCAAGATGGAAGCGATCTCCTGCATCGTCAGTTGTTCAACGTAATACAGCGAAAGGATCCGCTTTTCTCTTGGGGAGAGGTTGGACATCGCCTGTGTCAGATGTTGCCTCATCTCCGACCGCAGACACAGTGCCAACGGACTTTCTTCAGGCTTAGCGGGTGCAGACTCGATCAGATCGCGAGTGTCCGCACCATCTTGCCCAGACGCGACTTGCCGGTCTACCGATTCCAGGCCGCGAAGAGTGCCGGCGAGCTTCCTTAGAGCTGCCAGCTCCAGTCCCACCTCGTGCGCGATTTCCTCTTCCGTTGGCTGGCGGCCCAACCTCAGCGAGAGCTGTTCAGAAGCTGCGTTTAGCTTTCGGCTCTTGGCGCGCAATCGCCGCGATGCGTGGTCGAGCATTCGCAGGCCATCGAGGATTGCGCCCCGAATACGGAACTGTGCGAATGTCTTGAATTGGATGTTCTTTGTGGAATCATACTTCTGTGTTGCTTCCAGCAATCCTAGTACACCGGAGTGGACAAGATCCTCAAGGGGTACAAACACGGGGAGGCGGCCATGGATTTGCCGGGCAATGAAATGTACCTCGGGCAACTGACTCAGAACAAGCTCATCGCGTGTTTCAAGAGTTAGTGAAGGGTGAGCATCTGACACTTGTGGTGCTGCCATTGTCTAATCCCTAAATGCTACGGTCCCAGCAAAGAGCAAGGAGATCTGGAAGGATGAACCAAATTCCAAGAGACACGACCAGAACATGCTGCTGTCTTCTCGAAAGACTAGGGCAATTAGTGCACCGAACGAGTTACCTTATTGATCTCCGTCAAGAGTAAGGGTTTATGGTCTGAAAGCATGGCGAGGGGTGACATGGTTACTGGACAATTGCTGGAAATGCGTATGAAAACCAGACAGCGAGGCTGAGACTGTCATTCCCAGGATGGAATGATGACCCAAAAAAGAGCGGGGAGTGGATTGGATCTGACATTGGTGGAGCGAAAGCTCATGTCTCGCCTTGCCGGTATTATGTCACTGCGACAATAGGTAGAGATCGCGTTGTAAACGCCGCCGCGATCCGTCAAGCGGATAGGTTCTTCTTTTGAACGACTTCACTACGCCGGGCCAGCATGCCGTATATCGTCGCCCGGCTGATACCGAGGACTTCCGCCGCCCGGGCTTTGTTGCCGTCGACCAGTTTCAGGACATATTCCAAGTGGCGTGACTGGACTTCTTCGAGCGTCATGAAGCCGGTGCCGCTGTCTGGCCTGGTCGTGTGCAGGCGTATGGCCTCGGGCAAGTCCATATCACAGATAACCTTGCCCTGAGCCATCATGCAAGCGTTCCCAATCACATTTTCCAGTTCCCGCACATTTCCCGGCCACGAGTGTCGGGTCAGGAGAATCTGGGCGCGTCGCGAAATCCCCTTGAGTGTTTTGCCGTATTTCGCTGAAAAATGTTGCAAGAAGTGCTGCTGCAACAAGGCCAGGTCTTCCTTTCGGTCGGCGAGAGGTGGAAGTTGGATTTCAATCATGGATAGTCTGTAGAACAGGTCGTCCCGGAACTTCCCTTCGGCCGCCAGTTCTCGCACATTGCGGTTAGTGGCAGCAATCACGTGAACATCAACTGTGCTGGCGACGGGTGATCCAACCCGCTGCAACTCTTGACTCTGAAGAATACGGAGCAACTTGGCCTGGGCCGCCGCCGACAATTCACCGATCTCATCCAGGAATAGGGTGCCATGGTTGGCGTATTCAAAGAGGCCCGCTCGATCATGGGTTGCACCCGTGAAAGCTCCCTTCACATGCCCAAAGAGTTGACTTTCCAGCAGAGTTTCCGTCAAGGCCGAACAGTTGCAAACCACGAATTTCTCGCGGGAACGAGGACTCAGGTTGTGGAGCGCCCTGGCGATCAGCTCTTTCCCGGTTCCGGTGCGTCCGGTTATCAGCGCCGTCTCAAACAAAGGGGCAACACGACGGACCCTGGAAAACACTTCCAGCATTCTTGGGCTTCGACCCACCATGCCCTGAAACTGACAGGCTTGCAGCAGTTGGTTGTCGAGTTCCTTGGTATGTCGTCGCGTTTCAGCCTCTGCAATGAGGCCCAAAACCAATTGGCGCACTTTGGAGGGGTCTAATGGCTTAGCGAGTAAGTCACTGGCCCCTCTTGCAACCGCGACTCGAAGCCCGGTTTGGGTCCAGCTATCCGCCATAAGAACCACTTCGAGCGCGGAATCGCCCGCAAACAGGTCGTGCAACGGCACTTTCCCATCATCCATCCCTGAATCCAAGAGGACCATCTGGGGTAGGAACTCGCGATAAGAGCTTATCCCGTCGGCCCAGTCGCCGGCCCTCAACAGCGTCACGGGCAAACCCAAGAGTGCGCGATTAACGTCTGCCGCAACTCCAACATCACGATCAATCACTAGTACGGAATAGACAGGGTCGGGCATAAGCGAAACCGCAAAGTGACATTTCTGGAAGACACATACTAAATTTTACCATGAAACGTGATATTTGTCAGTGATGTGTCTCACGGCGTGAACGGCGGTGGCAGTGGAAATTCCATTGCCCATGACGGTCGCCTCCCACAGATCCGGGTTGGCTGTGTGAAGCGACATCCGCGCGGCCATTGCCCTCGAGGACTATGACTTGCCTTCATTGGTCGCTGCATGGAGGTCTTTGACACTGCGTACCGGTGGTTGTGATCGAGAATTTCCAAAAGACCGGCCACACCCTCCTCTTAGCACTGCGACTCATTTCCTCATTGACACAGCGGAAAAGATATATGCCTCCTGTTCTACTGGACTGGCAGCGAATTGTTTGTTACGAAAACCGAACAGACGCCTACGGGGGCGCCTGCCCGCTTCGTGCGACCGGCGGTGTCCGCCCGGATTCCGGCGGAAGGAACTGCGCTTTATCCGCGCGCTCCTTTCTATTTCAAACAAGGACTGCTGGCAAACTAGTAACCAAGAGGACCAGAACTCTGTATGTCGAACATTTAATGCAGCGGGTACGGTTCTAGCGTGGGGATTTGGAGTTCTACGAGTGCCGATATTTCGGCAGCAGCTGACGGTAGTTCGGCAGTTCCAAGGGAGACAAGCGGCCCGTGCCAGCTCAGCCGGGGCTCTCCTTCGGACCCGGAACCTGCGGCTGCGGGGCCACCACCCTAATCCTGCCAGAAGAAGTGCCGATAAAGATGGTCCCGGTATGACTGTCCCTTCTTCTATGCCAGGTGTCGATACGGCAGACACTAGTCCAGAATTCATACGGCACCTCTGTTCTGCACGGATGAACCGACTTCCGGCAAGTGGGGCGCAGTCAGGGAGTTGGGTCTCATGATCGAGTTTGGTCTACGACGTGCCATCCGATCAAAGGCGGTCTTATGCTTATGAAAGAGCAGATTCGACTCGATGGTCTCCTGTTCAGCGATGACGCACAGGTTCTCTGTGTAATGAATGAGATTCTGGGCCGCTTTGCCATCCAAACTGAGGTTTGCACCGAGATCGGGTCAGCTCTTGAGGCAGTAACTCATCGAAGGCTTGACACGGTGATTGTGGATTGGAACGCTGCCAACAACCCAACCCGCGTCGTGCGCAGTGCCCGTAACTCTTCCCCCAACTGCAACTCTACAATCGTCGCGATGGTCGACGCGGACTCGGAAACACATGCTCTTCTGGTTGGCGCTAATTTCATGATTTACAAGCCCGTGGATCTCGACCACGCCAGCCGGTGCATGCGGGCGGCATA
>Ga0209517_10006798_pt1 | contig 13961 bp, 11 predicted proteins | sample PeaSoiMetSII2010_FD_187695 | JGI IMG/M metagenome (GOLD analysis project Ga0209517, IMG submission 187695) | Peat soil microbial communities from Weissenstadt, Germany - SII-2010 (SPAdes) (version 2) | ecosystem: Environmental > Terrestrial > Soil > Wetlands > Peat | place: Germany...
CTCTACACGGTTGAGGCCTTCCGCGAATACTTCGATCATCTCAAGCCCGACGGAATGATCGCCATCACCCGCTGGGAATTCCGCCATCCGCGCGAAGCCCTGCGCGTGGTCGCGGTCGCTATGGAAGCGCTGCACCGCCTCGGCGTGGCCAATCCCGCCCGCAACTTCATCGTCGCTTCCCAGGGATCGCTCGACGAAGACGGCATCCCGGTCGTCGTGCTGGCGAAGAAAACTCCGTTCACGCCTGCGGAAGAAGCCGCGGTGACCAATCACCTCGACGACTTCCCGCAACTCGCAGCGCTGTACCTGCCGTCAGACCCGGGGCAGAATCCGTTTTCCGATCTGATCGCCAGCAACGATCCTTATTCGTTCGCCCGTGGCTACGCCTACAACGTTTCGCCGGTCTCCGATAACGCTCCCTTCTTTTTCTTCACGCTGAAGCCCGCACAGATCCTCGGCGAAAAAGGTTTGCGCGCCGGCATCGACTGGAAAGTAAATCTAGGAGTGCTGGTACTCCTTCTCGTGCTGGTGATTTCCCTGGTCGCGGTGCTGGCGTTTCTGGTGTTGCCTTTGGCGTTGCGCAGCCGGAACGCACGCCAGTCGACGCTGCCGCTGCTCTATTTCGTCGCCGTGGGGCTGGGCTACATCCTGGTGGAGATCGCTTTCATCCAGCGTTTCGTATTGTTTCTCGGCCATCCCACCTACGCCCTGACCGTGGTGATTTTCCTGCTCATGCTCTCCAGCGGCGCGGGGAGCCTGTTCTCGCGGCTCTGGCTGCCGCGCACGAATTTGTGCTGGATCCCGCTCGTGCTCGTGATCGCGACCCTTCTCGCCGACGTATGGTTCCTGCCCGGCCGTTTGGCGGCCCTGGTCGGCCTGGCCTTCGGATACCGATTGCTCATCAGCGCCGTTCTTCTCATTCCTTTGGGATTCGTCATGGGCATGCCTTTCCCAACCGGTTTGCGCGCTCTCGCTGCTCTGCCCGCTCCGGAATTTCCCGCCGGCGAGGATGCTTCCGATAACGCCGTCGAATGGGCGTGGGCCATGAACGCCGCGGCCAGCGTGCTTGGATCCGTCCTGGCCATGGTCATCGCCATCCAGTTCGGCTTGACCGTGACTTTGTCCTGCGGCGCAGCCGCGTATCTGCTCACCCTGCTGCTTATGCCCGCCCTGCACACGAAAGCGGTCTAAACCTGGCTCCGGTTTTGTTATCATGCAGCGAGGGAACCGGAGCCGGTCGCGATCCCTGAGCTGTTCGGGCGCCCGGCGCAATCGACCCAACCCGGCACCTCCAGACGGGCATCATGAGGAAATCATTTGCCTAGCCAGAAGCAGCTCAAGTGGTCGCAACTCAAAGTTGGGATCACGGTGATCGTTGCCAGTCTGACGCTCGGCTTTCTGTTGTTCCTCATGTCCGGAACCGCCGGATTCTTCACTCCCCGCATCACCCTGAGATCTTATTTCGATAACGCCGAAGGACTGCGCGACGGCGCTCCCGTGCGCCTGGCCGGCGTGGACATCGGGAACGTGACCGCGATCCGCATCGTCCCCGACAAAGACAAGCAACTCACGCCCGTCGAAGTCACCATGAAGGTCAGCACGAAATACATTTACGCCCTGCGCCGCGATTCGGTGACCTCGCTTAACACGGCCGGCGTTCTCGGCGAAACGTACCTCGACATCGAAAGCGGGCAGGCCATCGGCAATCCCGCGCAGGACGGAGACACCTTGCCCACCCAGGTGCATCCCGACTTTAACCAGGTGGTGCGGGCCAGCCAGAGCACGCTGGAGAATATGGATGCCCTGTTGAAGCGCGCCGACCGCATTCTGGCCTTCGCCGAGAGCGGCAAGGGATCGCTCGGAAAACTCATCTACGATCCCACTCTATACAACCGGTTCTCAAACACGGTCGCCGACCTGCAAAAGATCGTCGAGCAAGTCGGCAGCGGCCAGGGCAGTCTCGGCGCCCTCATCAGCCGCAACGACGCATACGATAAGTTTCTCTCCACCCTCGACAAGATGAACGGCGTCATCGACGACATCCGGGCCGGCAAAGGCACCGCTGGAAAGTTCGTGAAAGATCCGGCGCTCTATGACAACGCCAATGACACCATCGCCAACATCAAGAAGCTGACCGAGGACATCAACGCCGGCAAAGGCACCATCGGTAAGCTGGCCAAGGACGAGGAACTGGCCAAGAAACTCGACACTACCATCACCAAGCTCTCGGAACTGACGACGGAACTCGAAGCCGGCCAGGGCACTGCCGGCAAACTCTTCAAAGACGAAACTCTCTACAACAACGCCAACCAAATGCTCACCGAGGCCCGCGACCTGGTCAAGGCCGTCCGCGAAAACCCCAAGAAATACCTCAGCATCAAGCTGCACATCTTCTGAGTTGTGGGGTGCGGCGGGTGCCCCATGTCTCGCGCCTTCTGCGAGACGTGGGGATTCTGTTGGTCACCGTGGAAAGGAAGCACTGGGGTAGGGCACGGTTTCAGCCGTGCCGTTCGAGGAGCAAGAAACTTGGGCTTTAGCCCCTGAGGGATATGCTAGTGTTCTCCAATCCCGAACACTGACCCTAGCATCAGCATCACCAGCACGCCCAGCGAAATCCATCCATACTTCCAGTCCTTTTCCCGAAAGAACAGGAAGCACGCCACTACCACGCGCACCACCGGAGTGGCCAGCATCAGCAGCACTCCGGCGCGCTCAATGTCGAGAGGAATGTGCCCGCTGACGAACAATCCGACACTCACCCCGGCCACCATAATAAAGAAGCACCCAAAGGCGCCGATCCGCAACACCAAGGCCACCGCGCGGTCGAACTCCGGTTCCCGCACCTGGCTCATAGCCACCCCCGCAGCAGGTGCAGAATTAAGTTTCCGGCAAGATAAAACATGACTCCCACCAACAGGTAGGTCACGACCTTGGTGCGCACGCGCGGGGCTAGCCGCGCTCCCAGCAGCGATCCCACGAACACGCCCACCGCCAGCGGCGCCGCGTATTGCACCAGGATGTCGCCGCGCCGGTAATAGACGATGGCGCTGGCCGCCGCGGTCACGCCAATCATGAAGTTCGATGTCGCCGTCGCCACCATCAGGGGAACGTTCATGAAGATGTACATCACCGGAACCTTGATCGGACCGCCGCCGATTCCCAGCAATCCCGAAAGCGCGCCCGCCACCAGAGATGCAGCCAGCCCCAGCGGATACCGCTTCGGTTCGTACGGTGGAATCACGGTTTCGTCGAAGGCAGCAGCAGGCTGGTCCGGCACCGTCTTCACTCGGCCGCGCTTGACCAGAATCGTGATCGAGCTATACAGCAGGAAGGCGGCAAACACTCCTTCCAGCGCGTTGCGATTGAAGTAGCCCACGAGATAGGCCGTGACCGCAGCGCCCAGCACCGTTGCCAGTTCCAGGGTCATGCCCAGTCGAATGTCGGTGGTATGGCGCTGCAAGTGAACCGAGGAACTCGCCGTCGAAGTGGTGATCACCGCAACCAGGCTGGTTCCAATGGCCTGGCGAATGGGGATGCCGAAGTGCAGCGCCAAGATGGGCGCGATCAGCACGCCCCCGCCGATTCCGGTCATCGCACCCAGCAGGCCGGCGCAGAATCCGAGAATCACCAGCAGCGCAGTCACCACGCGAGGACGAGCCTCCGGATTCCGATTTCTTCGATGGGGATACTAACAGTGCGTGCCGTGATTTCAGGAGGCAGAATTTTGGCGGGGAATCCCGAACGCCGCAAGCTACGACACCGCCCGCGGCAGCGCGGCAGCATCGGCATGCTCGTGCGCGTGGTAACTGGACCGCACCAGCGGCCCCGACTCGACATGCCGGAATCCGAAGCGCAGAGCCTGGTTCCGCAGATACGTAAATTCCTCGGGCTCGTAGAAACGGGCAATGGGCAGGTGATCCTTCGAGGGCCGCAGATACTGCCCCACCGTAAGAATGTCGACGCCCCGCGCGCCCAAGTCGCGGAACACTTCCACGAGTTCTTCCGACGATTCGCCCAGGCCCACCATCACGCCGCTCTTGGTCACCATGCCGGAAGAGAATTTCTTCGCGTTTTCCAGCAGCGTGAGCGTGCGTTCGTATCGCGCACCGGATCGCACCGCGCGATACAGCCGCGGCACAGTCTCGGTGTTGTGGTTGAGCACGTCCGGCCGGGCGTCGAGCACGATGCGCAAGGATTCTTCGAGGCCCTGAAAATCCGGGATCAGCACCTCGACCCGACAATCGGGCGTCAGCTCGCGAATCTCGCGGATGGTCTCGGCGAAAATTCTGGCGCTGCCAAGGTTGTCATCGTCGCGATTCACGCTGGTCACGACTGCATGTTTCAGCCCCAGCGTAGCCACGGCCTCCGCCACTCGCCGCGGTTCATCCCAGTCGATCGCTTCGGGCCGTCCCTTAGGAACAGCGCAGAAACCGCAGCGCCGCGTGCAGATGTCGCCCAGCAGCATAAACGTCGCCGTCTTGTGGTTCCAGCATTCGCCAATGTTGGGGCACTGCGCCGACTCGCACACCGTGTGCAGCCCCATGCCCCGCGCCAGTTTTTTCAGATTGTGGAAGTTGTCGCCCACCGGAGCTTTCGCCCGCAGCCACTGCGGCTTCGGCGCCCGCACCGCCGCGCCCAGCTCGATCTGAATCAGGTGGGAAGATCCGGCCATCGTTTCGATTCTATCAGTTCAGCGGTTTTCTCAAGCTAAGCCAAAGCCCGACTACCCCACCTCGACCAGCCCGTAGGTATGCTGCCAGCGCGCCCGCATGTGCACCAGCGCGCGGCTGATTTCTGCGGCCGAGATCTCCTCGTTCGGGCCGGCGATCACTGCGGCCGCTTCGTGCTTCGCCGCCTCCAGCAATTGCGCGTCGCGGATGATGTTGGCCACGCGAAAGCTAGGCAGCCCCGCCTGCCGCGTGCCAAAAAATTCGCCGGGGCCGCGCAGTTCAAGATCGAGTTCGGCGATCTTGAACCCGTCGTTCGTCTTCACCATCGCATCGAGCCGCCGCTGTCCCTCTTCGCTAACTTTCCCTCCGGTCATCAGAATGCAATAGGACTTCGCCGCGCCGCGCCCGATGCGTCCCCGCAGCTGGTGAAGCTGTGCCAGTCCAAAGCGCTCGGCATGTTCGATCACCATCACGGTGGCGTTGGGCACATCCACGCCGACCTCGATGACCGTGGTCGCGACCAGAATCTGCAGCTCGCCTCGCTGGAACATCCGCATAACCTGATCTTTCAACTCTGCGTCGAGCCGCCCATGCAGCAGCCCGACTTTAAGGTCGGCAAAAATCTTCCCGCTGAGCTCGCGGTACATCTTGATCGCAGCCTTGAGCTCGCTCTCTTCATTCTCGGCGTTCGTTTTCTCGGAGATCACGGGATACACGACATACGCCTGATGCCCCGCGGCCACTTGCTTGCGCACGAACTCCCACACCTTGGGCGACTCGTCGTCGGAGCCGCAACGGGTCACGATCGGCGTGCGCCCCGGCGGCAATTCGTCGAGCACGCTGAGATCGAGGTCGCCATAGAGGGTGAGCGCCAGCGTGCGCGGAATCGGCGTCGCCGTCATGACCAGAACATCAGGCTCCGCAGGAGCAGGGTTTATGTGGGGACGGGCGCCTTCGCCCGTCCCGCCAAGCGCAGCGAGGCGGGGGTCCTCGCCCTCGCCCGACTTCCTCATCAGCTTCAACCGCTGCAACACTCCAAACCGATGCTGCTCGTCCACAATCACCAACCCCAGCCGGGCAAACTCGACTTTCTCTTCCAGCAAGGCATGCGTGCCAATCACCAGCTGCGCATTGCCTTGCGCAATATGCCGCCGCACCTCGCGCTTCCGGTCGGCTTCGAGCGACCCAGTCAGCAGAACGATACGATATCCGGCATTCTCCAGAATTCGCCGCGCCGAAAAATAATGCTGCTGCGCCAGAATTTCGGTCGGCGCCATCAGCGCCACCTGGCATCCGTTCTCAATCGCGATAATGGCGGCCTCAAAGCCCACAATCGTCTTGCCCGATCCCACATCGCCCTGCAGCAAACGCCGCATGGGATACGGCTTCTCCATGTCCGCCGCAATTTCTTTCAGCACCCGCTTCTGCGCCGCCGTAGGATGAAACGGCAGAATTTTCTTGATCGCCGCCCGCGCCCGATCGTCCAGGCGAAATGCAATTCCGGTCTGCGCCTTCTGTTCGCGGCGTTTCAGCTCCAGCCCCAGCTCGACGAAGAACAGCTCGTCGAAGATCATCCGAATGTGCGCCGGAGTGCGCGAAGATTGCAAGGCCTCGAAGCTTTCTCCCGGCTCCGGCCAGTGCACGTTCCACAGCGCAGCTCGCGGCGAGATCAGTCCCAGATGCGCGCGCACCGCCGCCGGAATCGGATCGGGCAAGTCGGGTGTGAGATTGTCGAGCGCGGTGCGAATCGCGCGCCGGAACCAGCGCGGCGTCAGCCGACCGATCGCCTCATAAATAGGGACGATGCGCCCAATCTCCAGAGACTCCGCCGCTTTTTTTTCTGCGGCGTTCCCCACGCCGTTCTCGCCGGAATCGCTCGCGTCTCCCAAAATCTCGAATTGCGGCTGAATGATTTGCAACTCGTGACTGCGCTCATCTTCTTCCACCTTGCCGTAGAGCGCGATCATCTGCCCCGCCGTGAATTTGTCCTGCAGGTAGGTCGCATTGAAGAAAAGACAACGCAGCCGCGCCCGCCCTTGCCCAACGGTCAGTTGAAAAATGGGCATCTTCCGCGTGCGAAACAACCCCGAATTCCGCACTTCTCCGACCACCGTAGCCATTTCGCCCGCCCGCAATTCGGAAATCCCGCGCGGGTTCAGCCGGTCTTCATAGCGAAAAGGCAGATAATGAAGCAGGTCTCCGACCGTATGAATCCCCTTGGCCGCGAGGACTTCCCCAATGCGCGGGCCAACGCCCTTCACATACTGGACGGGGGTGGAGAGTTCGAGCATGGGCTAGGATTCCGTAGGTGTGAAGAAGAATGTTAGCAGGAGCACGCGGCGATTTGCTCGTGCCTGATCGAAACGCCCTCTGAAACCAACAGGAGAACCGCGGTGTCTAAACCATCGGTGCTCATCAATTTTCTCCAGGCCCTGCTGGCGATCATCCTGGGCAACGTGGTGTACTTCGTCCTGATTCCGTGCCTGCCGCCAGCGGCGCGGCATCGCCCTCTCCACCTCGACCTGGGCATGGTTCTGGATTTCTGGTTCTGCCTGGTCGCCTACGGGTTGATCCGCACCGCAAGAAAATGGAGATAGAGTTTTTGCAAGCAGCCTGGTTGCGATAGCCTGAGAACTGATCGACCACTCCGGGCAAGCCTAGTTCCTTTGGCAGTGGTGCAGTTTGAGCGAAGACTCGTATCAGGGCATGCCTTCAGGCATGCCGTCTTCAGCACCCCGCGCAGCCGGCTTTAGCCGCTGCGGCCAAGGCGAGCCATCCCGGCTAAAGCCGTCGTCCCACGTGCCTTGATGGCATCGCTGAAGCGATGCCCTGATACAAGTCTTCTTTCAAACTACTCCGCTGCCGGTTACTTTCGGAACCTCGGTAACCGCCTTCCCCACAATTACAATTCTTGCAACCATGCCGAAACTTGCCGTGCTCTATGAAGCGGGCCAGGCGGTGCTCTCCACCTTCGACTTGGACGAGGTGTTGCAGAGAATCCTGGCCATCGCTCGCGACTTTTTTCAGCTGCCGAACGTCGCCATCCTGTTGCTCGACAAGGAGCAGCAGCAATTGCGCGTCCGTTCGCAGATCGGCTGGGATGCTGGCAAGGACTCTCTTTCCCTCGGACACCACCAGGGCATCACCGGAGCCTCCGTCCTGAAGAAGCGGCCGGTCTATGCTCCCGACGTCAGCCAGGATCCGCACTATATCTGCTCGGCGCAGTCCACCCGCTCCGAGTTGGCCATTCCACTCATGGTGTGCGATGAAGTCGTGGGCGTGCTCGACTGCCAGAGTGACCGCCTCGATCACTTCGACCACGAAACCATCAAGCTGCTGACTTTGTTTTCCACCCAGGCCTCGATCGCGCTGCAGAATGCCCGCCTTTATTCGCTGGAACGGCAGCGGGCGCGGCAACTGGAGGCCATCAACACCATCGCCCAGCAAAGCACCGCCGTCATGGAGCTCGAGGATCTTCTGGCCCGGGTCTGCTCGGTGATTCAGCAGGCCTTTCAGGTCTCACACGTATCGCTGCTGTTGCGGGAGGAAGGCGACTTGGTCATGCGGGCACATCAAGGAACGCTAACGCCGTGCTTCCCGCCCGGCGGCCGTTTTCCGGTAATCCAGGAACCTTGGGCGCGCGTGCTCGCGACCAATGGCACGCTCATCGAAAAAGATTTGAGCGCCATGCCCGACCCCGAGCGCCTCTTCAAAGAGTCCGCCTCGCGCATGAGCATCCCGCTGATCTCATTCGGCCAGACCCACGGAGTGCTCACCCTGCACAGCCCGCAGCCCAACGCATTCCGCGAGAGCGAATTGCAGTCGCTCGAATCGGTTGCCGACATTTGCGCCAACTCCATCCAGAACGCGCATTACGTCGAGCGCGTCAAACAACTGGCATACCTTGACGGCCTTACCGGCATCTTCAACCGGCGCTTCTTCGAACTGCGGATCATGGAAGAAATCGAGCGCGCCCGCCGTTACGAAACTGGCATGGCCGTCATCATGGCCGACATCGATCAGTTCAAGCGGCTCAACGATGAGTTCGGGCACCTGCTGGGAGATGAAGTCCTGCGCCAGGTCTCGTCGCTTTTCCATCAGCAGTTGCGCAAGATTGATGTGGTGTGCCGCTACGGTGGAGAGGAATTCGCCATCCTGCTGACCCAGACCAACGCGCAGCAGGCCGTCGTCATCGCCGAAAAACTGCGGCGCATGGTTGAGAGCTACCAGTTCCCCGGAGTACCACGCAGGGTGACCATCAGCGCCGGGGTCGCGGCTTTCCCCGCGCACGGCAGGAACCGCGACGACATGATCCGCGCCGCCGATGACGGACTCTATGCCGCCAAGCAACAGGGGCGAAACCGCGTCTGCCTCACCAGCCTGGCTCGCGGCGCCGCGAGTGGACGTTAGCCCCAACTCGCCACTGCGCTAAAACTCCCAAACTAAATATCCGCCCAGTGCCGGCCCAATTCCTGGCGTAGTTGATCCAACTGCATCTTCAGCTTTTCCTGGTTCTTCTTGAGCTGGATCTGCGACTCATTCTTGAGCTTTTCCACCTGCCGTCGCAATTTCCTCTGCTGCTCGCAGAGATCTGTGCCCACCTCGCGGACTGCAGTGCGGGCGTCTTCGACGGCCAGTTCCAACTCAGGCTGCAGCTTCGCGACCTCCTGCCCCAACTCCGTCAGTTCCACCGCCGACTCCGCGTCGATCAGCGGCCCCTCCAGGCTTTCCTCTTCTTCCAGAAGTTCGCCGGATTCTTTGTGTTCGGGCAGCGTCAGATTCAGGTTCTGCTCTTTTTTCTCGCGGATCACGCCCACACTGACCGACTTCCCCTCGCGCGAATGCACGGCGTGCGTGAAGTCGCTAGTGTCGTGCACCGCCTCGTCATTCACTTTCACAATGACGTCCCCGGCGCGGAAGCCGGCTTTCTCAGCCCGGCTGCCTTTTTCCACCGACCGCACCAGAACTCCATTGCCGTTCTTCACGCCGAAAAACTCTCCCAGTTGCGGAGTGATGTTCTCCAGCGTCAACCCGCTGCGCATCGACGAGGTAACCGTCATCATTTCGATGCGCGGAATGTCGATGTCCGGCACGTGGATCTCGGGGATATTAATGTGAATATCCGGACTCGTCATCGAAAACTCTTTATGTTTGTCAGCCAGTTGCGCCTTTACCGTCATCGCCTGGCCGTCCCGGCTTAGACCGAGCGTCACTACCCGGCCGGCCGGCGTCTCGTGGATCATCCGGCGCAACTGGGCGCCGCTCTCGATCGTGGTGCCATTCATGCTGAGGATGACGTCGTGCTCCTTGATTCCCGCTTTTCCGGCCGGAGCATCCTGGTCCACCATCGTTACCTCGACGCCCTTTTCTTCTTTCAGCTTGAGCACAGCTAGGCGTTCCGTGGTCACATCCGAGATGTCCACGCCGAGATAGGAACTGCTCCCACTGTCGTCGCTGTAGAACATCCAGGGGCGCCCCGGAGTATCCACCGACGTTTTTTGCGTCGCGTACGATACGCTGAGGAGCAAGGGCAACAACACGATGCTGGTCATGATGTATCTGCGCATAATCACTCCTCGGTATTGAGGCTGGACGCTCGTTGCAAGCCTGCCTGCCGAATCCGCTCCTCACTTCACATGCAATTGCTGATTGCCGATTGCTAATGGTTGATCGAAAATCACAACGTTGAGCACTCTGGTTTTTCAATCAACCATCAACAGTCAACAGTCGCTCCTACCGCGCCCGTCTGAAGCAGATGTCGCCATTCTCGGTGTGCACCTTCACCATGGGTCCGCCGCCATTCAGCTTGCCTTCGGCGGTGAGCGTCTTCGCCCACTGGTTGCCTTCGCTGCTGATGCGGATGTCGGGAAACTCAGACGTGATGTGGTGTCCGCTTCCCATATCCACGCTGGCCCGCACGTTGACGGCTACATCGGCAGCGAGAAAGACGGTGATGTCGCCCGTTCCGGTTTCCAAATCGGAGTCGTGACGTTCGCCGCCCGTATTCATCAACTTCACCGTGATGGCGCCTGCGCCCGTTTCCGCTTTTGCCGAAGGCACGCCAAACAGCTCAATCCCGCCGCCGCCCGTTTCCGCGTGCACGTGTCCCTTCGCCGAGGTCAACTTGATGGTGCCGCCCCCGGTCTCGATCTCCGCCGACCCGCCAATGTCGCTCAAATCCACGCTGCCGCCGCCGGTTGAAACCTTCACCTTCCCATTGCACTGGCGCACTTCAATGCTGCCGCCACCAGTCTCAACCGTCGCGCCCTGCGCTCCTGACTCAATGACGACGCTCCCGCCGCCGGTTTCTGCCACCACCTTGCCATTGGCGTGATGCACCTCAATGGCGCCTCCGCCCGTGTGCAGTCCGAGTTCGCCACTCACCGTGCCCACATCGATCGACCCGCCCCCGGTTTCAGCGTACGCGCCCCCGCCAATGTCATCGAGACGCACGCCGCCGCCGCCGCTCTCGGCTTCCACGCGGCCCGCCAATCCCGTTGCCTCTACACTTCCGCCCTCGGTTTCCATTTTCACCAACGCCATTTCGCGCGGCACCGTCACATTAAACTCTGAGGAACAATGCCGAGGACGCCTTCCGCCCTGCCAGTCGCCCACGATCCAGGCCGTATCGCCCTTCACATAAGCCGTAACCTTGTATTGCTCGAACTGCCGGCGCGCCTCTTGCTCTGACGACGAACCGAAACGAGTATGAATAACGTAATTAATGCCTTGCTGCTGGCTGCCGTGCACCACCACCGCACCCATGTCGACTTTCACTCTCAGGTTCTTCACCGCTGCCAGCGAACCCGTGATCTCCTGACCCCAGGCTCCGCCTTCGCGGGTTACATGTGTTTCCTGCGCCACGCTTGTCGAAACAAAAGCCAGCGGCGCAGCCAGGGCCAGCACTCCAGCCAGCCCAACGATTTGTAGCGCTCGTTTCAAATCATTCACCTCTTTCTCTCTTTTTGTCTTCAGCAGCCGAAAGAATTCAGAAGCTGTCCCGTGATCTCACTTCTGCATTCTGACTTCTAACTTCTGCATTCCTAATCAATCTCCGGCAACTGCGCCAGCATGGTTCGCGCCTGCGACTTGATGTACGTGCTCTGATCCTTCGCGGCCAGCGCCATCAGCACGCCGCGCACGCTGCCGTCGGCCTTCACCGGCTCAATCAGCCGCAGCGCTTCAATGCGCACTCCGGAATTCGTATCGTTCACCAGCGCGCGTAATACAGCGTCGCGCACGTTGGTGTCGTCTTTCACGTAATTGCCCAGCGCCCCGATCGACTTCAGCCGCACGCCCGGATTCGTATCGTTCTGCAGCGCATAAATCAGCGCTTCGCGCACCTGCATGTCGCCCGACTTCTGCGCCAGCAGGTCGACCGAATCAAAGCGCACGCCTGTGTTGTAGTTATTGCGCGCCGCATACAGCAGCAGCTGCTGAATCTTCTGATCGTTCAGCGATCCCTGCGCTTCCTGCGTCGATACGGTGTTGTACTTGATGCTGATCTGATTCGTCCCCGGCTCCTGCACAATCGAGCTGATGCCGGTGATCGAAGCCTCGGTGGGAACAGCGGGTTGGTTCGGAGTATTAGAAACTCCAGCGATAGTCGTGGGACGCGAGATCTCGCGCATGGTTAGAATCCCGCTGACAAACCCTACAATCAAGATCGCCGCGGCCAGCGCCGGCGAGAACTTCATCTGCAGCAGCCAGTTCGCCGGATCGATCGCCAACCGGCTCCAGAAGCTGCCTTGCTTCGCCGTCTCCAGCGCTTCCTGCAGCCGCATCCGCGAAGCCGCCACCAGATTCGGCGAAGCCTCTGCCGCGCGATCCTGTGCCAGCAGCGCGTGAAACTGCTGCTCCGCCTTCAGTTCGGCCGCGCAGTCCGCGCACCGCGCCACATGCTGCTCCAGTTCATGGCGGGCGTCATCCGCCAACTCCCCATAAACCTGCAGCACGATATTTTCTCGAACCCATTCACATTTCATCGTTGCACCTTCGAGTCCTGAGTCCCGAGCTCTGAGTTGCGAGCGATCATGACTCACAGCTCGCGACTCGGAACTAATTCACCGCATATCCGCCAGCGCCCCGCGCAATTTCTGCGTGGCCCGGAAGAGAGTATTCTTGGCGGTCTCTTCCGTAGTCTTCAAAATCTCACCCACGGTGCGTAGCTTCAACCCGTGGTAATGCTTCAACTCAAACACCATGCGCTCGCGCGGAGTCAGCTTCTCCAGCGCCCCCGCAATCCGCGCCCCTAACTGTCGCCGCAACAAATCGCGCTCCGGATTCGCTCCCGCCCGCACATCCGGCACTTGGTCGAGCAGGTCGTACTCCCCGCCCGACGCGTCTTTCGCCACCGGCGCGTCCTCTTTGCGCACATTCCTCTTGCGCAAATGGTCGAGACACAAATTGGTCACGATCCGGTAAATCCAGGTGTAGAAGGAACACTCGAACCGGAAATTCCCGATGTTCTTATAAGCCTTGAGGAAGGCGTCCTGATAAACGTCCTGCGCGTCCTGCTCGGTCCCGGTCAAGTGCAGAGCCAGCCGCAACACCGCCTGGTCGTAGTGCCGCACCAGTTCCTCGAAGGCCGCGCGATTGCCGCGCTGGGCCTCCCGGATAAGCATCGTGTCATCGATGCGGCGATCTTGAGTTTGACGATCTAGCCCAGCCATGCGGCCCCGCGCGGGGTCATGGTTCTCACTGACTCTCGGTACTCGCTCACTCTTCGTCTTCGAGTGGGCCGGTTCGCCAACCGCAAGTGGTAACGCCCAAACACCTGCCGGCATGAGTTGTCGCGTCCTCTACCTGCCCGGTCTTTAAAGTCGTATCCGGGCTTGCACAGGAATAGACGGAGAGTCGGTGGAACCGTGAGCAGAAATTATAGGCCGGAGAGGGATTTCTTGGGCACCTAGGTGATTCAGGGCCAAAGATTTAGGAGGAAACAGAACAAAGGTCAACAGCGCCTCTCGCCACTTTGGCACGAAAAGTGCCCAATCCACGATGCATTTCGTTGAGACGCAGCTTGCCAGTCTCTGCCGACAGTATTCCGAATGTCGGCCGAGAGTGCGCCGCCGCGACATTCCGAGGATTCTCGTGTTTGAAGCGATGTAGCCCGATAACACCACGCAACCAGCGCCTTCGCCCCCACATCGAAACCACAGTAAGAACTCGAGGGACTTTATGCCGTTCCGCTCACCGCTCACCTTCCTAGTCTTATCAGCCAGCGCTTTCCAGCTCGCATCCGGCGTCGCTGCCGCTCAGGCTCCAGCCCAGGTCTGCCAGCCCTCGGTG
>Ga0209517_10006800_pt1 | contig 13958 bp, 7 predicted proteins | sample PeaSoiMetSII2010_FD_187695 | JGI IMG/M metagenome (GOLD analysis project Ga0209517, IMG submission 187695) | Peat soil microbial communities from Weissenstadt, Germany - SII-2010 (SPAdes) (version 2) | ecosystem: Environmental > Terrestrial > Soil > Wetlands > Peat | place: Germany: Weissenstadt...
GCGGCCGCCGGTGCGGGGGTTTGCTTGGGATCGGCGGGTTTGCCCGTCGCTTGGTTGATGTTGACGTTGCCCTGGGCCTTGGGCTGAGCGGCCGCCGGTGCGGGGGTTTGCTTGGGATCAGCGGGCTTCCCCGGCCCTCCTCCTGTGCCCTTAACGCCCTGAGCGGCATCTTGCGGCTTGCCCTGCGCGCCCGCAGGCGCGGCGGTAGCGGGTTTGCGCGGCTCTCCAGTCGTGCCAACCTGGTCGGGTTCTTTGGGTTTAGACCCAGAGTCCGCCGATGCAGCGGCCTGCCCGGCGGTACCCGGTTTGACATACTCTCCCTGGCTGGCCTTAACGCCCTGAACGGGTTCCTTGGGAGGCTGACCGGCGGCCGGCTTGCCGGCCTGGAACTGCGGTGTCGTCTGATGCTGCGACCCGCTCTGCTGGTAGGGACTTGGCGAGCCGTTGTGCTTCTGGTCGAACTGCGGCTGTCCCGTTGTCGCATGCTGTGACTGGCGTTGGTCGCCGTGCGGTTGTTCCGTCGGTCCCGGCCCGGCCTGCTTCTGACCGGACTGGTACGCCGTTTCGTGGGGCGCTTTTTCCCCGTGCTGCTCCGGCTGTCCGGCGTGCTTCTGACCGGACTGGTACGCCGCTTCGTGGGGCGCCTTTTCCGCGTGCTGCTCCGGCTGTCCGGCGTGCTTCTGACCGGACTGGTACGCCGTTTCGTGGGGCGCCTTTCCCCCCTGCTGCTCCGGCTGTCCGGCGTGCTTCTGACCGGACTGGTCGGCCGTTTCGTGGGGCACCTTCTCCCCGTGCTGCTCCGGCTGTACGGCGTGCTTCTGACCGGACTGTTCCGCCGTTTCGTGGGGCGCTTTTTCCCCGTGCTGCTCCGGCTGTCCGGCGTGCTTCTGACCGGACTGATCCGCCGTTTCGTGGGGCGCCTTCTCCCCGTGCTGCTCCGGCTGTCCGGCGTGCTTCTGACCGGACTGATCCGCTGTTTCGTGAGGTGCCTTCTCCGCGTTCTGCTCCGGCTGTCCCGCGTGCTTCTGACCGGACTGTTCCGCCGTTTCGTGAGGCGCCTTTTCCGCGTGCTGCTCCGGCTGTCCCGCGTGCTTCTGACCGGACTGATCGGCTGTTTCGTGAGGCGCCTTCTCCCCGTGCTGCTCCGGCTGTCCCGTGTGCTTCTGACCGGATTGGTCTGCCGTCTCGTGAGGCGCCTTTTCCGCGTGCTGCTCCGGCTGTCCGGCGTGCTTCTCACCGGACTGATCGGCCGTTTGGGGCGCCTTTTCCGCGTGCTGCTCCGGCTGTCCGGCGTGTTTCTGACCGGGCTGATCGGCCGTCTCGTGAGGCGCCTTTTCCGCGTGCTGCTCCGGCTGTCCAGCCTGCTTTTGACCGGACTGGTCGGCCGTTTCGTGGGCCGCTTTCTCCCCGTGCTGCTCCGGCTGTCCGGCCTGCTTTTGCCCGGGCTGATCGGCCGTCTCGTGGGGCGCCTTTTCCGCGTGCTGCTCCGGCTGTCCGGCCTGCTTCTGACCGGACTGGTCCGCCGTTTCGTGGGGCGCTTTCTCCCCGTGCTGCTCCGGTTGTCCGGCGTGTTTCTGACCGGACTGATCGGCCGTCTCGTGGGGCGCCTTTTCCGCGTGCTGCTCCGGCTGTCCCGCCTCCTTCTTGCCGGAACGATCCGCCGTTTCGTGGGGCGCCTTTTCCGCGTGCTGCTCCGGCTGTCCGGCCTGCTTCTGACTGGACTGGTCGGCCGTTTCGTGGGGCGCTTTCTCCCCGTGCTGCTCCGGCTGTCCGGCGTGCTTCTGACCGGACTGATCGGCCGTTTCGTGGGGCGCCTTTTCCGCCTGCTGCTCCGGCTGTCCGGACTGTCCATGATGCTGCTGTTGCCCCGCGGCCTTCTCGTCAGCCTTGTGTGCCTTCTCCGTTTCGTCCTGCTTCTTGTGGTCCTCCGCGGTTTTTTCCTCGGCCTTGTGTGCCTTCTCCGCTTCGTCCTGCTTATGCTGTTCTTTTACTTCCGCCTTATGCTCCTGCTTGGCCTTCTGCTCTTCGCCCTCGAAGCGCTTTCCCTCCTTCACGTCGCGCTGAAAATCCTTCGCGGCCTGGTCCTCGCGCGCCTGCTTCACGGCGTCGATGTTGGCAAGCCGTTGTTCCTTCTCCGCCTGCTCCCTCTCTGTGCGCCTGGCATACTCGGCGGCATCGCGGCGCCACTCCTCGTAGTTGCTGGGAAGCGGTCCGCGGAAGAATGGCACCCCGCCGGTCACGGGATCGCGGCCAAGAGATAGACGCCTGGCGGTCCGCACGTCGGTATCGCGGCCGATATCCGCCTTCTCCGCCCGCATGTACGCATCGCCGAGCTGCGACGCGGATTTCAGTGCAGGTCCGAATCCTGTAAGCCGCGGCTGCGCAGCCTGCGCGGCGAGTTGGCCCGACCCCTGTTGACCGGAACCGTGCTGGCCGGAACTCTCTTGGCCGGAGTTGTGCGAACCGGACTTGGCGGCGGCGACTGGAGGGCCGCCCGCCGATGGCGTGGAGCTCAGGCTGCGGCCACGGTCGCCATGCGGGGTTTCGACGGCGGTGGCGTTGGGGTTGGCGCGGAGAGTCGCCTCCACGGCCTTCTGCCCGGAGTGGGCCGCCGCTTCTGGAGCGGCGAAAACATGAGCCTGGCCCCTTGCCTGCTGCCCGAAATCGTGGGAGAGATTTTGCCACACACCGGCGTTCCTTGCATCCGAAAGGACACCGCGATTCAAGTCCTGAGAAGCTAGCCAACTGCCGGCCGGCGTCGTTTCGAGCGTCCGGCAATGGGCGTTCTCAGGACGCAGGCAAAACTCCGTGGCGCGAAACCGGCTACCCAACGGATCGGCCTTCGACTTGGAGCTGTCATGAAAGACCGCGCCATTGGGCGGCGTGGAAACGTCCAGATAGCCTTGCTTTCGGGCCTGTTCGATCATACCGACGAGGCGCTCCTGGCCCTTGACATCCGCCACAAACTTGCCGCCCGGCGGATGCTGCCGCTGGCGCAGATCCTTGACCTCCCGCTCGATCTGCAAAAGCGCCTGGCGTTTTTCGGTCTCGACCGGGTTCGCCGGCTGGCCCACATGCAGCCTCTCCGACTGCAGCATCCCCAGCGACGCCCGGTATTCGCTGGCGTAGCGCGACTCGGTGGCCGGAAAGCTTTCCGTCCGCTGCCGGTAGATCGCGCGCAGGCAGGCCTCGTCCGAGAGTTGGGAGGGTTGGACATGCTGGCGCGCGGCCTCGCGGTGGAGAGCGTCCTTCACGATGTCACTGCCCGCCCCGTGTTGCACGGCGGTGGACCACACGGCGTTCTGCAAGGTGCGTGAGCGGTGATCCAAATCGACGCCCGTGTTTTTCAGAACATGCTGGGCCTGCACCTGGTAAAAGTGCTTCTCGATGTAAGCGTGCTGCGCGGCTTTGAATTCCTGGGGTTCGCGCTTGGCGATCTCCTTCCACTTAGCGGAAAACTCCGGGCTGGCCGCTTTGAGCGGATTTCCCTGGGCATCCCGGAATTCGCCGGCCCACCGCCGGCCCTCCTGACTCTTTAGGAACGACTGCACGGTGCCTTCGTGCACTTGGCCATGCCTGTCGATGTACCGGCTGGTGAACTGGTAGGCGCCATAGGAAACGCCGCCGCGGTCCTCTTTGGTATGTGCCTTGTTGAGGTAGCCTGACGATACGCTGCCGGGATTGCCGCCGCTTTCGTATTTCTGGGAAAGCGCTCCGCGGGGGAACTCGGCGGACTGCGGGGAGCTGGGATGCGCGGCATGTCCCCCTCCAAAGGGGGCTCCCGGCTGGCTTGCTGGAGGCGTGTGCGGCGGTGTCTGGGGCGTTTGTGGCGTTTGCGGAGGGATGTGCGGGAAGTCGAACCCGTGGCCAAGGACTGGTCTGCCACCGGGGGGAGGGGGCGTAGGCAGAAACTGGTATTGCATTGGGTGTCCCCTGCCGTCCCGGAACTCGGGGGCATTCACCGGACGACACTCCTCACCCTGGCTGTTCATGAAAACGATCCGGTTATCGACATTGGCCACATACACTGCATGGGTGACGAGGTCCGGGTGGCCCTCCGGCAAGCCGTTGTGGTATCCAAACACGCCGGCAGTACCCGGGCCCGACGCATGCAAAGCGGCGACGACATCTTCCGGGCCCCGGATATCGCGAATTGGCTCATGGGGGTTCAACAGCATTTGAATGCCGGCGACATCCGGTGCCTGGTGCGCGGTGGCAACTGCGTCCGCGATGCCGTAGTAGCGGAAGTGGTTGGCGATCACGCAGCCCTGGCAGTTTGCCGTTCCCTGGTCTCTCTGGGGATTGATGCCTCGCATCAGTTCCTCCGCCTGACTCTCGGCGCTTTTCTGCGCCCTGGCGCCGGCGTGCTCCCGCAAGGTTGCCAAGGTTCCCGCGTGGGGGTGCGGCGGTTCCGGGTTGGGAGGGTGGGGCGGAGGGACGGCGCCACCAGGGCTTCCGGGGGCTGGGGACGGCGGCGAAGGAGGCCGCATGCCCGACGATCCGTAGGGAGGAGGCTGGATGCCCGGCGATCCCGGCGAAGGCGGCTGCAACGAAGGTGGGGGATTGTGAAGCCCCATCTTGCCGAGCACCGGCTGCCCCAGCGGCTCCAATTCCAGGACCCCGTACTTCGAGTATTGCGGATGGAAATCCGCATGCATCGCCCCCCGGTTCAACGGGTCCATGACGATAATGTCATGGTCGACATTCGCGACGAAGACCAGGTGGTCGTTACCTGCCGTATCGGAGTACCCGACCATGGCACTATGGCCAGGGCCCTTGCCATTAGCTTCGCTCAGAAGGTCTTTGACCGCGTTCATGTCGGCCACAGGCTTGAATTGGGCACCGGGGCCAACCGCCGTTTCCGCCAACGTGCCGAGTTGCGGTATCGGCGCCACCTTATGTTCCCAGTTCAGTACATCCTCCAACTTACCTTTGCCGGGGTCCCAGACCAGGGTAGGTCTGTCGGGATGGTAGAAATCGGCGGTCACTACGGGCTTTCCTTGGCCGTAGTAGGCATGATAGTTGGCCAAAACGTCAAGCTGGCAATTCGCATCGCCACCGACTGCGTTGATCTTGTCAACCAGCTTGGTTGCATCCTTTACCTTGTCCCACTGGTACGGCTGGAGGTTCGCTTCTTGCGCGAGTTTCAGCGACTCCTTCTCGTGGTCCGTCAAACCGCCGCTGCCATAGAACCCTTTGGGTCCCGGAGGGTGAACCGCGTCCGCCGTTTTGGCCGCCTCCACTGCCCGATGTTCCGCTTGCTGCGTCGCGATGATATGCTGTTCCGTCTGCTCGGCCTTGTGGGCCATGTTGGCGATGCCCTTTTCGACCGTCCCCAGGGCCCCGCCGGCGTGCGGCAGCGGGATGCCTTCGCTCGCGATCACGTTAGCCATGATCTTGAGGCCTTGATCGGGACTGCGCGTCAGGTCCCAGTCGCGCTTGGTCTCCTCGGCCATCTGCGTTGAAATGGCAGAGCCGTGCTGGAGGACTTCATGAGCGCCCGGAATGCTTTCCACCATCCGGTTGAAGGCGTTCAGCGGCTCGTAGAGGAGGCCGTGATGTGCCGGCCCGCCGGAGGGAATGGGCGGAGCGGCGTGCGGCGCTTCCGGCGCGTGATGCTCCGGCGCCAAAGAGCCAGGGTGCGGCGGTACCAGACTCAGACGCGGTCTTTCTGGCGACACGGGCGGCGGGGTCCGTTGGGGCGGCGGCCCGGCAGGCCCGACGCCGCCAGGCGCTTCGTAGAGCACCTTCCGGCCTTGAAACTCGTCCCGATAAAACTCTCTGATCTCTTTCGGGTTCCTGAGGTGGATCGGGTCCTTGTTTGGAGGGAAAACCCAAAGCTCGTCATCATGACGGAGTTTCATCCCGGCGGCCTGCGCCTGTCCGCCGTGCTGGATCATGTTAGCGCCGGCTTCCCGGTTGACAGAATCCCTGACGCGAGTGAAGTCGGGTCCGCGGAAATGTTGCTCGCCGTGCAGCGTTCCGGCCACCGCCAGGTTCGCCGTGGGACGTTTCATGTCTACAAGGTCGAACAGGTCTAAATCGGAATGGATGTGTTCCCACTTCTCCGCCGGCCCGTCACCAACTTTGTGTTGCAGGCAACCATAGTGCGGAGACGTCTTGTCAAGATTCACGCGGTAACCATGGTCCTGAAACTTGACCTTTGCGGCCTCCCATTCCTCAATGGCCTTATGCGGTTCGCGAAAAGCCTCAGGGTGAATGGTGGGGTCCACCACCAATCCGGCCGTTTGGTACGCTCGCCCGTCCTTAACGGCGTCGAAGTGGGCGGTCTTAGCCTTGCAGGTAAGTTCCTTGGGTTGGTAGCCGGCCTTGCCGATGAATTTCCGCGACTCGGGGTTGGAGACGCGGACGACGGGACACTTGTTGAATCTGTTGGCCGCCTTCCGGAGCACATTCATGTCAAGCAACCGCATGGTTATCGGATCCCCTCGCCGATTCGAACCGCACATCGGCGGTCAGTGCTATTTACTTACGGGAACATCCACCAGTAAATCTGCTGGAAGGTCCCGGTGACGGTGGTCCAGACCACCAGTACTACGATCACGATCAGTCCCCACTTGAGCAAGAACTTGAACATCGCCCGACGCTAATCCTGGAGCGTGTGCATGCGCCAGCGCAGCTTCTCCTTCGAGACCGCGGAACGCGAGGCCAGGTGCACGATGGTCTCCGCATAGTTGTGCACCTCCCGATCGGACGGCACCGCCAAGCCGATAAATTCCTCGGGCCGGACCTTCTGGTCGTACTGCCGGCTGGCGGACGCGCCGGCACTGCCGGCATTCTTCCCAGCGCCCGCGCTCACATTCGAGGACGCCATGGCCACCAGCTTCTGGCCGAAAATCTTGGAGGCATAATCGTTGGTCTTGTCGTCGGTATTGCGGAGGAAGATCTTGACTCCGCAATTGCCCAACAGATTGTTCACTACCGAGTCTTTGTCGCCCGCCGCCTTCATCAGGGCCGGATAATTCTGCGTGGCGATTATATTGGCGTGCTTGCTCTGCCGCGAGCGCTCGAAGAAATCGGAATCGCCCTTGCCCGGCATGGCCGTAAAGTAGACCTGGAACTCGTCGCACAGAAAGAAGCTCGGCCGATCCTTGTCGGGGCGCTTCAGCACTTCGCGGTAGTATTCCATCTTGACGAAGGTGCAGATGACCTTCGACATGGCCTCCTTCTCGGCGATCGGCATGTACACGTACAGAATCTTGCCGTCGTCGATCATCTCCGCCACCGTCATGGTGGAACGCCCGGCGAACACGGTGTCGTAGGGCGCCATGAGGAAGGGGTCGATCATGTTGGTGATGAACGCCTGGATGGTGGTGCGGGTCTCATTGGCCAGGTCGGCCCACTCGTCGGCGAAGTAAGCCAGGCACTGGTCGCCCCGCGGGTCGTCGTCGGCAATCCAGTAGCAGGTGTTGTAAACGGTCTTCAGGCTGCCCGCCAGCCCGCCGATCTGCGCGAAGGTGGGCGGTTCGCCCGTAGCATTGGTGATGCGCAGCAGGGTGATGGCGTGGCGGATGAATTTCTTGGCGGAATCGATCCAGAACTTGTCCTTGTCGCCGCCTTGGCCGTTGACGGATTCGAGCGCGGCTGCAAAACGCGACGCGATCTCCAGTTCGTCGTCTTGGGAATCCAGGGGGTTCCAGCGGATGGTCTCGCTTTGGGATGCCGGATTGATGATGACGATATCGCGCTCGCGCCCGTACTTCCGGCAGACGGTGCCGATCTTCTTCTTGAAATCGCCTTTGGGATCGAGGACCAGCCCGGCGCAGGGGGGCTTTTGGGAGCGATGCGTCGAAAGCATGAGCCCGTCCAGCAACGCGTTCAGCACGCACACGGTCTTGCCGGTGCCGGACATGCCGAAGATGACGCAGTTCTTGAAGAAATCGTCCCAGGACCACTTGAACCCGCCGGCTATGAAGGCGCGGTCGCCCGCGAGTTCCACGGGCGGGCCTTTGGGGACGTCCTGTTCGGCCTCGAGCGTGGCGATATTGCGCGGCTGGAAGTCGCTGGTCTCGACGCTCTCCTGCAGCATCCGGCGCTTTTGCAGGACATCGGAGAGGTAGCCTTTTCCCCATTTCGGGAACAGGACGATGCCCGCCAGCGAGCCCCACCAGGCCAGCGTAGCGACGGGATCGAGGACGCTGAACGCGGACATCCATTTGGACAGAATGCTCACCGCGTTGGCGCCCACGAAGGCCAGCAGCAGGTAGCTCACGATGCTGCAGCAGCGGTTCAACGCCGCGAGGTACATGCGCCAGGTCTGTTCCAGCGCCGGCCCGCCCTCCGCATACTGCAGCTCGTAAATGCGTTTCATGTAGACGGCGCGCGGCTTGTTGATCAGATAGAGCAGCGCCAGGGCCGCGCCGAAATAGGCCACGGTAAAGAGCAGCCGGAACGTGTCTCTCGGATCGTGCGATTTAGGCAGGATGTGGATGGCGGCGATAACGGCCAGACAGACTCCAGCCTGCTGCGGAAACCCCTGCTTGAGTTTCTGGATCTCGGAGACTTTTGCGGGGGCCGCCATGGAGCTTAATCCGCGGGGCTGATGGCCATCACTCCGTCTTCTTCGATGTCCAGGCGCACGCGCTTGCCGCCCGCCTTCTTGGCCGCGATCAAGTGGTCGGCCAACATCTCGCCGATCTGCCGGTCCAGCTCGCGAACGCCGAACTTGGCCAGTTTGTTGCCGGCCTCCATCGCCTGGAAGATCAGCCGCGGATCCACCCACGCCAGTTCCAGCCCGTACTCCTTCGCCAGCCCCGACATCTTCAGCGCCACGATCTCGGCGATCACAATCCCCTGAAGCGGCTTGAACACATAGACCTTGTCGATGCGCCCGGCGATTTCCGGACGGAACTTGCCGGTGGCCACCAGCTCCGTCTTCACGGCGTTGAGCAATTCGGCGGGATCGGTGAGCTCCTCCTGCAGCTTCACGATCGCCTTCTCCGCCAGGTTGCTGGTGAGGATGATCACGGCTTGCGTGAAGTCCGCCACTTCGCCCGAGCTTTGGTCGGTGAGGCGCCCGTCGCCCATGGTTGACAGGAAGAGGTCGAGCACCAGGGTGTGCGCTTTTTCCACCTCGTCGAACACCACGACGCGCTTGGGATTGTTGAGCATCTTGCGGGTGAGCTCGCCGCCTTTGTCACTGCCGATGTACCCCGCGGGAGCGCCGATGAGCCGGTTTTTCGATTCCGGCGAGCCGAGATCGGCGCAGTCGATGATCACCGCGGCCTTCTCGTCCCGATAGAGATACTCGGCCATGGCCTTCGCCAGCTCGGTCTTCCCCGTCCCGGTGGGGCCCACGAACAAGAGGTTGGCAATCGGGCGCTTACGCTTTTCCTTGGCCCATTGCTGTTTGAGCAGGCGCACCACGCCTTCGATCACGTGGTCCTGACCCTTGACCCGCTCCTGCAGGGCGGCGGTCATTTCCTCCGGGTTGATGTCGCGCGATTTCCCCGAGCTCTGTGCCTCCAGCAAGCGTTGGAGTTCCGCGAGATTGGTAAAGTTTTCCAGTTTCGGCATGTTGGTTCCTTTAGTATCTTCTCTGGGGGGCAGCCCGGCTCGCCCGGCTCTCATCTTCGAGATCGATCAGTTGTTCCTTGGCGGCGACCGCGGCCGCCAGCCGGTTGCTCATGATCTTGGTGACCCGCAAGGGGGTGATTTCGAACCCGCCGTGCGAGGATATAACCCCGACCTCGCGCGCCAGGATCGCTGGATCGACGCGGCCGAGATTTACGTTGTACTTGCGGCACTCCTCCTGCATGATCTGCGCCACCACTTCGGCTTGCTGCATGGGCGGCGGCAGCACAAACGGATAGACGCCGTGCAGCGACCAGGCCAGCCGCTTGTCCAGCGACATGGATTGTCCCAACGATTCCACCACCATAGTGTGGCCGGTGCCGCCCGCGTTCTTGCGCGACGGCCGATCCATGCCTTCGGCATCGCGGTGCACCAGCAAAAAGAAAAAGCAGTGGCGGAAGCTGACCTTCGATCCCGTTTTCGGATCGATCTGCGGCGCGCCGGAAACGATGGAAAGCAAGTCCTCCTGGGTGGCCGCCGGGCAGGCGTGGAAGTTCTCCAGGATGAAAGTGGTATAGGGATTCGAGCGCGCCTCTGCGATCAGAAGGCTGCCCCGCGCCGCCGGGTCCGACACGTCCAGAATGGAAACGCTGGCGCCTTTGTAGAGGCGGTATCCGATCTCGGTGGCGAGCAGCTTCTTGCCCAAACCGGGCTTCCCGGTGAACACGAAAATCCCGATGGGCGGCAGGCTCACCTGAACGGAGCTGTTGTCGCGCAACTGCACGTTGCGCTTGATCTGGTCCATGGCCACTTCGACAACGTCGTTGTGCCCCTTCACCACTTCCTTGAGCTGGCGCGTGGCGGACGAAAAATCGCCGTCCGAATGCAGCAGGAGCTTGGGAGCTTCGGGCTCGCCCGGCTTGGCCGGCGCCTGGGGGTCCGCCGGCCCGGTGGCGTCCATCGAGGGATCGACGGGCGGCTGCTCCTTGCACAGCTTGCACACGGCGTTGATCACGGCCCCGAGTCCGGGCTTCTGCGCGAGCGAATACAGCAGGCTGCGGTTGTAGTTCGCCATCCAAATGATGACCGCGATCAAGCCGCACAGGAGGGTGGCGATCTTGTCGAGCGGGGGGACTTTGCCGAGGACGTTGAGAGCGGTATAAGCTCCCACGAACAGCATCAGGACCTGGATGATGGGATTCTGCATCGCGTACCCTTTAGCGCCCCCGGCTACTTGAACATCAGGACCACACCCACGGCGAAGACCACAACAGCCCCCTTGAAGTAGATCGACTTGTTCCAGAGAATCAGAAAGTTGTGCCACATAGGAATTTCGCCGTTAATGGATATCGAGCGGCATGGTCTCGGTGCCCCCCACCGGCATCACCTGGCTGAACCAGACGCCGCCCGACGTCTGGACTCCCAAGGTCACGCCACCCACGCCGTCCTTGACCGCGATCACCGTGAGTTGCCGCGGTTCGCCGGCCACCACCGGGACCGAGACTACGGTTCCGGCGATGGTCAGCGGGATGGGACCGATGTCGGCGCCGATGGGGAGCCGCAAGGTCACCACGTCGCCATCCTCCGCGCAGGTGTCGTAGGCGCGCACGGCGTAAAAGGTGACGTCGCCCTTCTTCACGGCTTCGAGGAACGCGGGGGAAGGATTGGTGACGCCTGGAATCGGCTCGCCGCGCAAGGCGGCGTCCTTGGCGCGGTCCGTCGTGGCGCGATCGATGTCCTTGGCGCTCAAGGCGGCGGGGATCGAGGGGTCGGCGTTCTTGTTCTTCGAATAATTCGGCGCGGCCTCTTCCGGACCGCTGTAGACGGCGGGGGCGCGGCCGAAATAGAACCATCCGACCACGGCCAGAACTACCACCGCGAGCACCTTCAACAGCCTGCCGCCTGAAGAGGGTGGCTTAGACGGACCCTCCGCGCCTGGCTTCCCGGCCCCGGACTGGCCGCTCCTTCCGGAATCGGCTGTGCCGGAAGGGCTGCCTGGCGGCCGTTCGCCAAGGTTCCGCACTTGCGGTTGGGACTCGGGCCGGCGCATCTCCGGCCGCTGGATGTCGGGCTGCAGCGGCGCTGGCTCTCGCTGTGGTTGGAGTCGTTCGGGTTCCATTTTCGACCACCTCCGTGTGGGACAAAAGCTACCCTCCGGATCTATGCCGGATCGACGTTCACGCCTGTGGACCAAATGATCATACAGATTTTACCTGAAATCCGCCGCTCCGGAATAGATTTCATGATAGCGCGGGTCTATGAGGGTACTAGCCTTTTGACACGCCTATCGAATCGAAGTCGCCTTGGAGCACGATTTTGGGCGTGGTGAACGAGATGAAATACCGGGGGCGGCCCAACCATCCGACCGGCGATCCCGATATCTTCGTGCCCTTCTCTGAACGCGCGCGAAGCTTTGCCCTGCTGGTGAGGACGCCACTCGACCCGGCGTCTCTCACGCCCTCGGTGCGCAAGGTTCTGCACGATGCGGACCGCACTACCGTGGTGGACAACGTCTCCACGATGCCGGAATTGATGGCCCGGGAGACGGCGCGCTCGCGCTTCACGGGATGGCTGATGGCCATCTTCGCTGGCGCGGCGCTACTGCTGGCCATGATCGGGATTTACGGCGTGATGGCGTATCGCGGCGCACGCAGGAGATCGGCATTCGCGTGGCGCTGGGGGCGGCGCGGCGGGATGTGCTGAAGCTGGTAATCGGGCGCGGCATGGGCCTGATCGCGATGGGGCTGGCGGTGGGGTGTGGTTGCGGCGCCGGCGCTGACCAGGCTGATTGGCAGCCTGCTGTACGGCGTGCGGCCGACGGATGTTTTGTCATTTGTTGCGGCGGGGCTGGCACTGGCGTTGGTGGCGTTGGCGGCGTGCGTGGCGCCGGCTGCGCAGGCGTGCCGGATTGCGCCGGCGGTGGCGCTGCGGAACGAGTGAACCTGAGCGCAAGAAGCGCGACCAGGGGTCGCGCGCGGACGAGGGCGTCCGCCCCACTTGCCAAACCTCAGTACAGGGTGAACGCGTAGAGCGTGTCGCCGGCAGCGGTCAGGAGGTACTGATGGCCGTCGAGCATGTAGGTCTCGGGGGCGTTCGAGATCTGGCCGATGTGCGAGTGCCAGAGGGGCTTGCCGTTGGTCGCGTCGTAGGCCACCAGGTTGCCTCCGGCATCGCCGCCGAATAGCAGTTTGCCGGCGGTGGTCAGCAATCCGCTGCTGCCTCCTCCTCCGCCGCCGCTTCCAGGATACTCGTGGCGCCAGGCGATCTTGCCGGTCTTGTAATCGATGGCCGTCAGGAAGCTGCCGAGCGAACCGACGCCAAGCTCCTCCTTGCCGCCGAGTCCCATGGCTCCGCGCGGGTCGGTCTCGGTGAGATAGTACATGGCATAGCCGTCGTGCTCGGGGACGTAGAACAGGCCGGTGTCCGGCGAGTAGGTGGGGGGCGGCCAGTTGGTCGAGCCGCCGTTGGTCGGCGATACCAGCGAGCCGGCGACCGTGGAATCCTTTTCGGGGTCGCGGACGGGCGCGCCTCTGTCATTGAGGCCCTTCGCCCAATTAGCGGCGAAGGCGAACTTGGTCGTCAGCAGGTGCTCGCCGGTCGTGCGGTCGAGAACGAAGAAGTAGCCGTCGCGCTCGGCGGTCGCGACCAGCTTGCGCGGCCGGCCGTTGAACTCACCATCGATTAGCACCGGGGTTTGAGTGGCATCCCAGTCGTGCGTGTCGTGCGGCGCGGTCTGGTAATACCAGGCCATCTTGCCGGTATCGATATTCACGGCTACGAGCGTACAGGTGAAGAGATTGTCGCCCTCGCGGTTGCCGGCGGTATAGGCCGGGGTCGGATTGCCGGTCCCGAAAATGTAGAGATGGGTCTCGGGGTCGTAGGCGCCGGGAATCCAGACCTGGCCGCCGCCATGGCGCGCGGCATCCAGGCTGGGCCACGTTTCCAATCCGGGATCGCCCTTCTTCATGGGGACGGAGTACCAGATCCACTGGCGGTCCCCGGTCTCGGGGTCGAAGGACTGGAGGAAGCCGGGGGCATCGAGGTCGTCGCCGGTGCCCACCAGGATGTGATTGCCGATGACGACGGGCGCCATGGTGGAGAAGTACTGCTCGCCGAAATCGGAGATGACTTTGTGCCACCGCTCCTTGCCCGTCTTGGCGTCGAGACAGACCAGGTAATCGTCGGGAGTCTCCATGTAGAGCCAGTTACCCCACATGCCGAGGCCGCGGTTGCCGATGTGAGTGCCACCCTTGGTCTTCCAGAAGTAGTGCCAGAGCACGCGCCCGTCGCGGGCGTCCACGGCCCAGGCATTGTCCGGAGCGGAGACATAGAGGATGCCGTTGACCTGCAGGATCGAGCCCTTGATGTTGGCGCCGCCACCGCCGAAGCCGCCCACAGCCTCGCCCGTGCCTTCGCCGCCGAAG
>Ga0209517_10006804_pt1 | contig 13954 bp, 9 predicted proteins | sample PeaSoiMetSII2010_FD_187695 | JGI IMG/M metagenome (GOLD analysis project Ga0209517, IMG submission 187695) | Peat soil microbial communities from Weissenstadt, Germany - SII-2010 (SPAdes) (version 2) | ecosystem: Environmental > Terrestrial > Soil > Wetlands > Peat | place: Germany: Weissenstadt...
GGAGCCGAGCCATTGCTTCCAATCCAGGTCGCCGGCCAGTTTGCGGTCGCTCAACGACGACTGGTTGTTATACCACGCCGAGGTGACCAGCCGGATCTCGCCCAAACGGCCGCCGGCGACAATGTCGCGCGCCTGGAGGAACAACTCGGCGCTGCGGCGTTGCGTCCCGACCTGGACCACGCGGCGCGTCCGGCGCACGGCTTCGACGACGCGAAAGCCCTCGTCGATTTTGTGCGCCAGCGGTTTTTCGACGTAGACGTCCTTCCCCGCCTCGACGGCGTCGATCACCATGCGGGCGTGCCAGTGGTCGGGCGTGGATACGATCACGGCGTCGAGGCTCTTGTCGTCGAGCAGCTTGCGGTAGTCGCGGAAGGACCGGGCTCCGGTCGACGCCTCTTTCAGGCCGGCTTCGAGATTGGGCTGGTAGACGTCGCATACCGCCGATACCTCCACGCCCGCTTCCTTGAATTGTCCGGTCAAATAGCGCCCGCGTCCTCCCGCCCCGATCACGCCTGCCCGAAGGCGCTCGTTGGCGGCGAAGATCCGCGACTGCGCAGCAGCCGCAGTCAGAAAGAAATACCGTCGTTGCATGGCAAGTAGCGTATCATCTTACGCGGGGGCATGAAAATGCGAACGATCCGTTGCTGGCCGGCGGCGCTGGCCGTGGTTGTCGCGGCCAGCGCTCAACAGACGCTGCCGGGCACGAAGCCGCTGGTCGCCGAAGGCGACCGCGCGGCCCAGATGGTCGAAGCGATCCACTCGTACCTGGATCGGGAGACCGCGCTATCGCGCGAACACCGCGACACGGGGCGCTCCGCCGCTGCCCAACGCGAGAGGCTGGGCAAAATCATCGGCGCCTTGCACCGCGACCCGCGGGTCGCGGTCCACGCGCCCGCAATCGACACGGTGAGCGCCGCATCGCCCGAAATTGCCAGGGGCGGGGGCTATCGCGTTTATGCCGTCCGCTGGGGGGTATTCGAGGACGCCGAGGCGGAAGGACTGCTCCTCGAGCCCGTCGGGGCAGTGAAGGCGAGGGTCGTCGCCATCCCCGATGCGGACTGGACGCCGGAGATGCTGGTGGGAATGGCGCCGGGCGTCCCCTCGTCCGCCCAGTTCGCCAGGCGTCTTGCCGAAAACGGCTGCGAAGTCCTCGTCCCCGTCCTCATCGACCGGAGCGACACGTGGTCCGGCATACCGGGCATCCGAATGACCAACCAGCCGCACCGCGAGTGGATCTACCGGATGGCCTTCGAGACCGGGCGGACCATCATCGGATACGAAGTGCAGAAGGTCCTGGCCGCGGTGGATTGGCTCGCGTCACGGCCGCAACCGCGGCCGGTGGGTGTGGCGGGCTACGGAGAAGGCGGCCTGCTCGCCCTCTATGCGGCCAGCCTCGACCCCAGGATCCAGGCAACCCTGGTGAGCGGATACTTCCAACCTCGCGAGCAACTGTCGAACGAGCCGATCTACCGCGACGTCTGGGGCCTGCTGCGCGAATTTGGGGATGCGGAACTGGCGGGCATGATCGCGCCACGGGCGCTGGTGGTCGAGGCAAGCGGCTTCCCCGAGGTGGCCGGCCCTCCGCGCGCCACCGGGGAGCGGACGGGCGCGGCGCCCGGTGGATCGATTACGACGCCCCCGTTGGATCGAGTCCGTGCAGAGGTGGAGCGCGCGCGGCCGTCCTTCGAATCGCAGCATGTGGCCGGGAATCTCCAGTTCGCCGTGAGCGCCGGCGGGCACGGGCCACCCGGCACGGACGATGCGCTGCGCGGTGTGCTTCAGGCGCTCGGGCTCAAGCCCGCCGCGCCGCGGCCCGCGGGAAACCCACCGCGCGACCTGCGAACGAACTTCGATGCGGCCGCCAGGCTCCGCCGGCAATTCGACCAACTGGTTGCGCACACGCAGGCCTTGATTCGCAAATCGGAGCAGAACCGCGCCGGCTTCTGGTCGCGCGCCGACGCGTCTTCACCTGAACGATGGCATCAAACCAGCCGGCCCATGCGGGACTACATCTGGGATGAAGTCATCGGCCGCCTGCCGGACCCCAGCGCACCCGCCGACCCGCGCACGCGCCTCATCTTCGACCAGCCGAAATACCGCGGGTACGAGGTGATGCTGGACGTCTGGCCCGGCATCCCGGCCTATGGAATTCTGCTCGTGCCGAAGGACATCCGGCCCGGCGAGCGGCGCCCGGTGGTGGTGTGCCAGCACGGCCTGGAAGGCCGTCCGCGCGATGTGGCCGACCCTGAGGTCGATTCGCAATACTACCATCGTTTCGCCGTGCGGCTGGCGGAAGAAGGCTTCGTCACCTTCGCTCCGCAGAATCCGTATACCGGCGGGGACCGCTTCCGGCAAATCCAGCGCAAGGCGCATCCACTGAAGCTGTCGTTGTTCTCCTTCATTCTCGGCCAGCACCAGCGCCTCCTCGAATGGTTGGGCGGCCTGGAGTTTGTCGATCCGCGGAGAATCGGGTTCTACGGGCTCTCCTACGGAGGAAAGACCGCCGTGCGGGTCCCGCCCCTGCTGGACGGGTACGCTCTCTCGATCTGCTCGGCGGACTTCAACGAGTGGGTCTGGAAGACCACCCGCATCGACTCGCGCTACAGCTACATGCTTACCCAAGAGTACGACATGCTGGAGTTCGATTTCGCGAACGTGACCAACTATTCGGACCTGGCGAACCTCATGGCGCCGAGACCGTTCATGGTGGAACGCGGTCGTGACGACACCGTTGCGCCCGACGAATGGGTGGCGTACGAATACGCCAAGGCCGCCAGGTTCTACACCAAAATGGGCATTCCGGACCGTACCGAAATCGAGTTTTTCAATGGACCGCACTCCATCCACGGCGTCGGCACGTTTGCGTTTCTGCGGCGCCACTTACGCTACCCGGAGTAGCCACGGCTGCCAGGGAACGGTATTGTGACGCCGCTCAGGCCATGGAAATAGAGCGTCCATCCAAGGCCGGTATACCGCGTGGCCGCCTGGCCCATCGTGGACTCGGCGCCAGCAGGCGCGCGATCTCGCGGAGGACCTCCTCCGGCGAGCGGTCGCCGTTCACGCGGTGGTACCTGGCGCCCCGGTAATGGGTGATGACCGGGCCGGTGATTTCTTCGTAGGCTTTGAGCCGCTGGTGAATCACTGCCTCGGTGTCGTCCTGGCGAACGATCAGAGCAGCGCCATCCTCATCGCAGATGTCGCGCGTCTTGGGGGCCTGCGAGAGGACATTGTAGATTCTCAAGCATGTGGGGCACTGCCGGCGCGTCGAAATCCGGTGCACCAACGTCTCGGCCCGCACTTCCAGATGGATTACCGTTGGTTGGGGAAGACCCTTCTCGGATAAGAAGCCGTCGAAGAACTCCGCCTGCGGTTTGGTCCGCGGATAACCATCCAGCACGAAACCCGAGGGGCAATCCGGCTGACTGATGCGGTTCACCACCATCAGGTTGACGATTTCGTCGCCAACCAGACCTCCCTGCGCCATGATCGAGCATGACTGCTTACCAAGTGGCGTGCCCGCTTTGCATTCCGCCCGGAATAATTCGCCCGTCGAGATGGCCGGAATGCGATAGCGGCGCGCAATGAAAGAAGCCTGCGTACCTTTGCCACAACCGGGCGGCCCAAAAAGCAGAACGATCACGAACACCTCCGGACCCCATCGGGGCAGCCAGATCGTTTGGAAGACCTCGGCTGGAGGCGGTGTGGCCCTGTCACGCCAGGCCGATGACTGGGCGCATTGATCAATGGCATCTGTTCGCCCTATCTTAGCGTCTCGCCTGGGGAATCCACTCGATACTAGCCCGATTCGGACACTGGTCCGAATTGGCCCAGTGAGCGTCAGGCGATATAATGCCCGCGCCCTGACGCAGGCGTGGAACTCGTGGTGTCCTGCGAGCGTAATTAACAGTGCGAGAACCGCTAACCTTTATGATCTCCAGCAGTATTATCTCCAGGGCCCCGATGGGATGGGCGTGAGGCGATGACATGGGAAACCTTATTCAGGACGCGCGTTACGGCTTGCGAAACCTGACGCGAAACCCGGGCTTCGTGCTGGTGGCGATGCTGACGCTGGCGCTGGGAATTGGCGCCAACACCACGATTTTCAGCGTCATGAACAACACGCTCTTAAAGCCGCTGCCGTTCCCCGGTGGGGACCGGCTGGTGCTGGTGTGGGAAACCTTCGGCAAAGGTCCCGACAATTGGAACATCGTCTCCGCGCCGAACTTCTGGGATTTCGAGCGGCAGAGCCACTCCTTTGAGACCATGGCCATCTTCGATTCCGCCGGGAGGGGCTACAACCTATCTCCTACGGGTAACTCGCAGGAGGCGGAGCAGGTTTCGGGGCTGCGCGTGTCCGCAGGTTTCTTCTCCGTGCTGGGCGCTAAGCCTCTTCTTGGCCGCACGTTCCTTCCGGAGGAAGAGACTCTGGGGAAGGATCGCGAAGTGGTCCTCAGCTACGGACTGTGGAAGACGCGTTATGACGGCGATCCGTCGCTGGTGGGCAGGAGCATTCGCGTGGATGGCGCGGACTACACGGTGATCGGCGTGATGCCGCGCGAATTCGAGTGGCAATTCTGGAGCGCGCCGCGGCGGCTGTGGGTGCCCGTGGGCTATACCAAAACCGACTTCGGGCGCGGCGACAACAGCTTCATCGCCATCGCTCGCCTTAAGCCCGGCGTGAGCGTGGCCCAGGCGCGAGCGGAGATGGAGGCCGTGGGAAGAGGCGTTGCCGCGCAGTACCCCAGGGACGATGCGGATATGGGCGCGACGGTCTCCTCCCTCGAGAAGTTCGGGATCGAGGGCCTTCGCACCACCATGCTGACGCTGCTGTCAGCCGTGGCGTTCGTTCTGTTGATTGCTTGCGTGAATGTCGCAAACCTGCTGCTGGCGCGAGGCGCGGTGCGCCAAAAGGAGTTTGCCATCCGGCTGGCGCTGGGGGCGCCGGGATCCCGCATCGCGCGCCAGTTGCTTACCGAGAACGTCTTGCTGGCGCTGGCGGGCGGCGCGGCAGGACTGCTGCTGGCCGCCTTGAGCACGCGGCTGCTGTTCTATGCTTTCAAGCTGGACTCCCTGAACCTGCCTCTGCGCCCCGTGGACTCGATCCCGATGGACGGCCGCGTGTTTGCATTTGCCCTGCTGGTTTCCTGCCTGACCGGTCTGCTGTTCGGCGTCGCGCCGGCCCTGAGCGCGCTGCGTCTCGAGGTGAACGAGCCACTGAAAGAAGGCGGCCGCAGCCCAAGCACAGGCGGCCACAACCGCCTGCGCCAGGTGCTGGTGGCGTCCGAGGTGGCGCTGGCACTGGTGGTGCTTTCGGGCGCCGGACTGATGATCAAGAGCATGACGCGGCTCGCGGGCGTCGATCCAGGGTTGAATCCGAAAAACGTGCTGACCATGAGGATGTCGGTTCCCCAGGAAGCGATCTACGTGGGTCCTCCGGGGCTGCCGCGGTTTTGTGAGGATCTCGACGACCACGTGGGCGCGATCCCGGGCGTTCGGTCCGTAGGCGCCGTGGCTCATTTGCCGTTTCAAGGAGACGCGGGCCGGAGCTTCCAGATTGAGGGCCGGGCGCCGGCAGACCCCGGGCACCTGCCGGGCGCGAGTTACACGGTCGCCTGCCCGAACTACTTCCGGACTATGGGGATTCCGATTCTGAAGGGGCGGGAATTCACGCGACAGGATACCGTAAGCGCGCCGGGGGTGATCGTGATCAACGAGACGATGGCGCGCGCCTTTTGGCCCAAGGAAGACCCTATCGGCAGGGCGATCCGGCTGGGCGGGTCCGACGGAGCGCGCCTCACCATAGTGGGAGTGGTTGGAGATGTACACTACCTGGGCCTGGACGCGCCCGTGCGCCGGCAATTCTTCCGGCCCTACACGCAAGCCGGCTGGCCGGTGATGACCACCGTGGTCCGCACCGCCAGCGCGCCCGCCATGTTCGCCGCACCTGTCAAGAAAGCACTGGCGAGCGTGCTGCCCGACCAGCCGGTGTCCGGCGTCCAAACCATGGAAGATGTGGTCCAGGACTCGACGGGCTCGCGCCGCTTTCCCATGCTGCTGCTCAGCGTTTTCTCGGTGCTGGCGCTGGTGCTGGCGGCGGTTGGCATTGTGGGCGTGGTGGGCCATTCGGTGGCGCAGCGTACACATGAGATCGGCATTCGCATGGCGCTCGGCGCGGAGAGCCTGGATGTGCTTCGACTGATGGTGAGCGGCAGCATGGTCTGGGTGCTGATCGGGCTCGCGGCGGGCGTTGCAGGCTCGGCCGGGCTCACACGGCTGCTCTCCGGACTGCTTTACGATGTGCGGCCGCTCGATCCGGTGGTGCTGGGCGGAGTATCGTTGCTGTTGACCGCAGTGGCGCTGCTCGCCAGCTACTTTCCGGCGCGCCGCGCGGCGAGAATCGACCCTATCGCGGCGCTGCGCTGCGAATGACCAGCCGCGACTCACAATCCGAAAAGATTTGGCTGCAACTTAATGTAGTGATTCTTGGCAGCCCAGAGATCCAGGGGGAGCGCAGCCAACTCGTCGACTTCGGGGACGGCCAGACCGTTGCGGGTCAGGTCGATCGATTTGAGGTAGGTGTGACAGGTGTCGCAGGCTTCGATGCGGATGTGCGGGAACTGCTCGGCGGTGTAGACCGGGAGTTTCTGGTGGTCTTCTTCGCCGCAGTTCGGACAGAGGAGACGGCGGAAGTCCCACTCGGTGAAGCAGAGTGAACAGAGCAGCGAACGCTTGCCGCCTTCGCCTTCGGGACGGAGGATGGCCGCCACGGGTGATTCGTTGCAGAACGGGCACGTGGAACCGGGAGAGCATGGTGCGGCAGAAGCGCGGCGGGCTTGGGCTTCCATGTAGGGCTGGAGGAGGACTCGAGTGACGAAGCGCGGGGCGGGGTCAGCGGGATCCCAATCGTCCGTGAGGGAAAGGACGGCGGCAGCGTCGGCTAGAGGCGGCGGGGCCTTTTGCTGAAGGAGGGTGAGGAGCGGTTGGATGTGGGGGCGGAGGGGTTCGGGGAGGGAGCGCGTCGAGACGAGTCTCGACGCGGCAAGCACGAGTGCTTGCGCCACGGTTTTCTGGAAGGCGGCGATGGTGCGGTAGAAGCGGAGAAGCTCGGCGGCGGCGGGGTGCTCGCGTTCGAGGACCTGGGCGCGTTCGATGCGGCGGGGCCAAGGATTCACCGGCGAATTCATCGGCCGGTAACCCGGTCGTACCAGAGACGATGGTGGGTGCGCGCCCAGGCCGGCGAGACCTCACCGCGAATGATGGAGGTGAAGCCGCCGCGAACGACGGCTGTTCCCATGTACACGTGGATGATGAAGAGGCCGATGGTGACCAGCGCCGACGCCACGTGCAGCAGGATGGCGGCGTAGCGCAGTCCGCGCCAGCTCCACGGGATTTTTTCGGGGAACCAGAGGACCGCGCCGGACAGCAGCAGCACGGCGGCGGCATAAAACATTACCCAGAAGAATTGTTTTTGGCCGAGATTGAAGCGGCCGATGGGCGGCAGGTTCTCGTCTTCGTTGCGTATGTAGTGGCGGATGGCCTCTCCCCATTTGCGGTCCTCGCGCGTGATGCGCATGTCCGCCAGCCAGGCGCGGAGCATCCAGGCGATGGTGATGGCGAAGACCACGCCGAGCCAGGGATGCCAGTAGCGCGAGGTGGGCGCGCCCCCGAGGATGGTCGCGATCCAATAGAGGTGCGGCGAGTAGAAGGCCAGTCCGGTCAGCAGCACGTAGGTATACGTCAGGGCGGCGATCCAGTGCATGACGCGCTCGACGAGTGTGTAGCGGAGGATGGGGTTATTCACGGTCGACTCGTTTCGGGCCGAAGCGGAGGTAGTGCATGGTCACGCCGATGAGGCCGCCGATCATGGCCAGGTTGCCGAGCCACTTAAGCGGCTGCTTCCAGAGGCGCACGGTCCAGGGGACGGTGGGGTTGGAGGGCAGGCCGCCGTAGGCCTCGGGGTTGGTGATGTCATGCAGGACGTAGATCACGCTGGTGCCGCCGACACCCGGCGGGTCGTAGACACCGGCGTTGGCATAGGCGGAATGATCGCGCAGTTGTTGCGCGCGAGACTCGGCCAGCTCCTTCATGTCGTCTTTGGTGCCGAAGTGCAGGCAGCCGGTGGGGCAGGCCTTGATGCAGGCGGGCTCGAGTCCTTGCGACACGCGGTCGGTGCAGAGCGTGCACTTGAACATCTTCTTCGTTGCGGGGTTGAACTTGGGAATGTTGAACGGGCAGCCCGTCACGCAGTACTGGCAGCCGATGCAATATTCCTGCTGGAAATCGACGATGCCGTTCTGGTATTGCACGATGGCGTTGTCGGCTGGGCAGGCGGCCAGGCATCCGGGATCGGCGCAGTGCATGCACTGGTCCTTGCGCATGAGCCATTGCATGGCGCCGTCTTCCCGCGGATGCTCGTTGAACTTGATGAGGTTCCAATAATTCCACGCCGTCTCGGGCATGGTCTGGTAGGTGTTGTCGAAGAAGGTCTCGCGGAACGGCAGATCGTTCCATTCGAGGCACGCGACCTCGCAGGCCTTGCACCCGATGCAGGTGGTGGTGTCGATGAGTTTGCACACCTGCTCCTGGCGCTGCGCGCCGGCGCCGGGGACGGGTCCGGAGTGGCCGGAGATTTTCTGGATGCGCAGGGTTCCGCTCATGCGAGCTTCTCCAGCTTGACGAGAAAGCCCTTGAACTCGGGCGTGAAGGCGTTGGGATCGATGACCGCCGGGGAGAGCAGGTTGGCGGGAGTGAGCGCGGTCTCGCCGGCGTCCTCAGCGATGCCACGATAGCCCCAGTGGATGGGAATACCGATCTGGTAGACCTTCTTGCCATCGATCATCATGCCCTTGATGCGGCGTGTGACCATGGCTTTGGCGATGTAGTGGCCGCGGGCGCTGGTGACTTTGACCTTCTCGCCGCCGCGCAGCCCTAGCGAGTCGGCCAGCTCGGAGGGGATTTCGACGAACGGCTCGGGCATCAACTGCACGTTCATGGGGTTGTTCTTGGTCCAGTAGTGGTAGTGCTCGGTGAGCCGGTAGGTGGTGCAGACGATGTTGTAGCCTTCGGCGGGAGTGCCGAGCTTGTCGAGCGTCGAGTGGAACTTCTTCGCGATGGGATTGGTGGATTGATTCGGATGCAGCGCGTTGGCGACGGGACTTTCGGCCGGTTCGTAGTGCTCGGGGAAGGGGCCATCGGCGAGGCCGGCGCCCGGGACGAAGAGGCGGCCGACGCCTTCACCATTCATGATGAAGGGGCCCATGTGGTCTTTGGGCGGCGAGTCGGGTTTGATATCGGGCACGTCGGGACCGACCCAACGCTGGGCGGATTCGCTCCACCAGATCTGTTTGCGGTCGGGGTCCCAGGGATTGCCGGCGGGATCGCAAGAGGCGCGGTTGTAGAGGACACGGCGGTTGGCGGGCCACGACCAGCCCCAATTGGGATAGACGCCGAGACCGGACGGGTCTTCGGTGCCGCGGCGCTGCATCATGGCGCCGGCCTCGGTCCAGGAGCCGCAGTAGAGCCAGTTGCCGCTGGAAGTGGTGCCGTCGTCTTTCAGCGCGGCGAATCCGGGTAGCTGCTGGCCACTGGAGAGGTCGCGGCCGTTGATCTCGCGGGCGACTTCGGCGAGCGACGGGTTGTGGGGGTCGGTGTAGTCCCAGGTGGCGTGCAGAATCGGGTCGGGGAACTTGCCGCGGCTTTCCTTTTGATTAAGCTCAAGCTGGTACAACTCGCGGACCTTGAGGAAGATGCGCGCGAGGATTTCCTGATCGAGTTTGGCCTGTCCGGGCGGCGGCACGGCGACGCTCTTCCATTGCAGCCAGCGCGCGGAGTTAACGAAGGTGCCGTCCTTCTCGGCGAAGCCCGCGCCGGGGAGGCGATAGACCGTGGTGGGAATCTGCTTCATCTCGCCTGGCGTGATGCCGGGCGATTTCCAGAACTCGCTGGTCTCATCGGGGTAGATTTCGCAGACCACCAGCCAGTCGGCCTTCTTGAGCGCGTCGATGTTTTTCTGGGCGTTGGGACCGATGGCGACGCCGTTCATGCCGAAGGCCAGGAGCCCCTTGATGTGGCCCTGGTACATGTCGTCCCAGATTTGCGCCCAGGAGTATTGGCGATCGATCTTGGGGAGGTAGTGGAAGGCCCAATCGTTTTCCTTTTTCGCGGCGTCGCCGTACATGGCCTTGAGGAAGGAAACGGCGAATTTGGGGGTGTTGGACCAGTAGTTGAAGGAGTCCCAGGGGGCCGGCTTGGCGGCCTTGGGCGTGATGCGGGCGAGGTAGGATTTGAAATCCGCATCGGCGGGGTTGGGCATTTTGAGATAGCCGGGGAGGATGTCGAAGACGCCGGCCATGTCGGTGGCGCCCTGAATGTTGGAGTGGCCGCGGAGGGCGTTGACGCCGCCTCCGGCGCGGCCGACGTTGCCGAGCAGCAGTTGCAGGATGGCGGCGGTGCGGATGGTCTGGGTGGCGGAACTGTGCTGGGTGAAGCCCACGGCGTAGAGGATGGTGGCGGCCTTCTTCATGTCGCCGTCTTTGCGGATGGAGGTGAAGAGGTCGGCGGCTTTAAGGAACTCGCTGCGGGGGATGCCGGTGATGCGCTCGACTATCTCGGGGGTGTAGCGCGAGTAGTGCTGCTTGAGGAGTTGGAAGACGCAGCGGGGATTTTCCAGAGTCAGGTCGTAGGACAGGCCAGTGGGTTTGTCAGCGCCCTCGTAGGTCCAGGAGGCGCGGTCGTAGGTGTTGGTAGCGTGATCGAAGCCGGAGAAGAGGCCGTCGTCGGGGAGCTTGAAGCCTTCCTGGATGATGAACGCCGCATTCGTGTAGTGAATCAAATAGTCACGGGCAATCCGTTGGTTCTCGATGGCGTATTTGACCATGCCACCGAGGAAGGCGATGTCGGAACCGGCGCGGATCTGGACGAACAGGTCGGCGGTGGCGGCGGTGCGGGTGAAACGCGGATCGACCACGATCATCTTGGCGTTGCGGTTGCGCTTGGCCTCGATGGGCCACTTGAAGCCGCACGGGTGGTTTTCGGCCGGGTTACCGCCCATGATGAGCATCATGTCGGTGTTGCGGATATCGATCCACCCGTTGGTCATGGCCCCTCTTCCGAATGTGGCCCCCAAACTGGAGACCGTGGGGCCGTGTCAAACACGGGCCTGGTTTTCCAGGTAGCAGACCCCCAGGCTGCGCATCGTCTTGACCACCAGGTAATTGAATTCGTTGGTGTCGGTGCAGCCGCCATTCCAGGCGATGCCTTCGCAGCGGTTGACGGTGCGGCCCTGCGCGTCCTTTTCGAGGAAGGTTTCGTCACGGGTCTTCTTGACGAGGCGGGCGATTTCATCGATGGCGGTGTCCCAGGCGATGTCTTCCCAGTGGTCGGAGCCGGGGCGGCGGACTTGGGGCTTGAGCAGGCGGCGTTCGTTGACGATGTCCTGCTGGAGCGAGGAGCCTTTGGGGCAGAGGGTGCCGCGGTTGATGGGGTGGTCGGGATCGCCCTCGACGTGGACGACTTGGGGGGTGACGTTCTTGGCTTTGTCGCCGAGGGTGTGGATAATGACACCGCAGCTTACCGAGCAATAGGGACAGGTGGAGCGGGTCTCGGTGGTGCGGGAGATTTTGAGGTCGCGGGACTGGGCGTAGGCGGGGGCTAGGTTGAAGCCCAGGGCGGAGGTCAAGGCGCCGGCCTTCAGGAAAGATCTTCGTGTGGGTGTCATGAAATGAGTACCCTCTCTCTGCGTGCTCGGATAGGAGCTATTACATCCTGTAGGGCGGACGGTGTCAAGGCGGAGCGGCGAGGCGGGGTGGTTGGATGCTTTTTTGCGAAACGAAACCATTTTCTGGGTTTGGGCAGCGGTTTCAGTGGGTTGGGATGTGGAAAAAACGGGTGTTTTGCTCGCCAGAGCGGGGGAGGATGCGGATGTGGGACTGGTGGTGAAGCGAGCGGTTTGGGATGGGCGGCGGCGCATAGAGGCTCCTTTTGGGCGCGACACAAGTTGTGTCGCGGCGGAGGTACCGAACGTTAAAAAGAGGGGAGTTAGCGAATTTTAGCGACACAAGTTGTGTCGCCAGGGTCCGGCTGAAACGGAAACAGCTCCCCCGGGGTAGCGGTAAAGGGGAGCTGTCAGGCCGCTAAATCTCTTCCTAATTTGAAAGTAGCAGGCGGTCAAGGGGTGGCCGGATGTATTGGGTTGGAGGCGTGCGGATAAGTGGTTTGGAATGAGCGAAAAAGTACTGGAAAATTTATTTTCTGAGGGCGTGATTGACGAAATGTGGTTGGCACGGATGGCCGGAAATTGTTGATTTGCCGGCCTTCGTGTCGCACCGCCTCGGATTTGGCGCTACGATAGCGCGTATGCCCTTGATGAGACTGATAGCGGAAGGGGTCGGGCCGTTTCAGACCCTGGATATCGACCTGTCAGACGGCAAGGGAAATCCGCATTTGGGGCCGCATATCCTGGCGGGCGTGAATGGGTCGGGAAAATCGACCATCCTGCGAACGATTGCTTGGCTTTTCGACGGAGGTCAGCGTGGCTTCCAATATGACGATTGGTCTCAGATTCTGAGAGGGCATGGTCACTCACGCGCCTTGGTAGTAATACAGTCGCCCGGCGAGCGACCGTACGTGGGGGCCTGTTCAAAGGACGGGGGCGACGACGTACGAGATTCCTTAATTGGGTGGGCGAGATCCCGGTTGAAGGATAGCCTTGACCTCGATACCCTCCGAACGGTGGAAGAGCGTCCGGCAACAGAATATTGGGTCGAAGGGCGCGAGGCGCTGCGTGGGGGCTTGCTTCCTCTTTCTAGGCTAAGGGCGAAGGAAACACACCCGCATTCGAATTCGACGTGGTTACGCTTTCCGAAGGTGTTAGAGCATGACAACGACCCTTGGTATCTCGACAGCTTTGCCGCATATTCACCGTCGAAGTCTCTTCGTCATCTGGCTGATCCTGACCTGACAAGTACCCTGTCAAGTTGGGACGAAAACTGTCTCGCATTCGAGGACACTGTCCAGAACGCCTCCATCCAGTCCTGGTTGCTGAGCCTGTACAGCAAGCGGGCGATCGCTCGTGAGCGGAAGCAGTCAGGGGACGAGTATACTCGCTCCTTGGGACGGTTCGAGGCCGCCTTGAAGCTTATTTACGACCAGAACGTGTCGTTTGATGTTGAGATCGAGCCCAGGTTTCAGCCTCGTCTCCGAATGATGGGGAAGAACCTGAACTTCTCGCAGCTTCCCGACGGAGTGCGCAGCACGGTTGCCTGGGTATCCGATTTCATGATGAGACAAGACTTGGTCAAGTGGAGCCCTTCACTGGCGGGGAAGAGGCCCGGATTCCTTCTGCTGGACGAGGTGGATGCGCATTTACACCCGTTGTGGCAGCGGCGGCTGTTACCCGCCATGCGCGAAGCTCTGCCGGATGTGCAGATCATCGCCACGTCGCACTCGCCGTTTGTGATCTCTTCATGCCCTGGCTCGCGCGTTCACGTGTTGGAACTGGATTCGCAGGGAGTCGCTCGGCCGCGGCCGCCGGTGGACTCCCCGATTGGCGAGTCGGTGACCACCACCTTGAAGGAAATCTTCGGTGTCGACAGCCGCTTCGACATCTTGACGGAGCGAGAGTTGAACGAATGGAATGACTTGAAACGGGGCGAAACGCGGGGTGCGTTGTCGACGGCCGATCGACGCAAATTGGAAGAGCTCACCGTGACGTTGAGCGAACGGAGCGAAGAATTACGGTCGATCGTGGCCTCGCCCCGCTCGATTCCGAAGGCCGTCGTCGAGTCTTTGCTTGGTGCGAAGCGCCAGGAAACTACAGCACGAAAGTCTCAGAGCGTGTCAAAAAACCCTCCGTCTTCGTGATCGACGCTCCCGCCGATGTCTTTTCGGGGGTGCAAGACGGCGGACCATCAGATAGATCATCACGACACGGATTGTGCATTCGCTGGTTTCCGTC
>Ga0209517_10006806_pt1 | contig 13949 bp, 8 predicted proteins | sample PeaSoiMetSII2010_FD_187695 | JGI IMG/M metagenome (GOLD analysis project Ga0209517, IMG submission 187695) | Peat soil microbial communities from Weissenstadt, Germany - SII-2010 (SPAdes) (version 2) | ecosystem: Environmental > Terrestrial > Soil > Wetlands > Peat | place: Germany: Weissenstadt...
CCGATCTCGACGAGCGCGGGGGCCAGGATGAGCGTGTTCTTGAGCTGCGCTACCACGGAGTCCTCGACCACGTAGGTGTATGCGGCGGCCAGGAGTATGTCCGAGGTGCCGAACTCGTGCCCGTCCCTGCACATGAAAACGACCTTGGGGGAGCTGGTCTTGGTGAGGCAATTCTGGCACTCGAACCAGACGCCTGAGCTGCGCAGCTCGTCGGCCCTGCGAATGGGCCTCTTGCAGTTGGGGCAGACCAGGAAGCCGCCCTTGTCGAACTTGGAGTCGGCGTCGATGTAGCCGCAGTAAAGGTGCTCAACGAGCGCGGTCTTCCTCATCGTCCGCGCCTTGCACTTTAGGCACTCGAGCTGTATGAGCGGGTCGGCCCTGAGGTGAGTGGGGCAGGTAACATAGTCCTTGTAAGTTGTCTTCTTCAGGATCCCCTCGGCGAGCATCTCCCCGATCCAGGCCTCGGTGGCTGGGGCGTCGCCCAGCGCCTCCTCTGCCGCCCGGTAGTGAAGGAGGCCGTCCTCCCCCACCTCGGGCGCGAGCGACTTTTTCTCGACGATGAGCCGCCTGAGGAGCTCCCTGGTCTTCGGGTCGCTCAGGACCTTCTGCCTGCCAGACTTGTTCTCGGATGATACTTGCATCTATGATCTCAACTCACGAAGATGGTGAAGACCACGATGTTCACCACAGCCAATATGATCACGTGCTTGAACCCGGCGGCGAAGGACGCCTCCCCGAGCTTGCCCGCCCCGAGCCCGCCGAAGACAGACTCCATGAGCCCCATCTGGAGGAACGCCTGCTTCAGCGCCGAGATGTTCAGCCCCCCGAGGCCCTGGAAGATGCTTGCTCCCTGACCCACCTTCGCCGAGGAGGCGAATATCTGTGTGAAGAAGGTGTCTATGAGGACTACCGAGATCGCGAGGAATATGCCCACGGCGATGTAGATTGTCGCTACGTAGGGCCGCAGCGCGTTCTGTGTCTCCTTCTCGATCTGGTGCAGCTCCGAAGTGTGTCGCTGGATCGCGTCGAGGACGTCCTGGATGTTCCCGCCTGAGACGCTCGCCTGGGCGAGAGACGCGAAGGTGCGCTTCGCAAGCTGGGAGTCGACACGGTCCACCTGTCCCTGCATCACCTGCTCGAACGTACGACCCCACGAGAGCTGGACCTTGTCTATCTTCAGCTGCTCAGTGAGGGGGCCGTAGTCCGTGTCTGCGGATATCTCAAAGGCGCGCGTGATGTTGAACCCGCTCCTGACGCTCCCCGCTATGTCGGCCAGCATGTTCGGGATGTTGTCGTCGATCTTGGTCCGCCACCTGTTGTAGGACCTCTCCGCAAGCCCAGGGAAGATGAAACACCCTATCGCCGCGAGTATGGCCATGGTGGCAACGGGGAACGGCAGGGGCACCCTTAGGACATAGTTCGCCACGACGAGCAGGCTCGCCGCTAGGGCGGCGCAGGCGCTCGTGACCCCGTACATCACGGGCCTCCGGTAGTGGAACTCTCGGAGCTTCAATTTCTATCACGTGAGCTCCTTGCTTATCGTCGAGTCGGCCACCACGAGGACGGTGAGCCCTCCGAGCGGGACGAGGGCGTAGGTGATGAGGTAGATCAGCGTGAGGATCCCGAACCCCCCGATGCTCCCCGAGATGATCCCTATCACGGAGAACATTATCAGAAGGATGAGCGGCGTGACCACCAGGAGGATGGTGTAGAGCTCGGCGACGAAACCCACTGACTCGCCTATCGACCGAGCCCTGAGCCGCTTGTCGAGCATCAACGCGGAAGCCGACCGTAGGAGGTATTCCTTCACTTCGCCCCCGGTCTTGGAGGCAGAGATGAAGCCGTCGAGGAAGTCGACGAACTTCTCTGAGGGTGACCTCCTCTCCTCGGCCTCGAGGGCGTGCTCGAGGTCCATCCCGAGGAGGGACATGTCCCTCACTATCATCTTCGCCTCTTGGTTGACAACGTCGCTGGATTCCTCCTCCGCGAGAGAGTGGAACATCCTCGCAGGGGTCAGGCCGGCCGAAGCGAGCACGGCCATGTGACCGACGGTGAACGAGAGCTGCGAGTCGAGCTTCCTCCCGCGCGAGCCCGCCGCGAACTGTGGGTAGATGTAAAACGCCCCGAAGGTGACGGCGCCTCCGAGGAGGGCGAACCCGAAGGGCATCGCGATGCGGAAGAGCAAGAAGGTGTTCAGGTAAGCTGCCGCGAGGAACCCTGCGAGGGCGCCGCCGATGGCGCCTATGATCGAAGCGGCAACCATCCCCGCCACATACGCCTTGTAGGTGATTCGCAGGCCGGCCCTTGAGAGCGTCGGGTCGAGCTCTGCGAAGTACTTGTCGAAACTCTTGAGGTAAGGCTGCAGGATGATGTACGAAGTCCCCCAGAAGCCGCTGCTGCCGCCTTTGGCCGTCAAGCCTTTAGGCCCTCCAGCTCCATCTTGGCCTTGTTGATGACCGCGTATGGGCCAGCGTAGAACTCCTTGACCTGCTCCGAGACCTCGCTGTGGCTCCTGATGTTCTTCGCAGCGAGCCAGTCGAGGAAGGACTTCCTCCCGTCGATTTCCCTTCGTATCTCTTCCGGCCTGGTCCCGAACTTCTGGGTGATCTTGTCGAAGAGCTTGCTCCGTCCGGTGTAGGCGAACTTGTCCAGGACCGGATCCCACTTGAAGGCGTCGTTGAGTATTATCTCGTCGGTCCGCGGGTCGTGACCGACGACCTCGGTGACGGCGACGACCCTTCGCACCGACTTGTCGGAGATGCGCAACTTGAGTTGCATGACGATGCAGTCGAGCGTGGTCCCCACCAGGCTCCGCGGGATGTTCATCGGCTCGGTGGTCAGCCTGTTAATCACTGCCTCGACGGAGTCTGCGTGGATCGTTCCCAGGCCTCCGTGGCCCGTCGCGATGGACTGAAGCAGCGTGAACGCCTCCTCTCCTCTGACCTCTCCGACTATGAGGACGTCAGGACGCTGCCTGAGCGAGGCCTTTAGGAGGTCGAACATCGTTATCTCGCCCGCGGTCCCGACGCCCCTGGTAACCGACTGGATCCAGTTCTCGTGGGGGAGGTTGAGCTCCGGCGTGTCCTCGACGGACACGATCTTCTCTCCGGGCTCGATGAACATCGAGAGGGCGTTCAGTGTGGTGGTCTTGCCGCTGGCTGTCCCGCCCGCCACCAGAAGGGCGAGCTTCTTCTCGATGAGATACCAAAGGTAGGCGGCGACGTCCGAGCTGAGCGTGTTGTACTTGATGAGGTCGATGATCGTGAGGGGGTCTACCCTGAACTTCCTTATCGTGAACGTGCTTCCCTTCTGGGTGATCTCCTTCCCGTAGGTGAGGTGGAGCCTGCTCCCGTCGGCGAGGGAGGCGTCGACTATCGGCTCCGCGAGGGAGACGTGCTTGCCCGCCGAGTAGGCGAGCTTGGAGACGAAGGTGTCCAGCTCCTCGTTGGTCTCGAAGGCGATGTTGGTCGGGATGGACTCGTAGTCGCGATACCATATGTAGATCGGGATCCCCGCCCCGTCGCAGCTGATGTCCTCGATGAGCTTGTCGCGCATGAGCGGCTCGATCTTGCCGAGGTGGATGAAGTCGCGAGTTAGATAGTATAGCATCTTGGTCATGGTCGGGGCCGGGATCTTGTACCCATACTTCTTGGAGAGCTCCCTGACCTTCGTAGAGAGGTAGCTCTCGGCCTTCTTGGCGCTGTCGATACTTCGAAGGTCTACGTCCAGCTCGTCCACCAGGAGCTTCTTGAGATCTGCGAGGCGAGCCTTCTCTGCCTCAGAGAGCGTTGGTTCGATGACGACGTAGGTGTAGCCCTCGCGGCCCTCCTCCTTGGTGACTGCAGCGTAGATGTTTAGCGGGTAGCCTTCCAGCTGGACGACGTCGACGAAGGGGTGCGAATCTGCGCCCTCCATGTACTGCATCGCCCCCACCCGCATCGCCCCGTCCATCTGGGCGTCGCTCGGCTCCCCGGCCTTTGCGAGCTTGGTCTTGTCCGCCTTGCCTTCGCTGCCTAGACCTGCCGCGAAGAGTGGCGGTGGGCGCCTCCAAACCCAGTAGACGAAGACCGCTGAAGCGGCCGCCATACCCGCCAGGGTTGCCCCGGCGACGATTGGTGCGAACCTAAGACTGTTGACTAGGAGCGACGAGATAGGAAGGCTGTAGTGTGCCCCTGTGAAGGAATTGACGCTCTCCACCGTCAGATATACTATGAGAAATTCGCCTAGCGCCACCTCCGCGACCTTGACGAGCAAGGTCTTCGAGAGCCTCAAGTATTTTACAACAGATTTTCTCCTAGAGCATTTAAAAAGCGTGTGTAACAGTTGACCGAACAGACCGCGTTAGGAGGTCAGACTCGCGCTATGGGGAGTCAAAAAGACCCCCTCTTTGTCGCGTCGCAGGCCGGGCAGCCCACCGTCGCCCTAATTGAGCCCGATTTCGGGGAATTTCGCCGTCGCCAAGCCGAGTTCGCCTTGGAGAGTCCTGATCCTCTCGGCGTACTTCAGCATGTTGGGCTTGTCGTTCTGTGCTTTCGCGATCTTGTATGCTCGCCACGCCTTCTTCAAGGCGGCCCAGGACTGCCCGACGGTATAGGACATGAGGCTGCTCTCGTCCGTTCCCGTCGTGAGGCTATTTAACGCTAATCCAGGTCAGGAGTCGTCCGACTAGGAGGTGACGTCCGTCTCGGGTCTGGGCTCCGAGTCGTCGGGTTCGGCGCCCGCTTCAGGGGCACCTTCCCTCAAGCTGCTCACCAGCCTCGTGAGCAGGAGGAACCGCTTCTCCCAAGTGGCCTTCAGTTCAGTGGTTCCGCTGCGCTCGTCTTTGAGGGTCTTGGTGAGTTCAATGACCTTCTGTTCGAGTTGGCGGGTGCGCTCCGGGTCGTCCACCAGGGGGACTTCCGGCGCGGGCTTTCGCTTGAACCACGCAGTCGGCTTGGAGGAGTTGGCGGTCACGGCCGAGAGCTTGTAACCTGCGTTCTCGATCTGCTTGACGAGGCTTCCGCTGATCTCACCCTTATTGGTCTCGATGCTAAGGTTGTCCTCGAGGATCACCCCTATCGTGTAGACGGGTTCCACGTTCCACCTGAAAGCCCTCAGGATCTTCGAGATGCGCACCGCTTCCTTCATGCTCTCCTCCCCTTCTTGGACGTAGGAGGATTTCGCCAGGAGGAGGGTCTCGTGGTTTTTCTTTGCTTTCTCCGGCTTCTCAACGGCCGCGGGCGGTTCCGCCCTCGGGGGAGCGACCTTTTCGATCGGTTTCTGGATTGGCTTTTCGGTTGGCCTTTCGATTGGCTCTTCGACCACGGGCGGCGTCTCAATCGCGGCGGGGGGTTCCATCTCCGGCGGGGCGGCCGCTTTGGTCGGCTTTTCGACCGTCGGTGCCTTCTCCGCGCGCCTCGGCTTTTCCCTTCGCGGAGGGGAAGGCTCGGGGGCCCGAGGAGGTTCTTGTATCGGCGCGGGGGCCTCCTCGGCAGTGAGTCTCTCTATCGATGAGAGGACCGAATCGACCGGGGGTACGAACTCTAGCGGTTCGACCTCGGTTCTCTTCGCCTCGACAGGGGCGCGCCTCTCCTCGGGTTCGTCCTGGAACGCAATCACGCCTTCGTCCCATGTGAAGACTGCATTCCCGGCATCTGGGTCTTCGTATCGTCCGCTCCCGAGAAACTGTCTCATCTTTCCGGCTTCCTCGGGCTTGAAGAGCCGGACGAAGAGGAGCTCGTCCGCCTTCAACCCTCTGACGCGTATTACCGGGAACCCGTCGCGCGGGGAGACCCTCGTGTCTACGATCACTCTCTCGACCTTGACGGCGGGGCCGCCCTCTTCACCGGGGGAATCCGCCTGCTTGGCAGGCTCAAGAGGCTCCTGTTGGGCGGGGGGCGGCGCAGGGGAAGCGCTCTCGAGAGGCTCATGCGGCACGGCAGGCGGCTCACCGGGATCCTTCTCGCGAGGCTCCTGCTTCGCCGCGCGAGGCGTGACCGGGACAGCCTCGACGAGCTCGTGACCTTCATGCTTTAGCCGGAAATACCCCACGCTGAGTTCGGAATAGAAAGTCTCGGTGATTCCACACGTCTTGCAGGTGATTGAGAACTTGTGGGCGGTCAAGTGAAGGTAGTCCGGGTTATCGCGTGACAAGGAATGTCTCCTCGTGGACGGAAAGCTCCCGCAGAGACCTCGATTCCACCTCGCTCGCTCGCCCGCTCACGCTGAAGCGGCTCTTCATCCGACTGCTATTCGCCGCGGCGTGATCGATCAGCCGCACGTGCAAGCCTTCCTGCAAGGCGACGCCGATCTTCTTCAAGAACTCTAATGGCAATATCATACAACCATGTTAGCAGAGTATCCCTTCGGACGGCCCCGTCATGTGGTTCGGGAATGGATGGAAGAAAGACACGAGGCCGTTGTTCATGACGCGTCGAGTTTCTTGCCCTCTCTGGACTTAAAATGGTTGCGAACAAGTTCACCGGCCGCTCGCGGGCCGGGCGCGGCTCAACCGGAGGTCCGTACCATGCACAGCGCAGCATGCATGGGTCGTACGACCCTCTCATGGACTTTCCCGTCGGCCCGGGAGAACAACTTGTTCACCCCCGTTATATGCACAAGGGGGGTTTCTTCCTCCGATGGCCGAGCATCTGGAGACTTTTACAATTGACGCGAGGAGGGGGGACGTGAGAGACCTCTGCGTCAAGTATCTCACGGGTTTCAAGTACAGGTTCTTGCGCGAGGAGGACCAGTCCCTCCTCTTTGAGAAGGGTTCGAAGAGGAAGAACTTCTACACATTCTCTTTCGAGGAGGCCTACAAGAGGGTGAAGCTCTCAGTGGTGGGGAGCGAAAAGGTCCCGGTCACCACCGTCTCCATCCTGTTTACGCTACCCTTCCTCAGGATGCGAAAGGACGAGATAGAGGGGATAAGGTCATTGACCAAGGCCCTCCACGAGTTCATCCTCTTCACGGTGGGCTACCAGACAACCTGACCTGCCTGCGCAGGCGCTACTACGTCGCTGAGACTTCTTTCCGAAGCCGTCCAGCCGCGGCGACAGGGTCGGCGCCGTCTATCAGGAGGACCCCGACGAGTTTCGCGAGCCTCTGGAGCTCGTCCCCGGTGTATGGGGAAGCGATGACCACGAGCGGGGGCGACTTGATCTCGATCCCCTTCATTATCGCGGCGATGATCTTCTCCCGGACGGATTCTTCGTCGTTCCCCATTACGACCTCGATGGCAAACCCCTTGGATCCGAGGCCCAACACCGCGGCCACCTCGTACTCCGCCCCGGATTCTCCCTTCAGGCGGCCCGGAGCCTCGACGCTCCAGCCCTCGAGAGGAAGAGAGGCCTTCAAGATGTCTATCATGGCTCTTGTCCTCTCCTCTGCCTTCTTTCCGGTCTTCAGCTCGCGAAGCCTGTCGCGCGCATCGACGCTGCCTGAGAATGCCTTTTCGAACATCGGGACCATCGTCCCCGCATAGTCCCCGCTGTTCGTCCATATGGCGACGTCCCTCTCGTTCTTCCGCCCGCTGACCTCGTCGTCGAGGACAAGCGAGACCAGCGCCTGGTCGTCGTCGGCGAGCACGATCCTGCTCTTTGCGAAGTCGTCAGAGTGCCGCATGTCGGAGGCGCGCAGCACGGCCTCGGACGCCTCGGTCGTCTGGTGGTCGCAGACACTGATGACCCTCGTCTTGACGCCGCGCTTTCTGGCTTCTCTGAGGCTATCGGCCAGCCCTAGCAGGTGAAGCTGTAGCAGGTCGTTGCGCGTCAGGACCATTTCCAGGCTCGCCGCCGAGCCGGAGACCATCCTGAGTATTTGGCCGAAGATCTGCTCCCTCCCCTGGATCATCCTGAAGCTGTACTCGCCGCGTTGTTTTGGCGGCGGGGCGATGTTCCTTCCGATTGAGACGACCTCTGCCCTCCCCTTCTCCATCTCGTCGAGCTTCTTCATCTGGAGGTCCATCATCATCGCGACGACCTGCTCGATGGGCTCCCCCGTGTACTTTACCGGATTGCCGGGTGCGGCGACGACCACCCCGGAATCCGCCAGCCTCTTGATTATCCTATAGGCCTCCATCCTCCGGATCTGGACCGCCTTCGCGATCTCCCCGGCGCTCTGCGTCCCGTTGGCCAGCAGGCTGAGATAGACGAGCGACTCCCTGTCCGAAAGGCCGTACTGCATGAGGAGCCTCTGAGCCCGTTCGTCCAACTGCGCACGAAACGGGATGTCCAGTTGATAAGTCTACTTGGCGCGGAGCGTGGCGCACAATAATGGAGGAATCCCTGTGGGGGAAATACCCAGGGGTCGTTGCTTCAGATTTGGTGGGGGACTGGCTGGGAGAGCTCGTCCCTCCGGATTGGACCCCGACCAATGTGGGTCAGGATCGTCAGTCGATCTTGATTCTTGGGGTTTTGGGGAGACGTCGAGGAGTTATCTTGACGACAAACTTGCCGCAAGAACTGCAGGTCCCCCGATTACCGCCCCTTCCGTCCCCATTTTGTTCTTCGCATTCTTGATCTCCACTTCCTTCTTCTCGAAGGTGCAGTATCCCATGATCTTCTTCAACGCAAGGTCTGAATCAGGGCGCCTTCTTAAGCGGGACACCCTGTGGGTGGAGACCTAACCGGTCTGTTGGCGCTCAAGAGTCGATTCGATCCAGAAGGAAACAGACGAACCCCCAAGGGAAGGCGAGTCTACTTCTCGAAGACGGTCGGCTACGTCGTGTCCAAGTCCCTCTCTTCGCCCTCGTCCGTGCTCGTCCTCTTCCTTAGCATCCTTCTTGCGCCGAGGGCGATGATTACGAGGACCATGACGACCACCACGATGGGCAAGATGGAGCCGACGATGCCCAAGCCTTTGGGTGGCGCACTTGCGGTCCCCGCCGCGCCGGGCAGGGTGACGAGGATGTTGGTTCCCGTCGTTTGATTACCGAGCGCGGGGTCTTGGACTAGGGCGGTGATGATCGCTACGCCGTTCGTCGAAGGGATGAACGTGTCCGTGAACTGGCCTGAAGAGTCGGTGACGCCGTCGGCTGCGCTCATCGACCCCGAGGTGGTCGTGAACGTCACGTTCGCGCCTTGCAGGGGGGAACCATTCACTTCGACCACGAGTTGTACGAATGCGGGGGTCCCTACTGCCACGATGGGGGCGGAGCTCGTGAGGGTGATCGAGACGGGTAGCGAGAGCTCCGATATGTTCGCGCTGCCCGAGGAAAGACCTCCTGTGGATGCGGTCAGGACGCTGGACCCTGGCTGCGAGGTGCTGAGTAGCGTCCAGGCATAATCCGCTCCCATTGGGATTTCCAACTGGATGGGCTTCGAGATCATGCTGCTGTTGGAGCTTGTGACTACGACCTGTGTGTCCTGCCTAGCGCGAGCGGGGGAGGAGTTGGAATCCTGCAGTTGGACCGCCAGGACCGCGTCACCGCCCCGACCCAGCGACCGGATGCCGCTCGCGGGCGCGATGTAGACGCCGAGCTGGGAGGGGGCGGGACTGGTAGTGCTGATCGCCGTCGACGACGATTGGAAGCCTGACGAGGTCGCCGTGATGCTAGCCGACCCTGGTGATATCGAGGTCCCGACGTCCGTGAGGACGTAGCTCTGGCCCGCGGCGATGACCACGGTCGAATTGACCATCGCGATGTCGGTGCTCGAGCTCGCGAGCTGGACCGGGACGCCCACCGGAGCGACAGCTGGCAACCCGTTGGCGTCCTCGAGCATCACTTCCAGCGCCGGGTATTCCCCGCCGTCGGCGGGCAGCCTGGCGGGCATCGCTTGGACGACCACCTTGGTCGGGATGGGGCCGAAGCTGCTGACCGCGGTCGTGGCCGACTTTAGGTTCTGCGCCGAAGCGGTGATTGAGGTGCTCCCCACGAAGTAGGTCGACGAGAAGGTGGCGACGGCGTAGCTCGAGCCGGAAGAGATGCTCAGACTCCCGCTGACGCTCCCCACTTCGGAGTCCGAGGACGTGAGGGTGACGGAGATGGCTGATGGGGCGACGGCAGGATTTCCGCTCGCGTCCGTTAGCATGACCACCAGCGAGTCGTAGGAGGCGTTGTTCGCCAGGACCGGGTTGGGCGCTGCGGCGAGGCTCAGTTTCAAAGGCTGGACGGGTTCGACGACGGTCACGAGAGCGAAGGCTGACATCAGTCCTGGAGAGGAGGCCGTGAGGTTCGCCGTCCCTGGTGCCGCGCCTGATGTGAACTGAGCGACCGTGTAGATCTGCCCGGTCGATATCGTGGTCGTCAGGGACGACGCTACGACGCTCGTGTTCGAAGAGGAAATCGTGACCGAGACGGTCGCGGGGGCGGGGGCGGGATCGCCCGCCGAATCGGTCAGGGTGACGACGAGTCGCCCGGCGGTGGAGGTCGAGATTGGGTCGGGCTGGGCGATTATGCTGAGGGCGAACGGTGATGCGCCTTGGACTGTGATGGGAGCAGACCCCGAGTTGAATCCTGAAGCTGAGCCAGTTATGGTCGCCGTGCCCGGCGAGACGCCTACGTCGTACGGGACCGAGGAGAGCACGGACCCGCTCGCGAGGGTGAGAGACCCGGAGGGGAGGCTGACGACGTTGTTGTTCGACGAGGAGAGCGTGACGGGGATGGCGGAGCTGGCCTTTGCGGGAAAGCCGGCCGAGTCGAGGGTCTCCACCAGGACGGTACCCTGCCCCTTGGGGTTCACGAGCTGAGTACCCGGGACAGGGATGATGCTGAGGGCCGTCGCGAAGCCGCTGGGGGTCAGGGTCGCGACCTGCGTTGAGGCGGCGCTAAGGCCGCTCGAGGATGCCGAGATTGACGTGACTCCCGGGGTGGCGCTGGTCGTGAAGTTCGCGACCGCGAAGGCGGCTCCCAGGGCGATCGTGACCTGGTTAGTCACCGTCCCCACGCTCTCCTGAGATGAGGTCAGGAAGACGACCGTGTCGTTGAGGGCGAGGGACGCCATCCCGGCGGAGCTCTGGAGGGAGACCACTATCGCCGGATAGGAATCCCCGTCTGCCGGCAGCTTGGGAGGTATCACGGTGAGCACCAGCGCCGAGGGGGGTGCGGCCGGCGCAGGGGCCGGCGCGGACGAGGTAGTGGTGCTGCTGGACTTCACGGAGGAGGCGGCCAGGGCTGGCGGACAGGCCAGCGTCGAGAGAAGCAGAATCGAGCAAGCAAGGAAGGCGAGGACAGGCCCTGCCTTCGCTCTGGCCTTCATACTATCTCGCCGTGAGGCTCGCAGCGTATTTAGGAGGATGGGCTGTCACTTTAGGTCGGACACCCCTCCGCTGGCCCCCTTCGCGCGCTTTCTTCGGCGCACCAAGAGGAACGCTGCCGAGCCTGCCCCAGCGGCTGCGGCGACCACCACGAAGAGAAAGACGAGGCTGAGGGCCACCCTTCCCACCGCGGCCGGCTGGCCTGAGGCGGCATTCCCGACTATCCGGACGCTCGTTCCGAGGCTCGTGACCTTGGCCGTGTATGTCCCGACTGGGATGGTCCCGGCAGAGAAGGTGCCGTCCCCTTTGGTCACGCCTGTCACGACTGTCCCGTTGGCGAGGGTCATCGACACTTGCGCCCCTCCCACGGGGAGACCGAAGAGGTCGACCACCTTGAAGGAAGCCTGGTACACGGCTGTGTCCAGCGTGATGTTCAACGGCGCTGCCTTCACGTGGTATGACGGAGGCGGCTCCGGCCCCACGCCGGCGCCTTCCCAAGTGATGTTGACAATGGTGAAGGAGGTCCCGTTGCCGAGCCACACCGAAGGCCCTTCGACGTTTACGGTGGAGTTTCCGACGCCGATCTGGACGACGCTGGGCACGACGGGGTTCCTTCCTAGGCCGTCCAAGAACCGGAACGAGACCTGGTACTGCGTGACTGAGCTGAAGTCGAGCGTGTGAGCTTGTGTGAAGGTCAGGGCGGGGACCGTGAAGGAGGCGGAACTGTTCGAGGCCGGAACGCTGGTGGGCGCGGCCCCATCGACGGAGTACGAGGCAAGCGTCTCTCTCGTGCCAGGCCCTGATGTCCCGTTCCAGCCCCTCTGGACGGTGAGCGTCACCTTCGACCCGGAATCGAAGTAGGAGTCTCCCGTCTGGGAGGGCGGGGTTGCGGTCACCTGCGGCGAGCCCACCACCGTGAGGAGGTATTGGGTCACAGAGGTCAGGGCAATGCTTTGGGCCTGCGTCATGGAGAGGGCGATTGAGAAGGTCCCGTTGTCCGAACGGGCCACGGTGGTCTTGCCCGCGCCGTTTATCGTGTAGCTCATTACGCTCTCCCTGGAGCCCGTCGAGGTCTGGTTCCAGACCGAGTCGAAGACCACGTTGACCTTGGCGCCCGTGTCGAACCACCCGGCGACGTCGCCGGGGATGGTCGAGTTGGTTATCGAGACCCAAGCCACTGGAGAGGTAACGTGGAACTGTATGTTCGCCCTAGTGGTTATGGACTCCGGCCCCGCTATCGCCGAGACGGAGAGCACCTGCACCGGAGAGGAGGAGAGGACGTCCGTAGAGGCACCCTGGTTCACAGAGTAGGACAACAGCCTGTCGCCCGTCGTCGCGCTCCTCCCCCAGACGCCGTTCAACGAAACGGCCACTGTGGTCTCGCTGTCATACCAGTACTTGTCTTGCGGGACCGGCGTCGGCGTGATGGAGGATAGCGATGAGCTCGCGCCGCTGTCGAGGGTCACCTGGTATTGGGTCACTACCGTGGTCGTGATGGCCTCGGGCGAGGAGACCGTTGTCAAGTTGAGCACTATGACGAGGCCGGTCGACGCGACGGCCTTCTCGGGGCCGCCGTTGAGCGAGTAACCGGCCACCCTGTAGCCCGTTCCTGCGCCGCGGCCCCACGCCCCGTTCAGGACAAGACCCATCGGGCTGGAGGCGTCGTACCAGCCGGAGTCCAGCGGGATGGAGGGGCTGGTCATCGAGGCGAGGGCCTTCGAGCCCGCGGCGTCGAGCGTCACCTGGTACTGCGCTACGCTGGTGGCGTTCACGAACTGCGGCGCGGTCATCGCTTTCGTCACGATGGTGATCGGGCCGGTCTGGGCGACCTTCGTTACAGCTCCGGAGTCGAGCTCCCAAGAGGTCGTCCGGAAGCCACTCCCGCCCGAGCGAGAGTAGGCGCCGTCGAGCACAACGGTCACGGCGGGAGAGCCCGAGTCGTACCAGAGGGTGTCGTTGGGGAAGGTCGATGGCGGCGAGATGGACGAGAAGGCGGACAAGGCGGCGCTGTTGAGGACGACCGCGTACTGGGTCACGCTCGTCGTTGTGATAGAGACTGGAAATACGAGCGAGGAGGTGGAGTAGGCCAGTACCGTGCCCACCGTGTCGACCTGGATGGTCGGCTGCCCTGTGGCGGATATCGACGTTAGGCGTTGGCCGACCCCGTCCGTACGGCCCCACGTGCCGGCCAAGACGACCTGCACCGGGGACCCCGTGTCGTACCAGTAGTAGTCTCCTCGGACGGTCGGAGGGGTGACTATGTACAGGCTGCCCGCCGCTCCCGTGTCCAGCGAGACCTGGAACTGCGTCAATGAATGGAAGGTTATGGAGTGGGGGCCGTTCATCGAAAGCTGGATGGTGAGCACGTCCAAGGGCTGGGATATCGAGACCGTGCTCCCAGAGTCTATAGCATAGGAGATTGCCCTGTATCCGACCCCTTGCGAGCGACCGTACACGAGGGGAATGCTGACGCTCGTGTTGTTCCCGGCGTCCACCCATTCGGATGGCAACCCGCCCACCAGGGTGAGCAGGTATTGGTGGTCGTAGGTGATGTCAACCGAGTTGTTGGGCGCAGGGCCTATGACGCTCCCAGTGGTCGAAGAGGCGAACCACCTCTCGCTTGCCGTCGAGGAGGGCAGTGTGTTCGATGCGGAATAGGTGGAATTGACGTCCGCCCAGAATGTCTGCGGCGTCAAATCGAGGGCCAGGTGCTGGGCGTTGCCTCCGGCTTGATACGTCAGGCCGGGCTGGCCCGAAGACGAGGGAGGCTGCTC
>Ga0209517_10006808_pt1 | contig 13944 bp, 12 predicted proteins | sample PeaSoiMetSII2010_FD_187695 | JGI IMG/M metagenome (GOLD analysis project Ga0209517, IMG submission 187695) | Peat soil microbial communities from Weissenstadt, Germany - SII-2010 (SPAdes) (version 2) | ecosystem: Environmental > Terrestrial > Soil > Wetlands > Peat | place: Germany...
TGGCATGCTAATCGATATTGGGAAAAGCAAGGAACCTGGGGTGTCAAGGGCTATCAGCCTCGACCACAACAGCAGAGACAAGAACTAAGAAATCAAAGGCAACAGCAGTATCAACAGAGGCCTGAGGTTCAGCGACATCTACAGCAGATGCAAGAGAAACAAAAACAACAGCAACAAGGACAACACCATGGTCAGAATCCTCAGAAAAAGCAACGTGAGGAGGAATCAGGACATAGATAATAGTAGACGCCAGGGCAGGACGGTCTGTATCTGGACTATTGCGTCCCGAAGGTCTGTGTGTCCAAGCCGAAGGTCGTCGGTTTAAATCCGGCCCTCCCACTGCCAAACTTATTAAGGGGTTACAGCATATACTGTAACCCCTATTTTTTTATCAGGACAGTTATAGGACAATTCGAACTTCTCACACTTCAAACCGCCGACTTGCAAATCCCTCTTTCTTTATATTAGATCAATATTTCTATAGCGATGGTATCGACCGCTAAAAACTGCTGGAGGTGATCGAGCAGAGCAGTGTATTGATTGTGCACTTTGTCTCAAAGTCGTGAACAGCTGTGTTCTGAAATAGCCACCAACGAAAGAGACAATAAAAGGAAATATTCTTGATGTGCCCTACGTGTTTTTTTTAGGATGATAGCAAGATTCTGTCAGTACTAATGATATCATGTAAAAGATACTCTCTGTATTGTGCGTCTATGATACATTAAAAGAATTATGAGGTCCTTGCTCTTCTAAGGTATTCTAACGTAATGAGTTGGCCCATTTTGTTTCACTGCGATACTCGGAAACAGACAAGAATAGGTTTTAATATTGACAAATATAACTCCTTACGTTATTATATTTTGGTAAGGAGGGTAATAAAATGAGATCAGTGATAACATCCAAGTATCAGACAACGATACCCAAAGAGGTTCGGGATACGCTGAAGCTTTCCGTCCATGACGCGGTAGAATGGCGGATAAACGGAAACGTCGCAGTTGTATCTCCCACACAGCGGGTATTCCTGTCGCGCAGAGGTGCCGTAAAAATCGGCAAGGGCAATATTGCCGCCGATATCACGAAAGCTCGACTTGTGCGCTCGGGGCGGCGATGAAGCAGTACGTCATAGATACGAACGCGCTACTGTCGTTCGTAACGGACCGTAATACTGCACAGCAAGCGGTTATGGCTGGCGTCTTCGAGCAAGTTGCCGGAGCACAAGCGACTATGTTGTGTCCTCAAAATGTAATCGCCGAATTCGTGTACGTGATGGAAACGGTATATCATCAGCCGAAGCCGTCTATTAAATCGATAGTAGCTGACTTTATTGCGATGCCAGGTATCACTATCATCGACAAAATTGATTTTACCGAGGTATTCTCTCTCTGGCTCGAAGCTTTTGACGATTTCGGAGACGCCATCGTGGCAGTCTGTGCCCGATCTACAAAGGGGGCCTCCGTCATTACCTTTGACCGTCAGTTCATGCGCAAATTGGCGTCCTGCCGTATTCCGTTCATAGACAGTAAATCGCGGTAACCGAGAAGCAAGATGCGATTGGGATGGTGATCTTACAGAATTGCAAGGCAGCGAAGTACGCAATCATAGGAATAGCGTCTTTTCAGGTGATCACATAATTCTAATTGACTTCTGCATTTTTTAAATATATTTTTAGTCAACAGCCACATCCTGAACTCTGCACCAGTCGTCTTTAATCATTTGATGCACAATTCACGCTGTCTTTATTATCCACAACTATCATTTTCTGACGTCCGTAAACCCATCTTGACAAATTCATAACGCCTGTTCATAATTGAACCAAGCACGCTCTTTTTGCTCGTCGAATCAATAAGTTTCTTTTTTTCTAAAGCTGCGTTCTTTTGTGACGAATTAGGCATGTGTTATGTTAGCGAGGAGATAAACTGTGAACGGAAAACAAATCATTATTCTCATCAGTGCATTTATTGTTTCAGGCCTGATTCTGTGGCATGACATTCCGATTGAGTTTCCAGGGATAATCTTCAAGGTATTTATGCTGTTTGTGAAATTATCCATAGTATTTGCCTTGGCTATTTTTGTATATATTTTTGCGGGCGGGAAGAAGAAGTCCTCATAAAGGAATGAGCGGGGATATCCGCACAGTATATGCTTGAGCATTATGTCGACGGGAGGTCAAGCTTTTATACCGCAACATTGAGAAAAGCCAGAGAAGATCCTGTCTAGATCATCGTCGTTAGCACTCGCTCCGGTACCGCGGCCTCGTAGCAGGTGAGAAGTGAAGGTGACGACGCACTGAGCGCACAAAGACAAAAAATAGAAGATGAGGCCGTTTGGAGTGACAGGCAGAGGCGCGGTTATCAGAAATAAAATGTGTGCCCGATGTTCACGGAGAAGTCCGACACCTTGACATCGTACGTATCACCGTAGATGCGGTAACATTATTTTCAATTAGAGGAGATTTATCACTCCATGAGTTGGGTTACCATCATCTGGTCAATGGTCGCGTGCGCTTGTCTCACGCTGGCGGCGATGAATTTGCTGGTCTGGGTCAAGAAGCGCAAGGCATGGGTCAATCTGCTCTTTTCTCTGGCGGCAGCGTCGACTGCGGTTTTTGCGTGATGTGTGTCGTGGATGATGGCGGCGGAGATGCCAGGACAATTTTCCACTGCGCTTATTTATGATGCATAATTTACTCTGAATGTATTCTAATCCTATCGTTGCATATCGTGTGTAAGCCCCCCGTTGCCCAGCCCACTGCCCATCTTGACAATTGCACATGCCTTAATTATACTTAAAAAGACACTCCCTTTTAGCATGTCTAATCGATAACCTTATCCTGTTTCAACGCCTCAATTTATTGTCCTATTGTCGGGAATTAGAAACACTGTAAACCAGTCCAATTGGCCAAATAAAATTAGGCGGGAAAAGACAGAATCATGAAAACCACAATCATACAAAACCTCTTTGTCGCCGCGCTCATTGGCGTGATGGGGTTCGTATCCACCACTGCACGGGCCGCCGAGTCGCCCTACAAGTTTGAGCGCGGCTTTCCCTCCACCGGCGAAAAAGCCTACGACGACGCCGACCTGCGCCGGGCCGCCGAGGAACCACACATCACCGATATCGGCACGATTGACAAGGAATACGCCGCAAAGGCGTTTCCATTGAAGCCGCCTTACTCGCACCGCGGGACGCAATATCCCCATGCGACCCGTTCTTCGGCGATACGCACACAAAATCTCATGGGCGGGAAAATTCTTTGAGGACTGGCCGCGGCCGCAACTACACTCCAAACAAAGAAAACAGACCAACAGACCAAACAAAGAAAGGGGACAACTATGAAACGAAACACAAGATTGCGTGACGCGAACTTCGCGGGCCTGGTGGCGATCGCCCTCGTGCTGCTGGCAGGCAGCTTCAGTTACATTGCCGCGGCCCAGGATGCTCCTCAGAGCGAGGCTGCACGCAAGCCAATCGAAGCAAAGAAACCCGATTATTCTCCCTACCCAGACCAGAATTTCCCCAGCCGCGTCTACTGGGGCGTTGCCCACGTCCACACCGGCTACTCCTTCGACGCCGGAATGTTTGGGGTAACGCTGACCCCCGACGACCTCTTCAGGGTTGCCACGGGCGGGGAAGTCGTCGTCGACAACGGCCAGACCTTCAAACAGGACCGGTCGCTGGACTGGGTCGCCATCACCGACCATGCCGAGTATATGGGCATATCCGATCAAATTCGCGCCGGTAGCCCAGATCTCCTCGCCAACCCACAGGGCAAGAGGTGGTATGAAATGTCCAAGCAGGGCCCTCAGGAGGGTGTCAAAGCCGCCATCGAAGCTGTTGTCTCCATGCAGACTGGTAAGCCTGTCTTCGATGCCAGCAAACTCGTGGGCGACGCCTGGGCGCACGCCACCGCGGCCGCCGAGAAGTGGAACCAGCCGGGCGTATTTACCACGCTGCACGGTTTCGAGTGGACTTCCGCGCCCGGCGGCAACAACCTTCATCGCACCGTCATCTTCCGCGATGGCGCGGACCGCGTGAACCAGGTCGTTCCCTTTTCCACCTTCGACAGTCAGGATCCAGCGGATCTATGGAAGTACATGGACGCGTACGCGAAGAAGACCGGTGGCCAGGTGCTTGCCATCCCGCACAACGGCAACCTGAGCAATGGAATGATGTATTCGGCGGAGACCTTCGACGGAAAACCCATGGACCGGGCCTACGCCGAGGCGCGCATCAATCATGAGCCACTCCTGGAGGCGACGCAGATCAAGGGGGACAGCGAGACCCATCCCTACCTCTCGCCGAACGACGAATTCTCAAATTTCGAGCGATGGGACATCAATTTTAATAAGATGGAGACGGCGCAGAATAGCGTGCTCCACGGCAATTACGTCCGCTCGGCACTCAAGCTGGGACTGGAGCTGGATGCCAAGCTTGGCGCCAACCCCTATCAGGCCGGCCTGATCGGAGGCAGCGATGCCCATGTGGGCGTGGTCACTCAGCGGGAAGACAACTTCTTCGGTGAGTTTGCCAACGGATTGCCGTCGCCGGACCGTTGGAAAACCCCGCTCGCCATGGTCCACAATGATCCGAGCCAAGGGCCGTTGATGTCGGTCTGGGGCGAACAAGCCGCGGGCCTGGGCGGCGTGTGGGCGACCGAGAACACCCGCGAGGGGATCTGGGATGCACTCAAGCGCAAGGAAGTCTACGCCACCACGGGCGACCGACCGGTCGTACGCGTGTTCGCGGGGTGGGATTTCGTGCCGGCGGACCGCGATCGCCCCGAGCCCGACTTCGCAGCGAACGGCTACGCCCATGGCGTGCCGATGGGTGGGAATCTCAGCAAGGCGCCGGCTGGCAAGCGACCCGTCTTCATGGTCTACGCGCTGCGCGATCCGGACGGCCCCAACCTAGACCGCATCCAGATCATCAAGGGCTGGCTCGGCAAGGATGGCAAGACACAAGAGCGCATTTTCGACGTGGCGGTCTCCGGCGGGCGCAAAATCGGTAGCGATGGTCGCTGCAAAACCTCAGTCGGCAGCACCGTGGACATAGCAAACGCGTCCTACACCAACATTATCGGCGCCGCTTATCTGTCGGCGTATTGGAAAGACCCCGCGTTCGATCCTACGCAGCACGCGTTCTACTACGTGCGTGTGATCCAGATCCCGTCGCCGCGCTGGACAGCCTATGACCAGAAGCGTTACCACATCAAGATGGCCGACTACGTTCCGATGACGGTCACCGATCGGGCCTACACCTCGCCCATCTGGTATACGCCCGCAAGATGATGGCTGATCCACTGAAAAAACTCGCGCGCGAGCCGCTGGTTCACTTCCTCGTGCTCGGCGCGCTGCTCTTCGCGGTCTACGGCTTGCTGAATCGCAACAGCGAACCCGTGCCAGGGCAGATCGTGGTCTCACAAGGCCAACTTGCGTCCATGATGGAGAGCTTTACTCGCACCCGGCAACGGCCTCCCACCCGCGAGGAATGGGAGGGTTTAGTCCGGGCCCGAGTGCGGGAGGAAGTTTATTACCGCGAGGCACTGGCGCTGGGCCTGGACAAGGACGACCTCATCATCCGCCGCCGCTTGCAGCAGAAGATGGAATTCGTCTCCGACGACATAGCCTCCCAAGCCCAGCCGACCGACGCCGAGTTGAATGCGTATCTACAGGCACACCCCGACAAGTTTCGCCTGGAGCAACAGTTCACCTTCCGCCAGTTGTATCTCAACCCGGAGAAGCACGGCCCAAACCTGGCGCGCGATGCCGCGCAACTGCTTGCGATGTTGAATAAGGCCGGCGGCGATACCCGCTTTGCGGTGAAGGGAGATCCGTTCGTGCTGGATCATAACTTCACTGCGTTGCCGCCCAGCGAGATTTCCAGACAGTTCGGCGAAGCGTTTGTGACGAAGTTGGGCGGACTTCAACCCGGCCATTGGCAAGGGCCGATCGAGTCCAGCTTCGGCCTGCATCTCGTCTTCATCAGCGAACGCACGGAAAGCCGCCTGCCCGCGCTGGCGGAAGTGCGCGACGCTGTGCGCCGTGAATGGGATGATGCCCAGCGTCTGGAAACAAACGAGAAATTTTATCAAGAACTGCTCAAGCATTACACCGTGACCATTGAGAACCTGGAGCCAACTACGGAAGAGAAGAAAATGGCGGTGGCGAAATGATAAACGCTGAAGTAGCTTTTCAACCGGAGGAAATGGAGAGAGCAGAGAAGTTCTGCTTCCCCTCCGATATCTCAGTTTGCCTCTGCTTAATTTTTTCCCTGTTTTTGTTTTCCTCTTCCGCGTTCGCGCACGAGGTGCGGCCCGCCTATCTCGAAATGCGCCAGACCGCGCCGGATACTTACGACATGCTGTGGAAAGTGCCAGGCCAGGGTGACAACCTGCGCTTCGGACTTTACGTAGAACTGCCCGCAGCCTGCGCGTATGTCACCGAGCCACGCGGTTCGATGATTAACAATGCCTATAGCGAGCGCTGGACGGTGAAGTGCCCGGGCGGACTCAACGGCGGCACGATTCACATCGCCGGCCTCAGCGGGACGATGACCGACGTGCTCGTACGCCTTCAACATCTCGGTGGTCTCATGCAAGTGACGCGGCTCACGCCATCCGCTCCCTCGTTCGTCGTGGAAGCCATGCCCAGCCGGTGGCGCGTGGCCGGCACTTACCTGCGATTGGGCACGGACCACATTCTGACGGGCGTTGACCACCTGCTGTTCGTGCTCGGGCTGCTGTTGATCGTTGGCAACCGCTGGACGTTGTTCAAGACCATCACCGCCTTCACGGTCGCGCACAGCATCACGCTGGCTGTCGCCACGCTCGGTTACGCCAGCGCGCCGTTGCCGCTACTGAACGCCGCCATCGCGCTGAGCATTTTGTTCCTCGGCCCGGAGATCGTCCGCGTCTGGCGGGGCGAAACGAGTCTCACCATCCGGTATCCCTGGGTGGTGGCGTTCGTGTTCGGTCTGCTGCACGGCTTTGGCTTTGCCAGCGGGCTGAAGGCCATCGGCCTGCCGCAGGCGGACATCGCGTGGGCGCTCCTTCTGTTCAACGTCGGTGTCGAGATTGGGCAGGTGTTTTTCGTCTTCCTGATTCTCTCCATGGCTTGGTCGTATCGCCAACTAGAAATCCGCTGGCCGCGCTGGGCACTGGCACTGCCGGGTTATACCGTCGGAACGCTGGGCGCGTATTGGACAATTCAAAGAACCGCCATTCTCCTGGGAGTCATCCGATGAGGCCAAAATCACAAAACTCGAAGATGACTTCGCACAATGCTATTGTCTGGATCGTGCTGCTGGCGGCGCTCGCTGCGCCTTCAAGAGCCTGGGCGCACGTCCAGACCGGGGAGGTCGGCGGCTTCGTGAGCGGCTTTCATCACCCGATCTCGGGCTGGGATCATGTGCTGGCGATGGTCGCGGTTGGTTTGTGGGGCTCGCAACTCGGCGCTCCAGCGATGTGGCTCTTGCCAGTCACCTTCCCCATGGTCATGGCACTCGGTGGAATGATGGGCTTACTCGGCATCCCTTTACCCGGCGTCGAGTTTGGCATCGCATTCTCCGCCATTGTGCTCGGGGCGATGGTGCTCGCGGAGAAACGCCCGTCCTTGTGGGTCGCGGCGGTTGTCGTTGGAATTTTCGCCATCTTCCACGGACACGCGCACGGCACGGAGTTGCCCGCCGGTCAAAGCGGCTTGCTATACAGCATGGGCTTCGTGATAGCCACGGGCTGTCTCCACGGCGTTGGCATTGGCATCGGTCTGATCCATCGCTGGGCGGCGGGCCGAGTCATCCTCCGTGTGGCCGGTGCGACGGTGGCGGTGGCTGGAATCTTTTTCCTCTATTCAGCTTTCAAATGACGACAATAAAAGAACAACCGACTCTCTCACGTTGCGGCAAAATTGCCGCGGTGGTCGTGCTGCTGTGCCTCAATTGCACTCGCGCCGAAGCGCATCTGGTGACGACGGGACTTGGTCCGGTCTATGACGGCATCGCTCATCTGGCACTCTCACCCGCCGACCTGGCGGTGGTGATGGTGCTCACGTTGCTGGCGGCGATGCGCGGGCCGCGGCCTGGCCGCTGGCTGCTCGCGTTGCTGCCGGCGTCGTGGCTGCTGGGCAACCTGACTGGGCTGATGTTTCCGATCAACGCGAGCTTGGCTTGGGCGACCGGTGTGTCGTTCCTGCTGGCCGGTGCGCTGGTGGCGGCGGACCGCAATCTACCTTTGCCGGTCGTGGCGATGCTGGCGGCTGTCATCGGTGCGTTTCACGGCTTCCTGACCGGGGCGGCGCTCGCCCGGACGTCTTCCACCGCACTCGAACTTACGGGGACACTGGTGGCGTTGATTGTCGTCGTCACGCTCGTCGCCGGGCTGGTGGTATCAATTAAGGCGTACTGGGCGCGGGTCGCCGTGCGAGTGCTGGGAAGCTGGATCGCGGCCACGGGCCTCTTGATGATCGGATGGAGTCTCCGCGCCGGAAATTGAGATGGCAAAACTAATTAGTCTCGTCGGTCCAGACTGCTATCTACAAACATCAACGGATTACGATATAAAGATACTTCTAAACATAGGCGAACAGTAATGACTACACCGTTCGGACTTCTGATCTTGCGGGACTTCACGATATCGTGGGAATAGACTTGGATCAGTTATATATTCCTGAAGATGAATGCCGCTGTTAATCGAGCTATCAACAAGGGAGGAACGTATGAACGCAGAACAGATCAGACTCGAAGAAGCCCGGGAGAAGAAGGCCCCCTGGAAGAAATGGGGGCCCTACCTCAGTGAACGGCAGTGGGGAACCGTGCGCGAGGACTATAGCGAGGGCGGCGACGCCTGGAATTTCTTCACCCACGATCATGCACGATCTCGCGCCTACCGCTGGGGAGAGGACGGCATAGCCGGCATTTCCGACGAAAAGCAACGGCTCTGCTTTGCTCTCGCCCTATGGAACGGGAAGGACCCGATCCTCAAGGAGCGGCTCTTCGGCCTCACCAACAGCCAAGGGAACCACGGCGAGGACGTAAAAGAGTACTACTTCTACCTCGACAGCACGCCTACCCACTCGTATATGAAGTATCTTTACAAGTACCCCCAGGCGGCATATCCCTACGCTGACCTGGTAGAGACGAACAGTCGTCGCAACCGCAACGATATGGAGTATGAGCTTCTCGACACCGGCATCTTCAATGACAACCGCTACTTCGACGTCTTCGTGGAGTACGCTAAAGGCGGGCCGGATGACATTCTGGTGAAGATCACGGCCTTCAACCGTGGGCCGGCGGCTGCTGAGCTGCATATCCTGCCCACACTCTGGTTCCGGAACGACTGGGCGTCGTGGATCTCCGAATCCAACAGGGCGACCAAAATACCAAACCTCAAGCAGATCAAGGCAGCGGTGGGCACGAGCGCGGTCGAGGCAACGCATCCGCTCTTAGGTGAATTCATCCTCTCCTGTGAAGGAGAGGTGCCGCTGCTCTTCACCGAGAACTCAACGAACAACGACCGGCTCTTTCCCGGTCGGCCCAATGCTGCCCCGTACGTCAAGGACGGTATTAACGACTTCGTGGTACAGGGCAAACAGGGAACAGTGAACCCCGGGAAGACCGGGACGAAGGCGTCCGCCCACTACCGGCTTACGGTTGGTTCAGGCCAATCGGCGACCGTGCGTCTGCGCCTGACTGCTCGGGGATCCTCCGGGCAGAGCACAACAAACAAAGGTAATGTCGTGCCTTTTGGACCGGAGTTCGATGCGATCTTCGCATCACGGCTCAAGGAGGCAGACGAGTTTTACCGGTCGGTGACACCGCCATCAGTGAGTGAAGACGCTGCAAATGTGATGCGCCAGGCTATCGCCGGCATGCTGTGGAGCAAGCAGTTCTTCTTCTTCGACGGCGACAACTGGCTGGAGGAGCACCACTCCCACCCCCTCCATCACGGATATCGCAACTCCCGGAACTCGGAGTGGTTCCACATGCTGAACCAGGACATCATCTCCATGCCCGACAAGTGGGAGTACCCCTGGTACGCGGCCTGGGACCTGGCGTTTCACACACTCCCGCTCTCGATCGTGGATCCCGATTTCGCCAAGGAGCAGATGGAGCTGATGCTCCGCGCTGTCTACCTGCATCCCAGCGGCCAGATGCCCGCATACGAGTGGAACTTTAGCGACGTGAACCCGCCGGTCCACGCCTTTGCGACACTCTTCCTGCACCGCACCGAGCAGGCCCTGCGCGGCGAGACGGATGTGGATTTTCTCAAATCGGCATTCAACAAGCTGCTGCTGAACTTCACCTGGTGGGTGAACCGCAAGGACCGGTTCGGCAAGAATGTCTTCGAGGGCGGCTTCCTCGGGCTAGACAACATCGGCGTCTTCGACCGCAGCGCCCCGCTGCCCACCGGCGGCCACTTGGAGCAGGCGGACGGTACGGCCTGGATGTCCCTCTTCAGCCAGAACATGTTCGATCTCGCGATGGAGCTTTCCGCCCATGACCGCACCTACGAGGACATGGCCGTGAAGTTCGCGGAGCACTTCACGTATATCGCCTCGGCCATGAACCGTCCCGGGCAGGACGGCATGTGGGACGACGAGGACGGCTTCTACTACGATCTGCTGCAGCTCCCCAACGGGAGTGCCACGCGGCTCAAGGTACGCTCCATGGTGGGGCTCCTCCCCTTATGCGCGACGACTGTTGTAGAAAAGTCGGCGCGGGAGCGCATGCCGCGGGCGATGGCCCAGATGCATGAGCGCATGCGTCGCATGCCCGAACTGCTGAAAACCGTCCATCCAACGGGCCCGGGTCATTTCGGCGTGGCGGACCGGGGGATCATGGCCCTGATCAACCCGGAGCGACTCCGCCGGATCCTCACGAAGATGTTGGATGAGAACGAGTTTCTGGGCCCCTACGGCATTCGATCGCTCTCGAAGTTCCACGAGCAGCACCCGTTCGTCTTCTACGTGCAAGGCCAGGAGTACCGGGTGGACTATTTGCCTGCCGAATCGAACACCGGGATGTTCGGCGGCAACTCAAACTGGCGGGGACCGATCTGGATGCCGGTGAACGCGATGATTATCCGGGCGCTCCTGAGCTTCTACCTCTACTACGGCGACACTTTCAAAATCGAATGTCCCACAGGTTCTGGGAAGATGATGAACCTCTTCGAGGTGAGCAAGGAAATCGCGGATCGGCTCGCCCGGATCTTTTTGCGTGACAAGCGCGGCAAGCGTCCGGTATATGGCGGCACGGAGAAGTTCCAGACCGATCCCCATTGGCGCGACCATGTTCTATTCTACGAATACTTCCACGGAGACAACGGCGCCGGACTTGGCGCAAGCCATCAGACCGGATGGACCGGCCTCGTGGCGAAGACCATCCAGCTATACGGCCTTCTGGATCCCAAGAGGTTCCTGGGGGTGGGCATAAAAGCAGGGCACGGGAAGGGCGCCTCGGAAGCCGGGGAGGCAAAGACATGAGAACATGGCCCAAATATCCTGTAGTTTACGAGATCAACACCTGGGTTTGGCTGCGTGAGCTCGGTCAGAAATACAAGAGGGCGGTGAATCTCGCGACGGTTCCGGAGCAGGAGTGGGATACCATCGCATCTCATGGGTTTGACGCCGTGTGGTTCATGGGTGTCTGGGAGCGGAGCCCTTTCGGAATCGGAATAGCCATGCAGAATCAGGGACTTCTCGAGGATTTCCTCCGAGCGCTTCCTGATTTTTCGGCTGAGGACAATGTGGGGTCGCCCTATTGCGTGCGCAATTACGTTGTCGATGAACATCTAGGCGGTCCGAAGGGACTTGCAGAGGCCCGTAAAACTCTTGCAAAGCACGGCATCCGTCTCATCCTCGATTTTGTGCCGAACCATGTCGCTCCGGACCATCCATGGGTCAGCACGCATCCGGAATACTTCATCCAGGGGAACGCTGACGATGCGAGGAACGATCCGGCGGCCTTCGTTCAAGCAGAAGGAAAGGTGTTTGCCTGCGGCCGGGACCCCTATTTCCCGGCGTGGCCCGACGTTCTCCAGCTCAACGCCTTTCAGCCGGGACTCCGGCAGGCGGTAATCGCGACGATCTCGGAGATCGCCGGACAATGCGACGGCATCCGGTGCGACATGGCCATGCTCGTGCTGAACAATATCTTCGAGCGCACTTGGGGGGGGCGTGCGGGAGCAAAGCCTGTCAATGACTACTGGACGACGGTCATCCCGGCGATCAAGGCGAAGTGGCCAGAGTTCAGGTTCATCGCTGAGGCATACTGGGACCTCGAGTGGGAACTGCAGCAGCAGGGTTTTGATCACTGCTACGACAAGAAGCTCTATGACCGGATGGAACATGGGGCTGCCGAGAATGTGCGTCTGCACCTCATGGCGGACCTTCCTTACCAACAGAGGATGGTCCGATTCATCGAAAACCATGACGAGCCCAGGGCTGCAGCCACGTTTCCGGACGGAAAAGGGCGCGCTGCGGCAGTGGCGATACTCACTCTCCCTGGGGCGAGGCTTCTGCACGAGGGGCAGCTCGAGGGAAGGAAGGTACGGTTGCCTGTCTTTCTGGGCCGTCGGCCGGCAGAGCCCATTGATCATGACCTCGCGGCCTTCTACGGACGTATTTTGAAGGAGACTAATCGTGACGTCTTTCGGAATGGTGAATGGCGCTTCTGTGAGCGGAGCGGCTGGCCCGATAACCAGAGCTGCCTGAATATTCTCACTTGGTGCTGGGTAAAGGACAATGAGCACAGCCTCGTCGTCATCAATTTCGGGCAAGAAACGGCCCAGGCGCGTGTTCATGTGTCATGGGAAGAACTCCGAGGAAAGACTTGGCGCCTTACCGATGCCCTGTCAGGCGAAGTCTTCAACCGGAGCGGGGACGAGATGCGGGATGTCGGCCTGTACGTCGATTTGAAGCCATGGAAATGCCATTTTTTCCGTTTGCATCCTTTGTGACATCCCGGAGGAGGAGAGTATGGATATTATCAATGCGTTCCCGTGCGATTGCCCTTGCTGAAATTAGCAGCCGGAAGGGATGCCGATCTATGTACGACGTCAGACAGGAACTTTACATGACCGTCCTTCGTGAAATGATCAGGCACGAAAACGACGTCACTAATCACCGCATTATGTGGTTGTTGATCATTCAAGGGTTTATCGCCAACGCATATGTTGCATCGGGGCGTGAGAGTGCACACGCAGATTTTATGATTCCCCTTGTGGGGATCCTAGTGACGCTCTCAGCTTTTCTCATGCTCTACAAGAGCTACCAGGCCCGAGGATACCTCCAGTTCCTGGGCAAGCAGGCCAAGCAGGGTACATTGCAGGAGGAACACCTGCCACTCACGGGATGGCCGAAAAAGAGGATCAAAGGCTGGTGGAGGGATGTCTGGGCCAGCCCATGGATCGGGCAACCCGGTGATGCGCTAGAGCCGTGGCTGTTCCTGCCGTGCCTTTTCATGTTCATGTGGCTGACTGCTTTGCTGCGGCAGGGAACCATGCTTGACACAGTGGTAGACTTGATCCTAGCCGCTATTCTGTCAGCAATGGTTTTTTCCGTAGTTTGCATTGCGTTGGTCTGGTCGCAGAGCAAGGATGAGGAGCCTCCTGAAGGAGGAAAGTAAAAAAAAATCATCACGCACAAGCGCAAAGAAAGGATGACTGAATCATGTTGACCAACCGCGTCGAGAGGGCCACATGCTAGCAGTCCATTCACATTCCTGCGCGGCTCCGCAGGGCTGATAGCTTTACGATCTGGCAACGACCTCGAATACCAAGATTCCGGTGCAAGCCTGAGGTAGATATTACAAGGGAGTCCAATAACGATATACGGTCGTCATTCGTGAAATGATTACAAAGCATCTCCATATTCGGCGACCGCCTGACCGCGCAGTGCAGCGACTAGCGCATCGGGGTGCTGTTACAGGCTTGGGCGCCGCGCTCTGCCT
>Ga0209517_10006809_pt1 | contig 13944 bp, 8 predicted proteins | sample PeaSoiMetSII2010_FD_187695 | JGI IMG/M metagenome (GOLD analysis project Ga0209517, IMG submission 187695) | Peat soil microbial communities from Weissenstadt, Germany - SII-2010 (SPAdes) (version 2) | ecosystem: Environmental > Terrestrial > Soil > Wetlands > Peat | place: Germany: Weissenstadt...
CCAGGCTCAACTGGGCTTGCGAGACGTCCATCTGAAACTGCAACAACTGCAGCTTGATTTTCAGCAGATCGCCTTCGCTGATGGCCCCCGCTCGATACTGCTCCGAGCTGAGATTCACGGTCTGCTGGTAGCTGGCCAGATCCTGATTGGCGAATTGCAGAGTCGATTTGGCCAAAAGGATGCCGACGAACTGCTGCGCCACGTTAAACGTCAGCCCCCGTTCCGTGTCGCTCACCTGCGAGCGCGTCACCGAAGTCTGATCCTTGGACGCCTGAATTCGGGCTTGACGCTTGTGCCCGCGCTCGATCGTATAGCTTATTCCCAGGTCAAACTCCGTGGTCGAGTCGAGATAGTTCGCCGTAAACTGGCTGGGATTAAAGATCGGCAGGTACAGGTCATCGTAAGTGAACACGGGGTTGGGCCGCAGGGCCGCCGTGATTTCCTCTGCCTCGCTTTGCTGGATCTGGGTTCGAGCGGCCTTCAAGGAGTGGTTGTGCGCCACCGCCATCTGAATCGCCTGCTCGAGGTCGATCCGCACACTCGCCGGCGACTGCTGCGCGGCAATGGTTGGACAGCATAGGACGAAGAAGATAAAAGCCTTGGCCGCAAGCCAAAGTCGAGACCGTGCCCATTCTTGAGGTAATCGCATATCCGGCATCCTGGCAACATCACCTAGAAACATTTGGTTTGGCCTTGAGGAGTTATCAAGACGTCAATTGCAGGCTCGACGGTGACAAACCGCGGCCCGGCATGCAGGCTAGGAAAGAGGCGGCGCGCGCCAGAGCACAACGGTCGAGTGGCAGAAATGATAGTCAGCCGGGCAGAAAAGAAGCAGGCGGGATATCGAGGCCGCAGCGTGCAACGATTGAAAGGCGGTCACCGGCAGCGCCAGACTGTGGCGGAAGATCTGACAGACGTTGCAAGTCAACTCTGTGGCCACCGGTGGACGTGGCTGCGAATCGCCTTGACTGACCGCGGTTGAAGCTCTCCGGGCGAACGCCGTTAAAGGGTGTTGATGAAGCATCGCCAGCCAAAGAAGGTGGCCCTGGAGCACCAAAAGGCAGTAAATAAGAGCCGCCCTCACAGGCCGTCGTCTGAGAAAAACACTCATGCCGGGGTATCTTATCACAATCGGCGCAAGTGCAGCTCTGCCCGCGGAGCAGGAGAGGAGATGCCACTACCGTTACCGTAAGGCGGACGCCGTTGGCATCCTCGAAGTGACGCGTCTCGGTACAAGCACCAAAGGCTTATTAGTGCTGTCCCCTGACGGTTTGGCATGCGAAGTCTTTGTTCGGAAACGCCCGGCTGGTTGCGGTTTGTTCGAGACTTTAGGATTCCGCCTGGGACGCCCCTCTGCGTCTGAATCCACCCAAGCAGTGAGCCAGTCGATGGGAAGGCGACTCTTCATTCCCAATCCGCTCGCACGGCTATAAATCACCTGAAAATAAGTTGTGGGATGGGGATTCTATCAACAGAAATCAGTAAAACCAAACCCTACGCCGTTTATCACGGCCAATTACCGATAACGGGGTTTTCCACCGCGCTCCTGCGGGGCGTAGAGCCCTTCTACGTTTAGGCCGTATCGGGCAAGTGCTCGTCGGCTCGGGAAAACTCCCGAGTTTTCACGTCGTCAATGTGAACGAGACCTCGAAATTAAAAGTCTTACGCAACTCAATAGAAGGACTGTGAAACGCTTGAGAGGCCAGAAGATTCAGGATAAACTCTCCGCTGAAAAGGAATGTGCATTTGCCGGGCTTTCATTTCGCATTCAGCTCAGGGATATGTGGAGGCTACGCCATGAAATCCCTCTTGGGAATTTTACTGGGGCTGTGTCTGGGCGTGTGGACGCTCTCCATGCAGATTCAACCCAGCACACGCGCGCTTCTTCCTGAGGCATTTGATGCAGAACCTGCATTCAGCGCTGTGCCATCGGCGAGCCAGCCGGTGGTGCGCTACGTGGCTGGCTCGACCATTAAGATTCAACAGTTGCTTGGTGAAGAGGACAAACAACTGCATCAACCGACGCTCAGCCGAACCTTCACACGATACGGGATCGCAGGCACTGACTTAGGCAATTCCTTTGAGCACGGAGGAAGAGTGTATTTTCTCTTCGGCGACACCGTGGGGCGTTTGCGCCACGCACTCGACACGATCGCGACAAGCGATGCGGACGATCCTGAAGGCGTCGTTCGATTGGACTTCCTCATGTCCGGCAGCGATTATTTGACCATTCAGCCACCCGGCATCAGCATGGGAGCGTTCGAAGTGCCCGTGGCGGGCATCAGCCTCGGCGGCCAAGTGTATGTCGCTGTCTCGACCAACCACTCGGAAGATCGTTCGACGGATCGCTCCGTGCTCACGAAATTCACACCACCGGCAAATTTCCAGCCGTTGCGGACGATTTCTCAGCTTCCTGAGGGGCACTTCGTCAAGTTCTCGCTGCACGCCGAACCCGCGACGATCGCTGGGCTGCCTCCCGGCGGACCGTTCATCCTCGTTTGGGGCACAGGGGCTTACCGTAAGAGCGACGCGTATTTGTCCATCGTGCCGGCGGCACAATTTGAAAGTGGCAACGGGACGCGGTATTTCGCAGGATTGGACGTGGGGAGTGCTCCGATCTGGAGCGAGCTGGAATCGGACGCCAGGGCCATCGTGCAAAACGGCACGATGGGCGATCTTTCCGTAACGTGGTGCAAGGAGCTTGGCTTGTGGCTGATGACTTACGACAGTCGAGATCCAGCGCCGCGTGGCATCTTGTTCTCGTATTCCCGCACGCCCTGGGGACCGTGGAGCGAGCCGCAGATCATTTTCAACGCCGTCCGTGATGGCGCCGTTGGCAAATTCATCCACAATCCCCAGGCAAGTCCGGACGATGGGCTTGCAGGGCCGGTGATCGGAAAGGGTCAGGCAAATCCGCGGGCCGTTCATGGTGGCGCCTATGCGCCGTATGTCATAGAGCGATGGACCAAGGTGCGAGGTTCCGAGCTAAACATCTACTACGTGCTGTCTACGTGGAATCCCTATGTTGTCATACTGATGAAATCACGGCTGCACGTCGAGTAGCGCTCGGTATATGACACTGTGCGTCCCTTGCAGCCGCGATGGACTTGCCCGGCGAAAAGCAAATGACCCAGAGCGCTGCGTTGATCAGGAGTTTGGGACGAGAGAAGTCTCAACCTGTGGCGACACGATTGTAAGAGTGGCGAGGATCAATCGCCCCTTCGCCGTCAGGGAAAACCTATTCGGCGATCGGTTGTCGGAAGGGCTGTGGTCGCCAACTGAGACGCGCCCAAAGAACAAACATGTCACTATCCAGGATGCCGACTTCGGGGGAGTCAGGGGACGAAGTTCTACGCGTAGGCCGTTAAACGACCAGGTGCAATCTCAGAACGACTAGGTAGCCACACTGGGAGAGAGATACCGTGTGAAACATATCCTTGGCACGGATCGACATCGGATCCGTAAAGCCTACGAGCCGACGTGAAGAAGCCCGCGCCTAGGAGGTTTTGATTGAAGCTACCATCTACAACCCGGGGTTGGGAGACAACGGGGTGCCGACGTCCTCGATAAATTGATAGACCGGATCCGCTAGCCACGGGCAGAAGTTCTCTAGCTAGCGGTCAAGCTCGCTTCTCCCAGGGCAGAGGTTTTCATTTATGCAAAGGGCCGCGTTTCGACCCACCCGGCCGATCCAGATACTCGTCGAGTCTCGATGCTGGCATGCGTTTCGAATATCCTGGGCCGCACTGAACGAAGGTCCTGGGGGTCTCAAGCCATTGACGACCTGAATAAGTGGGTGGGCGTTGGTTCGCTGGCTGGCTTGGTCCGAGACCTTAATGAGGGTGGTTTGGCGATTTTGCAATCCTAGCTGCGACAATTCGTTGCGGATAACTGCATAGATGTCAGTGCTGTTCTTCGCGCTACTAGCCAAGTGTTCGACCCCGGCTATTCTTCGCGAACTCTGCGGCCTCTGTGGTGAGTCAGCTCTTACGGCTTCGGATGGGCTGCAAAAAACGACCACATGATGTCGCTGGCGGGCACGTCGTTGCCGCTGAGGCGCGTTCCTGGCCACACGTGGCGGCCACCCACGATGGTGTAAAGGGTGACGCCGGCGCCGCCCTGGCAGCCGGAGTAGGTGTCAATGCGAAGTTGGTTCGCTTCCTCGTGCCCAGGCGTCTTCGAGCAGCCATCCCGCTTCATCCAGAACGTCACTGTGGAGCTTACGGGAGTGTGCTTACGCTTGGCGCCGAACTGCATTGGGGTTGTACCACCGTTGTACGGAACCAGGAGGTCGGCCGTGCCGTGAAAAACCAGCACCGAAACCGGCCCCGAGGGCCGGCAGTCAACGTCCTGGGCGCCTTCAACGGGAGCGATGGCGGCGATCCGGTCCGCCAGTTCGCAGGCCAGACGATACGACATCATGCCCCCGTTCGAAATTCCGGTTGCGTAGATCCGTTTCGGGTCGACATTGTAATCGTGCTCGAGCTTGTCAATGAGGGCGCGCAGAAAGCCGACGTCGTCCACGTTGTTGGTCTGCGCGTAGCCGCAGCAGGCACCGGCATTCCACGTAGGCGCCAATCCGGACCGGCTTGTGCCGTTCGGGTAAGCGACAAGGAATTTCTCCTTGTCCGCCTTCGCGCTCATGCCGGACACGGGTTCGACATTAGCGGCCCCCTGCAGGGCGCCATGGAGGACCAGCACGAGCGCCAAGGGCGTTTTTCCGTCATACCCCTCGGGCGAGTGAACCAGGTAGGTGCGCGTTCGCCCGCCAAATTCGAGCGTCTTCGACTCCGTGCCCGCTGCCGCGTCCAACGCGTACAAGGGGCCACGCAATCCGAGGGTATACCTGCCCGCACCATATGCCACAACGGCAGTTGCGACCAGGGCGAGAAATGTTTTCGTAGTCATCGCTATTCACCATCAGGGTGGCTTGAAGCGCAGACACTCACGACAAGCGTCCAAACCCGAATTTCTATTATGGCGCGCGTTTAGGCGAGCACGAACTCCTCGCGCAAACTCAACCACGACGCTTCAAGCCGAAGGGCGCTCACTTCATTAGCACGCCTTTCGTTAAAACGCAATGAGAAGCATCATGCGAGGTGCGCAGGCGCGCGGCGCAAGCCAAGTTGGCGCTGCAAGCTGTTAGGACAGGTGGACCGTCGGCACTTCTTCCATTCGAAACCGCATTTCCATTGCATTGCCTTCGGGGATGGCTATACTAAGTGGCGACTTTCTCTTCGGAGCGCATCTTTGGTGCAATGTGGGTTTCCGAGGGAACATGAAATCGTCTGTTGCCGCTCTCGCCGTTCTTCTGTGCTGTCTCTCGGGTATGCGGGCTGCGGCGCAGACCCAACGCGCCCTGCTCATCGGAATTAACACCTACCAGCCTGAAGGATCCCAGGCGCAACGCCCCGCCGGCTGCACGTACGGCCGTTGTGAGCTCGAACGCTTCGACAACCTGGAAGGGGCGGTCAACGACGCGCAGGCCATGGCCGACTTGCTGCTCACTCCCAAGTTCGCCTTCCCCGCCAGTCAGGTGGTGTTGCTCACTAATCCCGCCCCGCCCCGGCCGGCGGCCGGCGTCGTGGTGCTGCCGCCCGGCGAGACCGGCCGAGAGGGCATCCTCGCTGCCATGCGGAAGTATCTCGTCGATGTGCCTAGGCCAGGGGACACCGTGGTTTTTTATGCCGCCAGCCACGGGTCGCTGCGCGTGAACACCAAGGGAACGAAGCTCACCGTGCTGGTCAACGGTGAGTATGTCCACGCCGACAGCACGCTGGTTCCCTCTGACGCATTCAAGGGCGGGTACGATATTCGCGACCGCGAAATGAGCCGCATCTTCGACGCCGCGTTGGACAAGGGAATTCATCTCACGGTGATCTTGGATAGTTGCCATAGCGGCGGTCTGGTTCGAGGCATCGGCCCGAAGTACCGAAACCGCACGCTGCCCTTTGACCCGCGCGACATTGCCGAGGCTCCCGAGGTACTTCCCGACGGCCAGCCTCGTCCTGCGCCCACCGAACGCGCGGACAATCCCACTCTTGTGTTCTCCGCCGCTCAACAGGACCAGACAGCCAAGGAGATGCCCCCGTCCGACAAGGTGAGAGAGCCGCACGGGGCCTTCACCGCCGCTCTCATCGAGACGCTCGAAGTCCTGCCCGCGGGCACGCCGGCCTCAATCATCTATCAGCGAGTCAAGGCGGTGCTCGAAAGCAGCAACGTCTCCGGACAGGATCCCGATCTGGATGCCACCACCGCGCGACGCCGGCAACCGCTCTTCGGCGGCGCGAGAGCGGATTCCGGCAAGGCGCATACCGCCGCCCTGATGACCGACGACGAGGGACTCGTCTGGCTTGACATCGGCAGCGTCTCCGGCATCGGCAAGGGCAGCGAATTCGCGTCCGTAGTCCCAAGGAGCGGGGGACAGACGGTGAAACTTCGAGTCGAGAGTCTGGAAGGCATCGCGCGCTGCTCCGCCAGTGTCATTAGCCCGCCCGGCGCCAAGGTTGCTCCTGGCGAAGTCTTCGAGCTGACCAAGTGGCTCCCGGCAGAGTCGGCGCCGCTGCGCGTCTGGCTGTGGCCTTCCAACCTCTCTCAAGGCGAGATTCTCGCCGCAGTAGCGGAGATCAAGAATGCCGGAGTCGCCTCCGTCTCCGACCCTGCCGAGGACCCATGGACGCATATCCTTTGTTGGGATGGCGCGAACTGGACGCTGCAACAAGCGGGCACGCCACGCGACACGGCCCTGGGCGGACACCTAACTGGGGACGCATTGAAGCAACATCTTCCTGCGGGCGCCAAACTCTGGGTCAACCTCCCGCCGTCGCGCGAGTTAGCGACGAAGCTTGCACTGTGTAATCGTACCAGCGCCGTCCAAGTTGCCTCCGGTCTCGCCGATGCCCACTACGCGCTGACCGGCGTGCTTTCTGCGAATGGGCCTGCTTATGGCTGGTTTCACAAGAGCGAGCTCGCGGCCGGCCCGCATGCGTCTGTGACGAGCGACCACAGTCCCGGCTGTTCCACTACATCACCGTATCCCGTGCGCACGGACTGGGTGGTCATTAGCGGCCCGAACGCCCTCGAAGAGAGTAGTGCGGCGCTGAACAAGTATGCGTCGCTGCTGGCCAAGGTGCACGGCTGGCTCGAATTGGCCGATAGCCCCGCCGACGCCTCCACGGCCGGATACTACACGTTGGCTATGCTCCACGCATCCGGCGAGACGCCGCTTGCCGCCAATCAGTTGGTGCGCCAGGGCGATCTGTTGAAGCTGGCCCTTCAGTCCGAAGACCGCGTGATTGAGAAGCGCTGGGTCTACATTCTCGACATCGATTGCCACGGCCAGGGCACCCTGCTCTATCCGCTTGACTACGGCGAGAATCAATTTCCCAGCGCCGCCGATACCGGCCGCCAGTTTGTGCTGCCCGGCGCGCGCACTCTGCGCATCGGGCCGCCTTACGGCGTGGACACGCTGATTCTGCTGAGCACTGCCCAGCCATTGCCCGACCCCTATGTTCTGAACTTCGAAGGTGTCGCCTCGCGGGGTACGCGGGGCACAGCATCACCCCTCGAAAAACTCCTGGGCGACACTAGCAGTGGAACCCGCGGCATTTCCGGTGAGATGCCCACCAATTGGGGCATCGGGCTGACGGCAATTCGCAGTGTCCCAAAGGAGGCATTGCTCCCCGAAAAGGAGCATCCTGAGTAGCCGTGGGCGAAGCCCACGGCCGAAAGGCTCACAGTTCACGACCTTGCGGTGAGGGCGCGCTTGCCAGGGCGAGGCCTCCGTAAGTTCATTTTGTTGAATTTCCAACCTTTCCTGAAGGAGGATGACCATGACGATCTCCCGCCGTTGCTTCGTAGTTGACGCGCCGGTCCTCGGCCTGCTCACGGCTCTTCTGCCGGAGTTCGCTGCTGCCCAAGCCGCCGCTCCGCAGACGTCCACCGCAGATACTCCGCACGACTCTTATGGTTTCTGGAATGGATTTTTCGATTCCGTTAATCCCTATAGCCGCAACTATGGACGCAAGGCCGCGTCACGCGGGCCAAAAGATCAGCTTCCCGATCCCGGCGCCGAAACGCAGTATCTACACTACAAAACGGACGCAAAGAAGTTGCGCTATGCCACGGACATCGGCAAAGACGAACTGCTCGACCACGACGGCGACGTGGCGGTCGGCATCGCGCTTTCCCAATATCGTCCTGGCAGCGGCGATACCGGTCAGCGTGCCTCACAGCTTCGCGTGGATACCACGCAGATACGGCCCTTGGTGAATTTCCTTTCTCCGCTGGCATGGACGGCCATTGCCTCGCTCAATCCCGACAAGTCAGGCAAAATCTCATTAGACCAACTCGGCTTCAAATCGCCGCAGGCGAGCGAGGGAACCAGCAAGATACTGCTCACTCAGGGTGCGGGTAAGCTCGCGGTAAACGTCTCGAAGGCTCCCACTACGTCTGTCTTTGTGAAGGCGCTACACGTCATGATCCAGGGAGCGAAAGTCGTTGCGCCTGTGGTTTCCCTTCCGGCCATTAGCGTCCCCGCGCTGAGCGCCTTCACCGAGGCGCTGAGTTACTGGGAAGATCGCACGAAGTTCCTTATGGCTGGCAACCTGATTAGTGTCGTGGCCACAAGGAAAGCTTTCAGCGATCCCGAACGTGAAGACCACTACATCGGACTTCTGTCGGGCGATTACCTGATGCTGCCACAAGTGCACACGGAGGAACTGGCCAAGGAATTGCCGAACCTTGACCTCGTGCAGGGCTATCTTGTGCGCAAGGATGCCGACCCGAATCTGCCCTTGCAGACGCGCGCGCAGAGCGCCGTCCCCGGCATCACGTACGCTTCCATGCGAGTCAGCGCGCAACCCATCGAGGCCTTATTCTCGCCCAAGTCGGCAGGCTCCGAGAGTAGCGATAGCAGTTCCAGCAAGAGCAGCTCAAAGAAGAGCAGTTCCAGCAGCGGCAGCAAGAGCGGTTCCGGCAGCAGCAATACGAAACCGTGAGCGTTATATGCTTCTTGGTTGGACGCGTCAAAAGATAGGTCTTACCTGCCGGCGGCGTTTTCTTCCGGCGGCGCGGGCTCAGGGGGTCGTGTCTGCATCCCGGTTCGACAAAGGGGCCAAAATGAATTTGGGCAGTAGAATGCGAGTTGTGGCATGCCTAATAAGCATCGGGCTGTTAGCGGTGACCACGGCTGAAGCCCAGAGCGCCAGATTACAGGATCTAATAGCCGAGCATGAAGCGCGCCTCGGCGACGCGCGCGCGGCAAGCAAAGCGAAAGACGAAGTCGTGGAACTGAATGTCCTGGCTACCTTGTATCGGCAAGCGGGACAGGCGCAAAAAGCGCTGGATTACTGCAATCAGGCTTTGCCCATCGAAGAAAGGTTGCGCTTCCACACGGGTGTGGCGCTGACCAAGGATACCATGGGCAGAATCTACACCGACACGGGAGAGGAGCAGAAGGCGCTGGATTTATTCAACGAATTACTGCCCTTCTGGGAATCCAGACACAACTTCCGGCGCGCCGCCCTTGTGGGCGAGTCGCGACTTTTCAAGCAGGGCCATGCCAGCACGTTGAACAACCTCGGGCGCGTCTACAACAACCTGGGAGACAAACAGAGGGCGCTGATTTACCTTGGCCAAGCGCTACCCATCTGGATCGAGATAGGCAACCCCGCCGGCCAGGCCAGCACGTTGGACAACATAGGGAGAGCTTATGCTGATATGGGTCGGGGGTCGGAAGCGCTGGATTACTTGAACCGTGCCCTGGCTCTGTGGGGTGGAGTCGGAGAACTCGGCGGCGAGGGGCTTACTCTCTGCAACATCGGCAAGGTCTATGCCGATCTCGGGCAAAAGCAGAAGGCGCTCGAATCTTACAATAACGCCCTGGCTAATTTCCGCGAAATTGGCAACCGTCAAGGAGAAGCGAACGCCCTGAACTACAGGGGCAAGGTCTATACCGATATCGGGCAGGCACAGAAGGCGCTCGATGATTTTAACCAGGCTTTGCCCCTTTGGCGCGAGGTAGGCACGCGTAGCGGCGAGGCGCTGGCTCTAAACGATATCGGCAGGGTTTATTCCAATCTGGGTCAAGCGCGGAAAGCGCTGGAATTCTACAATCAGGCTTTGCCCATCTGGCGAGCCACAAAGAACCGGAGGGGCGAAGCGGCGACGCTAACCAACATGGGCAGAGAGTGTTCCGCGCTGGGGGACCAGAACAGAGCGCTGGAGTTCGACTATGCGTCTCTGTCGGCCTGGCGCGTGGTGCAAGACCGGCGTGGCCAAGCGTTTGCCCTGAACAGCATCGGTAGGGCCTACGCCGAGCTGGGGCAGCGAGAGAAGGCGTTGTCGTGCAAACTCGCCGCACTGTCGTTGGCCAGGGCCGCGGACGATCCGGACATACAGGGTGGGATTGAAACTTCTCTCATGATCGACTTCCGCGACCAGCACCGTCCTGAAGAAGCCATCTTCTTCGGGATGGGGGCGGTGAATTCCTACCAGCGGATTCGCAAGAACATCTCCGGGTTGGATAAGGATCTGCAGTCCGGGTTTTCACAAGCGAAGTCGGCGACTTATCGGTCGCTGGCAGAACTCCTGGTGCAAGCCGACCGGCTCGGCGAGGCGGAGCAGGTTCTCGACCTCCTCAAGGAGCAGGAGCTGAAGGAAGTGGTTCGAGGAGCTGACAGTTCGGGAGCCAAGGTGGAGCCGTTGAAGCTGACCTCCGCACAGCAGACCGCGCAAAGCGAACTCGCGACCCCGGAGAAAACGGCGCTGGCACTCGCGGAAATGAGTACGGCATATGCCGAATTGCAGGCCAAAGCCACGCGCACTCCTGAGGAATCCGCTCGATTGCAGATGCTGGAGACGAAAATTGAGTCGGGGAATTCGGAGGTTTCAGAGTTCTTCAAAAAGACCCTTTATCCGCAATTAGCGCAGAAGGCTGGGACGCTGGATGCCAATGCGGTGTTGAGCAAAGAGAAATCGGAAGTGAACCGCCTGCAAAATACGCTGGCGGAGCTGGGACCGCCCGTTCTGGGCGTGCGGATGCTCCTGGGTGAGGAGCGCGCGTATGTAATTGTGGTCACGGCGCAGGCGCGAAAGAAGTTCGAGCTGAAGGCAACGCCGGCAGAATTGCGCAGCAAGGTGCTCGAGGTGAGGGACGATCTGCGCGCGCCCTCCTCCGATCCTCGGCCGCACTTGGAGGAGCTCTATGCGATGGTCGTGGCTCCTTGGGGAGACGAATTAAGCGCTCTCGAGCAGGCTGGAACGGAAAAGGGGCGAGTCCCGACCGTGCTGTGGTCGCTGGACGGCGTGATGCGCTACTTGCCGATGGCGGCGCACTATGATGGCCATCGCTACATGATCGAGCGCTTCAACAACGTCCTCTTTACTCCCGAGAGTTACGGGCATATGGCGGCCTCCTCCGGCGCCAACTCGCCCGCACTGCGTGTGCTGGCGATGGGGTTATCCAAGAGCTATGGCGGCCTTCCGCCCCTGCCCGGCGTGCTGCCGGAGCTAAACGCCGTGGTCCATGACCCGGCCATGCCGGAATCGTATGGCCCCATGGCGGGAAGACTGCTTTCCGACGAACAGTTCACACTGGCGGCATTGAAGACGCACCTTTCCCCCGGCCATAGCTTCCCGGTGGTCCATATTGCCAGCCATTTTGTGGAGCAGGTGGGCAGCGACGACGAGCCTTACCTGATGCTGGGCGGAGAAAATTCCGGAGCAACGGAAGGCTTTGCGCTGACCCTGTCCAAGCTGGAAGATTCCACCATCACCTTTCATGGAACCCAACTTCTGACGCTTTCGGCCTGCAGCACGGCGAAAGGCGACGCCGCAAAAGACGGACTCGAGATGGACAGCCTGGGAATGATTGCGCAACACAAAGACGCAGAAGCGGTGCTCGCCACGCTTTGGGACGTGAACGACGTGAGTACCAGCCGCCTGATGAGCGACTTCTATGCTCGCTGGGTAAAACAACCTTCCTCAGGAAAAGCCGAGGCCTTGCGTCAGGCGCAGCTTGCCTTCCTGCAAGGGTCCGCTGCCTTCAAGAGTAGCGGGAGCGATCGGGGTGTTCAGGTCATGCCCGAGGCGATACCTGCTGCACATGAGACGGGTTATGCGCATCCGTTTTACTGGGCGCCCTTCGTTTTGATTGGAAACTACCAGTAGCGTCAGGGTCAAACCCCCTTTCAAGCGAGCGTGCGTTCGGACGCATATGGAAGCGAATGGGAGGCTCTGCGTGACTTGTTGGCGACTCGGACAGAATCCACTTGGCTGGTTAGTCGCAAACCTTTGAAGTGCCATTCGCATTCAACCTCTCGAGATACGGGGTTCGAGCCCAGAGGTAAAGAGTCACAAGACGGGGATCTGTCGTCAGCCACATTCCTATGCATACTGAGCCGGCGGCAAAGGAGGCCGCCAGTATGCAAGGACGATCAAAAACGGGAAAGATCCTTTGCACGAGAACCGTTCTTCGGATTCCCGATCCAAAACAGTCCAAGGCGGCTGTTCTCAACTCACTTCCCGCCAAGACTTCTCAAGAATCTTACGCTCACGCCATCGACGAGTTTATTGCTTGGTACTGCTCAGAGCCGCGCCTTGCCTTCAATCGACCCGCTGTTCTTCGATACCGAATCTTTGTGGAGCAGAAAAATCTTGCTCCCTCGACCATCAACGTTCGCCTGGCTGCGGTGCGCCGTCTTGCCTATGAGGCGGCGGATACTGGACTCCTGAGTCCCGAACTCGCAGCCGGCATCCGGCGAGTGAAGGGGGCCAAACGCTTGGGGCTGCGGATTGGAAACTGGCTCACTGCGGAGCAGGGAAGAACACTGCTGCAGAGTTCGGGCTCGGACACCCTGCGTGGCAAACGTGACCTGGCCATTCTCTCCGTGCTGCTGGAGTGTGGGCTCCGGCGGGCAGAGCTTGTTGCTTTGAGCGTGCAAGACCTACAGATTCGGGAAGACCACTGGGTGTTCGCGGACCTGATCGGAAAGGGCATGCACATTCGGACGGTCCCCGTGCCAGGATGGGTAAAGACAGCCCACGATGATTGGACCGCAAACGCGGACATCACCGGCGGAAACATCTTCCGTCGGGTGAACAAGAATGGAGTTGTATGGGGCGACGAAATCTCCTCCAAAGCCATCTGGCACGTTGTCAAGGGCGCTGCCCAAGGCGCCGGAATCCAAGGCCTCGCTCCACATGACTTGAGGAGGACCTGCGCACGTCTATGCTACCTCGCGGGAGGCCAGTTGGAACAGATTCAGTTTCTCTTGGGTCACGCCACAGTTGAGACGACCGAACGATATTTGGGCTGCAAGCAGAAACTCCGAAACGCTGTCAACGACCAACTTGGGTTGGAGGGGGTCTCAGCGGCCGTTTACCCGAGGCGGACTTGAACGAAGCCGCCCTAGCGGCTTCGTTGTGTGCTGGGCATGCTCAGCAGCTTAGAGGTGAAAGTCCTCTGGCCAACCTGATGGAGGTGAAGGCCTAGTGATGATGCAAGGGCTACCGCCGCGAGGTGGGGTCCGAAGGAAGCATGGAGCAAACGTGCGAGTTGATGGACAAGAACCGGATATAAGGCGCCGGCATCGGACGAGCGGGCAACTTACCGCGGAAGTCCATTTCCATCCAGGTGCGAAGCGTAGATTCGGCGATGGTGCACGGAAGGCGGCTGAGCTTACCCCAGGAGATCTGCTTCGTGTCGCCTTGGCGACTGAGGCTGCCGAAAGGCAACCTGACCGCGGAGCAGAAGTCAGCATCGGGCATGGTATCCGGCTACGGAGAAGGCCCGAACGAGAAAGAGCGGTGAGTAGGCCATGAGTCTCACCGACGACCAGCAGCAGAATATCCAGATGGAACTGGACTTCTCATCTGCGCTGACGGGTGCAGCCCGAGGTGTCGCAGGGGAAGAGACTGAATCGTCGGGGGCGGTAAGTGGAC
>Ga0209517_10006810_pt1 | contig 13943 bp, 11 predicted proteins | sample PeaSoiMetSII2010_FD_187695 | JGI IMG/M metagenome (GOLD analysis project Ga0209517, IMG submission 187695) | Peat soil microbial communities from Weissenstadt, Germany - SII-2010 (SPAdes) (version 2) | ecosystem: Environmental > Terrestrial > Soil > Wetlands > Peat | place: Germany...
GCTGTCAGTATCTCCTTGAACTCGGGCGGCGAAATGATACCGGCAAAAAGGGCCAGTTCGGCATGCTTTTTATCCGGGTAGTTGAGAAGAAGCGCCTTATTGAACCGGCTTACCGGGTCTTTTCGGCGGACGACAAAGTCGCCCTCAGGCGTGCGGCCGTCGCGCTCTCTTTCCTTGTCTCCAACAGGATGTGATCCAAGACCTATCGGGTAGTCACGGACCATCACATTGGACTGGATCAGATAGAGACGCCGTTTTTCCTTATAGATATAAATTTCGGGATTGACAATATCGGCTAAAGCGGTGAGATAGTTGACCCTGACAGGTTCTTTATCCCCGGCGGGCTGTCGCTGGACCAGGCCATTTTCCGGCTGTTTCTTTTCGCTGGATTTGGACGCACCGAACCTGCTGTCCGGATTTTGCACGGAGCATGCTGAAAGTACGAACAAAAACATGCACAGGAAGGCCCCCGCGAACCTGCCCTGCAGAATAAGCACCTGCATAGCTCCCCCCCCTCAGTGTCGTCTCTCCCCTCTTATCCCTTTGAAAAGATATTACACACAGCAGCCCGCTCGGGCAAGATTAAAATCACAACCTATCAGTTTTTGTCATAAGGCTTTGAAACTTCGACTATTTTAGGGCTAATGAAGATCAGCAGCTCGTTTCGCTTGTCGTCTGTGGTATCGGTTCTAAAGAGCCTCCCCAGAATGGGGATATCGCTCAGCCCCGGAGTAGACGACTTGTTCATGGTGGACGTGTTATCGATAACGCCGCCGATCACGATAACATTTCCGTCATCGACAAGAAGCTCGGTTTGAATCTTATTTGTATCGATTGCGGGTTCGCCGCTGTTGCCGACGTTGTAAATAGTCGTGGAGACCGTATCCTGTTTGGCGTTTATCAGCATTCTCACTTTCCGGTCCGGGGTGATATGCGGAGTGACGGCAAGCTCCAGGAGCACATCCTTGAACGCGGTGGCGGTAACATTGGCGGCGGTATCGCCGACCTGGAGGTAGGGAATCTCCTGGCCCGAACTCACGATTGCTTTCACGTTATCCAGGGTGAGTATCCGGGGGGCGGCAACTACCCTTGTCTGCGATACAGTCTGGAGCGCCTGTATTTGAAGGTCCACGCTGACCAGGGTTTTGCCAACCAATTGGGCAACGATAGCGCCAAATTGGTTTGGAAAGGCCGCAGTCGCGGGATTTATTTGAAATCCCTGGGAGTTCCCGGTGGCCGCGGTGGGATATTGCGTCGAGAACTGAAGATTGGCTCCAAGTGTTCTTTGGTTTTCACTTGACAGAGTGATGATGCGTGCTTCGATCAGCACCTGCGGAGTTGGCCGGTCGAGCCTTGCGAGCAGTTGCCGGGCATATGCGACCCTTGCCGGGTAGTCGGTATAGATGATAAGGCTGGTGCGCTCGTCAACGGACACTTTTCCCCGTTCGCTTTTACCTTCCGTTATTTTAGCGGCTACTTCCGACGGCTTGCCAAAATTTACAGGGAAATATATGGTCGTGAGTTCGCCAAGATCACGGGTTGTTTCAGCCAGGTTCTGCTTGGCCTTGATTGCCTCCGCCTGCTGAACGTACTCCTGGCGCAGTTTGGCCTGTTTTGCTATGCGAATCACATTGCCGACCTGTTCCTTGCCCAGGTCGTTCATGGAAAGCACCATATCGAGAACTTGCAGCCAGGGGACATCCTGGACTTTTAGAGTCACTTTGCCGGTTACGTCAGGCTCGACAACGATATTGGTGTTGGTGAGGTCTGAAAGAAGCCGGAGGACATTTCTGAGGTCAGCGTCCATAAGGTCCAGGCTGACAGTTTTGCCTGTGTACTGTTTTGTCGCCGCCGACGGAACGCCTATCTCCTCGGCGGTTTTTTCCTGTTTGGCGGCAGGCCTGGAGGCTTTGGTTTTTTTCAATGCCTTTGCCGGTTTATTCCCGGCGGCATCGTTTGCGGATTCGGACCCGCTGGCCCCAACCTCAGCAGGCGTTTGCACATCCGCTTCCCCCGCTCCCTGTAAAGTCCCCGATTCGGCCGGCTCGGCGCCCACTTCCTCAGAATGCAAACAGCAGCAGAAAAGAAGCGCAAGTCCAAGTATAAAAGCAAGTGCACCAGTCCATATATTTCCCTGCCTTTGCATGCGTTCCCCCCTGATAGATTCCGTTAAAACTCAAAACTAGAGACTTGAACCGGCTATTTCTTCGCCCCGTCCTTCTTCTTAGGCTCGGGCTTTTCTAAAAACCGATAAGTAACAAGATTACACTCCACGTGGAGCAGAGACTCTTTTGCCTGCCTGGTTACCTTAAGCGAATCGACTTTGAGGATCCTGTCCAGCTTTGAGATACTGTCCAGAAAAACCCCGAGATTGTTAAAGGAGCCGACAAGGTCGAGTTCGACAGGAATTACGGCATAGAATTCCTTGACTACCTCAGGTTGCGGTTTGAAAAGTATATTTTCCAAGCCCACCCTGGCGCCAAGCCTGGAAACGTTTTCCAGAAGGCCCGGGATTTCTTTCTGGTCGGGAAGGAGCATAAGAAGCTTTGTGAGCTCTTCTTCCGATTGAGCAAGCTCTTTTTTGATGACCTCAACCTGGACGACCGCAGCCTTTAGGGTGACAAGTTTCTTTTGCTGCTCGCCGATTTGGATCCTGAGCGAGTCAAGGGTATCCAACTGGCTCTGGAACTTTAGAAAGTAGAAAGCACCTCCCATTACCAGCAGGGTAACAGTAAAAAGCAGCACCTTCTGCATGGTGCCAAGCGCTGAGAGTTGTTCCTGGAATTTGTTGAAAATATTTTTCATAGCGGTTACATCTTCGACTTTTTTTGTACTTCGGAATAAGGATAGAAATGATAGGACAACTGGAACTCTCTCAGCTTCATTTCCTTTACGACATACTGCTTTGAGAGCACCAAATTGACGCTTCCCTTTTCGATGTACGGAGAAACTTCGAGATTGCGCATGAACTCAACGATGGCCTCGTTGCTCTGGGCTACTCCGTCGACAGTGACCGAGTTACCCGTCTGGGTCAGCTTATCGAACCACATTTTGTCGGGCGGCACTACAATTGAAAGAAGGGCCAGCATTCGCGCCACCGCATCGCGATCGCTTTGAAGATCCTTGACTATAGCGCGTTTTCTGTCGACCAGTTCCTTTTGATGCTTGAGTTGCTGAAGGGCCACCTCAAATCCGGCATACTTTTTCACCTCCTGCTGGACCGCCGAGAGCTCATTTTGCCGGGCACTGATTCCCCTATCGTAGGACAACCACAAATACCCGATGACAGCCGTGGCAAGAGCAACAGTGAGGAGGTAAATTGAGGCGATTTGCCGGGCGCCTTCCTGTCTTTTTTGCACCCTGACGGGAAGCAGGTTTATCTGGATCATTTTTCCTTCGTCTTTCTTAGAGCAAGCCCCAAAGAGATAGCCATCTGCGGTCCTATGTATTCGACGTAGGCAGGATCGAATTGTTTTACATCGTACTGGATACGGGACATAGGATTAAAAATCTCCACAGAAACATCCAGATGCTCCTGCAACACTTTGTCGAGGCCCGGGATGCGGCTCGATCCACCGCTGAGGTAAATAGAGCCAACTTTTTCCTCCGGGTAATTATGGTAATAAAAATCTACCGCCCGCCGGCACTCGGTCACCCACCCGCTTACAGTCGAAACAAAAATCTCTTCCAGGTCCCGAGCAGGATATTTTTCCGCCGACTCACCCAGCTTGACCGATTCAGCCTCTTCAAAGGATAAATTGAAAGAATCTCTTATCGCCTCAGTCAACTGGTTTCCACCAATCGGGATGCTCCTGGTAAATATAGGTATGCCTTTTTGGGCGATGTTCATAACGGACTTGTTTGCGCCTATATCGAGCAGGGCAATTCTTCCGTCACCAAAGCCGTAAGTCGCCTCGAAGCAGTTGCTCAAAGCAAAAAAATCCACGTCCACGACAAGCGGGTCGAATCCTGAAAGTTTCAGGAGATTGTTAAAATCGGCCACAGATTCCTTTTTTGCGGCGACAAGCAAGACATCCATGAAATTGGGACGGTCTTTCGAAATGTCGATTACCTGGTAGTCAATATCGACCTCATCGATATTATATGGAATATACTGGCCGAGTTCCGAATGCATCCTCGCCGACAGTTCATCTTCGGTCATGGTGGGCAGTTCGATCTTCTTGATCATTACGTCATAGCCCGAAATTGAGACCGCTACCCCCCGGCCCTTGATCTTCAGATGATTTGCGAGCGTACGTATGGCATCAGCCACGACCTCGGGTTTGGCCACTCTTCCCTCATTGAACGCTTCGCGGGGCAGAGGCGCAATGCCCATGCACAAGAGCTTGGGCTTGATACCGGCCGTGTTGGCCTGCGCGAGCTTGACGCAGTGAGAGCCTATGTCCAGGCCCACGAGGTTTTGTGATTTTGAGAATAAAGAAAGCATATTAAACCATTCTTCTATTGTAAAAATAACAAAACAAATTTAAAATAAAAATTTATGTCAAATCCCATCAAAGGAGCTCGCGTTGAAAAAAGCTGTTGAAACCCAGGGCGACAGAACCAGGCAAAAAAGCCTCGTTCGTGAGTATAGTGAAGCAATAATCATAGCGGTGATCCTCGCCCTTTTCATTCGCGCTTTCGTCGTTCAGGCCTTCAAGATCCCATCGGGATCCATGGAACCAACCCTGCTCGTCGGAGATCATATCCTTGTCAACAAGTTCATTTACGGTATCCGGGTCCCTGTTGTCAACAAAGAGATTATTGCGGTCAGGTCCCCCAAGCAGTTTGATATCGTCGTTTTCCGGTATCCAAACGACCGCTCCAAAGATTACATCAAAAGAGTAATCGGAACGCCCTCTCAAAAAGTTCAGATAATCAATAAAAAAATCTACATCAATGACGAACCACTAAATGACCCTTTCGGCTATTACGACGATCAGAACCTGGTGCCGGGTGCAAGGGATAATTTCGGACCTGTCGTCGTTCCTCCTCACAGCTACTTCGTTATGGGAGATAACCGGGACCACAGCCATGACAGCCGTTTTTGGGGCTTCGTAGGCGATGGCGACCTGGTCGGTGAAGCCTTCATCATTTACTGGTCCTGGCGACAGGAAGGATCATTCACTTTCGACCCCTCACAGAGCTTTATCCGGTGGAACAGATTCGGTAAACTGCTCCTTCATTAATCCGCCGGCAGTGGGCAGTGACGGGTGAGCGAGTTATTTGCTTCCCTTCACTGCCTGCTGCTAATAGAGTAAATATGGTTTGCGGTTTTCCCGGTATTGCCCCAACTGATCCTGCCAGCTCGATTCGATCCCGTCTATGTTCTCCCCATGCTCGATCCGCTTGCGTATGGTATTGCTTCCGATAAGGATATCTATCGGCATTTTTTCAAGTTCGTACTCATAAGGAGGACCAATCCATTTGAAATGGTCCGGATGCGTCAGGCTAAGCGCCCGTAAAAGGGCAAGCCCAATCCTGTAAGGCTTCAATCTCCGTTTGTCCGTTATGTGTACCTGGAACCCGTAGCAGGGCTGCCCCTTGAACTTATCGAAAGCAGGCTCATACGCAACAGGGCGTAAAGTCACTCCTTCCAAAACTTGACCGCTTAGCTCTTCCAAAAGCCTTTTCCCGTTCAGAAAAGGCGCTCCGAAAATCTGGAAGGGCATTGTTGTGCCACGGCCCTCGCTGATATTGGTGCCCTCCAGAAGCACCATGCCGGGGTAGAGTAAAGCCGTCTCCCAGGTCGGCATGTTGGGGGAGGGATAGACCCAGTGAAGGCCAAGGTCATCGAAGCCGCTGCCCCGGCTCCATCCCTTCATCGAAACAATTTCCAGATCGCAGTCGATATTTTTTTCAGTGCAGACCAACCGTGCGAATTCCGCTATGGTCAACCCATGTCTCATAGGGACCGTGTATCTTCCCACAAAGGAGCGAAATGCAGGTTCGACCACGTTACCTTCAATTTCTGTACCATTTATTGGATTGGGTCTGTCCAAAACCGCAACTTTTACGCCTGCCCGCACCGCAGCTTCCAGGCAAAGGCCGATCGTGGCAGTGTACGTATAAACACGAGTACCCACATCCTGCAGATCGATCAACAGTACGTCGATTGCTTTGAGGGCTTCCAGAGAGGGTTCACGGGCTTCGGAGTAGAGGCTCACCACCGGAACCCCGGTCTCAGGGTCGAGCCGGTGGGCCGATTCAATCATATTTGCTTGTTTTTCTGAAAAATATCCATGCTGGGGCGAAAATATGCAGCTCAGGTTTCCGCCTGCGCCAATAACCAAATTCTTGACGCTTTGCAAAGACCTGCTGACAGAAGCCTGATTTGCCAAAAGACCGAGCCGTCCCGAGCGAAACCACGCGGGGGGCGACTGGAACAAAACTTCGCACCCCAAGCGAAATTGATCGAATTTCGAGGTTCGATTTTGGCCGATCACCTGATTTCCCCCGCTTCAAATTCCTTTGACCCTGAATTCCTTGATGTTTCTATAACAGATTAGCAACCCGGCCGCCACTTAATTACAAATCCGTTATCAAAATTCCGGCCTGCAGAAATGCCGTTGACTTATGGCGGGAGTTATCACGCGAAGGCGCGAAGGGCGAAGAAAAACAAAAATGATAAAATAGAAGGGATAAAATAGCCCTATTCTCTTTTTCTCGCGGCTCCGCGCGGCTCAAGATCGACCGTGGCCCCTCGAAGGAATCGCCGGATTGCGTACGGGTTGGTAAATCGCGCAAGAATAATTGGGCTAAAGTATCAACCGGATTGGGTCAGGGGCCAGTGTGAAAAGGGCCGGTCCCAAAAAGAACTTGGTGCCGGCCCAAATCGAGGATGGTGGCTGGATCTTCGGCGAGGAGTCATTCCGAAGATCGCTATTAAGCGGGAACATGCGAGATACGGGGGCAACGTCTCCCTCATGGCTCCCACAAACGATCGTAATTGAATGACAAAAACGATCATTCCACCACCTATACAAACCTCGATGGAAAATGGTCACAGAGGCAACTAAGAATTAGGAACTACGAATGAACAAGCGCAGACTCACTTCGTTCGGGGTAGTCGGATCGCGAATCACGGGCCATGGGTCAAAGGCAAAGCAGGAGGATTGTTCATTCGCAATCCGTAATTCGTAATTCCTAATTGCTTTTCATCAAGTCCCAAGGCCATTCCGATCAGTTGGACATACGTAACGGAAGGTAGATCGAAGTCGCTCACTGACTCGAAGGGAAGGATCTTCCTGGTCCTTTCGAACTGGAGGTGGCAATAGGGGCAGGCCGTACAAATGAGGTCCGCTTTGGCCTGTTTGGCGCTCCCGAGCTTCTTTTTCGCCAACTCCAGGGAGGTGGTATCGTTAATGCCTGTTAACGCTCTGTTCAATTCCGTGCACGAGCAGTTCCGGCTCAAACCGGCTCTAATGAAGAGGGAATAATATGGAACAAAATGAACATTACTCTGACAATCCGGTTGTAGTTCGGCTACAATGGCGTCCGGCATACCGAGAACACAGATCGAACCTATCCACTCAATCCCGGACCAGGATTTGATTTTCTTATCAATTATGTGAAACAATTATAAGAACACCTTGTGGCTAAAAGGCATCAAAATGAGCGGGAATTCATGGAAGATTCTTCTTATTGATGACGATGAGGCTGTCCGCAAAATGATTGCTCTTTCTTTGCAAGAGGACGGCTATCTGGTGGTGGACGCCCCTGATGGTGATCAAGGCCTTAGAGCCTGTGCAAAGGAAGCTCCTCAGATTATCATCACTGATGTCCACATGCCGGGCATGGACGGCATCGAGGTGCTCCGCAGGATCAAAGATACTCACCCCGACATCGAGGTCATTGTCATCACCGCATTCAGCGAAACAGATTTGGCTATCCGCGCACTTCAACTCGGTGCATCGGACTTTATCACAAAGCCCGTTCGCGATGATGCTCTGACTGTGGCGATCGAGCGCGCCGGGCAGAGGTACTCCAACCGCAAGGAACTCAAGGACTATACCGACATTCTCGAACAGCGCTGGATGGAGACATCCGAGGAATTGGCCAAAACTTTTCTCTTCCAGAAAAACCTCATTGACAGTTCCATCGACGGGATCATCGCCTGTGATGAGCATGAAAAGGTCATCGTGTTCAACCGCAGCATGGAACAAATTCTCGGCTATCATAAAGATGATGTCATCCGCAAAAAGCAACTCCACGCATTCTTTTCTCAAAGAGAGGGGGAAAAAGTACGCTCCGCTCTCTATTCTGATGTATTCGGGGGGAAAAACCGGCTCTTTCTTTTTGAGACGTCCATGGTGGACAAAGGCGGGACGAGGATTCCAGTTCAGATGTCCGCCTCCGTTTTGTTCGATGGCGACCGGCAAATCGGCATAGTAGGATTTTTTCGTGACCTGCGAGAAGTCCGCAGGCTCATCGAACAGGCAGCCGATCAGGCGAGAATGCTGCACCAGGACAAAATGATTTCACTGGGAAAGCTCGCCGCCAGCGTGGTCCATGAAATCAATAATCCTTTGACCGGCATTTTGAATTACGCCAAACTCATGAGCAGAATCCTCTCGAGCGGCGGCCTTCCAGGGGATTCGGTCGCAAAGTTTCAGGGTTATCTATCACTGATGCAAAGCGAACTGGAACGCTGCTCAAAGATTGTCTCCAACCTGCTTTCCTTTTCCAGAAAGTCAGGACTCGAACCCAGTTCAGTTGACATAAACGAGCTTTTGAACAAGTGCATAAGCCTGAGCGGGCACAAATTGGCGCTTCAGAATATCCGGGTCGAAACGAACCTTGCCGGGGAAATCCCTGCGATTCTGGGCGACTTCAATCAACTCCAGCAGTGCCTGATAAATATCATTTTCAATGCCTGCGACGCTATGCCCGAAGGCGGGGTACTGACCTTCGAAAGCACTTTCAATCCCGTAAAAAAAATGATTCATATCATAGTCAGGGACACGGGATGCGGGATTTCCGAGGATGACCTTCCCTATATTTTCGATCCATTCTTCACAACAAAAATAGAAGGAAAGGGAACCGGACTTGGGCTTTCCACAACTTTCGGAATCATCCACCGGCACAACGGAGCCATTCGCGTCGAGAGTGAACCCGGGAAAGGCACGGTATTCAAATTAGAACTTCCCGCAAGCGCGAAGGCATGAAAACTTGTCTATCCCTCCGGCCTCAAATCAAACTTCTTGATCTTGTGATGCAGGGTAACGCGGTTCATTTCCAAGAGGGTCGCCGCCCTGGAAATATTCCAGCGGCAACCCTTGAGAATACGTTCGATATGGAGCCTTTCGACCTCGCGCATCGACACCGATCCTCCTGTTTCCTCGGGGAGGACCCTGAACAGAAATGCGAAGTCCTCCTTCTTCAGATATGTGCTCTTTGAGAGCACAACCGCCCGTTCTATGGTATTTTCCAGTTCCCTGACATTACCGGGCCAATCATACGATTGCAGGAGCGCCATTGCCTCGTCTCTGAAGCCTTTAACCTGCTTGTTTGTTTCGCGGCGGAATCTTTGCACAAAATGCTCTGCCAAAGCAGGGATGTCTTCTTTACGGTTTCTTAAAGGCGGAATTTCAATCTCTATCACCTTGAGCCTGAAATAAAAGTCATTGCGGAATTGATCTCTGGACACCTTTTTTAACAAATCCTGATGTGTAGCTGAGATCAGCCGGAAGTCCAGGCGTATGTCCTTGTTTCCTCCCACTCTGTGTATAGTTTTCTCCTGGAGCACCCGGAGTAGATCGACCTGCATCTTTAGAGGGATTTCGCCTATTTCATCCAGAAACAGCGTGCCACCCTTAGCCATCTCCAGCCGGCCTATCTGCGTTCGGGTCGCCCCGGTGAACGAGCCTGCCTCATGGCCGAACAACTCGCTTTCCAGCAGCGTATCGGTAAACCCTCCGCAGTTTATGGCAATAAACGATCCGTACCGGCGATTGCTGCGCGCGTGTATGGCTTTAGCCACCAATTCCTTGCCCGTTCCCGTTTCCCCCACGAGTAGGATTGGCGAATCCACCTCCGCCACCTGGTCAATAAAAGAAAAAAGGCGCCTCATACACCCGGAAGCGCCTATCAGGTCCTGATAGCGCGAACTGTCCTGTATCTGGTTGCGAAGAGAGATATTTTCTTCCACCAGTTTTTTTTGATTGAGGAGTTTTTCGATCAGCAGCTTTAACTGCTCCGGCTGAAAGGGCTTCATCAGAAAATCGTCGGCCCCGCTTTTCATCGCTTCTATCGCGGTCTCCACGGAAGCGTATGCCGTTATCATTACCACAAGGATATGCGGATTGGCCGTCTTGATGTTTTTCAATGCTTCCAAACCGCTGAGGTCGGGCATCCTAATATCCAGAAAAACCAGGTCATATTCTTTGCGGCCGATCATTTCCAGCGCCTGCCGGCCCCCGGAAGCTGCATCCACGTTGTGTCCAGCCCGCTTCATCCATCCCACCAGGGACTCACGCACAATCAATTCATCATCGACGACAAGAATTTGAATCTTTTCGGGCATGGAACCACCTTCTCTTTTGACAAATCAATTGCACGTCTCATCGACCGGCCCGTCAACGGGAAACCTGACAATGAAATGCGCCCCTTCCCCTTCTTCACTTTTCTTAACGTATATCGATCCCCCATGTTCCTTGACTATGCCGTAAACAACCGCCAGCCCCAGTCCTACACCCCTGTCATGGGTCTTGGTCGAATAGAAAGGCTCGAAGATAAGGGGAATGATCTCTTGGGGAATGCCGACCCCGCTATCGGCCACATCGAGACGGATCTGCAATGCAGACCGGCGGTCCAGGGAGGTCCTGAGCACAAGCTCACCTCCATCGGGCATGGCATCGATGGCGTTGAAAATGAGATTCAAAAGACATTGCTCTACCTTGCTTTGATCTCCCATCATCCGTGGAAGGCCGGGGTCCAGTTCCGTTCGCGCCTCTATTTTTTGTGAATCGAGTCGAAAACGGACAAAATGGATCGCTTTTTCAATCAACTCGTTCAACTGAAATTCGCAGCGAATTCCCTTGGTCTGCCGCGCAAAATGGAGCAGGTCTCTCACTATCCCACTGCATCGGGCGGATTCCGAATCGATAAGACTTAGGTAATAGATGAATTTATCCCTGGCCGCTGCGTCGACTTCCCCGGATTCGAGTTCCTGCCCCATAAGGCGCGCCAGCGCGTTTATCCCGGTCAGCGGATTGTTTATCTCGTGAACCGCACTTGCCGCCAGCTTGCCCAGAGAAATCATCTTCTCATCATAAACAAGCCGCATAAGGTCCTTTTTTAAAGCTAAAATTTTCTGTTCTACCTTCTTTTCGAGCTCGTCGGTGATATCCCGAAATATCTCGACAATCAATTCGATTCGCCCCCCGGCCGCTTTTAACGGCACTGCCGTGATCTCTCGATACCGGCCGGAATCGGGGGCAGGACCCTCCAGTATCGCATGGGCGACATTTCCCGTCTCAAGGCAGCGCGCCACAGGACAATCAAATCCATCCCCACGGCAGCACTCTTTCAAACCGAAAGCCGCTTCGTAGCAATATTTGCCTGTTACGTCGTCTTTGCTCGTCCGAACAGCATCCAGGAACGCCTCGTTGGCGTCCAGCACCTTCAAATCCGGCTGCATTACCACTACCCAGTCACGCAGACCGATGAAAAGGCTGTCCATTATGCCTTCAACCAGGTCGATCTGGCGTCTGGTTAACTGGTACTCAGCGCTAAGCCGGAGCACATCGCCGAAAATTCTCGATATAGCGGATTCCAAAACGCGCACTCTGGCGGGCTTGTGCTTGAGGAAATCCTCCAATAGCTCCGCCTCGCCGGTAAGTTCGATGACCAGATCCAGGCTCTTGATCTTGTAGAAGTCTTTGTAGTTGCGTGTGACAAAAATATCTTTCTCGCGCGCCAGGCGGATCCCCGGGGCATCCAGGTCGAGATCGGCGACCGCTACGATTTGTGCTGCGAGCTTCGGGAACCGCCGGGCATCGAACATCTCCAGGAATGCCTTGCAGCGCTTCCCCCCTCCGATTATGCCGATTCTCATCTGTTTTTCCATTGAATCTGCCTCGAATGAATCTGCATCAAATCCGACTGGCGGTTCCACCGCCTCTGTAGACCTGCGAGGAAATGAAAGGAAGAATGTCCCGGGTGGAAGAATCACAGTGTATAATATTTATACAGAAAAATCGGTCGAGAGGCAACAGCGGGTTATTAACAATACTGTGGTCTGAGGGGGCTGAACAGAAAGCCCAGGGTAACCACCCCGGGGTGAGTGGGAAGAGAGGGCGCGGGACAACCGCGCTTTGAGGGTTATGAAAATTGCCAATGCGAGTTGATTAAATTTTATACAACATGTTCAAATATAGACTAATAATCCCTCACCTGCACCGGTCCTAAAGGGGTCTTCCCCCATTTTGCAAAAGCACTCACTATCGCGCTGACCCGCCAACCCGCAACCAGCAACACCCGACCCGAAACTAGCCAACCCGCAACTCCCTCTGGCACAGCTCTTGCCAATAAAGGGAGCGGAGATTCCTCGTATGCGTCACGATCAGCGCAAAAAGAATGGCGCCTCGCCTGCTTTCGACTCAGGCGAGAAAGAATGCGTCTGGATGAGGGCCAAAGTGGTGAATTTCAAGCTTTGCGACCGGGACTATGATTGTGCGGAGTGCCACTTTGACAAGGCGATGAAAAAGGCATGGAACCAGGAAAGCGAAGATAAGGATACTGTGTGAAGTTCAAGGGGAAGCTTGTACAGAAAAACAATATAAACGCGGATTTGTACAGTGAGGTCAAGAGGCTTGGGGCCAGGGATATAGAGGCCTGCATGCAATGTGGCAACTGTGCATCCGCATGTCCTTTATCTACCGGGGAAAACACGTTTCCTCGAAAAATTTATCGCTATCTCCAGCTCGGCCTGAAAGATAAGCTCTTGGAATCTCCGGAACCATGGCTCTGCTATTATTGCGGTGACTGTAATATTGACTGTCCCCGGGGAGCCGACCCAGCCGAGACGATGATGGCCACTCGTCGTTGGCTTACCACTCAATATGACTGGACAGGGCTTGCCAAGCGGTTCTACCTCTCTGAGACCTGGGAATTCGGTGCGTTGGGCGCAGTGGCGCTCTTTGTTATTTTTCTTTTCGTTTTCTTCCACGGACCTATAATCACCGACCGCGTTGCGGTTAATACATTCGCGCCTCTCAGGTGGGTTGAGATGGGCGATTTGGCCATGGCCGCAATCCTGTCGACTTTTCTGCTGTCAAACGCTTTTAGAATGTATCGCTTAATTATGAACGGTACGAGGGTGCCGATCCGGCTCTATGTTACGGAAGCCAGGGCCGCTTTTCTGCACTTTCTTACGCAGCGGCGCTGGCGGCACTGCGGAGAAGACCGGAGCAGATGGTTGAAGCACTTCATCCTTGTTTCCGGCTATTTAACCATGATGACTCTGATCATCGTTTTCATCCGCTGGTTCCAGGTTGATGACAGTAGCTGGCATTTCACAAGTATCTTCGGTTACTACGCGACAGGAGCATTGTTTATCATGACCGTGGAGATGCTTCGCGGCCGTCTTGAAAAGCAGGAAAAAATCCACAGATATTCCCACAGTTCCGACTGGCTATTTCTGAGCCTCCTTTTTCTCACAACATTAACCGGCATTATGATGCATATTGTTCGTCTCATCGGTTTGCCGATTGGAACCTACGTCATATATGTCATTCACCTTGCTGTTGCCGTACCGATGCTGGTTATAGAGGTTCCTTTCGGCAAATGGTCGCACCTTTTGTACAGGCCTTTAGCCATCTTCCTGACGACACTGAAAGAAAAGGCCCTGCAAGACTCTCGCGTCAACCTGGCTACGATCCGGGAGGATATCGGTGAGACCTTCCAGAGCTGTATGCAGTGCGGCGCCTGCACCGGTGTTT
>Ga0209517_10006811_pt1 | contig 13943 bp, 9 predicted proteins | sample PeaSoiMetSII2010_FD_187695 | JGI IMG/M metagenome (GOLD analysis project Ga0209517, IMG submission 187695) | Peat soil microbial communities from Weissenstadt, Germany - SII-2010 (SPAdes) (version 2) | ecosystem: Environmental > Terrestrial > Soil > Wetlands > Peat | place: Germany: Weissenstadt...
CTGAGGATCTGCAGCAGGGACCCGGTCAGCACCGACTGGCTGATGCCCTGGGTTACCAGTCCGCTGCCGACCACGCTGATCACCGCCCGGACGGCGGAGGGGTAGGTGGCGCCGGTGAGCAGCGCCGCCTCACCGCCTTTGGACACGCCGAGCAGAGCGATCCCGCCGGCCGCTACCTGCGGATGACGGCCCAGGTAGCCCGCAGCCCGGCCGAAGTATTCCACCGGCACGTTCTGCAGAGTCTGCGGCAGCCCGGGAAGTCCGTAGTACGCGAGGGCCAGTACGGCGAAGCCGTGCGCCGACAGCAGTGCCGCGTCGTCTTCGTGCAGGCCGCCCTCCGCGCCGCCCAGGTGCACCACACCGGGCCATGGCCCTGCGCCGTCGGGGTGGAACAGCACCCCGACCAGGCCATCCTCCCGGACCTCGGTCCGGGCGAGCCCGTCGGGCATGAACGAGCGCCACACCTGGGCACTGGCCTGCCGGGCGCCGTCAGCTTCCGCGGCCAGGCGCAGTGGCACCGGGGCCAGCCGGCTGCGGGCCAGGCCAGGGTCGGGCGGCCCGACCGGCTCCATGGACCAGACCAGGCCCATAGCGTCGGCGTTCCGGTAAGAACCGGAGAGCGGCGCGGCGCGGGCAAGGTCCACCGTTCCGTCGCTGTCGGCGGCATAGGTCGCGTGCGCACGCCACGTCTGGCCGGCCGCGTCCACGGACTCCGCCCGCACCGTCACCTGGCACCAAGGAGGCAAATCGAGCACCCGGATATGCAGCACGGTATCGATCAGGGGCCGCCGCGGAGCAACGTCCAGCCGCGCCCGCCGCAGGTTCGGATCTCTGGTCATATCGGAACCGTAGGGTGAAGTACCTGCCCGCGCTGTGTCGGCTTTCCGAAGGAGTTTCGCCCATGTCGCCCAGCCTGAAAGCGCCCGTCATGCCGCGAAGACTCACCGACACCGAGCGGGTCAACGGCATGGTGCAGCTCCATCAAGCACTGCCGCTCGTCGAACGCCAGCATGCGCTGATCGAGGAGCTACGCGCCCGGACGCCGCGCTATGTCACAGGAGCCGTGCTGGCTACCCGCACCGGCACCACGATCCGTACCGTCGAACGTGACATCGCACGGCTTACCGCCGCCGGGGTACCGGTACAGGTCAAGCGCGGCCCCGGCGGCGGCTACCAGCTGAACACCCGCCGCGACCTGCCGCCGATCGCGCTCTCACCCGGTGAGGTCGCCGCCCTCATCGCCTCGCTAGTCGCGATCGGCCCTTACACGTCCGCAACCGCCCGCAGCGCGCTGGACAAGCTGCTATCAGCGCTAGCAAGTAACCGCACCCCAGACCACCACGCAGCTAGGTAGCCCCAGCCTGCAGCTCCCGACGACCGGATGCTCAGCGATGACGAGTGAGCGCACCGCGCTGCCTCGCCGGTCACCACTGGCTTTGGGCGCTGTTGGCGGTCCGCATCGTCCGGACGTAGCCGGCGCGCTCGTATGCGGTCTGGTCGGCGCCATCGGGCACGGCGAGCATTCCGCGCAGTTCGCCGACCGAGGCGTATCCCTTGCGGACCATCCACTCGGACAGGCCGGCCAGCAGCACGGCCGCGTGCTCGGGGCCATGCCGGATGAGCGCCGACGCGGTCATCACCACGTCGGCGCCTGCCAGCAGGTACTTGACCACATCGGACGGCTCGTCGACGCCGGTGGTCGCGGCGAGCGAGGCGCGCACCCGGTGGCGCAGGATCGAGATCCAGGTACGCGGTAGCCGGGCTTCCCTCGGGCTGGAGAGGTCCATGGCGGGCACCACCGCCAGGCTCTCCGGATCGATGTCGGGTTGCAGGAACCGGTTGAACAGCACCAGGCCGTCCGCGCCCGCCTCGTCAAGCCGCAGTGCCATCTCGCCGGTCGAGCTGAAGTGCGGGCTCAGCTTGACCGCGACCGGCACGGTCACGGCGGCCTTGACCCGGCACAGGATGTCGATGTGCCGCTGCTCGACGTCCCGGCCGGAAATGCGCGGATCGCCTGGTATGTAGTAGATGTTCAGCTCGATCGCCGCGGCCCCAGCGTCCTGCATCGCTCGCGCGTAGCTGGTCCAGCCGCCGGGCGTCACGCCGTTCAGGCTGCCGATCACCGGTATCTCGACAGCTGCCGCTGCGCGCTCGAGCAGGCTCAGGTAACGGCGCGGGCTAGGTTCCTCCGCGGCGACATCCTCCGCCGCCTCAGCCTCAGTCTCCGCCGGGAAGTAGGACAGCGCCTCAGCGAAGACCTCACTGCCGGCCTCGGCAAGCCGCGCGTTCTCCGCTGCCTCTCGGCGCAGCTGCTCCTCGAACAGGGAGTAGAGCACGACCGCGCCGACGCCGGCGTCGGCAAGCCGCCGGACACCATCGAGGGTGTTCGACAGCGGTGACGCGGAGGCGACGAGCGGGTTGCGCAGCGCCAGTCCCAGATAACCGGTCGATAGGTCCATCAGCGTTCCTTCCGCGCATCAGCGGGGAACCGGTGGGCGCCGCGGGTAGCCATCTCCTCGTAGGTGTCCCAGCGCTGGTCGACAGCCTCCTGGGCCAGGACTGCCAGCCGTTCGGCTTCGGCCGGGTCGGTGTTGCCGAGCGTGCGGTACCGCAGCTCCCGCTGGGTGTAGTCGGTCAGCCGGATGCGCGGCCTCGGCGAGTCGAGCAGGAACGGGTTGCCGCCTGCCGTGCGCAGCATCGGGTCGTACCGGATAAGTGGCCAGTACCCGCTGGCGACGGCACGGTATTGCTGGCTGAGCCCATCGCGCATCTCGATGCCGTGCGCGATGCAATGGCTGTAGGCGATCACTAGCGACGGCCCGTCGTAGGCCTCGGCCTCGCGGAAGGCGCGCAGGGTCTGCTGGGGGTCGGCGCCCATTGCTACCCGGGCGACGTACACGTAACCGTAGGCGATCGCCTGCAGCGCGAGGTCTTTTTTCGGCATGGTCTTGCCTGCGGCAGCGAACTTGGCGACAGCGCCAAGCGGAGTCGCCTTGGATGCCTGCCCGCCGGTGTTGGAGTAGACCTCGGTGTCGAGCACCAGCACGTTCACGTCGCGTCCGCTAGCCAGGACGTGGTCAAGGCCGCCGGACCCGATGTCGTAGGCCCAGCCATCGCCGCCGACGATCCAGATGCTGCGCCGGAGCAGGTGGTCCACCACGCTGCGCAGGTCGGTGGCTGGCCCGACAGCCTGGTCAAGGCCATCGAGCCGCCGTTTGAGCTCGGTGACCCGGTCGTGCTGCGCGCGCAGCTCCGACTCGCGGAGCTGTGGCGCGGCCAGGATGTCATCTGTCAGCTCGGCGCCGATGACGTCCCGCAGTTCAGCGAGGCGGCTCCGGGCAAGTCCGGCGTGCCGGTCGGCGGCCAGCCGGAAGCCGAGGCCGAACTCGGCGTTGTCCTCGAACAGAGAGTTCGACCAGGCCGGCCCCCGCCCGTCAGCGCCGACCGTCCACGGCGTGGTCGGCAGGTTGCCGCCGTAGATGGAGGAGCACCCGGTTGCGTTGGCGACCATTAGCCGGTCGCCGAACAGCTGCGAAAGCAGCTTGATGTATGGCGTCTCCCCGCAGCCCGCGCAAGCGCCGGAGAACTCGAACAGCGGCTGCAGGAACTGCGTGCCCCGCACCGTGCCGAAATCCACCCGAGAGCGGTCGGCGACCGGCAGCGTCTCGAAGAACGCGATGTTGTCCCGCTCGGCCGCCACCAGCGGCTCACGGGCCGCGAGATTGATGGCCTTGCGCGCCGGGTCCGCTGGTGCGCTGACCGGGCAGGCCTGCACGCACAGCTCGCATCCGGTGCAATCCTCCACGTACACCTGGAGCGTGAACCGGGTGTCCGGGAGCCCGCGGGCGTCCAGCGGGGCTGACCGGAACTCCGGCGGGGCCCCAGCCAGCAATGACTCCTCGTAATAAGTGGACCTGATCACGCTGTGCGGGCACACGAAACTGCAGTTGCCGCACTGGATGCACAGGTCGGGATCCCATTCCGCGACCAACTCTGAAATGTTGCGCTTCTCGAAGGCGGCGGTGCCGCTCGGGTAGGTGCCGTCGGCTGGCAGCACGCTGACCGGCAGGTCGTCGCCGAGGCCGGCCATCATCGCCGCGGTGACGGTCCGCACGAACTCCGGTGCACCGGCGGGCACCACCGCAGGCAGCTCCCGGCTGGAGGTCACTGCGCCGGGTACCTCGATCTGGTGCAGCGCCTGCACGGTGCGATCGACCGCGGCTAGATTCCGCTCGACCACCTCGGCGCCGCGGCGGCCGTAGGTTTTGGTGATCGCCGCCTTGATCTTGCCGATCGCCTCCTCCCGCGGCAGCACGCCCGAGATGGCGAAAAAGCAGGTCTGCAGAATGGTATTGGTCCGCCCGGCCAGGCCGACGTCGCGGGCGATCCGGCCGGCGTCGATCGCGTACACGTCAATCCGCTTAGCGAGGATCTTCTCCTGGACCGGGCGGGGCAGGGCATCCCAGACCTCACCCGGCGGCAGCGCGCAGTCAAGCAGCAGCGTCGCGCCCGGCGCCGCCCGGCCGAGCACGTCGACCCGGTCCAGCAGGCCGAAATGATGGCAGCCGACGAAGCTGGCCTGGTCCACCAGGTAAGGCGCCCGGATCGGCTGCGGCCCGAAACGCAGGTGCGACACAGTCTGCGAGCCCGACTTCTTCGAGTCGTAGACGAAGTAGCCCTGCGCGTGCAGGCCTTTCTCGGCGCCGAGAATCTTGATCGTGTTCTTGTTCGCACCGACGGTCCCGTCCGAGCCGAGGCCGAAGAAGACCGCTCGGACCGTGCCAGGCGGCTCGATGTCCAGCGACCGGTCGTACGGCAGGCTGGTGCCGGACACGTCATCGATGATGCCGATCGTGAACCGGCGTCGCGGCTGCTCGCGGGCCAGTTCCGCGAACACCCCGGCGACCATGCCAGGTGTCAGCTCCTTCGACGACAGGCCGTAGCGCCCGCCAGTCACCAGGGGCAGAACCGCGCGCTCGCCGCCGTTATGCGCCTCGGCCAGCGTGGCGATCACGTCAAGGAACAGCGGCTCGCCATTCGAGCCTGGTTCCTTGGTCCGGTCCAGCACGGCGATCCGGCCAGCGGTCGCGGGCAGCGCGTCGAGCAGCGCCCGTGCCGGGAACGGCCGGAACAGCCGGACCTGGAGCACTCCGACTCGCTCGCCGTGCGCACACATGTGGGCCACCGTCTCGCCGACGGTCTCAGCAGCCGAGCCCATCACCACGATGACCCGCTCAGCCTCCGGGTGACCGGCGTAATCCATGATGCGATAGCGACGGCCGGTACGCGCGGCGAGGCCGTCCATCGCATCCTGCACCGCGTCCGGCACGGTGGCATAGAACGGGTTCACCGTCTCCCGTGCCTGGAAGTAGACGTCCGGGTTCTGCGCGGTTCCCCTGATAAACGGTTGCTCCGGTGACAGCGCCCGGCCGCGGTGCGCGCGGACGAGCTCCTCAGGCACGAGGGCTCGCAGGTCCTCGTCGGAGAGCAGCTCGATCGTATTCAGCTCGTGCGAAGTCCGGAACCCGTCGAAGAAGTGCACGAACGGCACCCGCGTCGCAAGCGTCGCGGCCTGCGCCACCAGCGCGAGGTCGTGTGCCTCCTGAACCGAAGCAGAGGCGAGCAGCGCGAATCCGGTCTGCCGCACCGCCATCACGTCGGAGTGGTCGCCGAAGATGGATAGTCCCTGCGTCGCCACCGACCGGGCGGCGACATGCAGGACGGCCGGGGTCAGCTCACCAGCGATCTTGTACATGTTCGGGATCATCAGCAGCAGACCCTGGGACGCGGTGAAGGTAGTGGCCAGCGCGCCGCTCTGCAGCGCGCCGTGCAGGGCACCCGCCGCCCCGCCCTCGCTCTGCATCTCCGCTACGGCCGGCACGAGGCCCCATAGGTTAGGCCGCCCTTTGCTGGACCACTCGTCCGCCAGTTCGGCCATCGGTGACGACGGCGTGATCGGGTAAATGCAGCAAACCTCATTCAGCCGGTAGGCGACTGAGACCGCGGCCTCGTTGCCGTCGACCGTGGCACGCGTCATCAGTCCTCCGGGACCATCTCGATTGAGTGCACCGGGCACTGCTCATAGCACGCGCCGCAGCCGGTGCACTTGTCGTAGTCAAAGCTGTACCGCTGCCCGGGTCCGAGCTTGATCACCGCATCCTCAGGGCACGCTCCCAGGCAGCCATCGCATTCGCAGCAGTTGCCGCATGACAGGCAGCGGCGCGCCTCGTACGTCGCCTCGTGGTCGGATAGTCCGCCGAGTACCTCGCTGAAGCTGGCGGTCCGCTGCTCCAGCGGGGCCTCAGGCTGCTGCTGGCGGTCGGCGTCCCCGAAGTACCACAGGTTCAGCTGTCCGAAGCTGACCTGCTCATGCTTGGGCGGACTGGCCGCGGAGGCGCCTCGCAGCCAGGCGTCGATGTTCCTGGCCGCCTTCTTGCCGTGTCCCACGCCCACCGTCACAGTGCGCTCGGCCGGCACCATGTCCCCGCCGGCGAACACGCCGGGGCATCCGGTCATCATGTTCGACGACACTCGAACGGTGCCGTCCTGAGCGAACTCGACTCCGGGCACCTGGCGCAGGAACGCGGTGTCGGTCTCCTGGCCGAGCGCGAGGATCACCGTGTCAGCGGCCAGAGTCTCAAACCGCCCGGTTGGCTGGGGGAATCCGTTCTCGTCCAGTTCCATAGCCTCGATCGTCAACTCAGGCCCATCGAAGGCGGTGATCGTGCGCAGCCAGTTGATCCGCACCCCTTCCCGCTCGGCCTCTTCCGCCTCCTCGGCGTGGGCCGGCATCTGTGCGCGGGTGCGCCGGTAGACGATGAGCGCGTCGTTCGCGCCCAGACGGCGGGCGACCCTGGCGGCGTCCATCGCGGTGTTGCCGCCGCCGTACACGGCGACGCGCCGCCCGATCACCGGCCGGTCACCCGAGGCCACGCTGCGCAGGAACGCCACCGCGTCCACGATCCGGCCCGCGTCCTTGGCCGGGATGTCAACGCGCTTGGACAGGTGCGCGCCCACCGCGACGAAGGCCGCATCGAAGCCGCCTTCGCGGCGCTCCGCGTTCAGGTCGGTCACCCGATGGCCGGAATTGATGTGCACGCCCAGCGCGGCGATCCGGTCAATCTCGGCGTCGAGCACGTCACGCGGCATCCGGTAGGCGGGAATGCCGTAGCGCATCATCCCTCCGGGCTTCTCGCCCGAGTCCCTGATCTCGACCTGGTGGCCCAGCCGGGCCAGGTGGTAAGCGGCCGAAAGCCCACTCGGCCCGGCCCCGATGACGAGCACCCGCTTACCGCTTGGCACGGGCGGGGGGTCGAACGACCACCCCCGGTCAAGCGCGAGATCCCCGAGGAACCGCTCTACCGAGTGGATCGAGACAGCGCTGTCGAGGCTGGCGCGGTTGCAGACGCTCTCGCATGGGTGATAGCAGACCCGCCCATGAATCGCCGGCATCGGATTGTCAGCGACAAGCTGACGCCATGCCTCCTCATGATGGCCGACCTCGGCGTGCGCCAGCCACGCCTGGATGTTCTCGCCAGCCGGGCACCCCGCATTGCACGGCGGCAGCAGGTCAACGTAAACGGGCCGCAGTTCCCGGACCGGCCCGGTGAGCGAACGTCCGTGCAGCAGATCCGGCAGCGGAGTGACGTCCCGGCGCGCTGATCGGTCGGCCATGCGCTCAGCTACCTCCCGTGACGGCTAACAACCCGGCCGCGGCAACGTTTGCCAGCCCCGGGCGGGCAATGCGCCGGTATCGCGGCCGCTGGCCTCGTACGGAGCAGCCGAACTCCCGCGGAGTCCGATGGTCGGTCCATGTCCATGGGCTCCTCACCTGTTCCGCCGCCGAGGGCGGACATGGCTGCCGCCATGGTCCGGAGCGACACGATCGCCTGCAGCGTGCGCAGCAGTATGACACCGTGTTCTCCTGCATGACGCTACGCCGTGCCCGGGTCCAACGAAACGCCGGTGCCGCAGTCAGCATCTGTCAGGCATGTGCGCGGCGACGGCCAGGCCAGGCTCTGCGGTCAGTCCGGGTCTGGCAGGGTGAGCTGCCGGCGGTGGTAGCCGAAGTGGCGGGCCGGGTACCGGTACAGGTCGTACAGGGTCAGGTAGCCGGTGAAGAACGGGTCCCACGAAGCGGGGTACTGCATGCCTCGCCGCAGCGCGGCCTCAGGCTCCCGGTCCAGGCGGCACTGCAGCACCGCAATGACCCGGTCGAACCTCGCCGCCATCCGCGTGCTGGGGATGATCCGCGCGCCGGCGCAGGACCCGGCGTAGTTGATCAGATGAAACGGCGTCCTGCAAGCATCAAGCAGCCGCGCGAACCCGGCGCTGGCCGGGCCGGGCAGACGGCCGAAGACGTGGGCGAGCACCAGCAGCGCGCGGACGATCAGGTAGCCGAACAGCATGTGGAACAGCAGCTGTTCGTTGGTCCACCTGGTCCCGTCCGACGCTCGGCGCAGGTCCGCGACAGTCGCATGGTCCAGCAGCTGGCGAAACACCTGCCGGGCCTGCTCCATCTCCTCGCGAACGGCTCGCCTGTCCAGCTCAGCTGTCACCGCTCACCCTGCCCGTGCTGACAGCTCCGCGCTGGCCGTGGTCTTCCCGCCCTGCCCTGCCCGGCACGCCCGGAACACGCGCGCCGGAACCGGGAGTCAACCCCGTCCGCCGCTCCCGCCCGGCCGAGACGCCTGGTCGGGCCCTGGGCCAGGACCGCTGCCTGTTCTGGCATGCCGCCTCCTCAGCTCTCATAAGTAGGTTAGCTAGCTATCGACCTTATCGTAGGATACCTACTTATGAAGGCGGAGGCGCAGGTGCTCAAGGGGCATCTCGGCAGCGCTGACCTGGGATGCTCACAACGACCGGCCTTCCTGCTGAAGCATTCGTCCCTTCCTCGTCAGGCAGCTTGGTGGCGATGTCGCCGAGTCGGCCGATCACGGCCTCACCCGCGAGGCGCAGCGGGCGCTCAGTGTCCCGGCCCTTCCCAAGCCGCACAATCTCGGCTGCTGCATCGGCTGCCTCAGCAAGATCTGCCAGAAGGTCGTCCACGCCTCTAGTCACAGATCCAATCGCTATAAGAGTGGGACGAGTCGAAACAGATGAGAGAACTCGTCTCACGGTGTCCGCGAGGGCCCCGGTCAGGTGCCGACGTAGGCCGCGAGGTGCTCGCCAGTGAGGGTGGAGCGGGCGGCGACGAGGTCGGCGGGTATGCCCTCGAAGACGATCCGGCCGCCGTCGTGGCCGGCGCCGGGGCCGAGGTCGATGATCCAGTCGGCGTGCGCCATGACCGCCTGGTGGTGCTCGATGACGATCACCGACTTGCCGGAGTCGACGAGCCGGTCGAGCAGGCCGAGCAGCTGCTCGACGTCGGCGAGGTGGAGGCCGGTGGTCGGCTCGTCGAGGACGTAGACGCTGCCCTTCTCGACCATGTGGGTGGCCAGCTTGAGCCGCTGCCGCTCGCCGCCGGACAGCGTAGTAAGCGGCTGGCCGAGGCTGAGGTATCCGAGCCCGACGTCAGCGAGCCGGCCGAGGATGGCGTGCGCGGCCGGCGTGCGCGCCTCGCCGGTGCCGAAGAACTCCTCGGCCTCAGTCACCGACATCGCGAGCACCTCGCTGATATCGCGGCCGCCGAGGTGGTGGTCAAGCACCGATGCCTCGAACCGCTTCCCCTCGCACTCCTCGCAGGTGGTGGTGACGCCGGCCATCATCGCCAGGTCGGTGTAGATGACGCCGGCGCCGTTGCAGTTGGGGCAGGCGCCCTCGGAGTTGGCGCTGAACAGCGCCGGCTGCACGCCGTTGGCCTTCGCGAACGCCTTGCGGATCGGGTCGAGCAGTCCGGTGTACGTCGCCGGGTTGCTCCGTCGCGAGCCGCGGATCGCGCCCTGGTCGATCGACACCACACCCGCGCCGGCGGGGATCGACCCCTGCACGAGCGAGCTCTTGCCGGAGCCGGCGACGCCGGTGACCACGACAAGCACCCCGAGCGGGATGTCGACGTCGACGTCGCGCAGGTTGTGCGTCGTCGCGCCGCGGATCTCCAGCGTGTCGGCGGGCGTCCGCACCGTCTCCTTGAGGGCGGCTCGGTCGTCGAGATGGCGGCCGGTCAGGGTGCCGCTGACCCGTAGCTTCTCGACGGTGCCTTCGAAGCAGACGGTGCCGCCCGCCGTGCCGGCACCGGGGCCGAGGTCGACGACGTGGTCGGCGATCGCGATCGTCTCCGGCTCGTGCTCCACGACGAGCACCGTGTTGCCCTTGTCCCGCAGCCGCAGCAGCAGGTCGTTCATCCGCTGGATGTCATGGGGGTGCATGCCCGCGGTGGGCTCGTCGAAGACGTAGGTGACGTCGGTGAGCGAGGAGCCCATCTGGCGGACCATCTTGACGCGCTGCGCCTCGCCGCCCGACAGCGTGCCCGACGGCCGGTCGAGCGAGAGGTAGCCCAGCCCGATCTCCGCGAACGAGTCGAGAATATGTCGCAGCGTCGCGAGCAGCGGCGCCACCGATGGTTCGTCGACGCCGCGGACCCATTCGGCCAGGTCGCTGATCTGCATCGCGCACGCATCGGCGATGTTGATCCCGCCGATCCGCGACGACCGGGCCGCCTCGCTGAGCCGGGTGCCGCCGCACTCGGGGCAGACGGTAAAGGTGACCGCCCGGTCCACGAACGCCCGGATGTGCGGCTGCATCGCCTCCTTGTCCTTCGAGAGGATCGAATTCTGGACCCGCGGGATCAGCCCCTCATAGGTCATGTTGATGCCCGCGATCTTCATCCTGATCGGCTCGCGGTGGAGGAAGTCGTGCAGCTCGGTCTTGGTGTAGTCGCGGATCGGCTTGTTCGGGTCGTAGAAGCCCGATGCGTTATAAAGCCGAAAGTTCCAGCCGCCCACCTGGTAGCCGGGGATGGTGATCGCGCCCTCGGCGAGCGACTTGGAGTCGTCGAAGAGCTGGTTGAGGTCGATATCGGAGACCGTGCCCCGGCCTTCGCAGCGCGTACACATGCCACCGGTGCGGGTGAAGGTCGCTCTCACGGTCTTGCGGGCACCGCGTTCGATCGTGATCGCACCGCTCGCTCGGACCGAGGGGACGTTGAAGGAGAACGCGTTGGGCGAGCCGATGTGCGGCCGCCCGAGTCGGCTGAAGAGGATACGCAGCATCGCATTGGCGTCGGTGACGGTGCCGACCGTGGAGCGGGGGTCGGCACCCATCCGCTGCTGGTCGACGATGATCGCGGTCGTCAGCCCTTCGAGTACGTCGACCTCGGGCCGCGCCAGCGTCGGCATGAAGCCCTGCACGAAGGCGCTGTAAGTCTCGTTGATCAGCCGCTGCGACTCCGCGGCGATCGTGTCGAACACCAGGGAGCTCTTGCCCGAGCCGGAGACGCCGGTGAATACCGTCAGCCGGCGCTTCGGGATCTCGACGCTGACGTCCTTGAGGTTGTTCTCGCGCGCGCCGTGCACGCGGATCAAATCGTGCCTGTCGCCAACGTGCAGCGCAGGCGAATGCGTGTCCGTCCTCGTGGCCATGCTCATCCGTGTCTCCATCTGTTAGGCGGGGCCGCCTTCGCGGTCTCCGTCGGCCTCGCCTGGCTCGATCTAACCAGCTTCGAGCAGTACGTCTGGTTCTCCTTGGCTTCGGACCGTGGGCCTCTGAGCCCCAGCCGCGCGGCGCACCCGGCCGAGGCGTCAGACCAACCAGCGGCCGTCGCGCATCAGCTCGCGGTCGGGCAGCTCGTTCACCTCGCGCCAAGCCTGGATGCGGCGCGGGGAGATGCGGAACCAGCGGTACGGCGTGGCCAGCGCACGCGGGTCGAAGCCGGTGTGCGCGACGAACCGGTCTCCCCGCTCCTGCGGCAGCGCGTCGATCTCGAGGACCTCGACTTCGCCCTCGATCATGGACACGTCGCGAGTGTGGCCCAGCCCCAGCCGAACGGCCCGGGTGGCGGCCAGGTTCCTGCCGGTCGGGCTGTCCGTCGGCGTGGCCATCAGCAGCGCCTCGCCGTCCCAGTCGAAGGACAGCGGCACCAGGTACGGCGCACCGTCCGCCGAGGCACTGGCCACCCAGACGTCTTTGTCGTGGGTGAGCCGATGCTCGGTGTCGCCACGACGCTGAGCGCGGGAGCGGGGGTCGGCGCTCATCGGTCCTGAAGCAGCCCGAGGACGTTGCCATCGGGGTCGGTGACGGTGGCCACCAGGCGGCCGCCACCGACGTCGTGCGCGGGCTCCTTCACGGTGGCACCCGCGGCGGTCACCTCGGCCAGCTTCGCCTCGATGTCCGGCACGTGCCAGTAGGCCACCGGTGAGGTCATGCCCTGCGGTCCACCACCCGGTACCAGCCCGATGTGCTGGCCCTCGGCCTCGAAGCCGACGTAGTAGGACTCGTCGGTCTGCGGCGGGACGCCGAGCAGGGCGGCGTACACCGCCTTGGCCTTCGCCAGGTCGGACACGGGATGCAGCACGGTCTTGATTCCCTGGGTGGAAGAGCCGGTCATGGTCACTCCTGAAGTCGTGGGTCACATCGACCCGGTGGGATTGTCGGGCTTAAAGACGAACGGAAAGCCCGGAAATTGCGTCCGGGTCGTAATGCGGGAGGAAGGTCGAGTGAATGGTGATGTCCATAGCGGTCAGGCTAGCTGCAGCTCCGTGACCCGCGCTTCTCGATTCCTGATCGGTCTGGTCACCTGTTTCGCACGCACGACGGCATCCCCGCCGTCGCGAGCGCCGTGGCGCCGGTTGGTGCTGGGGGCGGCATACCGACCAGTTCGGTGAAGCGGCTGCTGAAGGTGCCCAGCGACGAGCAGCCGACCGCGAAACAGACCTCGGTGACGCTGAGGTCGCCACGACGCAGCAGCGCCATCGCGCGCTCGAGGTGGCGCGGTGCGCCATCGAAGACGCGACCGGAGGGAGCGCCCTTGAATGTGATCTTGCGCGGCGAGAGGATGCCCGGCACGGAGGACGGGCCAGGCCCGGTCTTTGCAGGAGCGGCCATCGGCGCAGCGTGACGGCGGGGATCGCCGGCCTGCGGGAGCGGGGGTGCGCAGGACACTCCGCGACGCTGTGGGCAGCGCGTATCCTTGGCAGGTGCTGGTCTTCGCCGCAGCGATGGCTGCCCTCCAGCGAGCAATGCGCGGGCACCACGCCTGGCTGGGGCCTGGGATGGTGCGCTACCCCGGCCAGCCGACGACAGGCCAGGTGTGGACTGGCCGCCCGGTATCCGCACACTGGAGGTAGCGGTCAAGCATCACGGCTAGCGCGCGCTCCCGATCAAGACCTCGCTCGGCGGCGGTCAGCGTGGCGCGCTGCCACGCTGCGCCGGTCTGACCCGAGACCACCCGCCCGGAAATCACCTCAAGCAGCCTGTCCGCCTCTACCGCTACCACGCCAGCCCGGAGCAGCCCCTGCCTTGCCGTCGGCAGCAACTCGGCCACGAGCTCGGCGGCAGGAAGCGTCCGTATTTGATCTCGGTGCCCAGCCGGCCAGCTCAGCTGAGCGGACAGGCCATGCTGGGCGGCGCGATGAAAGCCATGATCGGCACGCTCGAATGGCATCGCGTAGGTCCACTGCTGGTCCTGACCCGCCAGCCACAGGGACAGCCCGATCAGGAAAGCGGCGTTAGCCAGCATGTCAATCATCGTTGGACCAGCGGGCAGGGCCCGCATCTCGATCCGCAGATGTCCGCCTGCCGTGGGGTCGTAGATAGCCCGGTTCCAGCGCCACACGGTGCCCTGGTGCAGCCTGAGCTCGTCCAGAGCCGGCGCCTGCCACCCGGTACCGTCGGCCGGCAGGTCCGGGTCGCCCATTACCGGCAGCACCGGCTGGTGCAGTCGGACGCTCTCGGCGAACAGCTCCAGCGCCCCGCCCCGCAGCCAGCCCGTCCCCAGCGCTGTGCGGGCAAGCCGGCGGCGCGGTCCGTGGGCCTCGCGATCGTCAGCCGACTGCTTGTACAGAGGA
>Ga0209517_10006814_pt1 | contig 13937 bp, 9 predicted proteins | sample PeaSoiMetSII2010_FD_187695 | JGI IMG/M metagenome (GOLD analysis project Ga0209517, IMG submission 187695) | Peat soil microbial communities from Weissenstadt, Germany - SII-2010 (SPAdes) (version 2) | ecosystem: Environmental > Terrestrial > Soil > Wetlands > Peat | place: Germany: Weissenstadt...
AGGGTCGCTTTGGGGTCGGGATAGCAGAAGAACCACTGCGCGAAAATCACATCCAACAGGCATCCGATCGGAACAAGAATGCCGATCGTCCGCCAGAAGGCGCGCTGCGGAATCTCCCGACCTGCGCTGGGCAAAAACCACAGCGCGATCACCAGGATCGGAACCACAAACAGAAGCAGGCTCCAGGTGTAGCCGTGAGGCGAAGGATTTGCCCCAACATTGAGCGTTCCCGGAGACCTCACCGCATGCAACGCGAGGCCGGTAGGAATGGCCACCATGGCCAGCATGCCGATTACAATCAAAGCCGCGACCGTAGGGCTGGGAGTTCGGTAGGTGCGCGGTTGGGGCATGGTGCGTTTCTCCTCGTGCACCGGAGCGTATCTTGATCCGAAGGATTCTACTCCGCGCGACGCTACCCAACGTACATTTTCGGAAGCCGTTCAGAAAGCCGGAATTTGGCAGTAAATCCAGTCGTAGAGACGTAGCTTGCTACGTCTCCTGCCGCCAGCATTCCGGATCATGGTGAGCGAGACGTTGCCAGCAACGTCTCTGCGGAGGCTCTTGTCGAGGTAACGCGGAACGGCCGACTCTGTTCAGAAAGACGGAAACGAGGCACAATGGCTTACCAAAGTACATGCCCAATGGGGCATGCCCAGGTAATTGCAACTCGGCCAAAACCTCGATAACTTACAAGTGAACTGTCTCTAAATGGCAACGACCACCACCAAGCCGGACCATGATGTGACCACTCCGTTCGCCGGTGGTGTGCCCGGATGGCCGCGGGGAAATTCCTCCACCGGCGTCCACGATCCGGTGCCAGATCCCGCGAAGCCATCGCAACGCGACGCCCTGCAGGCGCTGCTGGCATTCTCTGCGCTGCACGATCAGGTGCGGCGGAGAAATGCCCTGGCCGCGCGCCATCACGGGTTCGATGCGGGCGCTCCCGCCCCTGAGTTCGAGCCAGGAGAGCATTTCATTCTGGACGAAGTGCTTCAGCTCGTTGCTGAGCGCGCGGTGGCGATCACCGGCGCCGATGGTCTGGCCATCGCCCTGGCGGAAAACAATGAGATTGTCTTGCGCGCGGCGGCGGGCAAGGTTCGGCCCGACGTAGGCGCGCGCATCGAGCGCGATTCTGCATTCTCCGGAGCCTGTTTCCGTACCGCGCAGATCGTGATGTGCGACGACACCGAGACCGATCCCCGGGTGAACCTGCAGGCCTGCCGCAAGTTGGGCGCGCGCTCCATGCTGGCGGTCCCGCTGTGCGGGCGGCGGCGCGTGATTGGCCTGCTGGAAGCGTTTTCCGAATGGCCTTTCGCATTCAACGAGAGCGACATCCGCAACCTGAGCCTGCTGGCGGAACTGGTGTTGGGCGCGCTGAAGCCCGAGGATGAAGATCGCTTCGCCGAGTCTGCCCAGGCCGCGGCAACCAAGCTGGACCCAGCTCCACGCTCAGCGCAGACGCCCGCGCCAGTCGAGCCGATCAAAGTTGTGAGCGCGGCCCCGGCTGCGGTTTCCCCGGTCGTTTCTGCGGGCATTTCTTCGGTCGTTTCCCCGAAGCCGGTCCCGGTTACCCCGCCTCCGGTTGTCCGCGTTCCAGCCGTCCCGGTCCCGGTTGCCCCGGCCATCGATGCGAAGCCGGCCGTGGCGAAGGTCAGCCCTGCAGCTGCGCCCGCTCCTGCGATCCTGGGCAAAGCCACGATTCTTGACAAGCCCACGATTCTTGACAAGCCTACGGAGAAAGCGGAGAAACCTTCGAAGGCTGCGCCCGTGATCGCGGCTGCGACTGCCGCGGAACCCGAACTCACTCTGCTGGCACCCGAATCCGCCAACCGCCGGCCGGTCCTGCCGATTCTCCTGGTGTTCATCGTGATCGTTGCCGCGTTTTCCGGTGGAGTCTGGTGGAAGATGAAGACGGCGCAGCTGGGCAGCGCCATGATCCACACGGAAAAAATGCCCGTGAAGCCGTCCGGCGCGGACGTGGCGAAAGATGCTATGGCTGCACCTGTGCCGAGTGTGGCTGCGCCCACCGCTGCGAACGGCACTCCAGAAACGGTTTCCGAGGCCAGCGAGCCCGACATGTCGCCCGCCACTCCGCAGGAGTTGTCGAAATTTCCGCGCGTCGCCGGAATCCGCCACTGGTCGTCGGCCGATTCCAGCACCGTGGTTCTCGATCTCCAGGACCAGGTGCAGTACGAAGCGCACCGCCTGGCCGGACCCGACCGCATCTACTTCGATTTGCGCGACACCCAGCTCGCTCCCGAGTTAGTCGGAAAATCGATCGAGATTGGCGACACGTTCGTGAGCCGCATCCGCATGGCGCAGCCCGTGGCTGGTATGACGCGCGTTGTGCTCGAGACCAGAGCCAACTCAACGTTCTCGGTGAGCCTGGAGCCGAATCCCTACCGCTTGGTGGTTGAAGTGCGCAGGATCGGTGCCACTCCCAAGGGCGCGGTGAACTTATTCCCGAACGCCGGCGAAGCGGAAAAGCGCAAACTCGCGATCGTGGTTCCGCCCCCGACCAAAGAAGACCTGCAACTCCGGACCCGCGTCCCCAAGATGCGCATCGTGGTCGACGCCGGCCACGGTGGCTGGGACCTGGGCACCGTAGGACGTCGCGGCCTGCTGGAAAAAGATCTGGTGCTTGAAATCTCGCAACGCCTGGGCAAGCTCCTCGAAAGCCGTCTGGGGATGGAAATCATCTACACCCGTCCCGACGACAACTACATCACACTCGACGAGCGCGCCAGCATCGCCAACCAGTCACAGGCGGATTTGTTCGTCTCGGTGCACGCCAACTACAGCGATCTGCCCTCGGCGCGCGGCGTGGAAACCTACTACGCGAATTTCTTTTCCGCGCCGGGATCAAAAGATGTGGATACCCATGCCAGCCCCAGCAGTGCCAAGCCGGCCGTGACCGCGACACTTTCGCCGGCGGGCCTGCACGAGCGCATCGAGCAATCGCGGCGGCTGGCGGCCAGCGTGCAGCGCTCGCTCTACGGAACGCTGTCGGCGCAGAACCCCGGCCTCCGTGACCGCGGCATTAAAGAAGCCGGATTCGTCGTGCTCACCGAAAGCGCGATGCCCGGAATTCTGGCCGAAGTCTCCTTCGTCAGCAGTCCCACCGACGAACAGAAACTGCGCAGCGACGGCTACCGCGAGCAAATCGCCGAAGCCCTGTATAGAGGAATTGCGCGGTACGCCGCTAACTCGCACGGCGTAAGAGTCGCCAGCGCGGCGAAGTAAGTACCGAGTCGGGGGTACCGAGTGCCGAGAAAACCCGAGCACGCCTCGTTGCGTGGGCAAGCCCCGATAATCCCGTGGAAGAGCGGCCCTTTGAGGGCCGCGTTATGAGCTCAAGAAAAAGAATAGGCCTTTAGGCCCTGTGCACCGTGCGAAATCCATTTCATCGGGATATCACAGGGCGAGGGTTAGCGGGCGAGGGCGCCCGCTCCACACAAGCGAAATAACACGCGCTTACTTCTGCGCCGCGCTCTCCTTCTGATATGCCGCGCTGAGGGTCCCTTTGCTCCGCGCGATCGGCAGCAGCGTGGGATAGAACTGCACGAACGTCGTATCCACTGCCGCATGGTCGGCGTGGCAACTGTAGCAGTCCATATTCGTGGGGACCATTTTGGCGGTCTTGGCGTCGCCGAAAATAAAGAACGCCCACTTCCCCGGAAAGCGCGCTTCATCTTTCACGTGCGCCTCGATCCCCATGATGTCGGTGCTCTGATAATTACCCTTCAGATTGATCGATCCTTTGCCTTCGGCGCGGCGGCCTTCGAGCACCAGCACAGTCTTGTCCGGCCAGGTTCCAGTTTCCAGAAACGCCGCGTAAGCCTCCGGGCTCGCGAATACGTTGTCGAACATGTGGTGGTCCATGCCCATCGCGTTGGGGCTGTAACTCATATCGAAACCCGTGGTCAGGTAAGTCCACTGGCGATAATTTTCAGGCAGCTTCATCTGCCCATCGCTGGTGTATTCCGGTCCGGAACCCCGCGGTGTTGCGGAGTTGAGCAGAGCGGCTGAGCACAATAGAACCAGCGCAGCGAGCAGCAGGCTTGTTTTCTTATTTGTTTTCATCATGCGTGGCAGTATGGCCCACCTCCCCACCCGAGAGCTAGACCGCCCGCTGCAGCCGCCGGGCGTTTGGCTGCATTGTTGATCTTTTCGGCTGGTCGTAGAATACGATCCTGCCATGGACAGGACTCGCACAGAATCCGGAACGCCGCGCTGGTTGTGGCTGGCCGCCATCTGGTTCGGCATGGGTCTGTTCGACGCGACCCAAAATGTTTTTGTTATGCGGGCGGAGGGCATGCACCATTACTGGGGCCGCCTGTTTTTCACGCTGCTGATCTCTTGGCTGCCGTGGATCCTGGCCACGCCGCTGGTCTTGCGCCTTACCCGCCGCTACCCACCGGCACAATGGAAGCGAGTTTCGACCTGGGCCCTGCATCTCGCCGCCTGCGCCAGCATTGGTGTCGTCTACGCCGCGTGGATCGCCATGTGGGAAGAGTGGCTCAACCCCTGGGCCTTGACGCCCGGTCCAGACCCGTTTCCTCAGCACTGGGTGCACAAGTTCTCCGGTGGTCTTCTCGGTTATCTGGTGCTGTACGGCCTGCTTCTGCTGGTCGACCACGTGCTCGATTCGCGGGAACAGTTGGCTCATCAGCAGACCGAGGCGGCGCGTCTCAACGAGCAACTCTCCAAGGCGCAGCTCAGCGCGCTGCGGCGGCAGATCGAGCCGCATTTCCTGTTCAACACGCTCAATGCCATTGCCGGCCTGGTGCGCGAAAAACGAAATGACGCGGCCGTGAGCATGATCGTGCGCCTGAGCGACTTCCTGCGGAGGGTGGTGGAAGATTCCGACCGGCAGCAAGTGCCTCTCGGCGAAGAACTGGAGTTCACCCAGAAGTATCTCGACATTCAGAAGGCGCGTTTCGCCGAGCGTCTCCAGTTCACCGTGGACGTTCCCCCGGAACTTCTTCCGGCGCAGGTTCCCAGCCTGATTTTGCAGCCCATGGTCGAGAACGCGGTGAAACACGGCATTGCGCGGCGAGTGCAAGGCGGGGCGATCCGCATTACGGCGTCCCGCTCGAACGGCACGCTCACCATGCGCGTCTATAACGACGGGCCCAGCCTGCCCGCGGGATGGGAAACGAGCCAGTCGGGAATCGGCATCCTGAATGTGCGCACGCGCCTGCAAAGCCTCTATGGAGATCAGTTCGAGCTAAGCATGCGGAATCAGCCACCCGGAGGAGTCGAGGCAACGCTTTCCGTGCCTTTCGTTTCAATGCCAGCTGCCGAAATATCCAAGGGGTGACCGTCGTGACCGTCGTGCACCTGGATGCGCATCCCGCAAAAATACGGGCGCTGATCGTCGACGACGAACCTCTGGCGCGCTCGAACCTCGCCGTGTTGTTGCGCACCGACCCGGAAATTGGAATCGTCGGCGAATGCGGCTCGGGCGCGGAGGCGCTGAGCGAGATCCGCATCGCGAATCCCGATCTGCTCTTTCTCGACGTCCAGATGCCGGAGTGCGACGGCTTCGATGTGCTGGAGTTGTTAGGTAGCAACCTGCCGCCGGCTATCGTCTTTGTTACCGCCTATGACCAGTATGCGCTGCGGGCTTTCGAAGCGGGCGCGCTCGACTACCTGCTGAAGCCGTTCGACAATGCGCGCTTCGAACTGGCTCTCAGTCGAGCCAAGCAGAAGATCCGGCTGGGCAAAAATAAAGATCGCACGCAAAAGCTGGAGCGCGTCGCCATCAAGAACGCTGGGCAGCTTCACTTCGTGAAAATCTCTGAGATCGACTGGATCGAAGCCGCTGACTACTACGCCTGCCTGCACGTCGGTCCGCGAAGCCACCTTCTACGCCGCACTCTGTCAGACCTGGAAGAAGACCTGGACCCGACCGTGTTCTGCCGCGTCCACCGCTCCAGCATCGTGAACCTGGAGCGAGTGCGAGGCCTAAAACTCCGTCAGGACGGCGAATACGAGGTCTTGCTGGAGAATGGCGCAAGAGTCCGCTTGAGCCGCCGTTACCGCAAACACTTACAGGCCCGACTGGGCGTGCGCCGAAGTGTGGTCGAGGACGCGGGTTAACGAGTCTCGAGTCGCGAGCACCGAGTACCGAGAAAAACCGGGAAGGACACAGACAGACCCGGGAAGGGCACGACTTCGAGTCGTGCCGATTCAGATCCACGAAGTAGATCCGGCTCTATAGCCGGTCAGGGGATGCGCCAAGGGAAAACCCGCCCTCGGATAATCCCTCGGAAGAATCCCGTGGAAGAGCGGCCCTTCAGGGCCGCGATAGGGGGCCTCGCCAGCGAACAGGGCTTCAGCCCCTGTGATACCGGGAGCGATTCCAGCACGGTACACGGGGCCTGAAGGCCATGTCACCCTACTCGCGCAACGCAGCCCTCGAAGGGGCCGCTCTTCCACGTCACTTATGCCGCGTTTGGACCCCGCGCTCCACTACGAAACTGTCTGCCCACCCGTCGCGCTTTTCGACCGATGGAAATTCGTGCTGCCAGCAGCAAGGGTTCGCGCACGGGATCACTTCAAGCGAGCGTCGAGGCCCGTTGCCACCGGGAAGGGCACGACTTCCAGTCGTGCCGATTCAGCCGCACAAAGTAGATCCGGCTTCAGCCGCTGAGGAGAGGCTGCCCCGTCCTTGTCCCGCCGCTTTCGGGCGGGACAGGGCGGGGATTTTGACTGTGCACGTTCCCACGATCTTTTCCACAGCCTTCCACAGAAAAAATCTCACTTCTTGTGACGAACAACCTTTACTGAGAATTTCAGAACGCGCACGCTCGCCACATGCGCGAGGGCTCTCCCAAAAAGTTATCCGCCATCGATCCATTGAAGGGCGCACAGACCGAAACTAAGTCCCTGTCCCGGAATATTTTAGCTACAAGTCGTTGCGGCTCAGGATTTTGCGGAGGTCAAGGGAGGTCCAGCGACGCAAGTTATTATGAATCAATACTTTAAGGGAATCGACGAAAAAAATATCTGAGATACATATCTCGCAGACTTGTCATTCTGAGCGAAGCGAAGAACCTATGCAATCGCTGCACGTCATCACTGCGGACGGCAAGTACACAGATCCTTCGGCCCGCAAAAAGCGCGGGCCTCAGGATGACAGGCCTGGTATGACAAGGCTGATTGGGTTGCGATCAGTTCGAGGCGGGTACGCCGCCGTACTTTTGCAGCCACTTCAGTTCTTCGCGGACTTTGATTTTGCCGTGCCAGGGATTTTTGGCGAGGCTGTGGCCTTCGCCGGGGAAGATCAGCAGCTTGTTGGGGATGCCTAACGAATACAGCGCGTGCTCCAGCAGATAATCTTCCAGCACGGCGACGCGGATGTCGTCGGCGCCGGCGACCATGTGGGTGGGGGTGCGGACTTTGTCGATCTGGAAAATTGCGGCTTCGTCGTGATAGCGCTGCTGGGCTTCCCAGGGACGTCCGCCGAGGAAGTAGGCGTCGTCCATGGTGGTGTCGTCGTTGCCCCAGTTGCCGATGTGCTCGACCGCGCCCGCGCCGGTGACGGCGGCTTTGAAGCGCGTGGTCTGGGTGATAAGCCAGTTGGTCATGTATCCGCCGTAGCTGTAGCCGCCGATGGTGAGGCGGTCGGGATCGGCGATGCCGTCTTTCACCAGCGCGTCGACGCCTGCGAGAATGTCCTTGCCGGGGCGCGAGACGATCTGCGGAACGATCTGCGCGAGGAACTTGTCGCCGTATCCGGTGGAGCCACGGTAGTTGGGCTCGAAGACCAGCCATCCATTCGTCGCGGCCAGGCCGGCCCACTGGTACCAGTCGGCTTCGAAGTGGTTGCCGTCGGCATCGGCGGGGCCGCCGTGAATGAATGTGAACATGGGCAGGTGCTTCGCCTCGGGCTTTCCTGGTTCGATCCCGGGAGGATAGATCAGCATGCCTTCGACCGTGGTGCCGTCGTCGGCCTTCCACTGGTAGGGCTTGCCTTGCGGCAGATCGCGTTCGGTGAACAGCTTGTTGAAGGAAGTGATGGGACGGGCGGTCGCCAGCGCGCTGGGCCCGTCTGTAAGGTAGATCTCGGTCGGCGTGGTCAACGAGGAATATTGGAAGGCGACGCGCTGGGTGTGCGATCCGGTCGAGAGGTCCGCGTACGTTCCTTTCTGCCCTGCGACTGGGTGCAGCGAATCCGAAGGATTGGCCGAGGTGTACACCTGAACTTCGGTGCCGAGGCGCGCGGTCACTACCACCCCGTTGGCGTAAGGCTCAAAGCTCACGATCTGACCGGGAAAGTCTTTTGCCCACTGCTCAACTTTCTTGCTGAAGGTGTCCACCCAGTAGAGATGCGGCTGCAGGTCGCGGTAGGGGCCGGAGACGTCTCCAACTTCGACGGTGAAGAAGATGTGGTGGCTGTCGTTGGCCCAGCGCGGGTGGACTTCCGCGGCCTGGTTTTGAGTGATGCGCATGGGGTAGGGACGATCGGGATCGGGCTTGCCGTGCGAGTCGAAGGCTCTTCGCGAGACCAGCAAAGGGAACGTATAGATTTCGATGTCTTCAATTTTTTCCTGGCGCTGGTTGACCGCATTGGTCACGAAGGCGAGGGTGGTGCCGTCGGGCGACGCGAGCAGGTGATCGACGCGTAAGGGCATTTGAGCGATCTCGATCGCGCCAGGAGTGAGGTCTGGTTCTTTGTCGTCGTCACTCTTTGGGGCGTCACTCTTTGAGGCGCCCGGTTTCGCGGGTGGGGCTGCGCGGCGGGCAAGGGCTATGGAGACGTCGAGGGCGAAGATCGCGTCGCCGCGCTCGGCCGTGCGATATTGCACCACATCTTTCCATTCTTTCTTGTGGTCGTCTTTCTGCGTCTTGCGCCAAGGCTGGCGCGTGGCGAAGTAGATGGTCTGCGAATTCGCCGACCAGGAGAAGGAGTGGACGTCATCTTCTCCCTGCGTCACCGCGAACGCTTCGCCGCCGTTGGGGGAGATGAGGTAGATCTGGCTGGCGGGTTCGTCTTTTGAGTCGGCATCGGAATCGGAGTCGCCTTTCTCAGTGGAAGTCTTGCGCTCGGAAAGGAAGGCGATCCAGCGGCCATCCGGGGACCACTTCGGCTCGGAATCGTGGCCCGACTGCGTAAGCTGAATCAGATTGCCAACACCAGAGCCGGCTTGGCCGTCGTTGTGATAGAGCCAGAGATCGCTGCGGAAGATTTGCTGGTCCCAGTCGGCGCGCTCGGCGCCGATGACGACCGAGCTGCCGTCGGGAGAAATCTCCACCGAGGTAAAGTCGACGGAGTTGAAGAATTCGTCGAGCGTGAGCTTGGGCTTGCTTTGAGCAGCGAGGGTGAGCGCACAGCTCACGAACATCAGCGCAACGAGGACAGTTTTGTGGATTCGCATAGGATTCCCGGCGGGAAGAAGGGTTATACAACGGCAGATTCGTTCGAGGCAAGTTTGTGACTCGGAGTTCTGGAATCGCGCCATAAGACCCACAGCAACGCGGCGAATGTGGGGACAGAGAGTTGGATGTGAGTCCATTGGGAAATCGGGCCCAACAGAGGCAACACGAATGCGAGATACGTGAGCAGGGCTAGCGCGGCAGAGGATGGATGCTGCGGGTGGGTGAGGATCCAGTCTGCAAGAAGCAGAAGCACGGGAGCGAGCACCAGCACGTCGTAGACGAACAGATGCGGATTGACGAGTACCGCGGCAAGGGTTAGCGCGGAAAATCGCAGCGCCAGTGGAGCGGCGGATTTCCAAACGACTGCGGCTATGCTCACGACAACAAGGGAACTCAAGATGCATAGCGCGAGCGCAGGTTCCGGCCGTGGAACCAGCAATGACCAGAAGGAACGCAGGGAATGCATCTGGATGGGCGCAAGGTTGAGTTCTAACGCGCCGATCACGCGTGAGATGTGCCAGAGTGTGTCGAAGTATGCGCGCATCACCAGCGTGCCGAAATACAGGCTGGCGAGCGCCAACTGCGCGGCTGCCGCGACGACCACACCCGAGAGTGTTTTCCAGGCCTGAGCCAGCAGCAACACGAGCGGGATGGCAACCAGGAACTGCGGTTTGAAAACCAGGAATCCTAGAGCAATCCCGGCCAACAGGGTGCGCCCGGAGCGGAAGGCAAGGAATGCGGCCGTGAAGCACGCCAGCACAACCGCCGACAACTGGCCGCGCACGACGAAATGAAATAGCGGAGGAAAAGCGATCGCGCAGAGGACGACGATTCCGGAGCGTGAGCAGAGGCCTGGACAGGACTTCCAGACAAGATAGACGCACGCTAGGAAGATGAGCAGGGAAGTCCCGACCCAGATTCGCGCCGCGACGGGAAACGAAAATCGGGCCAGAGGGACGAAGATGAGTGACACCTGCGGACCGTAGAGGTAGGGCAGGCGCAAGCGCGTGGTTTGACCAACATTGGTTTGACCGACAGTGGTCTGACCAACAAGGGCTTGCACCGAGTTTGCCGTGACCTGCTGGTCGTAGAGTTCGGTTGCGCGGCCGTGCGCGATCAGTTGGGCGGAAACGTAGAGCGGCAGGAAATCCTGGAACTTGATGTTGCCCGCGCGGTCCAACGGGCCGGGGGTTGAGAAGTCTACGGCGCACACTCCCCACAAACAAAGTGCCAGGATGACCGCATGGGCGCGAATGCGTTGTGGGGTCAGCCGCGCCGCGGCGGACTCAATCCAGGCGGACGCGCCAATCTTTACTCTGTCGATCTTTACTCTGTCGATCTTCACTCTTTGGATCACTGGGCAGGCTCGGCGTTCTTGAGCGCGTCGTCAAGCGTCTGATTGGGATGAGGAGCGGTTCGGGCGGCGAGGATGCGCCAGCCGTCATCGTACTCGCGAAATCCCACGGTCGAGGTGTAGCGCAGGTCGCCGGAGTAGAGCGCGGCCCCGACTTCGTTCAACGGGACCCATCTCCATGTGAAGTCGACGTCGGCCTGGTTGCCCTGCCTGCTGATACCGGTGACGCCCACCAGTTCCCTTCGTGCGACGGGAATAAAGAATAACGTCTTGTCAGCCTCGTCCGCGGGGACCAGGGCTCGAACCGTGTCCACGCCCGCGGGAGTCAGGAAGACGTCCCAGCAGGGTGGGGGCGCCATGCCCGGGGAGCAACGGGCCGCGCTCGCCGAAATCCAGCCGTGCTGCTGAAGAACGAGATATTCGGGCGAGACATAGTCTTTGTTGGAGACGGTGCCGGTCTGGAGGGGGAAATGCTGTTGCGTCCGGAACGGCTCGGAAGCGGAGATCAAGTCGGTGGCGAGACGACGCGACAGGAAGTCGCGTGGAGAGCAGGAGGAGAGCAGGAGGCCGAGCGCTGCACAGAGAGCGAGGATCAGTAGTTTCCGCATTCGGACGGTTGACACATTGCCGCGACGGCTGCCGGGCTGCGCCCGGCGGACAGCCGAGGGCGGCTGTCCCCACACAGTCAAAATCAACACATAGTCAAAATCCAAGAGTCAAGTTCAACGACTTGTGATTGTAAATAAACGCGACCGTTTGTGTGGAAGGAAAGGATGAGAGGTGATCTGGCCGTCGAAATTGGCGGCCCAGCGGCCGGGGATTTGGCACGAACAGCGCGGGCAACGGCCTTCGGGAGTGAGGCGGTAGTCTTCGATGAGATAGCCGTACCTGCGGATCAGAGTTTCATGGCATTGCGGGCAGCGGGTATCCTCCCAAGGGCCGACCATGCCGGGAAGGTTGCCGGCATAGATGTAGCGCAGCCCGGCGGCTTGACCGATTTCGGCGGCTTGCAGCAGATCCTCGACAGTGGTGTCGCGCTGGTCATCTCCCTGCATTTTGTAGTCGGTGTGAAAGGCGGTCACGTGCCACGGAATGTCGGGCGAGATGCCGGCGACGAATTCCGTCAGGCGGCGCAGTTCGTCGGCGGAATCGTTGAAGCCGGGGATGAGCAGCGTAACAATCTCGAGCCACAAGCCCATCTGGTGAATGCGGCGGATGCTGTCTAGGATGGGGGCGAGGCGTCCGCCGAGTTCGTGGTAGTGGCGATCGTCGAAGCTCTTGAGATCGACTTTGTAGAGATCGAGGTGGGATCGCAGGTACTCGAGAACTTGTGGCGTGGCGTTGCCGTTGGAAACGAATCCGGTGAGCAGGCCGGCGGCTTTCGCCTCTTTGAAGACGGCCACCGCCCACTCGCTGGTGATCAGCGGCTCGTTGTAGGTGCTGACCAGAATTCGCGCACCCTGTTCGAGGGCGTCGCGCACCAGGGCTTCGGGAGACGCTTCCAACGGAGGCGACACTGCATTGGGATCGCGTAGAGCCTGCGACGTGACCCAGTTCTGGCAATATCCGCAATGGAGATCGCAGCCCAGCATGCCGAAACTGTATGCGAGCGCGCCCGGATGGGCGTGGAAGAACGGCTTTTTTTCGATGGGATCGCACTGCATGCCGGCGGTGTATCCCCAGGGGACATAGAGGGTGCCGCCCCGGTTGTAGCGAACTTTGCACACCCCGGGCTGGCCTTGGGGAATCGGACAGCAGTGGCCGCAGGAAAAACAGCGGACGCGCTGGTTATCGAGTTTTTCGTAGAGAGAAGGGTCCGCCTCGCGAACTCTGCGGTCGAGGATATCGCGGAGGGTGGGCACAGGAGCCTCTGGGGGTATTCTAACGCCAGCGCCCACGTAGAGACGTAGCTTGCTACGTCTTGCTGGAGCAGGAAGGTCAGCTGGTGGCGAGAAGAGACGTTGCAAGCAACGTCTCTACGAGAGCTTCAGTGGCCGGCGACTGGTTTTGCGGTTGCCCAGTGCTTTTGCAGCCAGCGGTCGGCGTCCTGTTCGATTGAGGTGATCTGCTCGGGGGTCAAATACGCTGTAGCAACGGGCGCAAGAGCCTTGCTGGTATCGTCACCATTGGCGCGCGCCAACACCATCCAGAAATAGGCTCGGTTCGGATCCTTGCGGACGCCCGCGCGCCCACTAAGATAAAGAGTTCCCAGCTTGGACTGAGCCGCCACGTTGCCCTGCTCCGCCGCTTTTGTAAACCAGCGAACCGCCTCTTCCACGTCCGTCTTCACCCCCACGCCAGTAGCATAACGAAGGCCCAAGGCATTCTCGGCCGCTGGGTCGTTGTTGTCGGCCATCTGGCGAAGTTGCTCTAAGGATGCAGTTTCGATCGCGGGAGCAGCCGGCGGTTGCGACGACGCCAGCACCGTCTGCAACGGGCTGTGACCACGATCTTTGAGCTTGCTCTGGATCCACGGGGCCGAGACGTCACCTAGCACCAGAAAGATCGCGGCGGCGGCAAGGACCAAAATTATCAGGTGCGAACGGGGCAGGCTGATGCCGCCGGAGAGTTTCTCTTCCGAAGTCTCCATTTTCTTTTCTTCCTCGGGAGCGGAAGCAAAGAGCACGCTTCCCGGCCCCGGCGCAAACCGCGGGGCAGGCTTGGGGGCGACCAGGGGCGGAAGATTCTCGGCGCGAGCGGCACGGTTCACGGCCGCCAGCACAGTCTCGGCGAGGCGCTGCAGCACCCGGCTGTCGTTTTCTGAGAAGGAGTTCGGCTGACCCGAGAACACCTCGACAATTCCGATCGACTTCTCACCCACGCGCACGGGAACCGCGAGGATGGAGCGCAGGCCCAGGGCACGGCAGGTGTCGCGATCGACGCGGACGTCGACCTCGGTGTCGTCGCAGCGCAGCAGCGTTCCGGTCCTGACGCACTCCCCGGAAAAACCGGATCCCACCTGCAGGGGCGCGCCGACGGGCGGAGCATCGGGGCCGGAACTGGCACGACAGATCATGAAATTTGGATCGGCATTGGCAAGCGCGATGGCTGCCCCGGACGCGCGAACCAGGGTTTGTGCGCGCTCCGAAATCAACTGCAGCGCCGCGGCAAGGTCGGGACCGAGCGCTTCCACCTGGCGCTGCACAGCGGTCAGCGTCGCGAGCGTGCCGGTGTAGTCGGGACGGGGAGCCTCGGC
>Ga0209517_10006818_pt1 | contig 13932 bp, 10 predicted proteins | sample PeaSoiMetSII2010_FD_187695 | JGI IMG/M metagenome (GOLD analysis project Ga0209517, IMG submission 187695) | Peat soil microbial communities from Weissenstadt, Germany - SII-2010 (SPAdes) (version 2) | ecosystem: Environmental > Terrestrial > Soil > Wetlands > Peat | place: Germany...
ATACGCGACGTTTAATTATTACGACTACATGGGCTCGCTGCGGGAGACGACTTCGTACCTGGGACTGAGTTCGCCTTACCAGAACGATCCGTTTGGAGACAATTCGTCGACGGCCCAACTGCCCCCGTGGTTTGGCTTTGCCGAGATGCTGACGCTGGGGTCGGGCGTACAATTGTCGTCTACGCGGGGATATCATCAGATTGAAGCAAGGTGGCTGACGCCGGATCCGTTAGCGATGGTGGCGGCGGATCCGACCAACCCGCAGACCTGGAACTTGTACGCCTACGTGTTGAACAACCCGGTGAGCAACGTCGACCCACTAGGTCTATTTTGCGTGTGGGATGACGGGAGCTATGATTCAGGCGACGACCCGCAGAGCGGCGACCCGTCGGGCTGTGACAAGTTGGGCGGGACATGGTTCGACGGCTCACCCGGCGATTTCGGGCTGGACGCCGACTGGAGCCCGAGCCCGAATGCAGGGCTTGCGAATCAGATAGCGGAAATGCAGGGATCTGCGGATGGGACAAACCCGAACGGGGTCCTAACCCTTTACGCGCAGGGCGTCGCTGCTATGCCCACAGACGACTCCGGCGGGGGCAGTTGGACGGGGAATTTCCTCAGCTCATTCTTCGGCGGCTTTACTCTGGACTTTGGGCCGGGTTCGTGCTTAGGCGTCTTCATCAACGCTTCGCAGCCTGTTCTCAAGGCTACTAACAGTGTGGTCAAGAACGCCCAGAAGTACGGACCTCCTCTGATCCAGTCACTTCCCGGGGTCGCCAGCGTAGCTAGCCAGGGGCTGTACAGCATGGCGAATTACGCGCAGCAAATGAAAGCCCCCGCTGGGGATGTGGGGATGTTTACAACTGCGGCTGCAGCTTTGAATGTTGCCGCGACCCACCTTGGCACGCTGGGTCAAGCAGCACTTAGCGCCGCAAGGAATCCCTACGTCCTTCTGGGATCTGTGGATGCGGCGCTTGCCTACGGGGTGGGCAAAGAGGCAGTAGCAGCATATCGGGGCGAGTGTCACTGACCCTTCTGAACGGGGCAGCGAAGAAGGTCGATTCTCGCGCGTGAATATAAGGGGGACCATAGATTGGCAACGTCGAGGGGTCAGCGTCGCTTTTCAAGGCGAGCTCTGGATTTGTGCTTTCTGGTGGGGTCTGCGCTGCTGGTCTGCGTTCTGGGAGTGGGCGCGTTCGTGGTAACGGAAGTTCGTCACGTCAACCCAATGTGGGTGCTTCTCAGTTTGATATCCGTCGGGTTCTTTGCGGGGGTCAGAGAGGAATACCGGAAGGAATTTCGGTCCGTCCGATTCATCTTCTTCGTCTGCGGTTGGCTTGTGATAAACTTGGCCGTTTTTGTCGTCGTCCTTGGTTCGCTTGGCTGGCTTTACTTGATTCCGGCCCTGTTCTTAGAGCAAATCCTCTTCTACATGACCGCCTACTGGCTGTTCGAACTGCAGCCGCCTTTGGGGCGGCGAGGTCCCGAAACCTAAGCAAACTCGCGGGCGGGAAGTAGCGATTCCCATTTCCGCACTCCCACCTAGAACTTCCTAGCATTCTCTTTGTAATTTCCTTGACATCGTTTCCGACTCCACGAGACAACTAGAGTTATATCTCCCGAGCAAAGCATGTCTTTCCGACTTACTAACTCGTTTGTTTCCGATATTTTGCCTCTAACCCTTTTCTCGGGAAAGATTTGGCGGGAATTTCCCGCTACCGTGGTGATTCCAAAAGACCGAGGGGGTGGGGGGTATATCGCTCCTACTTCTCGCACAGAACGCGACAAAAGGGGCGCCGATTCACGTAGAAATTTCTTCTCAATGCACTTCCAGCGACACCAAATCCCCGCCCTCGGTTCCGACGGCCTTGTAGTTCACTGCAACCTGGCGGTTTGACCATGCGCAGGAGAATGTGTCTGCTCCGATCAGAGTCAGCGATTTGTAATCCGGTGTCTTCAGCTTCAGGGTCTTCACTCCAGACGAGAACGTCACAACCGCGACCGGAGGCTGGGAGCAATCGACCGATACCAGTTTCCCCTTTAGGTAGTGAATGGACCTCTTGTCAATCACCGGCTCAGATGACGTTTCTGACATTTCATCACTCAAGTCGGTTGCGGTTGACTTCGCGGCCGGCACGGCTGTACCTGGCGGCTTGCTGGTTGGTGGCGCCGGCGTCGGTGCAGTCGCCGTCGCCGGAGCAGCAGCTGGCGCGGCAGCTTTGCGCACTGGAGGAATGCCATATTTCTTCAGGTAGGGCAGGTCTTGAAGGTCATTGCGCGCCGCGCTGGCCACTTGGGCATCCGAACTTGCACTTAGCTGTTGCAGCAATGCGGTGCCGGCGTCCCAATCTTTCGCCGCCAGATAGAGTCGCGCCATCTCCAGCAGGTAACTTTGATTTCTGGGAGCCAGCCGGATGGCTGCCGGCATTGTGTCCATCGCCGCATGAACGCTTCCACCCGACCGTTGCGCCCATCCCAACATGAAATAGGCTTCGGCAAATTCCGGTTTCCATTCCAGGACCACATGCAGATCCTGCATCATGTTGGCCAGCCCCCTGACTTGCTGCCCACTGGACTGGGCCTCGCGGTACCGGGTCAACGCCATGTAGTAGCGCGCCCAGATGTCTCGATTGTCCAACTCTTCTGCCGTGCTGAACTCTTCCGTAGCCAGATCAAACTCGCCCTTTACCAGATGGTCCCAACCCAGGGCGCGATGGGCGATTGCGTTGTCAGTCGCAGGTTGTTTCGCGATCGTCTCGAGCAGTTCCCGGGCCTGATCATGCCGTTCGGGCAAACGCAGATCCATTTCTGCGATCATCGCCCGCGCATTGGCTTCGGGAATGTCAGTGGTGGTGACGCCGACGTCGTCATACGTGACCGGAGCCAGGGTGGGAGCCATCGGGCCGCTGGGCGCTTTTCCGGCTGCCGCTTGGAACAACGGAGAGACAGAGTGAAAATAGTCTTTCACCGCCTGATCCAATTGCGCGGCAGTCATGCCATAAGCCTTTTGAATCGCCTCTTCCACCGGAAGCTTGCCGTTCTGCGCCAGGCCGAAATAAGTCCCAGTCTCCGGCAGTTTGTTCTTATTGATGAGGTAATGCATCACTATCCACGACTGCGCGTAGAACAAGGTTTGGCGGTCGTTCCCTGAACCGGCGGCGCTATCCGCTTTCGCGGTGAACAGGGCGGGAAGAGGCATCCAAGACGATTTGTTCAACAAGTCAACCAAAGCCTGCGGCGGGTTGCCGGTGCGCGTCAGCTTTCCCAAAAGACTTTGGCGAATTGCCGACATGGGTTCCGGATCGTCACCGATGTGCATCTGCTTGTTGTCCAGGTGAAGGCTGGCAAAGTACTCGGCGAAACCTTCGTCGAACCACGCTGGGGTGGGCGGATAGTTGTAGGTCAGGAGCAGCCTGCCGAATTCATGGGAAATGGCCCGCCAGTTATCTGCTTCCACCAGATCCAGGACAAAGAATTCCCGGTCCTCCCCTGCGATCGAGAAAGCGGCTTCAAAGAACGGCTTACCTTGAGGCGAGGGAGCGGCGTTGCCATATTCGTCGTCGCTCTTGAGGGCGATGATGTCGATGGGCAGAGACATGTTCACCCGAGGCCGCCCTAAGAGTTGGCCGAAAACGTCCCGCATCTGCTCGAAGCGCACTGCGACTTCCCGGCCCTGCTTTTCGTCGCCATCGGTTAGAACCAGAAAATGACTCGACGCGACTTGAATCCAGTGGGGCCCTGCGGCGAAAACCGGCGCAACCAGAGCTGCGACGGTCAACGTCAAGGCCACGAAAGGGCGGAAAATAGGCATGATTAAGCCGGCGAACCTGAAGTCATGCTAGCACGGGCTTTCATATCACAATGTCGAAAGCTTCTTCGCTGCCCACTTTGCATGCTCCGCCACTACCGGATCTTCGTCGGTTGCCAGCTTCTCCAGGGCGGGAACGAATCTTTGATTCTCGCTATTGCCCATGGCGATCGCAGCGTTCCGGCGCAGCCCGGTGCGCTTGGCGCGGCGAATGGGCGAACCGCGAAATGTGCCGCGAAATTCTTCGGCCGTCATCTCGGCAAGCCACTCCAGCGCTGGATTGACCATCCCGTCGCGCGGCTGAAATTCATCTGCGCCGCTGGCTGGAGCTTTGCGGTTCCACGGACAGACGTCCTGGCAGATGTCGCAACCGAACACGTGCCGTCCCATGCCTTCGCGCATTGCTTCCGGAATCTCCCCGCGCTTTTCAATGGTCAAATAGGAAATGCAACGGTTGGAATCGAGTTGGTAGGGAGCGATCAGTGCGTTCGTGGGGCAGGCATCAATACAACGCGTGCAGGTGCCGCAACGGTCTGGCGCCGGGAGGTCGGGAGTGAGTTCGAGCGAAGTGATGATCACGCCGAGAAAGAGCCATGACCCCATCTGTTGATTCAGAATGCAAGTGTTTTTCCCAATCCACCCCACGCCCGCATACTTGGCATAGACACGTTCCACCAACGGACCGGTGTCCACGTAGCACAGCGTTTGTAGCGCCGCCGTCTCGCTGGTTGTTTTCCGTAGGCGATTTTCGATCACTCGCAGCCGGCGCATCACAGCCTCGTGATAATCCTCCTTGCTCCAGGCGTAGCGAGATATCCATCCACGATCAGAGTCTTGGATCTGGGTCGAATAGGGATGCGAAGTGTTGTAGTTGATGGCGCAGACGATCACGCTGCGTGCCCAGGGAACTGCCGAGCGCAAAGACGCGCGCTTCAAATTGCCAGCTTCGTCACGCTTCTCAAGGTATTGCATTTCGCCGGCGTGTCCTGCGGCGATCCACTGGGAGAAACTGCTGAGTTCAGGGAAGTCGCGGACCGGCGCAATGCCAGCCAGCTCAAAGCCGACGTCTTTCGCAGCTTGTTTGACGAGGGCTGCTGTTTCGCTGACGGGTTTCAAAGCGGGCGCCCCCAAGCTAGCAACTTCATTATTTCAGCATTGGTGGCCGGAGTCACCGGCGGTTGGTCAAGCATGCCAATCGAAAATTGACGCGTTGCGAACCATTGCCTTTACGGCAGAAGAGCAGACGGAACGCAATTCATCCGCATGCTCCGCAGGAATTGACTTGGAAATCAAAATCATGGCCGTCCCATGTGTGATCGCCCACAAGGCAAGCGCCAGACTGGTGTGGTCCCCGGGAGATCCTCCCAGCCGCCCGGCCAGCTTGGCTTCCATCAGCGCCATGGTGGGCCGATGCTCCCTGATTGGACCCTGGGCGGGACGCGGAAGCTGGTATGCATGCTCATAAAAGAGCTCGTACTCGTGGGGATGACTCAAGGCAAACTCAAGATATCGCTCACAGGCTTCTTCGGCAGATTGGCAGGGACGGACGACGTCGGCGACATCCTTTTGTAAGCGCCGCAAAAGGGCATGCAAAATGTCCCGCCGGTCCTTGAAGCGGCGGTAAACGGCAGGAGTGTTGGTGCCTGCGGCTTTGGCTACGGCGCGCATGGTGAGGGTTTTCTCCGCGCCTTTTCTCCACAACTTGCCGGCGGCGTTCAAAATGCGTGCTTCGAGATCCGGATCAGGGTGCCGTGGCATGCTAAGATCCTCGGTCACTAAAACGTTTAAATATATGTTGACAGCGTAAACGTAACACTGTATACATAATGAGTATAGGTCCTTTCCGGCAGTTTGCAAGCTCAATTCAGGAGTTCACAGATGTTTTCCTGGGAAAATCCAGACGACAGGGTGGCCATTGTCCAAATGAACGGGGAACTGCGCCACGCGCAATTGGAACTACTGAGCGCGCAATGCGCCACTCATCAGCTTCGCCTCCGTTTTTCCACCGATGACCTGGCCCGTTATGGCCAGCCCGAAGTCTTGCGAAAAGCCATTGCCGTCGCCAGCGACCTGAACGATTACTACGCCTCCATCGAAAAACTCATTCCGCGGGAAGCGGCAGGCGCCAATGCTGGCGGGGCGACCTTGGATCAAGAACAGATACTTGAAGCCACGACACGTGTTTTGGCTTACTTGCGCGAGCAGCGCACCCGCTACTACGCGGGCGGTGAACCTCTCAGTGCTGCGCACAAGGCCGTCATGCGGCCGTTCTTTTCCCCCGGCATCCTTGACCGAGTCAGGGTTGTAGAACTGGGCGGGGCAAGAATTACGAATCCGCCGTTCTATTCCGACGCGAAGGCTCGCGGCTTCGTCAACCTGCCACAGATCACGCACATGCCGTCTCTGACCTTCATCGATGTGGTGGTGTTCAATGAGAGAATCACGGAGCGGGCGCTGTTTCACGGATTGGTGCATGCGGTCCAGTTTCAAATCCTTGGACCGGACCGCTACACGCTCGCTTTCGTGGATGGGTTTCTCAGAACGAATTCGCACTTCACGGTGCCCCTGGAGGCCCACACCTTCGCCTTGGAGTCGAAGTTTGTACAGAGCCCAGCAGAAGGCTTTTCGGTGGAAGAGCAGGTTCGGGGCTGGGTAAGGGAGCGGCGGTACTAGGAAATCCGAGCGTAAAGGAAATTCATGCCGCTTGCGGTTTGAAGATCATCCCCAGGCTGGTCTTGCCATTCATTACCACTACCAACGGCTCGGCGAACCGCAGGTGCCGCACGCAGCCTCGCTCCTCGACGGCGGGTTGCGCGCTCAGCCACAGCCAGTCTACAAAGCCTTCTCCCACGTCCGGGTTCACGGTGAAATACCCGACCTGAAATGCGGTCAGGTTCTGGAAGAAATGGCTGCCCTGCGATGGGGTCACACGGAAATCCCGGAACCCTGCCTCAACAATGACCCGGGCTCCGGAAATCTCGGCCCACTCCACTGGAATTCCCAGCCAGGGATCGTTGGACCCCCAGCGTCCGACGCCAATCAGCAAATACGGTACACCGGTCTCGCCCAGCTTTGCGTTCAGTTGAGCCACACCCTCGGCTACTTCCTGACTGCGCGCCCGCTCAAAGCGATGGAAATCGACAACCACGACGTCGCGTAGATCTTCGAGCCGTCCGTTCCCCAGGACTTTCATGCTTTGGCAGACGAGCCGGTCCGGACTTACATCTTCCATGCGCAGCTCTTCACTCTCTCGCGACAGCACCAGCGGACGAACCTGGAGAAAGCCAAACTCGGCGGGCTCATCGGGATGCTTCGGCAAACACACCGCAAACTCGATCTCGACCGGCCGTCCGAAGGCGTCTTCCCCGATTTTGGTAAGACGCTCCAGAATTCCGGGCAGCGGAAACACATCATGTTTAAGGATCGCGGCAAAGCTCACGATGCGGGTTCCGGGCCGGCTGATGCCGTCATACACAATGTGATTGTCGGCGGAATAAGTGGAAGCCAAATTGTGGAGGGTTTCGTCGCTCTCCGCGGCATCGAGACCGAATTGCACCTCCCGCAAATCAGCCAGAGGGTCCTCTTGACGCTCCGCATGACTTAACTCCAGCGCCCAGAATTCCCGCTGCGAGTTGGCCAGGATGTCCTCCACGGAAGAAAACTGCATCAGGTGCCGTGGATAACGAGGACAAAACGTCAGACACTTGCCTCCATCCACGACTGCGCGCCCCAAACCCAACGCCACTGCCGCAATTCCGTCGCTGTAGTTCATGGGCGGCACGGGATAGAAGTTATGCGAGCGCACCACGCCGGAGAAATCGGGATAGAACCGCTGTCCATGGATGGCCCCCACCACTTGTTGCAGGATCACCGCCATCTTTTCTTCTTCCAGGCGATACGGTGTGGCCCGCACATAAGCCTTGGCATGCGAGCTGAAGGTGGAAGCGTAAACCCGTTTGATCGCCTCCATGAGCTGCTCCAGGCGGATCAAGAGATCAGGATGCTGGTTGCCCAGCATGAAGGTCTCGTAGACCCCGGTGAACGGCTGGTATTGTGAATCCTCGAGCAAGCTCGACGAACGCACGGCCAGTGGGTAGCGCACTTCCGCCAGGAACGCCAGTAAATCGTCCCGCAGCCGGGCGGGGAATGCTGCCGCCAGAAATCGCTGCAGGATCTCGTCGTCGTCGTTCGAGTTCATGGCGAAGTCGAGCAGATTGTTCTCGCTCAGAAAGTCGTCAAACACATCGGTTGCCAGCACCACACTGGGCGGCACGGCGATGCGAACGTTGGGGAAGCGTCGCGCGATCCGATGGTTGTGCAGCAGATGACGGACGAAGGCAAGGCCACGCGCTTTTCCCCCCAAAGAACCGCCGCCGATCCGCAGGAAATAGTTGTCGCCAGATTGGAAAGTCGCGGGATTGAAATCGCCGATCAGAACTTGACTCTGCTCGCTGCGGTAATCGGCGATGGAGTTGATCAGGTCGTGGCGCAGACCTTCGAGCGAAGGGAAATCGGTGACCTTTCGTGGACGAAGTCTCTGCGCCAGGGCAAATTCAGTGCGGGCCCGCAACCAGCGGGAAAAATGGTTTCGTTCGCTGTGGAAGGCAATACTTTCGGCGGGCACTTCGGCCAGCCGGGCCTCGAGTTCGTGCAAGTCGCCGGCACGCGCCACTTCCGTATTGTCGGGCAAACGGAAAACAAAGTCACCAAAGCCCAGATGCTCGGTCAGCAGCCGGCGTAGGTCTCGCAACAACGTCGGCGACCGTTTACGCAGGAACGAATAGCCTTCGGCGTTCGCCCGCGCCCGGAATTCGGTGCGGCTGGATTGCAGCACGATGGGAACGTCGGGCACTTTTTCTTGTACCCGGCGCGCCAGCTCGAAACCAGCCTCGGTGCTCAACTCGCCGCCCAGCGGAAATTCTACGTCTGAAACCACGCCCAGCAAGTAGTCGCGATACTCCATGGCCTGCTGAAGCGCGTCTTCATAAGTGGTACTGAGCAGAATCTTGGGCCGGGCCCGCATGCGCACCAGTTTGTGCGCCACATTCAGCCCTTCACTAATGATGCGGCGGGACTGGGTGATCAACTCGGTATAGATTGCAGGGAGAAAGGCCGAGTAATAGCGAATGTCGTCTTCCACCACCAGAATCACCGGCACACCGATGGTGCGAGTGTCGTGAAGAACGTTGCGTTTGTCTTCGATGTAGCTAATGATCGAAATCAGAATGCGAACGTTGCCTTGCCAAAGGAAGATCGACTCCAGGTCGGTGGTGGGATTGCGCTCCACAAAATTCTTGATCTCGCGATAGTCGTACGCCAGCACCACCACGGGCACATCGAGTCCTGCGGCTTTGACTTCGCGGGCCAGTTGCGCGGCGCCCATGTCTTCGACTTCCAGGTTGGTCACGATGAGGTTGAAGCGCGGCTGGGAGCGAGCCAGCGTCAGGGCCTCGGCGCCGCTCGAAACATGAGTGATGCCGGGAATCTGCTGCAAGTTGAGTTCAAGCGACTCGCCGATCAGCAATTCGTTGAGGCGGCCATCTTCGCGCAGGATGAAAGAGTCGTAGAGGCTCGAAACCAGCAGAATGTCCTGCACCCGGAAGGGCATCAGGTTCTCGAAACCCTCGAAGAGGCGTTCGGGATCAACGATGGGATCGGGAGTGTGGGTTATGGCCATGACGGCTTGGCGAACACTCAATCATACTCGCGTGGAGACAGCCGCCCACATGCCAGAACCACCCGGGACCAGGGTCGGGCTAAGAAAAGAGCCGCTCTAAATCGCGGGCGCCATGCACAACGCGGAGGACGAACACCTCGTCGTCATCGAATCGGTAAAAGAGCAGATGCTTGGGAAATCCTGAGATTGTCGCTCGTCTTACGTCGCGAAGTGCTGGTGATCGGAACTTGCAGGGCGCGCCAGTGGCGGGTCGGGTCAGTAAATGCGAAATAGCGGTCACGACAGCCTTCTGCCAGCGTTGAGCTAATGGTTTTCCCGTCTGAGCGGCGTACCATTCGGCTTGTTCCAATATGTCGGCAATCGACGCGTCGCTGAAGACAAGCCGACGCCTTCTCATCGCCTGCGGGCGCGCTCGCGGAGCACGGAGATCAGGCCCTTGCGGCGAATTTCGGCCAGTGGAATCTCGATTTTCGGTCCCTTGGTGGCGGCGACGAGTTCTTGTTCGAGATTGCCGAGGCGGCGTTCCTTGTCCTGGCGAATCAGTTCGCGGACATACTCGCTGGGCGTACCCCAGTCGCCCGTCGCAACTTGCCCTTCTACATACTCCTTGAGGGCTTCGGGGAGGGAGATGTTCAGGGAGGTCATCGGCATAGCTTCATAATATGACAGATTATGACGATGCGCAAGAGTCGCTGGGTGTGGCCAGTGGGCATCAGATTCTCGAAGCCCTTGAAGATGCGCTCGGGGTCGACGATCGGGTCGGGGGTGTGGTCGTTGCCATGGCGCGTCTTCAAGTTTGAGTATAGACCGGCAACAACTACGCGGGCCCAGGCGGCCTGGCCGGGGCCGCGGGGCTTCCCTATGTCTTCAGCGCAGCTAGAATTCGAGCGACCTGCCTGTACAAATCCAGATGTCGCTGCATCTGCTGTTGTACCCGAGCTTTCTGACTCTTGGCGACGGTTGCGCTTCTTTCAAAACCGCGAGCTACAGTACGCTGAGCCTTTTTCAGATCAGGACTTACGTACTTGGCTTTAGCCGAACTGAAGAAAAATTGGGCTCTCTTGAGGTTCTGTTTTGTCTCTGCATCGAGTGCCGATAAATCCTGCCGGTATTCTTTCGTGCGTTCGCGTAATCTGACCAACATTTGTCGCAGTCTCACACGCTGTTCATCAGCCATAGCCCCTCCCTTATATGCCCCACCTGCTTCTCTTAGCCTGCAGGTTCCACGAACACGAAGTTCTTGTCCCGCAGTTTTACTTGAACTCGAAACGGACCACTACACACCGTGTGAAGAGGGCCGTCATTGACGGATTCGTTTGCACAGTTGGTGTTGGAAAGGTACAGTTCAAACTGTGTGACCCCTCCCGCTGGAATCGCAGCGATGTCCCGATTCACTTCTGCTACGCTGCAATGTTTACCGGCGCACTTAAAATATTCTTTGGCCTGCTTCGCAGTTAAGGACGGCAGCGTGGAACTGTATTCTTGAACCTGCAACGGAAGCTCAGTGTTGTTCATAAGAGTGAACGTGACTTTCAATAACGCAATAACGCCGCCACCCTCTTTGCACGCCCAAAAACTGCAGTTATAGTCGCTGCCAACAATCTCGACACGCTCCCCAACCTCAACACCCGCATAGGATAATTTGCGACTCTTCTTCCCCGTCAAGGGATCGATGGCAGTAGCAAATATTGCAGGCCCAGATTCGCCCCACACGAACGCGCTCTGCACTTTGGCCGGATCAGCTTCGGCTTTGATTTTGGGACTTGGTTCATCCTTGTCGTCTTCCACCTCATTGGGGAAAGCGCGGGTGCTGGAAACTACGGACGGAAGCATTGGTTTCACATCGTCAATCGGGATGGCAAAATTCAGGTTTTGTCCGCCTATAAGATGCGAAGTCGTGATGCCGACTACTTCCCCTGCCATGTTGAACAGCGGGCCGCCGCTGCTGCCGGGGGATATGGGCGCAGTGATCTGCAGGAATTTGCCCCCCTCCTCCTTGATAGTTCGGATTCCGCTGACAATGCCGTTCGAAACCGTCGATTCGAGCGAGAGCGGACTACCTATCGCCACAACTTCGTCTCCGACTTCGAGCCGATCGGAATCCCCGAGAATCAACGTGCGAAAGCCGTTCCCATGCGCCTTGATGATAGCCACATCGCGATCCTTATCGGATGCAACCACTCCATCCACAGCGAAGAACGCACCGTCGGGGAGCTTAATTATCGCGGAGTTGCCGGTCTTAATTACGTGGTAGTTGGTTACGATCCAGCCGTCTTTGCTTATCAGAAAGCCGCTGCCTTGGGCGACAGGATGCCCTTCCTTGTCCGACATGATGATTGAGACGACCGAGCCATTCGCCTCTCGGGATATCGCTGGGATATCTAGATGCATTCCTTTGTTCGCGCTTGGCACGTTCTGTGCCGAGATCGCCGCCACCAGCGACAGAACGGCTGCTATGTTCTTCATGAACGAGATCCCTTCCCGCCGAGTTCGCAAGCTTGTATTTCCTCGTCGAATTTCATCATGGAATCGAGAACCAATCTAATTACGGAAGTCATCCTCGGCTGCCGGACTTCACAATCTTGTGCTCGGCTGGTAACCGAGAGCCGGTTATCAAGGTTATCTGGTGCCAGTCACGACGTAGTTAGGAGAATGTACTTAGCTTCCAGGAGGAGCCAGCAGCAATGAAATTCAGAATCGCTCTCACTTTGATCGCACTCAGCGTTCCGGCAATGGCTCAGAGCTTCTGCATGAGGCCGACGCTCCAAAACTGCAGTCTTTCTGCTAATAGCTCCGATTGCCGTGCCGAAAATCAACAGAAGATCGACGAGTATAATTCCTGCCGTGAAGAGATGAGAGCCAATCAAGAGCGCCGTGACCAGCAACAACGCGAGATAGACGAAGCCCGTGAGCGTAACAGTCAGTCATATGGTGCCAGGCGCAATTGTGAGATGCTTCCAACGCCTGAAAGCGCCGGGCGGCTGGTCCCCGTATGCCACTGATGTTGGTCGTCGCGGCGGCCCGAAATACTAGGCCCTGAGTCCATTGGGTCCGAGCCAAAACTTGCGGGGTGGAACGTGTCCACCCCGCATCATAGCCACACGACTACTACACCAAGCCCTGATCCAGCATGGCATTGGCTACCTTCAGGAAGCCGCCGATGTTGGCGCCGTTCACTAGATTGCCCGGGGTGCCGTATTTCTCGGCCGTCTCGAAGCAGTTCTTGTGGATGGCGATCATGATTTTGTGCAGCCGATCGTCCACTTCCTCGCGCGTCCAGCTCAGCCGTGCGCTGTTCTGGGCCATTTCGAGGCCGGAGGTAGCCACGCCGCCTGCGTTGGCAGCCTTGGCCGGTCCGTAGAGGATCTTCGCATCCAGGAACAGCTTGGTGGCTTCGAGCGTGCTTGGCATGTTCGCGCCTTCGGCAACCAGTTTGCAGCCGTTCTTGAGCAGGTTCTCGGCGTCGCGCTTTTTGATTTCATTCTGCGTGGCGCTCGGGAATGCGCAATCCGCCTTGATGTTCCAGATCGGGTTGTGCTCCAGTTTGATGTCGGTGGGCATGAACACGCCCTTCTTGAACTTATCCGTGTACTCACGGATGCGTCCACGGCGGACATTCTTCAGTTCCATGATCCAGGCCAGCTTCTCGCGATCGATGCCATCGGGATCGAAGATCACGCCGTCGGAATCCGAGCAGGTGACGGGCTTCGCGCCCAGATCGAGCAGCTTCTCGATGGTGTACTGGGAGACGTTGCCGCTGCCAGAAACCAGGCAGAGCTTGCCTTCCAGCGTTTCTTTGCGGGTCTTCAGCATCTCGGCAGCGAAATACACGCAGCCGTAGCCGGTGGCTTCGGGACGAATCAGCGAGCCGCCCCAGGCCAGGCCCTTGCCGGTCAGGACGCCGGTGAATTCGTTGCGCAGCCGTTTGTACTGGCCAAACATGTAGCCGATTTCGCGGCCACCCACGCCAATGTCGCCCGCCGGCACGTCAGTGTCGGGGCCGATGTGGCGCGACAATTCGGTCATGAAGCTCTGACAGAAGCGCATCACCTCGTTGTCACTCTTGCCCTTGGGATCGAAATCCGAACCGCCCTTGCCGCCGCCCATGGGCAGCGTGGTTAGGGAGTTTTTGAAGACCTGTTCGAACGCCAGGAACTTCAAGATGCCCAGATTGACCGAGGCATGGAACCGCAATCCGCCCTTGTAGGGGCCGATGGCGCTGTTCATTTGAATGCGGAAGCCGCGGTTGACTTGAATTTCGCCGCGATCGTCAAACCAGGGCACGCGGAACATCAGGACGCGCTCGGGTTCGGTGATCCGTTCCAGGATCTTCGAAGAACGGTACTCGGGATGCCGTTGCAGCACCAGGCGGAGAGAATCCAGCACTTCCTGGACTGCCTGGTGGAACTCGGGCTCGGCCGGATTCTTGGCTTTTACGGTGGTTAAT
>Ga0209517_10006819_pt1 | contig 13931 bp, 13 predicted proteins | sample PeaSoiMetSII2010_FD_187695 | JGI IMG/M metagenome (GOLD analysis project Ga0209517, IMG submission 187695) | Peat soil microbial communities from Weissenstadt, Germany - SII-2010 (SPAdes) (version 2) | ecosystem: Environmental > Terrestrial > Soil > Wetlands > Peat | place: Germany...
GACTGGAATGAGCTGGTTCCGATTCCGGGCCTCAACCAGTTGGTTGGACACACCCCCAGCCAGTCGGTGCGTTACAAAAACACTTCGACGAGCCAGAACATCTGCCTGGACACCAACCTGCGACATTATGCAGTGTTCGAGGACGGCCAGTTGGAAATCAAGAGCTATGACGAGCTGATGGGCGCGGCCACTGCCAAATAGTAATCCCTACCACCCCTCCGGAGTACCGACCAGTTAATAATCCCCACCCACTGTAAGGTCCTTTAGGGAGAATGCCAATTCCACAGTGGATCCTTCCCGCGCAGTCGGACATCAAGGGCCGGCATTTGACCTGTCAAGTACCACTGAGCCGACCGCCCAAACGGGGCTGGATGACCGAAATGGGTCTTCTTGACACGAGAAGGGGCCGCCCTGACGCTCTGGCCAGTTTCCGAGGCCCTGAATAGCCTCCAGGAACAGGACCGGTTTTCGGCAGCCTCCTTCGGCCCAGGAACAGTACAGTCTGCATTCGGGAACAATCGCTCCCCCCGCCACCAGTCGGAATATTTGGCGGGGCAAACAGCCTTGTTGTTGCTGGCTTTCTGCCGACTCCTCCCCGCATGGTGCAAAGGGGATTTCCCGACAGCTTTAGCCCGGACGGCTCGGCGGCTTTCCCGATGGCGTCGGTGGCCAGTTTCCGGTAACGCCATAATATCCGGCCAATGTCGAGCGGAGAGGTCTCTTCTGACGGTACTCCGTTGAATCATTCTTTTTTCGTTCGACATTGCCTTACTGGGTTGGTGAGTCTCGCCGAACCTCAACAGCGGTCGTCTTCCGGATGACGCTGGAACCCGCGTTGTAATTGGCCTTGCGTTGTGCGATAAGGAAGCGTCGGCGCGCTCGCAAGGGCGCCTGGGACGTCGCACGAAAACCGGCAGAGATTGGCCGGATATCGCCGTTTCCCGTCCACAACGCCTGTTTTCTGCCCGAGTGGCGCAGGTTCCGAGTTCCCCGTCAACCACCCGGCATTTCACCCAGTCTCCATGCTCGTCAACACAAGCCGGCTTCCCAGGCCCACTCCGAGCGGTTGGTCAGATTGAAGCCATACGGGTGTTCCCGGTAGCGAATGTCAACGCAAAGTAGAAATGTCCTATTCCCCGCAAAGTAGAAATGTCCTGTTTTGCCGGGGCGTGGAGATGGGGCGTGTTATTCTGACCGTGCCGTGTTCCCGGTAGCGATTGCCTCGGCCCACGACTGGGAGTAAACTTTGTCAGACGGTAAATAAGATCCGCATCTCCGGATGGCGCCCATGATCGGCCGCACCATCTCGCACTACGAAGTCATCGAAAAGCTCGGCGAGGGCGGGATGGGAGTGGTCTACAAGGCCCGCGACAGCCATCTGAAGCGCTTCGTCGCCGTCAAGGTGCTGCCTCCGGAGAAGGTGACCGACCCGGAGCGCAAGCAACGTTTCGTCCGGGAGGCACGGGCAGCCTCAGCACTGAACCACCCCAACATCGTCACGGTCCATGACATCGACCAATCGGATGGCGTCGATTTCATCGCCATGGAGTACGTCGAGGGCAAGACGCTCGGTGAGTTGATCGGGCGCAAGGGGCTGAAGCTGAACGAGGCTTTGAAGTACGCTATCCAGATCGCCGATGCGCTGGCCAAGGCGCACGCGGCCGGTATCGTGCATCGCGACCTCAAGCCGGGCAACGTGATGGTGACTGCGGAAGGCCGGGTGAAGGTGCTGGACTTTGGTCTCGCTAAGCTGACGGAGACCGCCCCGGTAGGCCCCGAAGACTCCACCCTGACCGAGAAGCCCTCGACGGAAGTGGGCCTGATCGTGGGCACGGCCAGCTACATGTCGCCGGAGCAGGCCGAAGGGAAGAAGGTGGACGCCCGGAGCGACATCTTCAGCTTCGGATCGTTGCTCTACGAGATGCTGACCGGGCGGCGGGCGTTCCGGCGGGACAGCCCCGCCTTGACGCTGGCGGCGATTCTGCATCTGGAGCCGCCTCCGCTGCCGGGAGGGATGCCGCACGACCTGGAGAAAGCCATCGCGCTTTGCCTGCGCAAAGACCCTGCGCGTCGCTTCCAGCATATGGGCGACGTGAAGGTGGCGCTCGAAGAGTTGAAAGAGGAATCGGAGTCAGGGAGCTTGGGGAGTGTTCCCGCCCCGCAGGCGAGACGGCGTTGGGCGTGGGCGGCGCTCGCATTCGTTGCCGTGATCTTGCTGGCCGTCACAGGTTGGTTCGTCCTCCGGCTGAAGCCAACCATCGGGCGCCGCCCTGCGCTCACGCGGCTCACCTGGGATTCTGGGCTCACCACCGACCCCGTGCTCTCGCCGGATGGTACACGGTTGGCCTACGCTTCAGACCGCGAAAGTGGTGGCAACCTCGACATCTAGATCCAGCAGGTGGCCACCGGCGACCGGCTCCGGCTCACGCAGAATGAAGCGGACAAGTACGAGCCAGCTTTCTCTCCCGACGGCAACCGTATCGCTTACCGCTCCGAGGAGGACGGCGGGGGCATCTATGTGGTCTCAACCCTCGGGGGCGAACCCAGGCGGATCGCGCGTGGAGGGCGCCGGCCGCGCTTCTCGCCGAACGGCGAGCTGATTGCCTACTGGGCAGGTGGATGGGGGCAGGGGCCCCGGGTGGAGGGAAGCCTCTTCGTCATCCCCTCCGCGGGCGGGGAGCCGAAGCAGGTCCGTCCGGAGTTCAAGCGAGCCAGCAAACCGGAGTGGTTGCCCGATGGGCGGCACATTCTCTTTATTGCCGACCAGGGAGGTGTCTCCGCCGATATTGATGTGTGGGTCACGAGTCTCGACGAAGACGGCACTCCTGCTGTCCGCACAGGACTGACGGCTGTGTTGGCGAAACACAGTATTGCTGGCTGGTTGCTCGGGCAGTGGATCCCACACGCCTCCGGTGGCGGGGATGTGCTTCTTTCGGCCGCGTCCGGGGATGTTGCAAACATCTGGCGGGTCCCGATCTCGCCGCGGACCTTTCAGGTCAGCGGTCCCGCCGAGCAGTTGACCTTCGGCACGGCCACTGAGACATCTCCCCAAGCTGCAACTATCCCAGGAGTTGGTCTGCGCCTGGTGTTTGCGAACATCCGTGCGAATAACGACATCTGGAGCTTGCCGCTGGACGCGAATCGGTGAAGGGGCCGCCCCAACGGACTACCGATCAGGAAAGTTCGGAAATCCAGCCGGCCATCTCCGAGGATGGCCGCAGGTTGGTTAAGCCTCCGACCGCGGTGGCCCTTACAACGTTTGGGCCAGGGATCTGGTCAGCGGCGCCGAGACACTTGTGACCCCGACTCCCGCCTCGGCCAAACCCGCTTGGTTTCTTCGCCTTCCGCAAATCATGGAAGAGTTCCGCGCGCTTCCCTGCCCCGTCGTCGACCGCGATGGCCGGCGGGTCGTCTTTAGAAAGATGTCGTATCCGGCTCCGCCCCAGCAATTCGAGATCTACATGGTCGCCGAGGGCGATCCCGTGCTGGTTTGCAGCGACTGCTCCATAGTGACCAGCGTGTCCCGTAATGGAGAGATGCTGATCGATGAGGCCAGGCCCCCCAGCCTCCGCGTGGTGATGACTGCACAAAAAAAGGGCGTGCCTATTCTGAAACATCCCACCTGGGGAGTAACCGCTGGCCGCCTCTCGCCCGACGAGCGCTGGATCGCCTTCCACACCATTCCGAGAGTCGATGCCCGGCAGGTGTATGTCGCCCCATTCCGTGGGCCGGTACCGATCCAAGAGAAGGAGTGGATTCCGGTGACGGATGCCCGGGGGATGGAGCGCTACGCCGATTGGTCGCCCGACGGGAACACGCTTTATTTCCTGTCGGAGCGCGACGGCTTCCGCTGTATTCGCGCCCAGCGGTTGGACCCCTCCTCGAAGCGCCCGGCGGGTCCGGCGCTCGATATCTACCACTTTCACCATGCGCGGTTATCGCTGATGAGCTTCGTCGACCCCATCGAGATCGGCTTTCACATCGCGGCCGACAAAGCCGTCTTCGCCCTTCAAGAGCGAACCGGAAACATCTGGATGACCGAACTTCCCGCCGAGTCCCGCTGAGACCGGGTAGCGAAAGCCGCCGATGCTCGCCGTCAGCGAGATGGATCGCTTTCCGAGGCGGGTGCGATGCTGATGCGGGTAGGGGCAGCGGATTCAGTGGCTTCGGGGCAGATGCCGGATCCCGAACTTGAGAAGGGAACGATATGTGGGGTTTGTGGAAACTATGTGTCTGCCGGCCCTAAAACGGGCAGTCTCGTGGCCGCCTGCCCGGTTTCTGACGGCATTCTGAGTCTCGGACGGAGTGCGGCGGTTCTTCATCATCGCCGAGCAGCGTCCGGTGCGGCACCTTCAGAATGAACGATTTCTCCGCGGCGTAGTCTGCTAAGGCGACCACGCGGCTCCGTCCCTTCAAGAAGCGGAACGTCTCGCGGTGCCAGTAATGGGCCACCTCCAGGAAATTTCGGAACGTGCGCCCTGCGGCTGCCAACTCTTCCACGCGCTGTCGGTTCTCCTGTTCGAGACGTTCCCGGTCCTTGGGAACGATTTCGACCGCCAAGTCCAAGTCGCTGAGCAGGTCCACTTCCGCTCGCAACATGCTGCCGAAGAGGGTCAGACGATTCACCCTGCCCAGGAAATACGGATCGCGGTTGACCCGATCCACCCTCTCCAGAAACTGGTGGAGCACCCTTTCCGCCGTGCGCCGGGCAACCGGCTTGGCTGCAGTTGCGGACGAGAGCCTCTGCCCGGCTTGGGTGATCACCCAAGTGTCATGCCCCGCCTCCTCAATCAGTCCCTCCACAGTGAGCACCTGCAGGAGCGCCCGGCCCTGGCCGGGCTTCACTGAAGCCGCCTGCTCCAGGTCACGGAGGTCCCACGTCTGACGAGCCTCGAGCTTGCGCAGGCAGTCGCGAACCATCAAAGCAGGATGGTGGGCAATCGTTCCTTTCGGATCGATGCGCATTCGCCTTTTAGCATAAACCTGTGCTCGCGACTCCGCCATGGAATTCCAGCTCCACAGCTCCCTGCGCCGGATCAAATATGGTCAGGCGGCGGGAGGCCGCGGCCATGAAGACACCGAACCGGAAGAGGAAGGCGCCCAAGCGGGTTCTGCGGTTGCCAGACCTCGACTTCGCAAAACGAGCGGTGTTGAACACGCTCGGCTCGCCGGAATCCAAGAAAGCGTATGAGTTTGCTATCGACGACTTCGTGAATTGGTACTGTTCGGAGCCCAGGTTAGCGTTCAACAAGACCGTCGTGCTGCGATACCGGCTCGAACTGGAGGGTAGACGGCTGGCGCCAGCGACCATTAACCTGCGCCTGGCAGCGGTGAGGCGACTCGCCTACGAGGCCGCTGATACCGGGCTCCTCAGCCCGGATTTGGCGGCCGGCATCCGGCGCGTAAAGGGTGCCAAACGCATAGGCGTGCGGCTTGGGAACTGGTTAACGGCGGAACAGAGCCGGGCCGCTCCAGGCGCCAGACGTTGAGAATCTGAAGGGCCGCCGTGACAGGGCAATCCTGGCGTTGCTGCTGGGATGCGGCCTACGCCGGCGTGAGGTAGCCGAACTGAGAACCGACTACATCCAGCAACGGGAGGAGCATTGGGTAATCGCCGACCTGGTGGGCAAGGCCGCGCACATTCGGACCGTCCCGGTACCGGACTGGGTAAAGTCCGCGGTTGACATGTGGGCGAAGTCGAGAGGGCCGACTGTTCCGTTGCGTCAGCCGGAAGGGCTCGGTTTGGGGCGAGGGCATTACGGAGAAGGTGATCTGGCACGTTGTGAAGGCCGCTGCGAGCGCCGCCGGGATTCCCAGGTTGTCGCCCCATGACTGTCGGCGCCCTTGTGCGCGGCTTTGCCACGCCGCCGGCGGGGAGCTTGAGCAAATCCAATTCCTGCTGGGGCACGTTTCGGTCGAGACGACCGAGCGGTATCTGGGCTGCAAGCAGCGCCTGCGGGGAGCCGTGAATGACCACATCGGCCTGTAGCCATAGCAACGCTGGTCACGGGTAGTTTCCAGAAACCCCACTTTCCTGGCACCCCCCGGTGTGCGCGCAACCACATTCCGCTCGTCGCGGTAGCGCGGACGCTGTCCGGCTAAGTTTACAATAGGCTCGATGCTCCGCGCGCTGATCGTGATCGTGGCAGCCGTACACGGCACAGCGGCACAAACTGATTCCGATCAGGAACTCTTAGGCCGCATCCGGCAGCATGTCGGGGCGAGGGTCGCAGGACTTTCGAACTATACATGCCAGGAGACGATGGATCGGTCGGTTTATTCCCCTGCAGGGCAAATCGAGTTTCGTGAGCGCTTGCGGTTAGAGGTTCTTGTCACTGCAGCCGGGGAACTGTTCGCTTGGCCGGGTTCGACAGACTTCTCGATAGAGCCGGTCGAGAATTGGATCGAAGCAGGGGCAATCAGCACCGGCAATTTCGAGGTCGAGATCCACAATCTGTTCATGGCATTCTCCGCGACGATGAAGTACGCAGGTCTCGAAACTCGCGACCAACCATTGTACCGGTTCGATTTCCACGCTCCGCTATTGGGCAGCAGGCACATCGTGGCCGTCAACGGAAAATCGGCGGCTACGGCATATTCCGGCTCGTTCTGGGTGAACAAAGACTCGTTGGATCTGATCCGTTTGGATACGCGCGCCGAAGAAATCCCGACCGATCTCGACTGCCGAGAAGCGCATGAGTCTGTCTCCTACGGCCGCGTACGCCTCGGTGTCGACGAGCGGTTGCTTCCATCCGCCGCCGAACTGGTGCTCGTCAGACGCGATGGCCGCGAAGGTCGCAACTCGGTCGCATTTAGCGGGTGCCGCCATTATACGACGGACACGTCAATTTCGTTTAACGCGGCTCCTGACCCCGAGACACCGGCGCTGCGCCGCCCTCGGTTAGAGTTACCGGCTGGCGTTACGCTCGCCCTACGTCTTGAGGAGCCGATCTCGACCCGAGAATCCGCGGCGGGCGATCAGATTGTGGCTCTCTTGGACAAAGCGGCGACCACGAGCAGCGTGCCGCTACCAAAAGGCACTCGCGTACTCGGACGGATTCGACGTCTCGAACAGCATTTCGGAAAGAATGTGTCGACCTTGATTGGCCTCCAGTTTTTTGCAGCGGAAACGCCGAACGGACGCGGTACGTTCAGCGCACGCCTCACCGGGCCACGAGCAACCCCCGACGTAGTCAAGAACGCAGGCCTGGATGGCACGCAAGAGATCGTGCGCGGCGAGGCAGGCCTGGAAATCGAGGACGACGGAGCGAGCACTGGTGTCGGTAGTTTCCGCGTGCGCGGCAAGGAACTTCATCTCCCGCGCGGTTTCCGCATGCTTTGGAAAACGCAATAGGCCACCTGACTAGGGACTGACCAAATCAAATTGCAGATTTGCCTCAGAACGTTGGATTCCAGCAATCAGGGTCTTCCGATTGGCTTTTAGACGGGGTTTGTGGACTTCATCCGGGCGGCATCCGCTTCCATGGTTCTTTCCCCAAACCCCACTTCGCAGGCACTGCGCCAGACTGAATGGCCGAGGCCTCTTATGCTCCATCAGTTCAAGGGCAGAAGCGCGGACAGGCTGGTCTGCTGAAAGAAAATCAGGACGTCGTAGTATAGTACGTTGTCAGTTGGTATGGCCGGTATGTGAGATGGAATCCCCCGTCGTCGGCGGTCGTGCCAATCAAGCGGGATTGGGTCGCGCCGAATAGCCAGGCAGAGTCCGGATCGTCCGGTGACGCCTGACGCATGTCCAGGATTAGCCGGGGCACGCCGGTGGAGTGAAAATACCATTCCAGCGTGCCTGGAAACGAAGGTATCGCGGTATTGGGTACGACAACGCCGTTGTTGATGGCGGTGCTGGCGGAGTTGAAGGTGCTCGGGTTTACGGCGTTGTAGTTTCCGGCGTGAAAGAACTGTCCGAACACCACATAACCCGCCGGCACTCTCGGGCGAGCGCCGCGGGCCGATTCCGTGCGCCACGGGTTGTCTGTCGCGGGCCTCGCGTCACCGTAGGTGGCGGCGAGGTAGGAGCCCATTGCGCCCGGCGTTCGCGAAACATGCAGGTTGTGCGCCGACACGACGATCTTCGCGCCGGGGTTCTGGGCGGCGATCCACTCCAGATTGGCAGCCATGCACGTATCCCGGTAGGATGGGCCGCCGACCACATAGTACGTCGCCTGCACATAATACGTCGCCTGCTCCATGATTCGGGCATTCTGAATGGCCCAGTCCACGGCACGCGCGGGGTAGCTTGCCAGGTAGTCCGCGCGGTGGTCGGTCAGGTACTGCCAGACGGCATGAACACCGCCGGCTGCGTACGGGATACCCCGGCTGCCTGCGAGACCCCGTTCTGCGCGTTGGTCTGCACCTGGGTGGCAAGGGCGAACGCGCTGTCGACCGTGGGCAGATACCCGGGGTCCGCCTGGCTGACGAAGTTGCGGACATTCGCCGCGGCGGTCGACCCCAATTGCATATCGAAGCCGGCAAACTGCAAGGGGCCTTTGCCGGAGAGGTTGAACTGGCGCATCCACAGGATGGTGTCGAGCACCTCCTGAGCGTTCCACTCCCAGGAAACCATGCCCTGGAAGAGTTTCTTCGGGTCCCCGTTTCCGTTGAGGACATAGTCGTTTACCAGGTACGCTTCCGGCATGCCCCCTTCTACCGCATAGATGGTGAAGCCCATTTCCGTTGCCAGGTACTCCAGCAGGCGGTGTTTCATCCGGAAGAACTCGCTCGTGCCGTGCGTGCCCTCGCCCAAACCGACAATCCGGGCACTGCCCACCATAGCCTTCACAGCGGTGAGGTCGTCGAAGCCGTTTCCGGCATCGGGAGTCGAAAAGGGACTGGCCTTCTCTTTCGTCCACGCCACTTGTTCGGGGGTAGGGTCGCAACCGGCGGGTGCAGCTCCCTGCGGCAAAGGAGCACCATCCACCTCGACGGCGAAGTTGTCGAACCAGGCGGCGCCGGTGGGATACGTGTCGTTGCCCACTCCGTGCAGGAAGCCTTCCACCAATACTTCCGTCGCGTCTGGACTCACATCCCGGCCCACGGCGTACTGTTGCCACCCGGTGGTGCCGTTCCTGGCGCCTGACGGCGCCTGATCGATGGAAACCAGGTCGGAATTCCTGTAAACCAGCAACTCCAGGCCTGCCTGTCCCGCTGTGACACCCTGGGTCTTCAGATACCCGCTCAAGCGCACGTGCCTGCCCCGCACCGTCTCGATCGGCAGCCATTGGGCGACCCATGCCTCGGTGTTCAGTGGGGCTACGGCGCGGATGCGGAAACTTTGCGCTCCCGAGAATGCGACCGACGGATCAAGCCCGAGGTCGTAACCGAGACCGTTGTAGAGCCAGCCGCACACGTATCCGCCGCTGCTGGTTTCGAAATCGAGATTGAGGTACGGCTGGGCGGAAGCCATCGCCGCCCATAAGAGCAGGGGGGTTCGGAGCGGGCCTGCCATGAGCACCTCTTCTTCCACTTCGGATATTAGGGTACCAATAGTCTTAACTTCAATGGCCCTTTTGGATCTGGCTCGGACCAGGACCGACGTCTTTCTGTTCCCCCAACACGTCGACCGGCAACCATGCCGCGGAGCGGGGTAAGGTGGGCGCAAAACGGCGTTACTGGAAACTGACGCCGACCACCCGCTGCCGGGACGCGCGAACCGAAACCGCGACTGCCGGCGCGCGTGTCACTTTTCATGCGGGTGGGGGGAGAGTTCCCTCAAGGCACGCTAATAATTTATTGAGCGCAGAGTGGACGCCGGCGGCGTCCACCCCTGCCTGCTCCTGACTTCCGGCCCTGGGCCGTCTGACCGCCTACACCACTCCAATCTCTTGCCACAATCGGCGTTCAGCGGAGAATGGATCGTTCACCACACGGCATTCCGCGTCCAAGAACATGGTTGCCCGCGTTTCCAGAGTGTAAGCAGGCCAGCGTGGAATTCCGTCAAAGCTGGGATTGCTGGTGCGGGCGAAAGTCGCCCATGCCTTGCTCATATTGCGGGCGGCCTGAAAGCGCTCGGGCCGATTACCGGTGCTCCTGCTGTTTTCCGGGTGATTAAACTTGAACGCGATCTCCATGGCGTGCGGACTCTTCATCGGGTAGTGGATCGTCGGAGCCACCGGCACTTCCGATTCGTACGCAAACACATACGTGAAGACCGGAGCGGCTTGTTGTTCCAACTTTCGTTCAGCCAGCGTTATGACCCTGGCCCACATGCCCATGCCCGTGGTGATCGCGATGTAGAGATCGGTGGGCGAGGCTTGCGGGCGGCTCCTGCGGTAAATGTCGAGGACATGATCGACCTGGTCAGCTTTATCCCGCAAGGCTTTCGCAATGCGCTGATGCAGACCGGCTTCGTCGAGATTGAAGATCTGGGTTGCCTGCGCCAGCGGTAGATGCTCGGACTGGAAGATGGTTTCATCCTTGTTGAGTCCGACGATGATCGGGATATTCTTCGAGATCGTCGGCGCCACCGGATCGAAAGGATGCGCGGGAAGATATCGCCCGTCCACCACCGGACCGAAGTTCCCATGCTTGGCCTGGAAATCCAGCAGCCGATCGGTGGGCACCTCCGACAACTTGTGCGCCTGGCTCGCGGTCAGCCCAAGCTCTTGCAGCAAGGCTCTGGTGATCGCCGCGGCTGCATCGGGCGGTGTCATGCGAATACCGGGGCCGCTTTCGATGCTGGCTTTATGAAACAAGCCGTGTGCGGCAGGCATTGCGAGCAAGGTGCTGACTTTGGCGCCGCCTCCGGATTCGCCCCAGATCATCACATTCGTGGGATCTCCGCCGAATGCGGCAATGTTGTCGCGCACCCACTCCATCGCCGTAACGATATCGAGCATACCGTTGATGCCGGAGGATGCGTATTCTTCTCCCAGAATGTCGGCCAGGTAAAGATAGCCCATCAGGCCAAGGCGATGGTTGTGCGTGACCACCACCACGTCATAGGCTTTGGCCAGAGCGCTGCCGTCATGAGACGGATTTTTCCCTGAACCGCCGGAGCCGGTTGCGAATCCGCCGCCGTGAGAATAGAACATCACAGAGCGGCTTTTTCCATCGGCGGCCGGCGTCCAGATATTGAGGAATTGACAATTCTCGGCTGATGCCGGCATGGGAGTGCCAGGCGGGGAATTGGGGTCGCGGTTCTGGATAGCTTGTGGGCCATACTCGGTGGCGTCGCGGACGCCGGTCCAGGGATCGAGCTTGGTGGGAGGCTTGAAGCGGTTTGCGCCATCGCAGGGTCCAGCGTAGGGGACGCCCTTGAATACCACTACGCCGTTTTCCGCCATGCCATGGAGCTTGCCCTTGGTTGTCTTCACCACCAGAGATTCGCTGGTGGCGCCTCGCGCTACAGCGCCCGACACCATGGCAGCGGCTGCGAGAAACTCACGTCTGTCGAGAACACGATTTGTCATAGGCACTCTTCGAGTGTACGCCGTTGGACTCCCTCGTTCCAGGCTGGACACGTCTGGCGACAAGGGCCGTGGTTGGCCCGCCGGGCGCGCCATAGGCTCGTGAGCCGCAACATCGGGCGACGCGGTCGGGCTGTTCATACGAGTCCGCTGGCGGCGAATTTCGACTCCGGCTTCTTCAACTGCGTGCTCGCTCGATGGCACGCCGCGCCTCGCCCATGTCAAACACGGTCCCGGCGCCGCAAGCCCCCCTCCCCACTCCAATTCAATCCCACCCGATGACCGCGATCCCGCACCCGCGCGCTATCCGGAAGGAATACAGCGACCCCGATTTTGTCTGGATTGCCGACCAATCGTCCTGGATTTAATTTCGCCGCTTCGTACAGGCGAGCCGACCAGCGGTCGAAGTTATTGCCGTATGGCAGGTTGGTATAGCACGTGGCGTCGGCATCGCGAACTCTAGTTTGAACGGGGCGCTTTGCCCGGTGAGATCGCGCGGCGACTCCCTTCAACGTCCTCCCGCGACCGGAGCCAGCGCCATCACGGCGTAAGCCGTTGACGTGTTCGAGATCCATTGATCGTGATCGAAAGGAAAAGCGCTCTGGAAATACGGCTGCAACTTGACGACGCGGCTCCGGACGTACCACGATCCGTCCGGAAACTGGGTATTCAGGAGATATTGCGCCCCTCGCCGGTAGGCCGGGTCGGAGACCTTAAGGAATCCCGTCTTCCGTAGCGAATACAGCGCCGCGGCCGTTCCGAAAGCATCCGAATCGAGGTAAGGAGTTTGCGCCCAGCCGCCATCCTCTCGTTGCCGGCCTAGCACCACCTGGCTCACCTTTGTTAAATCGCTCTCGGAAGCGCCCGCAAGCCAAAGCCCCATCAACCGGTCTGCCTCGTCCACGGTTGTGGCCGCACGCGCGTTCAGCAACCATGTTCGCGCGCGTGCAATCCGCTCATCAAACTCCGCCTGTCGCGCCGGCCAGCCGTAATGCTTCAGGGCATAGATCGCCAGCATGGTCCGCGTAACCGAGCTTTCCTGTAGGGGAGGACGCGAGCCCAGACCGATCCAGGTTCCGGACGGATCCTGCTCTTCCGCGATGAAGTGCACCATGACATCGGTTTCGACCGATGCCGGCTCCTCCATATCCGCGAAGCCCGCCAGCGGATAGAGGAACGAATCGTAACCACCACCACCCATGGTGAGGTAAGCTAAACGATCCATAACCTTGGGACGCTCGGCGATCATGCCATCCACCAGGATTTGCCTCAACCGCGGTTCCGCCGACAATCCCGCGTTTTTCGTTATCTGGATCCAAGAAAACCAATTTGCATTTCCCGACCTCATTCACGGCTGCGTCGAGCCAAGGGTCACTCTCCGCCGATGGTACGCGCTTGACCGCTTGTAAACGAAAGAAGTTTGTCCCTCTGGGCCAGATTGGGGCCTGCTCAATAGCGGCGATTGTGCGCTGGTTTGATCCCACCAGGCGCTTCAACTCCCCAAATAACGGCGGATCGCAGTTGCCAGGCCCTTGGGGATCATTCAGGTAGTTGATGTTAGAATCCGGCACCCTGTACCAAACCACGCCGAGTGAAAGCTCGGGAGCTTCCTGCGGATGAACTCCCGCCAGGGCTCGCAATAGGCCGTACTTGGCGAAATCGCCAATGTCGCCGATAAACCTGTCCTGCATCAGCTTAACCGACTCGGATCGGAGTTTCGCCGCGCTGTCCCCAACTCGTGCCCTTCCAGCCCGCATCGGCCAAAACTCCGAGCCGGTTATAGACCAGCATGCGCTACATCTAGGCTGTCCGCAAGTCGGCTGTAGATTAATGGCCTGTCCCCTTCCAGACTGTTAAGCGTGCAGGACTTGCAAGTGGTGCTCGGGAAGCGAATTCGGGAGCTTCGGTCCAAGAAGGGGTTCTCCCAGGAGTCCTTTGCAGACCATTGCGGTCTGCACCGGACCTACATGGGCGGAATTGAACGTGGCGAACGCAATCTCACGATACAGACAGTCCTGACCGTTTCCAAGGGCCTCGACCTGACCATGTCCGAACTGCTCTCGGGTATCGAAAAGCAGATCGACACCGCTGGGCATCCCCGGAAGGCGGCCCCGACTCTGCGGAAGTAAGGGTACGCGACAGCCAACTCCGCTGGGCCCGGAGAGGCATCTCGGTTAAACTCACCGCGTCGACCCGACTTCCAGTTAGTCATCAGCCGTCGGAATTCAGCCGCGAGCCTCGGAACCACACTCGGAGGGCATGCGGTCGACAGTGTTGCTTTTCCGGCGCCATGGCATGGACCTGTAACTGAGCGGCGGTTAGTTCCCGTTATAGGGGCCCCAACGAGAATTTTGTTCTCGTTGCGTGAGATCAAGCCGCAGCTTTGAGACCGACAGCCCGCAGGAGCGCATCCAGATCGTCGCAGATGCTTTGATAGAGGCGGTCAAGTTGGCAGCGTTTCTCTTCGGCGAGGATGCGATCCCCGCGGAAGGGCGCCAGCAGCCCTGC
>Ga0209517_10006821_pt1 | contig 13929 bp, 13 predicted proteins | sample PeaSoiMetSII2010_FD_187695 | JGI IMG/M metagenome (GOLD analysis project Ga0209517, IMG submission 187695) | Peat soil microbial communities from Weissenstadt, Germany - SII-2010 (SPAdes) (version 2) | ecosystem: Environmental > Terrestrial > Soil > Wetlands > Peat | place: Germany...
GGTCACGTTAAACCCGTATGAGTCAAAAGAGGTTGAGATTCCGTTGCCATCAAGTAACGGACGGATATTAACTATTCCGACTCTCGGGTTCTCAAATAGCAACTTATTCGTGCGAGTGTGGGATGACACGTTTTCTTTTGCATTTGATGCCGTAAATATCAATTCGCAACAGCTCGGGTGACCGTTGAGAATAAAAACGGAGGGCTATTCATTCAGTTGCTTCGTGCATTTTCGTGCAGAAGACGCCACATGAGACTCGTCTTGTTAAAGCCGATATCACCCTCTTTTTATCGCGATAAACACAAGCTGATTGCAAAATATTTTTTTCATTAGAGGTGTTCTCTCGATAAATCGCGTTGCTGATATGAGAAATCGCATAACGTTATTCGGTACCTTTTTTAAGTACCGTATTTCAGGGATCGGGCTGAGGTACTCGAGTTTAAAAAGTGTTAGATTGCTATTCAACACGTACCGTTTTAGGTCTTTTTCTGGTAAGGGGCGATCCCGCACGGCACGGGTATCGTCATCAATTTTTAAAAAGCCAAGCTTTTGAATCAACCTATCGACCCCAAACCTCATAGCAGAGTAATTTGGGGTGGTCAATATCACGTTTCCACCAACTTTCGTGACCCTCGAAAGCTCTTGAATGACTGCGTAAGGATCCGAAACGTGTTCTATCACTTCAGAACAAACAACAGTGTCAAAAACGCTGTCCACAAAAGGAAGATCTTCTGCTCGTGAGACGAGAACTTCAGATTCTGGGACGTTTAGCTTAGTACTTTTTGAGAGAGACGGTGAAATTTCAGTGCCGTATAATCCGTCGCATGTAAATTCACGCGAGTTCAACCTTTGGAACAAAAATCCATAGCCACAGCCTACATCGAGTAACGTGCCGCCTTTCACTACGTTGTCAATTATGGTATCTTTTATCCGATTATGGGCATAAATGGAAATTGCTTTCGGAGCGTCGTGCCGTTTAATCCATTCATGTATACTGTTAATGTGCCCAAATTTTTTGAAATATGATTCAAAAGATTCTTCGTTTTCAGACATTGTAAACTCTATTAGTTGATGCGTAGAACTCAAAGATGCGACAGAGACGCCACTAATATGCTCAGTAACCCAGATACGCCACACATAATCCATAACGTTCGTACAAGTTGCGGCTCCTTCATCGACTTTCTCTTTAATATGTAATCAGACAAATTTTTCCGTATATTATATGATTGAGAAGGTAGTAAATATCCCTCTTCCGTAACTTGAGTTGCGGTAAAACGATGACTTTCAGTAACTTTTCTAACGGAAAAAAGGACCATAGCATAATTTATGATATATGGCAGAAGGGCAATCAGGGCAAAAAATTCAATTTTTGATACAATAACTCCAACAGCAATGGCGCTGCCTATACAAAGTGTGCCCGTGTCACCGCAAAAGATTTTCGCTGGATACTTGTTATATACAAAAAACCCGAGTAATGCTCCAAGCAAAGCGGCCAAAATTAACACCCCTTCTATAGCTCCTGTTGGCGGCAAAACAATCAGCCCAACAACAATGAGCGAGGCGGTGACTATGGCGCCACATCCGACTTCCATTCCGTTAAATCCGGCAAAGGTATTCACTGCGTTTGCCCCGCCGGTTACACCAAAAGGAACTATTGGAAGCCACGCAAGGCCGATCCAAACGATTCCAAGAAAGGGGATGAGAACGTAGGGGGCATCTTTTGCTGTTAATAGGAGTGGGATCCCTGCAAGGTAACCAAGTAGAGGCTTTTCCTTAGCCCCTAATTTCATTATGTCGTCCAAAACTCCGACAATGGCCGACAGCGAGATGACTAACAGGGCTACCATAAGCACCTGAGCATTAAAACCCGCAGATGCCATAACCGTTAATGCAGTAACAATTCCACCATATATCGCAAATCCACCCATCTCTGAAATCTCAGGTTTGTTCGGCTTATGTACGTCAATCCCGTAAATCCCTGCAGCCCTCATCCTTTTTATTAAAGGCTTGGTGACAACAACGGTAAAAATAAAAGATACGGCAGCAAAGATGAGCATTGAAAGGTAAAAAATGCTATTTACGATCATCTAGATCTCTGCGGATATCGTTTATCGTTCATTTATAATTTATATCGTCAACGGGCCCAAAAGTGCGTACTATTCTTGCTTCGCTAGGATCCAGCACAATATCCCCTTTTCCATCATACATAGTGACGAGTTTCCCCTTTATTTGTGAGCCTAGTTGAGTGCGCATTCCATTAAAACCGTCCGGGAAGAAGGCGAGATGCGTATAAAAGCTTGTCTTGGATACCTGTGGAGAGAGTTTAAGACTGTGCGCCTCGTGAAGTTCGACTACCTTTGCTATTATTCTCTCAGAAGATCTGCCATCATTTAACGGGTCAGCAATAACTTTCCCCGGCTTCGTCGATCGAATGGCGTTCGTGACCGTTTCGGCTTCTGGACTTTCTCCTAGTAACCTGTTCCAGCCGTCTTTTATCGTTTCAATATAGTATGTACTGTCAGATAACGTTATACAAGGGGTTTCTAAAAGTGCACTTTCTTTTTGTGGCCCCCCCGAATCTGTTACTAAAACGTGGGACGCCATCATCAACTTGATAAAATCGGTATAGGGCAAGGGATTTGCCAGATAGACATTGCCCGACGACTTCAACGTATCACTCAGACCGAACTTGATGATATGCTTTTTTGTATTTGGATGCATTAGCATTACGACATTATACTCATCTAATTCAGTTGCTGCTTTTACAATTTTGCTTAGCGCTTCGGGAGTCCCGATGTTCCAAGGCAGCCTCACAGCGATCGTAACAATCGGCGCATCATCAAGATTGAGTTTATCAATAAAATTGGATTTTTCAGCTACTTTTTTATAGTTAAGTAACGCATCGACGAGAGGATCCCCCATATAGTAGATACACTCTGGATCATAACACTCCTCTAATAAATTCAAGTATGCAGAGTGACATACGGGGAAAAAAAGCTTAGAACAAGTTTCAATAACCTTGCGACGAACATCACTATGCAGATCCCGTAAAGACCGATATCCTGACTCAATATGACCTACTGGCACATAGTTCATCACTGAAGCAATCGCAGCACTGAACGAAGAAATAACGTTACCTTGTACGAATACGAAATCAGGTTTGGACTTTGTTAGTATATCGTCAATGCCACTCACTATCCCTGCGATCTGTTTGTTATAATTCAAATTGCCACATGACAGGCTATAGTCGGGTCCGCGAATATCTAAATCTTCAAGCAGATCTTCATACATCTCAGGATCATAGTGCTGACCTGTATGAGTAAAAATAAGCTCAGTATCGTCGTTTGAGTCAATTTCTTTTAGAAGAGGGGCCATACCTATTAATTCTGCTCGTGTACCGATAAACACTGCAATCTTCATTCGCTGTCCCCTGTGTGCTTAACATCGCCATAAGCTATATAATTTGCCATAAGATCAAATAAATGTGAGAGAGCTGAGCTGAGGGCTTTTTTAAAATTAAGAAAACAGCAATGACCCGTCACCGTATTTTTGATTTTGGGGGATACATTCCATCTGCCAATGCTCCCATACCAAGCTTTGAATCCGGGCCGATCATTGTTCCGACGTTTATCATGCTGTTAATGCCGGTGTTAACATCGTCACCCATCACGACTCCAAGCTTTCTCCTTCCGGTGTCTACGCCATTTACTTTAATATTTTTTTCATCAAAGCGAAGATTGGCAATTAATGTACCAGCTCCAAAGTTGCATCTGCGTCCTATAATGCTGTCTCCCACATACGACAGATGTCCGATTTTAGTATCATCCATGATAATTGAATTTTTCACTTCGACCGCATGTCCTACCTTGACCCGGTGTCCTATCGAAGTACTTGGCCTCAAGTAGCAGTTTGGGCCTATATCACAATTTTCACCAATCACTACTGGTCCAGTGATATAAGAACCATTTCTGACAATCGACCCTTCACCTATCTTAACCTCCCCAATAATTGTTGCGAACGGCTCTACCGCACCGTCAATTTCAGTGCCTATGCCTTTCAGTAATATCTCATTAGCGTTTAATAGATCCCAGGGCGTCCCTATATCTATCCACATGTCTGGCACATTGAGGTATCCGACGTCATACCTCTGATCTATCAATAATTGTATAGAATCAGTAATTTCATACTCGCCTCGTGATGATAGAAGCGTCATATCAATAGCATCAAAAATAGCCGGATCAAAACCGTAAATACCAAGATTTGCTAGGTTCGTAAGGGGTTTTTTTGGCTTCTCTATAATTCTAACAACTTCATCGCCACTTACTTCTATTACGCCGTACTGTTGCGGGTTAGCCACCTCTTTAACAGCTATGACTGCCGTCTTATCTTCCAGTGTATGTGCAAGAGCTTTAATGGTCGATGAACTCACGAGGCTATCACCGTTTAGTACGAGAAATTTTTGCTCTACAAAATCTTTTACCTGTGCAATCGCATGTGCCGTTCCAAATTGTTGGTTTTGACTTGCATATTCTATCTGAGCATCGAAATGATGACCATCCCCGAAATAACTTTTAATAATTTCCTCAAGGTAACCAGTAACAATTATGAGCTGTTTGATTTCAGCTTCAACGCAGGCCCTTATGATATGTTCGAGCACGGGCTTGCCCTCAACAGGAAGCATTACTTTCGGTGCTTTATAAGTGAGGGGCCTCATCCTTGTTCCCTCACCGGCAGCGAGCACGACTGCTAACATTGCACACACCTTTTTATAACATTCAGGGCCTTCTCGTAGAGTTCTTCCGCCTGCTCATCTCCCCTTGCCTCGGCAGTGATCCTTATTTTTGGTTCAGTCCCTGATTTTCGAACAAGTATCCACCCATCCTCAAAATCGAGCCGTATACCATCAATAGTAGTAATTTTGTCAAAATCTAGCGATTCTAATTCCTTTTCAATGCGCTCCATAACGTTAGTGCCTTCATCATACACAACTGAACCTCTTTTGATGTTATATTTGGGAAATGTTGAAATAATATCGGATAGTGACTCCTTTTCTGCGATAGCCACAATTTTCGCTGCCGCATAAATTCCATCTGGGCAATACGAAACACGAGGGAAAATCCAGCTCCCACTGCTCTCACCGCCAAAGTCGGCACCAACTCTCTTAATTTCTTCAGCCACGTAGACGTCGCCAATTCGCGTCTTGAATATTTCACTGTCAATGACGTCGGCAACCATGAGTGAGACATCAACGGGGTAAACTATAGATTTTTTAGCCTCTTTTAGACCAAAAAGTGCTAACATCTCATCCCCGCTAATATACCGACCGCCGCGGTCGACCCCCATCATTCTGTCTGCATCGCCATCGTGGGCGATCCCCAAATCAGCGTCAAAAGCCCGCACCGCTTCAATTAAAAGTCCTAAATTCTGTTCAGTAGGTTCAGGGCGTCTTGCAGGAAAGAACCCATCTGGTTGCGCATTGAGCGTTATCACCTTACATCCCATCTCCCTTAGCAAATAAGGAGTTATCGTTCCCCCCGAGCCCGAACCGCAGTCCAACACGACCTTCAATTTAGAAGGTCCTATTTCGTGTAGTATCTTGCTCATGTGATCGGAGATTGCCCTGTCGTTTATGCTAACGTTCGCGATTTTGTCCCAATTAGCTCTCTGCCCGCTATATGAGGGATAACCGCCATCTTGTCCTATTAACGATTCAATCTCACGCTGCTGAGCGCTGTTAAAAGAGGTGCCATCTTTATTCCATAGTTTGATGCCGACATATTCAGAAGTATTGTGCGAAGCAGTTACCATAACACCGCAGTCGCAATTTTTCGCAGCGTATGAAAGTGTTGGCGTCGAAACAAGACCGACTCTTATCACATCGCATCCACAGGCGGTAAGTCCTGAGATCATAGCATGTTCTATCATTTCACTTGCTGTCCTTGGATCACGTCCTATTACCGTCGACTTATACATTGATCCAACCGCAAGTCCGACGTTCAATGCGAGTTCAGGCGTTATCTTTTCGTTGGCAATTCCCCGTATCCCCGATGATCCAAACATCATATGACTCACGATACTATTTTCAATCTGATAGCTTTTATGTAAGAGTTGCGCTTCGCTTATAACAATTTTATCAAATGAAGCGATTACGTTTGTACTCGGTAGAGGTAGACGGCAGCAAAATTTAAGATGAACAACAGGCTTTAAAAAATCTATATGCGTCAATTAACAGAATATCGTGTCGAGGGGCCAAACTCCCTCTGGAATTGGACGAAGATAAAAAACCCTCTTAAGGTAACTCTAAACTTTGTGGTAATACATATATGCAGATATTTGCCCTCCCTTAGGCTAAAAAATGCCCTTTATCGTTCCATAGGCATCAAGATCGGAAAAAATGTTTCCGTAGGGCAAGAAGCAACGTTTGACATATTCTTTCCCGAGCTTATTGAAATCGGTGACAATTCTATTATCGGCTTTAGGTCAACGGTGCTTTGTCACGATTTTTTAGTAGACAAGTGGAATAAAGGGATGGTAAAAATTGGCAAAAATGTTTTAATAGGTGCAAATTCCACCATACTAGCAGGTGTGAGTATCGGAGATAATTCAACGATATCAGCGTGCTCACTCGTAAATCGGGAGATACCCACAGGTGTGTTCGTTGGAGGTGTGCCCGCAAAGGAGATTCCACGTGAAGCTCACAGAGATATTTAACGAAATACTGAAAAGCACACGTATTTTAACGGTAATCATACTTATAAATCTCATAGGTACGTTAGCAGGTTTTTACTATTATTATGATCAGCTGAGCTTATCTCCCGTATATTTATGGCCCTTTATTCCGGACTGTCCACTCTATACGATGCTTGCAGTTGTTGTCCTTGTAACATTCCTCCTCAAGAAAAAAAGTGTCGATCTATTAAGCTTCATCACTTCAATAGGATTGGCAAAATATGGAACGTGGACTGTTTTAGTGGTGCTTGGTTTTAGCCCTTTCTACTTCTCAATTAATAGCAGCATGTATAGCGTACTGGCTTGTGCGCACGTTTTGATGGCTCTTGAGTTCATTTTACCGTTGTATATAATAAAAGAGATTAAAAAAAGTTATGTAATAGCCGCTTTCGCGTGGTTTTTCCTGAATGACTTCTTCGACTACTATGTTGGCACACACCCTCCTTTACCACCGTGGGGGGTAAGCAGTGTCGCTTTCATGACCTTTGCGATGACGCCAATTTTTATTATTATCGTTAGTCTAACGCACAAATTTTTAAATGATGCTAACCTAAATGTATACGCTTTCGCGGGGGTTGCCAAGCTAGGTCAAAGGCGCAGGGCTTAGGACTATAGCTATCCTTAGTAAGAAACCCTGTCTCATAGGAGTTCGTGCGTTCAAATCGCACCCCCCGCACAATCTTTCCAAACAAAAGAGCTATTTTATAGATTTTCCGATGTCGATTAAAGATTGTCTGATCTTATACAGCTGTATACTCAGTACATTACTTCACAAAACAGTTGTTGTTCCACAAATGTTAAATAAAAGCTTAAAGTAAAATTTGTAAAAATAGAGTAACTTCGTCAACGATTAATAGCTATCATTCGGGCGTTACTTTGTTTTAGTACACTTGAGGTGATTAAGATGGGTTTATTAGATTTGTTATTAGGGAGGAAAAAGCCCGAGAGTGAAATGCCTACAGCGGGACAAAAGACCGCGGAGAAGCCGATTCAACCGCAGGAATCCGAAGCTACACCGCTTACAAAAGATACAAAAGAACATCCAACGGTTGCGAAGCCAGTTTCAGAGCAACGGGAAGTGGTTATCGAGGGTAAGGAGAGCGCAGCACCGTCTCCTAAGGATTACGTCAATGAAGGAGTTGACATATATCAAAAGGGGGGCTATCAAGGCGCCTTAAGCAAATTTAAAGCGGCGACGGAACTGGATCCTACTATGGCGGCGGCGTGGAGTAACATGGGCTGCGCACTTGGTCAGCTGGGTGACTGTGACGGAGCATTGAAAGCGTTTGCCACGGCTCTTGAAATTGACCCTGAAAATCAGCAGGCGAAAGAAGGGAAAGAGCTCTGCCTTAAGATGAAGAGCGCAACATAAGTACGTCGGCGGGACGTTCGTATAATCGTTAGATCAGACTAAAAATCTGATCTTACTATTTATGGCAGCAGGTATAAAAGATAAGCGCTGGGTTCAATTTTGGTCTCAATGCCATCTTTAAAAATTCTAACGGTTCCGCCACTTTCTGAAACTGTTATCGCGATCGCCTGTGTATCACGGGTGATGGCCGATGCCGATATGTGTCTCCCCCCCAATCCTTCGAGCTCAACAGATTTTGTATCGACATCAAGGTACCTCCCTGCAGAAATCATAACGCCCTTTTCATTTACGATAAATACTCCATCGATCTGGGCAAACTCCTTAATTGTTTCCCAATGAGCTTTGTTTTTAATATCTCGTACGTCTTCAGGATAGCCTTCAAATGGATTCAAGATGAGCTGATGTGACCTTTTTAAGACCTCTTTTGTATCACCAACAATAAACGCAGTTCCTACTTTTTTGCCCTCTCTTCCCTCCCGGCCAATTTCAAGTGCGAGGCTTAAAATAGCTTTGAGCGTCGCTGCACTAACGCGCTCACTGCTTTCATCTATTGTTCTAACTGGGGTAAACTGTTTAAGATCGCTGATTATGATTGATGACAAGTTCTGAAGACATAAAACACCGATGATATACCCTTTTTTTACTATGTCTTTAATATACGCCAGTGTTGCGATATCTTGCACGATTTTGACGTTCTTAAACGCAGGTGTCGCAACATTGTATTTTAAACTCTGAATGACATCATCGGAAAAAATTTCCTTTAGTTCCTCATTCATCTCACGAGTTATCGCTGAAGTTTGAACGAACGTTACGGGAACTTCAAAGGGTGTTTGTTCAAAGACTTTGTCAGAAATCAGAAAAATATGTTCCGCACCGATCTTTTTCGCGAGATCATTAGCGGATTTTATAACTAACGCACAAACTTCGTTCATAAGTGTAGCAGATTTATAATTGCTCTAATTGTATATCACATGATATGTTTCACCATTTAATTGCATTGCTAACGAGCGATAATGTGACGTGTAATATTTGTACCACTTTCAACTAATTGCCTTTAAATGAAAGAATTTGATGCAGATTTGCATATACACTCGAGATATAGCTGGGGCGTAAGCCCTCTTATGGATCTAGAAACAATTTGTAGAATGGCACGCATCAAAGGGATCAAAATAGTCGGTACTGGAGACTGCTTGTACCTCGACTGGCTTAAAGAACTTGAATCAAAACTCGAGGAACGCGACAACACGTATAAACTTGAGAACACGTATTATATACTCCAATGTGAAGTAGAAACAACGTTAAAAGGGAGGGTACACCACCTTATTTTTTTCCCGAGTATTTCATCGGTGTATGAGTTACGAGATAAAATATTAAACGAGGGATACTCAAAGCTTACCACCGGAAGGCCGATGCTAAAACTGTCTCCTGAAAGGCTTGCTGAAATAGTTATAGAAGTCGGCGCACTTGTAGGCCCTTCACATGCTTTTACTCCATGGACGTCAATGTACGCCTTTTTTGAAAGTATTACTGACTGTTATGGAAGAAATACAGGCGAGATATACTTTCTAGAACTTGGATTAAGCGCAGATACAACTATGGCAAGAACGCTCACAGAGTTAAACGACTGCGCTTTTGTATCGTTTAGCGATGCTCATTCTCCCTACCCTGATAAGCTCGGCAGAGAATTCACGAGGTTCAAGCTTAAAAATCCGAGTTTTCCAGAGATTAAGAAAGCTCTCATGCTGGTTAAGGGAAGAGAGATAACATTAAACGTCGGTCTTGATCCGAGAGAAGGAAAATATCACCTTACGGGCTGTACAAGATGTACGGCAGCGTACACTTTAGACGATGTAATTGACAACGGGACGATCCGAAAAGTCTGCCCTTCTTGCGGCGGCCCTCTCAAGATTGGAGTTAAAGACAGGATAACAATGCTGTCCCAAAAAAACAGGCGAGGTTCAACGGTAAAAAGACCGCCTTATATACATATCGTACCACTCCTGGAGATACTAAGAGCAATAAAGGGACATTCAACAACTAAGACGAAATCCATACAGCATATGTACTATCAACTAATAGAAGAATTTGATACGGAGACAAATATTTTAATTGACGTACCCTTAGACGAGATAGCGCAGGAACACCAGAAACTTGCTGAAATCTTGCGAAAGTTTAGGGACGACCGAATCGAGTTTGAATTTGTGGGCAGAGCGGGACATTATGGCAAAATAAAAATTTAATAGTTATCTAATTGTCGCATCCTGTTTTCGATGTTCTTCTTCTCGTACACCTGTAGCACCTGTTGGGGTGTAAGGCCCGAACTTAACATAGCCGAAATTAAAAAATGCAGGCAGTCTATTAGCTCTTCGTGAACCGACCCCCATTTTTCTTCGGTCAATATATGTTTTTTCCACCATTTTCTATCACCGGTAATGACTACTCCAAGGCTATTTCTGGTCTCATAGGACTCATGTATGAGGTGGCCGAGCAGTGCAATTACCTTCTCTTCTTTGTCCCATTCACTAAAAGGTGGTTTGTTTTGAACCGATTCATCAAAGCTCTTTTGAAGTTCGAATATCCTTTCAAGCTTGTCCATGTGCTAACCTTGCATAACTCAGCATAATATTTTTACCGATTTGTGATTTTGACAGCTTTATAAGAAAGAACGCAGATAGACATATTCAGCGAGGTACTGTTGCTTGCTTGCTACAAATTTAAGCGGATATCCAACTCGACCGAGTATTAATATGATTAGAAACTGGGTAAAATACGGCGGGGAGAATCCATTTGATGTAGCGGTAAAAGAAGCAGTAAAGGACCAAATTAACGCGGGTATGGAGCTCGTTACCGATGGACAAGTGAGAGACATAATCCACACATTTGCTTTACATGTGCAGGGCATGGAAGCAGATGATCAACCTCTTATACGCAATACATTAAGTGTACCGAGCAATCCCTCAACAGTATATGACTTCGCTATTGCGACTAAAGAAACTAATGATCCTAGAAAGGTAAAAGCAGTTCTGCCCGGACCTTATTCCTTCGTTGAGAGATGTAGGCTTGATGTCGCTTCAGGTTATGAAAAAAAAGATGATACAGACTTGCTCTTTGATGTTGCTAAAATAATTAAATATGAGATTGATGCGTTAAGAGACAGCGGAGCCTGGCCAATTCAAATCGTTGAATCAATGGAGAGAATCACTGATCTTGAGGTTTTCATCGAATGGTTAGATAGTATTTTTAACAAAGTGAGGATTCCTATTTGTCATATCGAAGGAGACATTGGAGCTTCTTTTTTAACATTGCTCGATGCGAAAAGTAAAGTCCTATCTTTCGATGTAATTAATTATCCGAAGAACCGTACCGTAATAAAATTTGCAGAGCAGATTGAGGTGCACGAAAAGATACTTGCTTTAGGTTGCGTTGATGCCTTAACTGATGCTATTGAACCACTCGATAAAATCGAAAGAAGAATTTCTGAATTTGTTGAACTGCTCGATTATGATGCCATTTGGGTTTCACCAAACGCAAGTTTATCGAATTTAAATCGAAACATCGCCTTAAAGAAACTTGAGGCGCTGAGTGATTTAAAAGTCAAGATCGCAGAGAAACTTGTGTAACCTAACCTAAAAAATGAAATCTGACCCTTTGAATCGTAAATGAGATATAGTAAATGTCTAATTCTAATTTCTGGAGTTGATAACGTGCTAAGCGTTAATGAGATTTCGATGGGAATAGTCGAAGACATGTTGGATTATACGGAAGAATTGAAAATTGAAGCTTTTGAACTTGACAACGGCTCCACGGTGATTGATTGTGGCGTTAACGTCGACGGTGGATACGAAGCAGGGGAAATGTTTACAGAAATTTGTATGGGCGGGCTCGGATCTGTCAATTTGGTTGTACAGAGTATCAAGACAACGCCTCTCATATTCATAAATGTAATCACCGATCATCCCGTAGTCTCCACTCTTGCTGCACAGAAGGCTGGTTGGTCGATAAAAACCGGGGATTACAGCGCAATGGGATCCGGACCTGCACGAGCGTTATCCCGTCAACCAAAGAAGACGTATGAATCAATCGGCTATAGGGATGACTATGACTTTGGTGTTTTAGCCCTTGAAAGTGATAAGTTACCAGATGTAAACGTCACAGAGTATATCGCTGAAGCCTGTAGTATCGAGCCGTCCAAGTTGACCGTTCTTAATGCTCCTACGTCTTCAATCGTGGGAACGGTTCAAGTAGCAGGAAGAATCGTTGAGGTAGCCGTCTATAAGGCCGCGGAACTAGGATATGACACTTTAAAAATATTAAGCGCAGCTGGATGTTGTCCTGTTGCTCCTGTCACTAAAAACTCACTTAAAGCAATGGGCATGACAAATGATGGGATAATCTATTATGGAAGGGTCGTATTTACGGTAAAAGAGTATGATGACATCTTCGAAAAAATACCTTCTGAAACCTCAGCATCGTATGGCAGGCCGTTCTATGAGACATTCAAAGCGGCAAATTATGACTTCTATAAAATAGATAAGTACATATTCGCGCCAGCGCAATTAATGGTTAAGGATATCGGCACCGATAAAACATTTAAGGGCGGAAGTCTCAATGAAAGCGTCCTTGCCCAATCTTTTGGAATTTGAAGGACGCTGTTTTTGCTTTTTTATGATGACGCGGTTATTACCCTTCCTATCCCCTTGCTTTTACCTTCCCTAAAAATGAATTTCTGCCCTTCGTATACGTAATAAGGTCTGTATTTAAACTGTATTTTTACCTTGCCTGATTGCCCAGCCATCATATATTCAGTTTCAGGCTCAAAAATTACGCTTTCTGATATTGTTTCAATGTGGATAACAGGCTCATAACCCGATGTTATTCGAGTAGGATGATTTAAGATAAAAACCTCACTGATAAATTGCCGTACGGCTCTTGGTCGCTTCTTAGAAAGAACCATCCCCCTTTCTATCTCGTGTGGTTTTACACCCTTGAGCGCAATGCCCACAATGTCACCGGCAGATGCTTTGTCGACTCTGCAGTGATGCATCTCTATAGACTGAGCCTTCACTTGCAAAAACTTGCTATCTTTTGTTGGACCAAGATATAACAACTCCCCAGCGTTTACCGAGCCACTTTTGATGGTGCCACTCGCAACTGGCCCTACTCCTGCAATCTGATAGACTCTATCTACGTAAATTTCGAAATTCAAATGCTGACTAAGATTTCTTTTTGGAAGGCTTTTTAAAAGTCCATCAAATATGTCCATGCCTTCCATCGTCACAGGAGATGCCCGTATGATAGGAATTATAGTGCCTTGACTGATTTTATCTTTTATGTTTTCTATTCCATCAATAGTTTTCAGTCTATAGGGGATTCGACCTACCATTCCTAGAGTATCATATATCTGGGATTCGACACCCCTAACGCGACTTTCAGTCACCCTATCGACTTTGGTCACCGCTATTATTGTAGGCAAATCCATTGCAAGCATGATACCGAGATGCTCTCTCGTAACGTGCGTCACCCCATCATCTGCAGCGACTACCAAAAGACCATAATCAAGTTTTGGTCCTACTATCCCTCTTATCGTAGTCCTCAGCCACGGCTCGTGACCAACAGTATCTACGAATGATATGAGTTTCGTGGATTGTTCGACCACACTTGCTCGCTCCTTTTTGCTGAGCGGATTTTTTAGCCTTATAACGTGGTCGTTAAATCCATAAACGACATACGATAGATCGGCAGAAAGCCCTCTTTCTATCTCGTGTGGTTTCACATCTAAGTAAAGTCTCGTTTTTCCTGAACCGTCATCTGCAACGCCACTCACTATG
>Ga0209517_10006823_pt1 | contig 13927 bp, 13 predicted proteins | sample PeaSoiMetSII2010_FD_187695 | JGI IMG/M metagenome (GOLD analysis project Ga0209517, IMG submission 187695) | Peat soil microbial communities from Weissenstadt, Germany - SII-2010 (SPAdes) (version 2) | ecosystem: Environmental > Terrestrial > Soil > Wetlands > Peat | place: Germany...
CAGTTTCTCCGCCAGCACACCGACGAGCCGGTAACGCTGGCCGCGCTGGGCGAGCGCTTCGGCATGAACCCGTTCCACCTGCAGCGCGTCTTCAAGTCGGTGCTGGGAGTGAGCCCGCGCGAGTTCGTGGACGCCCTCCGCATGAAGTCGTTCAAGTCGCAGCTTCGCTCCGGCCGCTCGGTGACCGACGCTATCTACGAGGCAGGTTTCGGCTCCAGCAGCCGGCTCTACGAGCGCAGCGGCCCGCAACTGGGCATGACTCCCGCCACCTACCAGCGCGGCGGCAAGGGCGTGTTCATCCGCTATACGACGCTCGATTCTCCGGTCGGGCGGATGCTGCTGGCAGCCACCGACCACGGGGTGTGCGCCATCTCATTCGGCGAATCCGACGGCGGACTGCTGGAGGGATTGCGGCGTGAGTTCCCGGACGCAACCGTCCGCCGCGGCGACGTGGTTTTGCGGCGCTGGGTGCGCGCGCTGTTGGAGCAACTCCACGGGGAGCGTCCGCTGCCGCAGTTGCCGCTGGACGTGCAGGCGACGGCATTTCAGCGCCGCGTCTGGGAGCACCTGCGGTCGATCCCTTACGGCACGACGAAATCCTACGGTGAAGTGGCTCGCGCCATCGGCCAGGCCTCGAGCGCGCGCGCCGTGGCCAGCGCCTGCGCCAGTAATCCCGTGGCGGTGGCCATCCCCTGCCATCGCGTGGTGCGCGGCACGGGAGATCTCGGCGGTTATCGCTGGGGCACGGAACGGAAGAAGGCGTTGCTGGAGATGGAGCAGAGCGCCGGGAAGGAGTCCTGAGTTATGAGCACAAGCGGAAAAATTCTCTATGTGGGTGAAACCTCTCGCCCGGCGGCGCTAGACTTGGTGCTCGAGGGCCAGGGATATCAGATCCTGACGGCCAGCGACGTCAACGCTGCTTTAGGCATGCTCCAGGTGCGAGACTTTGAAGCGATGATGGTGGAAGCGCGGCTGCTCGGCTTGGACCGCGAGCAGTGGCAGCGCGTCAATGCCAGCTATCCCGGCATGCCGGTGCTGGGCATCTCGGAACCGGCGTAGGCGCCGCTACCCTGATTTCCGCAGCCGGAACTTGCGCACCGCTGACCTGCCGCCGTGCATGGCTTCCACCAGGATGTCAGCGTCCTTGAGTGCGGCTTCGCGCAAAGCCACTCTCATCTCGGCGGTCCCAGTCGCATCCGTGATCGCCTGGGCAAAGATCGGATCCGCTTCGAGCACGCGCAGCCGGGAGGTCAGGCTGGCGCCCTGGACCGCCTGGCCGCCGGCGGTTACACGGAAGCGCATGACCACGGCGTCTTCCGCGAACACCGAATCGGCGTTGAGAAACTGTACCGACAGTTCAGCCTGCGGAGCAGACTCGCCCAGCACCTGGTCCAAGCGGCCGTCGCGCGCCGCCTCCACCACCTGGCGATGCTGCGAGCGCAGCAGGTCATGGAGCTGGTCCTCGATCGACCCCGGCTGGAAGAACACTTCGTCGTAGGAAACGGCGCGCTTGCCGATGCAGCGGCCGCCGACGAACACCTGGGTTTCCAGCATCCGCTCGCGGTCCCGCGGTTCGCTCTGGATGTGGTAGACGATGTCGTCCAGCCGCACAGCCGTGTTGAAGCCGAAGATCATGGTGGCGCGCCCTGAACTCCTGCTGCGAGTCCCTCCCTGTTGACAGTGGTGAGGGCGAAACTTATATTCAATGGTTTGGCAACTGGTTGTTGTCGCGGGCCATATACCGCCCCCTTATTATGCCGGACAACTACTTCGCCCGCTACCTCCCGCTCCTGATCCATGTGCTGTTTGCGCTGGCGCTCGCCAGCGCGTTTGTGATCCTGTCCACCCTGGTGGGCAAGCACCGGCCTTCCCGCGCCAAGCTCCAGCCCTACGAATGCGGCATGCCGCCCGTCGGCGACGCCCGCCAGCGTTTCTCGGTCAAGTTCTACCTGGTGGCCATGCTGTTCATCCTGTTCGACGTGGAAGCCGTGTTCCTCTATCCCTGGGCGGTGATCTTCCGCGAGCTGAAGATGTTCGGCTTCTTCGAGATGCTGGTGTACATCCTCGTCCTTCTCGCCGGGTTTTACTACATCTGGAAAAAGGGTGTGCTGGATTGGAACAAGCCGGAAGGGAGCGGATTGTAGTCTCATGCCGCTCGCGCCCGCCATCACCGACCTGGAGCAACTGAAAGAGCGCCCGCCGCTGGCGCGGCTGCTGGGCTGGGACGCGGACGCGGTCGAGGCCGCCAAGTTCGATCGCGACGAGCTCACCATCGTGGTGAAGCGCCCGGCCATCCGCCAGGCTTGCGCCCTCCTGCGCGACGATCCCGCGCTCCAGTTCAACTTCCTTGCCGACATCACCGGCGTGGACTGGTATCCGAGCGAACCGCGCTTCGAAGTGGTCTATCACCTGCTTTCGATCCCGCGGCACCAGCGGCTGCGGCTGAAGGTCAGGCTGGCCGGCGACGACCCCAGCCTGGAGTCCATCACCTCGGTATGGCCGTCGGCGAACTTCTTCGAGCGCGAAGTGTATGACCTGTTCGGGGTGCGCTTCTCGGGCCATCCCAACCTGCGGCGCATCATGATGCCGGAAGACTGGGACGGGCATCCTCTGCGCAAGGACTATCCCGTCGAGGGCTACCGCTGATGCCGCAGATGTTCACCCCCACGCCGACGCTCGACGCCACCGGCCCGCGCACCATGACCCTGAACATGGGTCCGCAGCATCCTTCCACTCACGGCGTGCTGCGGCTGTTGCTGGAGATCGACGGCGAGACCATCGTGCGAATGATGCCGGACATCGGCTTCCTGCACACCGGAATCGAGAAGACCTGCGAGGCCAAGTTCTACCAGCAGGCGGTGCCGCTTACCGACCGCATCGACTATCTCTGCCCGCTGACCAACAACCTGTGCTACGTGCTGGCGGTGGAAAGGCTGCTGGGCCTGGAGATTCCGCCGCGGGCGCAGTGGCTGCGAGTGATGCTGAACGAACTGACGCGCATCGCTTCGCACCTGGTCTGGCTGGGCTCGCACGCCATTGATATCGGCGCCATGTCGGTGTTCCTCTACTGCTTCCGCGAACGCGAAGACGTGATGCGCATTTTTGAGATGGTCAGCGGCCAGCGCATGATGACCTCATACTTCCGCATCGGCGGGCTGGCGCTGGAGCCGCCGCTGGGCATGTTCGACGCGGTCCGGAAGTTCGTCAAACGCTTCCCTTCCCGCGTGGACGAGTACGAAAACCTGCTGACCACGAACCCCATCTGGATGGAACGCACGAAGAAGGTGGCGTACCTCTCGCCGGAAGATGCCGTCGCTCTGGGCGCGACCGGGCCCACGCTGCGCGCCAGCGGAATCGATATCGACCTGCGGCGTGACATGCCGTACACCGGCTATGAGAAATTCAAGTTCAAGGTGCCCATCTCGCACGATGGCGACGTGTTCGCGCGCTACATGGTGCGCGTGCAGGAAATGCGCGAGTCCAACGAGATCGTGCGTCAGACACTAGAAGGCGTGCCCGAGGGGCCCATCAAGGCGGACGCGCCCAAGATCGTCCTGCCCGACCGCGAGAAGATGAAGACGCAGATGGAAGCCCTCATTTATCACTTCAAGATCGTGACCGAGGGATTCCCGGTGCCCGCGGGCGAGGTCTATCAGGCGGTAGAGTCGCCGCGCGGCGAGATGGGCTACTACGTGGTCTCGGACGGCAGCCCCAAGCCCTACCGCGTGCACGTGCGCGCGCCCTCGTTCGCCAATTTGCAAGCGCTGCCCACCATGTGCGAAGGACGGCTGATTGCCGACGTGGTGGCGGCGATTGGGAGCATTGATATTGTGCTGGGAGAGGTGGATCGGTAGCGGGCATTGGTAATTTGTAATTGGTAATTTGTAATTTTTCCGGTGTCGGCGGTAGCAGCAGGGCGATCCGTAATTGGCGCTTTGTAATTTGTAGAGTTGACGATCTCAGGCAAATTACAAATTACAAATTAGAAATGACGTTTTCCGACCAACTCGAAAAGCGCTTTGCCGAGCTTGCGACCCACTATCCCATCAAGCGCTCAGCGCTGATACCGATGCTGCTCTATGCGCAGGATGAGGTCGGCTGTGTGAGCGATGAGGTGGTGCACGAGATCGCCGTGCGGCTCGATCTGACTGACCTGGAAGTGCGCAACGTTGTCAGCTACTACTCGATGCTTCACACCAAGCCGATCGGGAAGTACAACATACAGGTCTGCACCAACATCAGTTGCATGCTGCGCGGAGCGGAGAGCATCTTCGACCACATCCGCAAGCGCCTGGGCATTGGCCACAAGCAGGACACACCCGACGGAATGTTCCACTTGGAAGAGGTCGAGTGCATCGGCGCCTGCTGCTGGGCGCCGGCGATGCAGATCGACTATGTGTACCATGAGAATCTCACGCCGGAAAAGGTGGATGAGGTGCTGGAAGGGCTGAAGAAGAATTTGTAATTGGCAATTTGTAATTGGTAATTCTTCGCTGGTTGTCGCGCGGGCGATGAAAATTACCAATTACCAATTACCAATTACAAATTACAAATTTGCAATGGCTGCCCTAACTTCCCATCCCGACGAAGTAAAGGTCGTCTCCCGGCGCTTCGGCCAGGGTGCGACCGACATCGACCGCTATCTTGCGCTCGACGGCTACAAGGCCACGCAGAAGGCGCTCGCCATGGGCTCGGACGCGGTCATCAGCGAGGTGAAAGCGTCGAACCTGCGCGGACGCGGCGGTGCCGGTTTCCCGGCGGGCATGAAGTGGTCGTTCGTCCCCAAGCAGTCGCCGAAGCCGAAATACGTGCTCTGCAACGGCGACGAGAGCGAGCCCGGCACTTGCAAGGATCGCCTGATCTTCGAGCACGATCCGCACTCCGTCATCGAGGGCGTGATCATCGCCGGGATTGCCGTCGGGTCGCACCAGGGATACATCTACCTGCGCGGCGAGTACCGCTACCTGATCGAGATCATGGAGAAGGCGGTGGCCGACGCCTACGCGCGCGGCTTCCTGGGCAAGAACATCTTCGGCAGCGGATACGATTTCGAGTGCGCGGTGCAGACCGGCGCGGGCGCGTACGAGGTGGGCGAAGAATCGGCGCTGATGGAGTCGCTCGAAGGCAAGCGCGGCATCCCGCGCGTCCGTCCGCCGTTCCCCGCTGTGGTTGGGCTATATGGCGGGCCCACGGTCATCAACAACGCCGAGACTCTGGCCAACGTTCCGCACATCATCCTCGGGGGCGGCGAGTGGTACGCCGGCCTGGGCCCGCCCAAGAACGGCGGCACGCGCCTGTTCTGCCTGAGCGGCAGCGTCAACAAGCCCGGCGTCTACGAGCTGCCCATGGGCTACAACCTGCGCAAGATGATCGACGAGGTGGCGGGCGGAATCTGGAACGGGCGCAAGCTGAAAGCGGTGCAACCGGGCGGCTCGTCGGTGCCGGTGCTCACCGCCGACGAGGTCGATATCGCGATGGACTTCGATTCGGTAGGGAAGGCGGGGTCGATGCTGGGCTCCGGCGCGGTGGTAATCATCGACGATTCCACCTGCATGGTGAAGTACGCGCTACGGGTCATGCGGTTCTACCAGCACGAGAGCTGCGGATGGTGCATCCCCTGCCGCGAAGGCACGGACTGGCTGAAGAAGACGCTCGTCCGCTTCCACTCCGGCGGCGGCGTGCGGCGCGACATCGACAACATTCAGTACCTGGCGGAGAACATGCTGGGACGCACCTTCTGCCCGCTGGGCGATGCCGCGGCCATGCCGATCATTTCGCTGGTCAAGAAGTTCCGCAAAGAATTCGAGGATCACCTCGAGGGCAAGCCGTGCCTCTACGAAGATCACAGCAAGATCGCGCAATTGCCGGTGCTTACGGCGTATGACCACCGCGCGGCCGACCCCTGGACGCACGCACATTGAGCGTTATGGCTGACGTCAACATCACGGTCGATGGCAGGAAGCTGACGGCGCCCGCGGGCACGCTGCTGATCGAAGCCTGCAAGAGCGCCGGCATCGAGGTGCCGTCGTTCTGCTACTACCCCGGACTCTCGCTGCAGGGCGCGTGCCGCATGTGCCTGGTGGAGATCGCCAAGATGCCGAAGCTGCAGACGGCGTGTACCACCGTCATCCAGGAAGGCATGGCGGTCACCACCACGAGCGACACCGTGCGCCAGGCGCGCAAGGCCATGCTGGAGTTCGTGCTGCAGAACCATCCGCTCGATTGCCCGGTGTGCGACGCCGGCGGCGAGTGCGAACTGCAGGACATGACGTTCAGCTACGGCGCCTCCGAGTCCAAGCTCATCGACTTCAAGAACCACAAGGAAGAGGAGCAGTGGTCGCCGGTGGTGTTCTTCGACCGCCCGCGCTGCATCCTGTGCTATCGCTGCGTGCGCGTCTGCAACGAAGGCATGGACGTGGCGGCGCTCGGCATCCAGAACCGCGGATCGCTTTCGCTGATCGTGCCCAACCACCACGACTACCTGGAGTGCGAAGAGTGCGGCATGTGCATCGACATCTGCCCGGTCGGCGCGCTGACCTCGGGCGCTTACCGCTACAAGACGCGGCCCTGGGAGATGAACCACGTTGGCACCATCTGCACGCACTGCGGCGATGGCTGCAAGACCACGCTCGGCGTGCGCCGCCAGGGCAGCGGCAACCAGATTGTCCGCAGCGATAACCGCGATAAGAGCGGCATCAACGGCGATTTCCTTTGCATCAAGGGACGGTATGCGTTCGACTTCGTCGAGCACTCCGAGCGGCTGAAGCAGCCGCTGGTCCGCAAGAACGGCACGCTCACGCCGGCATCGTGGGAAGAAGCGCTGGAGCTGGCGGCACGGCGCTTCCGCGAGGCGCGCGACCTCGCCGGCGGCGCGTCCATCGGCGTCATTGGCTCCAACCGCACCACCAACGAAGAGAACTATCTTCTGCAGAAGTTCGCGCGCCTGGTGCTGCGGACCAATAACATCGACCACCACCGCACGGCCGATTATCCGGCGTTCGTCAATGCGCTTTCCGGGCACGCCAACGCCACGGCCAGCATGCGCGACCTGTCGTCAGCGCAGGCGGTGCTGCTGATCGGCAATGACCCGACCTACCAGCATCCTCTGCTCGCGTGGCAGATCCGCACCAACGTCCGCCTGCACGGAGCGCGGTTGTACGTGGTGAATTCCTGGCCCATCAAGCTGGCGCGCCAGGCTAAAGCGTTCGTGCAGATCCCCGAAGGCGCGGAGGGCAAGGCCGCTGCATTTCTCGGCGGCGACGACTCCGCTGCCGGCGCGCTGATCACGGACAAGACGACGCGCGAGAAGCTGGTGAGCTTCCGCGAGAAGCTGCAGAGCGAGCAAAACCTGGTCGTCATCTTCGGATCGGAGCTGCGCGGACAGGATTTTGCGCCGCTGGTGCGCTCCGCCGCTGCCGCGGGCGCAAAGTTCATCTGCCTGGGCGACTATGCCAACTCGCGCGGCGCTGCCGACATGGGCCTCTATCCCGACCTGCTTCCGGGATACCACCCGCTCAGCGAAGCGGCTCGCTTCGGTGAGGCGTGGAAGCCGGTTCCGCAACAGCCTGGCATGAACATCGAACAGATGGCCGCCGCGGGCAAGGAGCGCAAGCTGCGGGCGCTATACGTGGTCGGCTCGAACCCGCTCGCGCGCTATGACATTGACCCGTTCGCGCTGGCGGAAACCTTCGTGGTGGTGGAGGACTTGTTTCTCACCGAGACCGCGAATGTCGCCGACGTGGTGCTGCCGGCCGCCTGTGCTTATGAAAAGTCCGGCAGCTTCACCAACACTTGCGGCGACCTGCAACTGTTGCACAAGGCCGGCGATTGCGAGGGTGTGAAGCCTGATCTGGAGATTATCGTGCGCCTAGCTGAGCTGATGGGATTCGATATCCGCCAGCTTGTGCCCATGGGCCCCGGCGGCCTGCGCGCCGACTTTGGCGAGTCGCGCGGCGTGCAGTCGGGCGAGGCGGACCGGCAGGCGATCTGGAACCGGCGCCAGGGTTACGAACCGCGCGTCAGCCCGTTCAACCCGTTCGCCGTGCTCGAAGAGATTCAGCGCCTGGTGCCGGGGTACGACGTGGGCCGGCTCGAACTGCTTTCCGGCAACGATGTCCACACCCGGACCGCAGGGCAAGCGCCCGGCAAAGCGGAGGCAGACCGCTCTCTCGTGCCCTCGAATGACAACCTGTTCACCTCCGGCACCCTGGGGCGTTATTCCCATGTGCTGAATAAGGTCATCGAACACCGGCTCGGATTACCCAACGAGAAGAAAGAGGTTGTGGCGGACTAAGCCGCGGCTGAAAGGTTACTGTTCGTTGTGGGCTTGAGCGTCACCACCTTCGTTGTGCTCTCCGTGATCAAGATTGTGATCGCGCTGGTGGTGCTGCTTACCGCCGTGGCATACACCACATGGCTGGAGCGCAAGCTGGTCGGCCACATACAGAACCGCTGGGGGCCGCAGCGGGTGGGGCCATTCGGGCTGCTGCAGCCGCTGGCCGACGGGCTGAAGTTTATCTTCAAGGAAGACCTAACACCGCCGCACGTTTACAGGCCGCTCTACATCGCTGCGCCCATATTGTCGCTGACGCTGGCGCTGACCTCGATCTCGCTGGTGCCCATCGGCAACTGGGTGACGGTCCGAGGCATCGACACTCCACTCGAGATCACCGACGTCAACATCGGCCTGCTCATCATTCTTGGGATCACTTCGCTGGGGGTGTACGGCATTGCGCTCGCGGGATGGTCGTCGAACAGCAAGTACTCGCTGCTGGGCGGCCTCCGCGCCGGCGCGCAGATGGTGAGCTACGAGATCGCGCTGGGGCTGTCGCTGGTGGGCGTGCTGATCATGTCCGGCAGCCTGAACCTGCGCGAGATCGTGGACATGCAGGGCGGGCACATGTGGGCGTGGATCCCGCGCTGGAATATCTTTCGCGGGCAGTTCGTCGCCTTCTTTGTGTATCTGGCGGCGGCGTTCGCCGAGACCAACCGCGTGCCCTTCGACCTGCCCGAGGCGGAGACCGAGCTGGTCGCCGGCTACCACACCGAGTACAGCTCGATGAAGTTCGCCATGTTCTTCATGGCGGAATACGCCAACATGATCACCGTGGCTTCGATCGCCACGCTGTTGTTCCTGGGAGGCTGGCACGGACCAGTCTTCGGACCCTGGTGGCTGGTGGCCATCCTGCCCGTCTTCTGGTTCGCGCTGAAGGTCTTTGGTTTCATCTTTCTCTACATCTGGATCCGCGGCACGCTGCCGCGCTTCCGCTATGACCAGTTGATGGCCTTCGGGTGGAAGTTCCTGTTTCCGCTCGCGGTGGCCAACGTGCTGGTCACCAGTTTGATTGTGGCGTTGCAAAAATAAATGCTTCAGCTCGTCTTATTCTTCGTCTTTGGGATCATCGCCGTGGCCGCGGCGGTGAACCTGCTGGTGCAGCGGCATCCCATCAACAGCGCGCTCTCGCTGATCGTGGTGATGGCGTCGCTGGCCGCGCTCTTTCTGCTGATGGGAGCGGAATTTCTGGCCGCCATCCAGGTGATCGTCTACGCCGGCGCCATCATGGTGCTGTTCGTGTTCGTCATCATGCTGCTCAACGCCGGCGAGGAGGAGCGCACTACCGGCAGCCGCGTTGCCATGCTGCTGGGATTCCCTGCGGCGGTGCTGCTGGCCGGCCTGCTGGGGTGGACGCTGCTTACCCACAACCCACATCCCGTTACGGTGGACCTGAGCGGGCGCTTCGTCGGCTCGCCCACCGCCATCGCACAACTGCTCTTCCGGGATTTCCTGCTGCCGTTTGAGGTCACCTCGGTGCTCATCCTGATCGCCATCATGGGCGCGGTGGTGCTGGCCAGCCCGGCTGGGACTACGACCAGGCCCGGCACTCCAGAGCCGCCGGCGAAGAGGGAGGGATAGATGGTCCCGGTCTCCTACTATCTCGGGCTGAGCGCGATTCTGTTCTCGCTGGGCGTGGTCGGCTTCCTCATCAAGCGCAACCTGATCACGCTGTTCATGTCGATCGAGCTGATGCTGAACGCCGTCAACCTCGCCTTCGTGGCGTTCGCATGGCAGTGGAAGTCGCTGAATGGGCAGGTGTTCGTGTTCTTCGTGATGGTGGTGGCGGCAGCCGAGGCTGCGGTCGGGCTGGCCATCATCATCGCCGTCTTCCGCACGCGCGAGACACTGAACGTGGACCGCGTGAACTTGCTCAAACTATGAAGACCGACCTCCATCTTTGGCTCATTCCGCTGCTGCCGCTGGCCGGCGCCGCCCTCAACGGCCTGCTGGGGCGGCGCTTCTCAAAGCGTGCCGTCGCGTGGGTCGGCAACGTATTTGTGGGCGCAAGCTGTGCTTGGGCATGGTGGGTGTTCATACGATTTCTCAGCCTTCCGCATGAAATGCTGCCGTACGTGCGCGACTATGCAACGTGGATTCGGGCTGGCGACTTCTCGGTCAGCTACGGCGTCTACCTTGACCAGCTCTCCATGATCATGGTGCTGGTGGTTACCAGCGTCGGGTTTCTGATCCACATCTACTCGATCGGCTACATGGCGCATGAAGGCGGCTACTACCGCTTCTTCTCGTACCTGAACCTGTTCATGTTCTTCATGCTGACGTTGGTGCTCGCCAACAACTATCTGGTGATGTTCATCGGCTGGGAAGGCGTGGGCCTGGCGTCGTACCTGCTGATCGGATTCTTCTTCTTGCGCGATTCGGCGGCGGCGGCGGGCAAGAAGGCATTCATCGTCAACCGCATCGGGGATTTCGGATTCTTGATTGCGCTTTTCCTGCTGATCAAGCATTTCGGCTCGTTGGATTTCAGCCACCTTTTCCCCATCATCAAGGATCTGGGGGTTGAGAACGCCGCGCCCGGCCTGCTCACCGCCATCGGCCTGCTGCTGCTAATGGGCGCATGCGGCAAGTCGGCGCAGCTTCCGCTGTACGTCTGGCTGCCGGACGCGATGGAAGGCCCCACGCCGGTCTCGGCGCTCATCCACGCCGCGACCATGGTCACGGCGGGCGTGTACATGGTGGCGCGCTCGAACGTGATCTTCGGCCGCGCGCCCTCGGCGATGCTGGCCGTCGCTATCATTGGCTGCCTGACCGCGCTGTTCGCCGCCACCATCGGCATGGCGCAAACCGACATCAAGAAAGTGCTCGCCTACTCCACTATCTCCCAGCTCGGATACATGTTCCTAGCTTGCGGCGTGGCGGCTTTCTCGGCCGGCATCTTCCACCTGATGACGCACGCTTTCTTCAAGGGCCTGCTGTTCCTGGGCGCGGGCTCGGTGATCCACTCGCTCGGCGGCGAACAGGACATGCGCCGTATGGGTGGCCTGCGTAAGCACATCCCCTGGACGTTCTGGACCATGACCGCCGCGACTTTCGCCATCGCCGGCATTCCGCCCTTCGCCGGCTTTTTCAGCAAGGATGAGATCCTGTGGAGCGCGTTCTCCAGTCAATATGGAAGCTGGATCTTCTGGGCCATCGGGCTCCTCACCGCGTTCCTGACGTCGTTTTACATGTTCCGGCTGTGGTTCCTGACGTTCTTCGGCGAAATCCGCGGAACTGAAGCGAGCCCCGGCGAGCACGCGCACGGCCCCATCCACGAAAGCCCGAGGGTGATGCTGGTGCCGCTGATGATCCTCGCGGTGCTCTCGGTGATCGGCGGCTGGATCGGCTGGCCAGAATCGCTCGGCGGAACGCAGCGCTTCGACCACTTCCTCGCACCGGTGTTCGGTACGCACGCCGAAGAAGCTGCCGTCGCCACTGCTGAGCACGGCAAAGAACTGCTGCTGGCGGGTGTCTCCGTGCTGGCTGCGCTGCTGGGGCTGTTCTTCGCCTGGCTGCTCTATCAACGCCGCCGCGGCCTGCCCGACAAGATCGCATCCGCGCTCGGCGGGCTGTACACGACGGTTCGCGACAAGTACTACGTGGACGAGGGCTACGCCACCGCTATCGTGCAGCCGCTGATCAAAGGCTCTACTTACATCCTGTGGCGCGGCATCGATGCCGGCGCGATCGACGCCACCGCCAACGAATCCGCCGAAACCGCGCAGCACGTCTCCGATGCGCTCCGCCACATGCAGTCCGGCAACGTGCGCTCCTATGCAGGATGGGTTGCCGCCGGCGCTGCCCTGGTCATCGCCTACATGGTGTACCTAGGGGTGCGATGATGAGCGCCGCCATCCTCACTCTCGTCACCTTTGTGCCGCTCGCAGGCGCGCTGCTGTTGATCCTCTTCCCGCGCAAGGACGACGTGATCCGCTGGTTCGCGCTGATCGTCACGCTGCTGGGATTCGTTCTCTCACTTCACCTGCCCGTACACTTCATCCGCGGCGCCAGCGGTTTCCAGTACGAGATCAACATCCAGTGGATCACCAGCCCGAACATCCACTACCACCTGGGGATCGACGGCATCTCGATGTGGCTGGTCGTGCTCACCACCTTCCTCAGCCCGCTGTGCGTGCTGATCTCGTGGAAGTCGGTGCACGACCGCGTCAAGGAGTTTTTCATCCTGCTGCTGCTGCTGGAGACGGCGCTGATCGGCGTGTTCGTCTCGCTCGACCTCTTCCTCTTCTATTTCTTCTGGGAAGCCACCCTGATCCCGATGGCGCTGATCATCGGCATCTTCGGCCACGAGCGGCGGGTGTACGCGGCGGTGAAGTTTTTCCTGTTCACCATGATCGGGTCGGTGTTCATGCTGGCGGCCATCATCTGGCTGTACGCACGGACGGGCAGCTTCGAGTACTCGGCAATCCAGTCAGCGGTGCAATCCGGGCAGATCAGTTGGCAGGCCGCGCTGTGGTGCTTCCTCGGATTCTTCCTGGCGTTTGCCGTGAAGGTGCCGATCTTCCCGCTGCACACCTGGCTGCCGGACGCGCACTTTGAAGCGCCCACCGCCGGTTCCGTCCTGCTGGCGGGCGTGCTGCTGAAGATGGGGACCTACGGCCTGTTGCGTTTCAATGTGGGACTCTTCCCCGAGCAGGCACGCGAACACGCTCCCTGGATCATCACGCTGGCGATCATCGGCATCATCTACGGCGCGCTGGTGGCGATGGTGCAGCCTAACCTGAAGAAACTGGTGGCGTACTCGTCGGTAAGCCATCTGGGCTTTGTCGTGCTCGGCATCTTCAGCTTCACGACGGCGGGCGTGGACGGAGCCGTGTACCAGATGCTGAACCACGGCGTCTCGACCGGCGCGCTGTTCATGCTGGTCGGCATCCTCTACGAGCGGCGGCACACCTTTGAAATCTCTGAGTTCGGCGGACTGGCCACGCCCATGCCGGTGTATGCCACGTTCTTCATGGTCATCATGCTGTCGTCGGTGGGGCTGCCGCTGCTCAACGGATTCGTGGGCGAGTTCCTGGTGCTGAGCGGCGCGTTCCAGGCCAAGGCGCTCTACGGAATCCTGGCCGCGACCGGCATCATCTGGAGCGCCTGTTATCTCTTGTGGATGTACCAGCGCGTGTTCTTCGGAAAAGTGAATAAAGACGTCAACGCCACGCTGCCGGACATCAGCGCGCGCGAGCGCATTGCACTCTGGCCGACGGCGCTGGCCGCGCTGGCCATGGGCGTCGCGCCGCTCTTCTGGCTGAACGCGATCGAGCCGGCGGTGCGCACCGTGCTCTCGCCCCTGGTGCAGATGGCGGAGGGCCTGGTGCGATGATCCAGTCTTTGGATTACATCCGCGTGCTGCCCGAGATCGTGCTGACGCTGTTCGGCGTGGCCGTCATGATGGGGGAAGCCGCGCTGCCGCCGCGCGCCAGCCGCAGGCCGCTGGGATGGCTGGCGTTCGTCGGGACGCTCGCCGCTCTGGCCGCAACCGTCTACCAGGCCGGCTATCCCGGCATGGCCTTCTTCGGCATGGTGCGGGTGGACAGCTTCAGCATCTTCTTTCATTTCCTGATCGCGTTCATCGCGGCGCTG
>Ga0209517_10006824_pt1 | contig 13925 bp, 14 predicted proteins | sample PeaSoiMetSII2010_FD_187695 | JGI IMG/M metagenome (GOLD analysis project Ga0209517, IMG submission 187695) | Peat soil microbial communities from Weissenstadt, Germany - SII-2010 (SPAdes) (version 2) | ecosystem: Environmental > Terrestrial > Soil > Wetlands > Peat | place: Germany...
GCATGGGTCTGAGCCTGGAAGAGATCTTCCTGGAATTGACCGCTTCGAGTTACGAAACGAAATCCGAACCCGCGCCGCAAGCCGCGGCGGAGGAGGCAAAATGAATACCTGGACCATTGCCCGCAAAGAACTAAGCAGCTATTTTCGCTCGCCGATCGCGTACGGCGTGATGTGCTTCTTCGCTTTAATTACCGGCTTTTTCTTTTACTCCGCAGTGCGGTTTTTCCTGGCGCAGAGCCTGCAAGCCACCATGATGGGCCAGTCGGTGCCGCTGAACGTGAATGAATGGGTGGTGCGGAACGTGCTTTCCAACATGAGCGTCGTGGGTCTGTTCATCATCCCCATGATCACCATGCGCCTGTTCGCCGAAGAAAAACGCACTGGCACCATCGAACTGCTGGTGACGTCTCCGTTGCGCGATAGCGAGATCATCCTCGGCAAGTGGCTGGCGGCGATGATCCTGTACCTGACGATTCTGGCCGTGGCCGGACTGAACATGCTGGTCCTGTTCGCTTATGGAAATCCGGACTGGCGGCCGATGGCGGTCGGCTATCTGGGCTTGATTCTGCAAGGCGGATGCCTGTTGTCGATCGGGACATTCATTTCCACGGCTACGAAGAACCAGATTGTCGCCGGTGTGGCGACGTTCGGCGTTTGCCTGCTGTTGTGGGTGCTGGACTGGGTGTCGCAATTCGATTCGTCCAGGCTGTTCACGGTGATCAGCTATCTGTCCGTGACCTCCCACTTCGAATCCTTCGCCCGCGGTGTGCTCGATTCCAAAGACGCGGTGTATTACGTGAGCATGATCATATTCGGTTTGTTTCTGACGGCGCGGTCGATGGAATCGATCCGGTGGAGGGCGTAATGGCGACCACAAAAACCCATCGCGCCGCGAACTTCGCCCAGGCGGCCGTATACACCCTGATCATCATTGCGATTCTGGGCGTCCTGAATTTCCTGGCGCAGCGCTACAACAAGAGCTTCGACTCGACCGCCAACAAGAAATACACACTTTCCGATCAGACCGCCAAAGTCGTCAAGAACATTCCGGGCGACCTCACCATCACGTATTGGGACCGGCCCAGCGGGTTCCCCAATGCGGAGGATCTGTTCAACCGCTATAAAGGACTTTCACCGAAAGTCACGGTGGAGTATCAGGACGTCGATAAGAAGCGCACTGAAGCGATCGCGGCCGGCGTGAAAGCCGTCCCGACGATCCTGGTCAAGGTCGGCAATAAAACGGAGACCGCCAAGAGCCTCACGGAAGAAGAAGTCACCGGCGCCATGGTTCGCGCGCTTAAGGGCGGCGACCGTACCGTCTGCTTTACCAGCGGTTTTGGCGAAGCGTCGACCACCGATACCAAGGCCGGAGAAGGCTTGGGCAACGCCAAGGACTACGCTGAGAAGAACAACTATAAGACTCAGGTGGTCCCGCTGATCCCGAAGGCGGAGATTCCGATGGACTGCACCATCCTGGTGGTGGCCGGGCCCAAGCGGAATTACCTCCAGCCGGCGGTGGACGCGATCAAAGCCTACGTTGAGAACGGCGGGCGCGCGCTCATCCTTCTGGATCCTCCCTTGAAATTCGGTGGCTCCGAGATCGACGAAAACCCCGACCTGGTTGCGGTACTCGATAGCTGGGGCGTGAAGCTGCACAAAGATCTGGTGCTGGATTTGAGCGGCGTAGGACAACTGTTCAACCTGGGCCCCGAATTCCCGATCGTCACCAAATACGAAGATCACGCTATCGTGCGTGAGATGAAGGACCTGCCAACCGGTTTCCCGATCGCACGTTCGATGGAGGTCGCCAAAGGCGACAAGACGATGGTATCGGCCTTGTTTTCGACCACCGACGACGCCGTGGCCACGGAAGATCTGAAGAATCCGCAGGTCAACGTGAAAGCCGCCAAGCCCGGCGCACGAGTTTTGGCAGCCGCCGGAACTTACACGACGGGCAAAGAAAACGGCAACGGACGCTTCGTAGTGGTCGGCACCTCACGCTGGATCGGCAACGGATTTCTGGCTTTCAACGGAAACCGCGACCTGTACATGAACATGCTGAACTGGCTGAGCTCGGATGAGGACTTGATTTCCATCCGGCCCAAGGATCCCGAGGATCGTCGGCTCAACATGAATCCGCGCCAAGCCACCATGCTGTTTTACGGCAGCGTGGTATTGATCCCGCTGGCGATTATCATGGCGGGCGTGGGCGTGTGGTGGAAGCGCAGGTAGGATAGGAACCAGCCATGAAGTTCGCGCGTTTGTTGATCGCAGCCGCGGTTCTGGCCGGACTCGGCGGATTGCTGTATTGGTCGAATCGCTCGGAAGAAGCCAAAGCGGGCAAACCTGACCCCAAAGCCGCTCCGAAGATCCTCGATCTCAAGGAAGCCGACATCAAGCAGATCGAAATCCGGCATCGTGAGGGCGAAACCACCGTCGTCAAAAAGGACGATGCCGGGAAATGGACGATCACGGCGCCCCAGCCTCTGGCTGCCGATCAAGCCGCTGTCAGCGCGATCACCTCGGCCGTAAGCAGTTTATCTTCCGATCGCTTGGTAGATGAAAACGCAAGCAATCTTCCGTCTTATGGCCTGGATCCGCCGCGCATCGGCGTGACTCTGACCATGGCGGACGGCAAGACTCACGTACTGCGCATCGGCGAGGATACACCCACCGAAGGCAACACGTATGCAATGCTCGACGGCGACAAGCGTCTGTTTACCATCGCCAGCTCCAGCAAAACCGGGCTCGACAAGCAATCCAAAGACCTGCGCGAAAAGCATCTGCTGGTGTTCGATCAGGACAAACTCAGTCGCGTCGAGCTGGAAGTTGCCGGGAAGCCGCCTCTGGAGTTCGGGCGCGCTGGAACCGACTGGCAGATCCTGAAACCGAAGCCGATGCGCGCCGACGGCTTCCAGGTAGACGAACTGGTTCGCAAGCTGAAGGACGCGGCAATGGTTACGGAGGGGGATACCGCGACCGATCCAAAGGCCGCGGCAACCGCGTTTGCCGGCGGGCAGAAAACTGCCATCGCCAAAATCACCGGTGCCGAAGGTACGCTGACTTTCGAAGTCCGCAAGGTCAAGGACGATTACTACGCGAAATCCAGCACCATGGACGGAGCCTACAAGGTCGCCAAGGAAATCGGTGACGGGCTCAACAAATCGCTGGACGATTTCCGCAACAAGAAAGTCTTCGATTTCGGCTTCAACGATCCCACTCGCATCGAAATCAAGGACGGCTCCCAAAGCAAAGTGATCGAAAAGTCCGGCGAAAACTGGACATCGGGCGGAAAGACAATGGATTCGATCTCGGTCCAGAACCTGATCGACAAGTTGCGGGACCTGGCTGCCGCGAAGTTCGTCGACAGCGGCTTCACCACGCCTGCGCTAGAGGTGACCGTCGTGTCGAACGACGGCAAGCGGACGGAGAAGGTCCAGATCGCGGCCGCGGGCTCCGCTTTCCTGGCGCGGCGGGAAAACGACAGTTCGCTGTATCAGCTCGAGGCGAATGCCGTAGGCAGTCTGCGCGAAGCTGCTGCCGGAGTCCAGCCGGCGCCTCCTCCGGAAACGAAAGACGGAAAGAAGAAGTAGTGGGAGATTCGCCGCAGCAAGATCCGCCCCAGCTTGGCGCGGCGCTCAACACCGATCTTTACGAGCTCACCATGGCGGCGGGCTACTTCGAGGCCAGCAAGGCCCAAGACCGCGCCACCTTCGAGCTGTTCGTGCGGCGTCTGCCGTGGAATCGCAACTTTGTCCTGGCTGCCGGCCTGGCCCAGGCGGTCGACTATCTCCTGAATCTCAAATTCACCGCCGCGGAGATCGCGTATCTAAGAACGCTGCCGCAGTTCGAACACACACGTTCCGATTTCTTCGACATGCTCGCGGGGCTGCGGTTCACGGGCGATCTTTTTGCGGTACGCGAAGGCACGCCACTCTTCGCGGGCGAGCCGTTTCTGACCGTACGGGCGCCCTTAATCGAAGCGCAGCTCATCGAGACCTATCTGCTGGCCACGATCGGATTTCAATCGACCATCGCCACTAAAGCGGCGCGCGTGGTGAGGTCCGCAGTGGGCCGCGATGTGGTCGAGTTTGGAACGCGTCGCGCGCACTCTCCCGAAGCCGGCGTGCTAGCCGCGCGCGCAGCCTATATCGGCGGTTGCACGGGCACCAGTAATGCCGAAACGGGGTTCCGCTACGGTGTTCCCGTATTCGGCACGGCGGGGCATTCCTGGGTGATGTCGTTTCCCAACGAGCTGGCGGCTTTCGAACGGCTGCAGCAGCTTCTGGGCGAAAGCACGGTGTACTTGATCGATACATACGACACGCTGGAGGGCGCTCATCGCGCGGCGGCTCTTGGACACCCCTTATGGGGTGTGAGGTTAGACAGCGGCAACCTGGGCGAGCTCGCGGTCTCCGTTCGGCGCATCCTGAACGAAGCTGGCCTGGCTGATTCGAAAATCATGGCCACCGGCGATCTGAACGAGTACAAGATTCAGGAACTGATGGCCGCCCGTGCTCCCATTGACGTTTTTGGAGTGGGTACTGAGTTGGCCACTTCGGCCGACGCGCCCTCGCTGGGCGTGGTCTACAAGCTGGTGGAATTGGAAGAAGCCGGCGAGCGGCGCTATCCCGTGAAGCTCAGTCATGATAAGCAGACCTTGCCGGGAGCCAAGCAGATTTTTCGGGCGGCCGACCACGACGTGCTGGCTCGTGCCAGCGAATGTATTGCGTGCGGAGAAGGCGGATCCGCTTGCGAAGCGCTGCAGCGTCCGGTGATGATCGCGGGCCAACTGGTGGAATCGCTACCCACAATCGCGGAGTCCCGGCGCTATGCTTTGGAAGCGCTGGGACGGCTGCCCGCCACGTGCTTAAGCCTGTTCGCAGGCGAGCCGGCCTGGCGCGTCGATATCAGTCCCGAGCTCGCGGCGTTGAACGAGAGTGTCAGTAAAGGCGCGGCCGTATGACTGTTTTTTTTGACGTCGACACGCAGCTCGATTTTCTATATCCAGCGGGCGCGCTGTACGTTCCGGGGGCGGAATCGATCGTCCCGCAGGTCGCCGTGCTCAACCGGTACGCCGCCGAACATGGATTCCCCGTCGTCTCCACCATGGATGCGCACACCGAGAACGATCCCGAGTTTCGCGAGTGGCCTCCGCACTGCGTAGCTGGAACGGCGGGACAACAGAAGCCCGTTGCTACGCTGCTCGAACCGCGCACGACGATTCGCAGCGCGCGCCAAGACTTCGACCTTAAGGATGCGCGACAGATTCTGCTCGAGAAACAGTCGGTCGATTGCTTCACCAACGCGAACCTGCCCGCTCTGCTCGACGAGCTGAATGCGCAGAGTTGCGTGGTCTACGGCGTGGTTACCGAGATTTGCGTGAAGAACGCCGCCCTCGGCCTGCTGGCGTCAGGCCGTAAAGTGACACTGGTGACCGACGCCGTGCGCAGCCTGGACGACGCGAAGTGCGCGCAGTTCCTTCAGGAGTTCGCGGCGGCAGGCGGGGAGCGCACAACCGTGCAACAGGTAACAGGATTCTCCCTAGTGTCCTGTCTCTAAAATTCGTTGCATATCTCAGAGCCGGGGTTGGAGGGCGGGATTCATCCCGCGCGGAGCTTCAGCTCCGCAAATCGAATCGAGTAGCGAGGCTAGAAGCCCCGCGCGGACTGAAGTCCGCCCTCCGCTGCCACCGGAATTATTCAACGGACTTCGGACTCAGGACACTAGGAGCTTGCTGAAAAACCCTGGGGACAACCGCTCCATCACTTCGCGGCTCGGCAAGTAGCTGTAAACGCAGACCGCCGATTCAGAGCCGCGAGAGTCATCGAGCGGGCGATTGCGTTTTCAACAAGTTGCTAGGCGGCTAAGATTACTTCGCCTGAGAGATTTCCAGGCTCCCCACACTAACAGATCGGAACGGAAAATATCCTCCGAACCGTGGAAAGGCGTTCCGCTCGACTCGCGTTAACCTAGCTGGCGCGACCTTGTTTCCTGACCGGGCGGGACGCCTATTTTCATTTGCCCCCCCTAAATCGAATACCCTTTAAGTTACAGGAGCCCAAAGGCTTGCGCGTCAAGGAACTGGCCGCTTGGCTGGAAGCGCCCTGGGAGGGCGACGGAGACCGCGAAATCCGGCGTGTGGCGACGCTTGAAGACGCAGGCGATGACGACCTTTCGTTTGTCGCCAACGGGCGCGCCGCTAGACTAGCCGCCGCTTCCCGAGCCGCGTGCCTGCTGGTCTCCGACGATTTCGTTAACGAAACCAGCCGCACCGTGATTCGCACGCGCGACCCCCGACGTGCGGTTGCTCGCGCCATTTCGAAGCTGCATCCGCATCTCGAGCCAGGCCCGGGTGTTCATCCGACCGCTGTATTGGGCCCCGGCGTGGTCATCGGCAAAGGCGCTTCCATCGGACCGTTGGCGAGCCTGGGCGCCGGCGTGCACATTGGCGAAGGCACTTCTATCGGCGCAGGGTCGGTCATCGGGGACTATGTCCACATCGGCCGGCATTGCATCTTGCATCCGCGCGTCACTCTGTATCCTGACGTGACCCTGGGAAGTTATGTGATCCTGCACTCCGGTTGCGTCATCGGAGCCGATGGTTTTGGTTTTGTCCTGACCGACGGAGCCTACGAAAAGTTCCCTCAGGTGGGGCGTGTAGTGATCGGCGACCACGTGGAGATGGGCGCTAATACGTGCGTGGATCGCGCCGCCCTGGGCGTCACCTCCATCGGCGAAGGCTCTAAGCTCGATAACCTGGTGCACATCGCCCACAACTGCCGCATCGGGCGGCATGTGGTCATCGCGGCGCAAACAGGACTCTCGGGCGGCGTGGTGGTGGAGGACTATGCCGTGATCGGCGGTCAGGTCGGAATCGGCGACAAAGCGCGCATCGAATCGCGCGCCGTACTGGGTTCGGGTAGCGGCGTGCTGACTTCGAAGATCGTCCGTGCGGGGCAGGTGATGTGGGGGACGCCAGCCCGGCCGCTGAAGCAGTATCTGGAGCAGCTAGCGGTGCTGTCACGCCTTGCGAAGAAGCGTAAGCAGGATTAGCGCGACCAGTCGCGCGCTTCGGTCACGCTCAGCCCTGAGCCCAACTCAAGCACCAACCGAAAACGGACTTTGTCGGACGCGGTGCCATAGACGAAGCTTCCGCTGCTCAGGTTGGCGCGGTCGAGCGGCACGTGTTTCGTTTCGCCGCCATCTTCGATCTCCAGCACTCCGTTGCTCGCCGAGAGTACTGCTTTCGCATCCGGATTCCAGCGAACCGTGAGGTTCTCGCCGGTGCGCTCCGCCGCGAGCGACAGTGCGAAATCGGAATCCCGCTGCGGCGCTGTGATGCGCGAGGCTTCATAACCCAGCAGGACTCCCAGCAACAGAAAAACGAAGCTCGCCACCAACCACATACCGGTCCGCGATTTCGGCCCCTGCGGCTCTGTCGGCAAATCCCCGGGTGGTTCCTTCGGTTCGGCGGAAAAGATTCGGTAGTATGGCACCGGCGCTGCCGGTGTCGCCGATGCCTCGACGGCTCGTTCTTCGCGCGGTTCCGAAGGAGCCGCAACCGGCGCCGGTTCTCTTTCCTTGCGCTTTCTTTCTTGCATCGTCTGACGCCGCGGCGGCTCTTCCCCGGTCATCTCCCAGCGCCGGAACGGGAATTCCAGCGGGGTCGCGGCCGGGAAGACGCCATCTTCCCGAACGAAAAAGCCTGCTATACCCGGCTTGGTCGCGAACGGTTTCACCAGCAGCGCGACCTGCGCCGCCGAAGGAAAGAGCCGGTCCAGTAGCTGGATGTCTTCAGGCTGCAGGGCTAGTCCGTCGCGAGTGTGACTGCGGTAATAACCGACGATCTCGGCACCCCGGCGCTCGCACACGTCGTCGAATAACGCTCGCTCGGCATCGGTCAGCAGGTAGGAGGGTCCGCGCGAATACGTGCACGGAAGCGCTTCAAAATCTTCGATCCGGACCGTACTAACATCGCCTGACTCAATGGTGCCGATCAGGACGCCGCCCACTTCGGCGCCGCGCTTGGGAACTGCTCCGAAACCGCGCATGATATCGGCTCCCAAGCGGCCGACCACGTCGATGCTCAAATGGACCACCACCGGCTGGCCCGGGACTTGCCACACGTAGTAACCGGTGACGCCTTGTGTCGCTGGCTCCATTTCAGTTAAGGTTCATGGTACTACGCGATGCCTGGAACACTCTATCTTGTCGCAACTCCCATTGGCAATCTGGAAGACATCACGCTGCGCGCCCTGCGCGTGTTGCGCGAAGCCGACCTGATCGCCTGCGAAGACACGCGGCAGACCGGCAAACTCCTGGGGCACTTTGGCATCGATAAGCCCACAGTCAGTTATCACGAGCATAATGAGGCCGCGCGGACTGCCGAGCTGATCGCCAAACTGGAAGGTGACGCGACCGTCGCGCTGGTCTCCGATGCGGGCACGCCGCTGGTGTCCGATCCGGGATACCGGCTGGTCCATGCGGCCATCAGCGCGGGGATCCCGGTGGTCCCGATACCGGGCGCATCGGCAGTTCTGGGCGCGCTGGCTGCGGCGGGTCTGCCGACCGAGGCGTTCCGATTCTGCGGATTTCTTCCTCCGAAACAGGGCCAGCGAAAAAAGTCGCTGGAGGCGCTTCGAGGCGAAGACTGCACATTGATCTTCTACGAAGCGCCGCACCGGATCCTGGATACACTGGCGGATCTCGCGGCGGTGTACGGCGAGCGTCCAGTAGTGGTCGCGCGCGAGCTCACCAAGCTGCACGAAGAGTTCCTGCGCGGAACCGCGGACGAAGTTCGCACACAGCTCGCGGCGAGGCCGTCCGTCAAGGGCGAGATCACTCTGCTGATCGGCAAAGGCTCGCCGGCAGTTGCGGATACGCCGGTGGAAGACGCTGTTCGGGAACTGGAGCAGAAGGGCGTGCCGCGCATGGACGCCATCAAGCAGATCGCTCGCGAGCGCGGGCTTTCCAAGCGCGACGTCTACAGACAGCTCATGTAGGTGGGGCAGGCGATCTTGTCGCCTGTCGTTTTGGCGCCGCGCAGCACCCCTCCGCGCACGCCGCGTGCTCCTGCTCCACCAATTCCGCGATCATTTCGATCATCGCCGGATGCGTCCCCACAGTTCCCGCACGGATCATCTTCACGCCCAATTCCTCGCACACCGCCCGAGCTTCGATATCCAGATCGTAGATTACTTCCATGTGATCCGAAAGGAACCCGATCGGCACAATCACCACATCGGATCGAATCTCGCGTAAGTAATCACCGATATCGGGCTCGAGCCAGGGCTGCGTCGGCGGCCCGCTGCGGCTCTGGTACACCAGCTTCCATGTGTCTCTACCGATGTTCTGCGCGACCGCGGCACAGGCGCGCTCGATTTCACCCACGTAAGGGCTCGACTCGGCCATCGAGACTGGCACGCTGTGCGCCGTGAACACCAGCCGCCCTTGCGGGAGCTGGTTAAGAGCGATGCGCACGCGATCGGTCATTGCCTCGATAAATCTGGGGTGCGCCGAGAAAGGCCGGATCTTGTCAATCCTCAGTTCTCCGCGAGCGCGTTCGATGTCCTCAATGTACTGCCGGCAGCCGGAGTATGACCCGAAGGCCGACGTCACGAACGCCACCGCCCGTTTGATTCCGTCATCGCGCATCTGGCGCATGGTATCCGCAAGCATCGGATGCCAGTTGCGATTACCCCAATAGACCGGGATCTTAACCACACAGCGCAGTGCATCAATCAAAGCCCGATTCTGATCGTTGATCGGGCTGCGTCCGTCGAAGTGGTAGTAATGTTCGGCGACTTCAAGCATGCGCTCGCGGGGAACGTTCCTCCCCCGAAGAACGTTCTCCAGAAACGGAATCACGTCGTCGCGTTTTTCGGGACCGCCAAAAGAAACAATTAACAGTGCGTCGTATTTGGACACAAGTCTCAGCCTAACGCGGGTAGGGATGCCCCCGCAGAGTGGTCAGCGCGCGGTAGATCTGCTCGGCGAGCACCACCCGCGCCAGCTCGTGCGGCATGGTCAAGGCCGAGAGCGAGACCAGAAGATCCGCCCGCGGGATCCACGCCGGCGGTAATCCGTCCGCGCCGCCAATGATGAACACCAGATCGCGGTCAAACAACGCCGTGAGTTTCTTCGAGTCGAGCGCCCTGCCCGCCGGGTCCAGCAAGATCTTGCGTGCCGAAGCATGTTTCGTCCAGGGATCGAAACGCCCCGGATGGATCTCGCGCATCTCGCACGTGGCGAATCGCCCCGAGCGTTTGATGTACTCCTCCGCCATGGCGTTGGCGTGCGTGTCGCGCGCCTTGCCGACGTAGTAAAGGTAGACTTTCAAGTGGCCACTCGCTAGCGCTCTGGTGTTATTGGCGTGGTTCAGACCGAACCGTGACCAGAGGGAGCGGCCAATCGGAAGAATTCGGTTCCGTTGCGCGTCTCCGCCAGCTCAACTTTGTCGCCGATCTTCACGCGCTCCCCCGTGATCCGCGCGGTCAAGCGCCCTCCGCCGTCGAGCGAAACGATCGCCAGTTGATACGGCGCGTCCGCCACGAACTCGGCCGGAGCCGCGTGGACCACCGTTTCGGTGTAAATGACCCCTGTATTCACGACCGTGCTCATATTCCACCCAAGACGGTCACGACGGCTGTCGCACCCGAGCCGCCCAGGTTCTGCGCTAACCCCAGGGAATGGCGATTCAGTTGAAGCTCGCCTGCCTCCCCGCGAATTTGCAGTGCCACATCGCAGATCTGGCCGACTCCAGTCGCGCCCACTGGATGACCCTTGGCCTTCAGCCCGCCGCTGGCGTTTACGGGACGCTCGGCGCGCAAACACGTGCGGCCCTCGAGCGCATACGGTCCGCCCTCGCCCTTTTTCACAAACCCCAGGTCTTCCGTCGCCACGATCTCGGCGATGGTGAAACAATCGTGCACTTCGGCGAACTCGATGTCGCGGGCGGTCACGCGCGCCATTTTGTAGGCTTTCTCCGCGGCTTCGCGTACCGCCCAGAAGGTGGTGATGTCGGCCTTCGCATCCAGCGCGACGTAGTCGGAAGTTTGTGCGATGCCCAGAATCCGCACCGGCTGGTCGGTGAATTCGGAGGCCCGCTCCAGAGGTACGATGACCACGGCCGCCGCCCCGTCGCTGATCAGCGAACAATCGAACACGGTGAGGGGCTCCGATATCATTTTCCCCGCCAAAGCCTGTTCCATGGTGATCACTTTGCGCATGTGCGCCAGCGGATTCTTCGCGCCATTCGCGTGATTCTTCACGGCAACGGCAGCTAATTGCTCGCGCGTGGTCCCGTACTGATACATGTGGCGCCGGGCGATCATCGCGAAAAGCGCCGGAAACGTAGCTCCCGCGCGGCCTTCGCCGGCCATGTCCCCCGCCCCGGCCAGGATTTCGGTGACTTTGGGCGTGGTCTGCGAGGTCATCTTTTCGACCCCCGCCACCAGGACGATATCGTTCAGCCCGGCTGCCACGCTCGACACCGCGTGGAAGAAAGCCGAGCCGCCAGAGGCGCAGGCAGCCTCAAATCGGGTGCATGGTACGCCTGTGAGTCCCAGGCTGCCGGCGATGTAAGGCGCCAGGTGATTCTGGCCCACAAACGATGGTCCGGCGAAGTTGCCGAGGTAGAAAGCCTCGATTTGTGAAGGACTTACGCCAGCGTCCTGCATGCATTTCTCGCCCGCTTCCACGGCCAGGGACCGTAGAGTTCGGTCGGGAAAAGCCCCGAACGCCGTCTTGCCAATTCCCACAACTGCAACCGGCCTCATATATCATTAGGATATCGTGACCGCCGATAGACTATAGACTGGCGGGCCAGACTGCACGTTTGGGCGTCCTTCCGCGTCATCCGTATGCGGGGTGAGTTGTCCCCAGGATGGTAATGTCCAGTCTGTTGGCGGTCACAGAACGCGTGATGAGCGAAACGCCCGGATCCACCCGGTACGACGCGGCTCCGCTGTCTTCGGAGCAGCAGAACCGATTTGTGGCCGAAAACATGCGCCGCGTGTTCCTGCTGATTTATCGCGTGGTGGGCAACGTCGCCGACGCGCAGGATCTCACTCAGGAAGCGTTTATCAAAGCGCTGCAGCGTCAGGACCAACTCAAGGATTTAGAGAAAGCCGCGCACTGGCTGTCGCGCATCGCCACCAACACCGCTATCGATTTTCTGCGCCGTGCGGGACGCGTGAATTTCGCCGATCTCGAAAACCTGCCTGAGCCGGTGTTGCGGTCGCACCAGGAAAGTCCGGAACAGAGGGTTCTGCGGACCGAACACCGGGAGCGCCTGGAAGCGGGCCTGGAGGTCTTGACGGCCCGCGAAAGAATGGCCTTGTTGCTGCGCGACGTCGAGGATCTGCCGGCCGAGGAAGTGGCCCTGCGCTTGAAATGCTCGAAAGCCACCGTGCGCTCGCATATCGCCAACGCGCGGGTGAAGTTGCGGCGCTACATGGAACGGAAGAAGATATGACCCGGCACGTGATGGAAACGGATCTGGCGCTGTATGCCACAGGCGATCTGCCTTTCTGGCGCGGCACGCTTGTCAAGTTTCATGTGCGTGGATGCGACCAATGCCGCGGGCTGGTGGAAGCATTGCGCGCGGATCGGCGAGAGTTACGCCAGTCTGCCGATGACATGCCGGCGAGCATTTCAAAAGACTTCGATTGGGACCAGCTTGCAGCGGAGATGACCGCGAATATTCGCGTGGGTCTGGCTGCCGGTGAATGCGTCACGCCCCGCGAGCGCAAAGTCGCGACGATTTCCTGGCGCCCCGCTGCCATCGCGGCGGGACTGGTGGTGTTGCTGGCCGGAGCCTGGTGGCTGAATATCCCGCGGACGGACACCGAGGCCATTGGCCGCGCGCTGCGCAATATGGCGACCGGAGGACGCGCCGGTTCGACACAGGAAGAACGGGGTCCGGTAGTGGGAGCATCCTCCTCCGGAGTCGTGCTGGTTGAAAACGGCGGGCAGATGGGGATCGATCAAGGCGGGTTGGAGCCGGTGATGTACTCGGTGAGCACGCAGGGTTCGGCGAGCGCCCGTTATGTGGACCAGGACACGGGGCAAGTAACGATTACGGCTGCCTATGTTCAATAAGGCCTTGTTCAATAAGATCAGCACGGCGTTCGCCATAGCCAGCGCGCTCTCGCTGCATGCGCAGACCCTCAACCACAAGATCGATTTCCCCAAGGACTCCCCGGTCAGCCTGCTGTCGGAAAACTTTGGCAATTCCAATTTGACCGCCCGCGGTGCGAATCTCATCGAAGTGAATGCCGCGCTGTCCTTGCGGAACTCCAGTCAGAAGCGCATCCGCAGCATGACCTTGATGGTCAGCGCGCAGGATGCTGCGGGAAAGGGATCGGTCTCGGTGCCGACGCTGGACGCGGGCCCCGGCGAAACGTTTTCGATTCGCATCGATACGCGCCTGGTCCGGCCGTTGACCGCCGGAAACCCGGTGGTCGAAGTGACGCTCGACGGCGTCCTGTTCGACGATTTGAGTTTTTACGGACCGGACGGACTGCACTCGCAGCGCTCCATGATCATGTGGGAGCTGGAGGCGCAACGCGATCGCAAATACTTCAAAGCTCTGCTAGCGTCCGCCGGCGCGGAAGGTCTGGGCAAGGAAATGCTCTCGAGCATAGCCCGTCAAGGCGACCGTTCCCAGCGCGGAGTGCAGATGGTGCGCGGCCGCGCGACCAACATAGACGCGGAACCCGAATCTCAGTTCGCTTTCCTGGAAATTCCGGAATCTCCGGTAGAAGCTTCCAGCGGCATGGCGCGGATCGGGACAAGCTTAGCCGGTGCGCCGCGGTTTGAAGTGCGGAATCGTTCCAACCGGGCGGTGCAGCATCTCGAGATCGGCTGGATCGTCAAAGACCAGCAGGGTCGCGAGTTTCTGGCGGCTTCCATGCCCGCCG
>Ga0209517_10006826_pt1 | contig 13923 bp, 10 predicted proteins | sample PeaSoiMetSII2010_FD_187695 | JGI IMG/M metagenome (GOLD analysis project Ga0209517, IMG submission 187695) | Peat soil microbial communities from Weissenstadt, Germany - SII-2010 (SPAdes) (version 2) | ecosystem: Environmental > Terrestrial > Soil > Wetlands > Peat | place: Germany...
GAGCCGATTCCGAAACCCCGGCCTCGCCGGTGTACGAAATGTCTTCGGCCCCTGCCTTCGTGAAAATCTCTCGCGCGCGAGCGCGCTCTTTCCCGTCATCGGTATGAACCGACATCAGAATGTTACCGCCCTTGATCCTTCCCTCGTAACGCTTCGCCTCATACTCGGGAATCCCCAGGCCGACCAGCGCTCCCCCAAAGCCACCAGCCGCTGCCCCCACACCCATGCCGGCCAGCGCCGCCATGATGGGGCCGGCCGCGATGAGAGGTCCGACGCCCGGGATCGCCAATGCCCCGATACCAACCAGCCAGCCCAAAGCTCCGCCCAGAACCGCCCCGCCGCCGGCGCCGGTCGCCGCACCTTCAGGCGCTTTGGTGTGTTGCTCGTGAGCGAAGTCTCTGGAGCCCGTCTTGTCAGGAAACAGGACCGAGATGTCATTTTCTGAAAACCCCGCCGCCCTGAGTTGGTTGGCGATACCGATGGCCTGGCTCTCGCTCTTTGCTATACCGAATACTGCCTTCTTCATGGATCTCTCCTTGGTTGGGTTATGGAAGTTTACTTACCGGCTATTTCAAGTTGGTTGTCGACATTGATGACGCCCGCGATAGCCCGAGCTTTCGACGATATCCTCGCTTTCTCCTTGTTGGTCTCGACCGGACCGCGCAACGTCACTTCACCGTTAATGCTCACGATCTTGACATTCTTTGCCATCATTGAGAGCGAATGGTCCTTCATAATGGCTCGGCGAATTCGTTGAGTGAGCGCTATGTCGCCTGCGGTCTGAGACTGTTGGTCCGCCGTTACCGCATTCGACGCACGATCCCGCGCGTTAATCGCGGTATTGTCCGGAGCGCTTGCTCCCGTCCCTTGCGCGCTTGCTGAATACGCGCCGAACAGAAGCTCGAATAGTACAAACACTGCCACGACCTTTCTCATTTGTCTTCCTCCACGCGGATTTAACTAATGCTGGCGGTATGTTTTAGAGAACGTGGACCGCCACATACCACAGGACAAGTACCGACAAGGGCACTCCCAATAACCAGGCAATTCCATATCGCATCATATGTTCACCTCCTATGTATTGTCTCATTCGCCCGCAGACCATTGCTCGCAGGCTTGCTGAACGCTGCTCAACTGCGGAAAGTATTTCTCGATCCCTGGCTGCGGAGCTCGTGCAATGTTCGTGATCATAGCGCCGGGCTTTTGCAATGCGCCACCGCGCCCCGGTTCTCTGCGGGACACAATTGTCACCTTGCCGATCCAAACGTCGCGAGCGATGCGCGAACGCGTCAGCTCACTGGCTCCCTGATCGCGACGGACGACGGTGGATCGCGTCAAGGGCCTGCTTTGAGTCTCTTTCGTTCCGCAGATAACCATCATCGTGCATCTGAACAGTACCTAGTCTGAGGTCGCCATGTTACGTTGATGCCATGAAGAACAAGACGATAACTATTTCAACGTATGTCGCTCTCACTCTCTTGATTGGCAGCCTGGGTGCTGCTGGATGTGCAGTCTCGGTGCCCGCCGATCCCGCGCCACAAGCGTCAGAGCGGTCGCAGACAACGACTACCACCCAGAGCAGTGTGCAGGCTCCCGAGGTGAGCTCGAGTACAGACAAGACTACAACCAGCAGAAGCAGCAGCTACTAGCGAAGCGTAGGCATCAAGTCGCTCTGTTGCAGGCCCCAGCTCGGAGCCGGGTTAAAGCAAGGCGACGGCCGTCCGACGCTCGAAATCAGCGCCAATTCACAGTAGCAGAGGAGTTATCATTGTGGCTTTCAAATTACCCGAGTTACCTTATGCGAAGAGCGCGCTCGCGCCCTATCTTTCCCAGGAGACCCTGGAGTTCCATCACGGAAAGCATCATGCCGCGTACGTGAGGAAGCTCAATGAATTGATCGCCGGCAGCCGTTTCGCGGAGATGCCGCTGGAAGAGATCATCAGAACGGCTGGCCCCGGCGAGGTCCTGAACAACGCGGCCCAGCATTGGAATCACAGCTTTTACTGGCTGTGCCTCAGGCCCAAGGGCCGCGGCAAACCGGTTGGCGCCCTTGCTGACGAGATCAGGCTCGCCTTCGGCGGGTTCGACGAGTTCCGCAAAAAGTTCGCCGAGTCCGCCAACTCGACGTTCGGCAGCGGATGGGCCTGGCTGGTGCTGAAACACGACGGGTCGCTCGCGATCGAGCATACGCCTGATGCGGAGAATCCGTTGCCGCGCGGCGAGAAACCCCTTCTGACCTGCGACGTCTGGGAGCACGCTTATTACATCGACTATTGGAACGCGCGCGCCAACTATGTCGAAGCGTTCTGGAACATAGTCAACTGGGAATTTGTCGCGGCGAACATGGAGTGAACGAAGCTCTGAGAGGGCGCTCTGCGCTTCCTCAAGCCGAAGCGATCTCGCTGTGGAGGCAGTGAAATGGAAACTATCAAGGTTCTCGATCGTTTGATCGCCACCTGCATCGACGCCGAAAAGCGATATCACCGGGCCGCGAAGGACGTGGGGAAGGCGGAGTTGGGAGAATTTCTCGGGCGGCAGTCCGAGATCCGGAAACGCGCCGCCGACGAACTTCAGGCCGAGCGCAGCCGCCTCGGCGCGGCAGGAGGCGAGGCCGGGACGTGGGCGGGCCTCGTGGATCGCCGCGCGATGGATTTCAGCGTGGTCATGAGCATGGGCGACACCGGGGTAGCGAATTGGTGTCGCGAAGCCGCCGAGGCTACGGCAGGCGAGTATGAGAATGCCTTGAGAGAAGTCCTGGCGCCCGATTTGCGAGGCGTAATTCAGCGACAGCTCAGAGAAGTGCGTAGCACAATTGCCAGCCTCGGCGAGGTCCTGAGCGTTTACGGCGGCCCGCGATCCTGACGAGTACCGGGCCCGACCCGGCGCCGCCGGTTATCGGTTGGCAATGGCGGGCCCGATCGCTTCGCACCGGAACGACTCGCAACGACGCTGCTGAGCTCGGAACTCAGGCCTTCGATCGCTCTCGGGCCGCGGTTTCCAAACTCGCGCCGGTCTGCGGACGCATGTTTCTGCGCGAGAAAGCTCTCCAGCCGGTCGCGTTTGACGATCAACTGACGGCCATCGCGTACAACCAGGCGCTTGCGCTCAAAGCTGGCGACATACTCGGTTACGCGCGGACGTGAGGCGCCCACCAGCTCAGCAAGATCCTTGTGCGTCGCCGGTACCGTTAGCCGCACCCCTTGTCTGTCGCGAACGCCGAAATTCTCGCTCAGCTCCAGCAGTATCAACGCGACTCGTTCCTCGAGCGAGCAGGCCATGAAATTCGAGCAGCGCAACTGCACCAGATCCCATCGTCCAGAATAGCTGGCGGCCATGCGCTTGAAGTCTGCAGAGGCGATTCCGAGAGCGATTTCGATGAAGGTCGCCAGAGTGACGGTTCCAATCTGGCAATCGGTGACCGCTTCGCAGCGGAAGTTATATCTGATCCCCGTAACCGCCGGGGGAACGCCCGGAATCATGCCCGGCGCGACCATAATCAGCAGCGTGCGATCGCCCCTGCGATTGCGGCAGGTGATGCGCGCGACGCCCGAGAGCAAGACGTACGCGGATTGTGAGGATGCCTTCTCATCGAAAATGATGCCGCGCTTGGCAACCCGGCGCGTTGTCAGCGCATCGGCGAGTCTGTTCAGCTGATGCGATGTGAGCCAGGAAATGTTCTTGAGCCCCCGTAGTCTTCGGATTTCTGAAACTCGCACGGCGCGCATGGCATCAATTTAACAGACTTGACTGGCTCGCTGGATGTACATTCGGTGCGCGTTGGTTCTTTTCGTGACACAAATCGATGTTGAGCGCTGGCTTTGTAGACGACCCCGACATACCGTGGGGCTGCAGATGCGTTTACACACTAACCAATCAGCGCGCGCCGAAGAGCGCATATCAAGTCGAGGCGAGATCATGCGGAACGCTCTTTACCTGTTCGTTATCGCCGCGATCTTTGCATCGCCAGCGCTCGCGCAGGATACCGGCCCTGTCATCGTCGAGAAACACGGCAACACCACGACTGAAACCGAGTTCAAGACCGCCGGAACTACCAACCTGAATATGCAGATGTTTAAGGACTTCTCGATACTGAAGCAGAACGACCCCGAGGTTGCGCTACAGCTGGCGAGGAATCCTTCGCTGGTTGAGAACCAGGCCTTTCTGCAGAAGAATCCTGCCCTGCAGGCCTTCCTTGCCAAGTATCCTGATGCGCGAGACGAACTGCAGACCAACCCGGGGAACTTCATGACACCCGTAGCTGGATCGAAGTGGGCGAGTCACGAGGCCGCAGGAATTCCGCGTCACAAATAGTCCCGCCGAACATTCAGCCGCTCGCCTTGTTCACGGCGCTTCTCAGTTGCCCGCGGTTGCTCTTTTCCTCTGCGCGGGTTGAGCCGAGCTTGTAGTGCTGGCCTGCGGCTTGAGTGCGCCACAGTGGCGCGTGGCTCTCACAATCGGCCAACGAACCACCGTGCGCTGCCATACATAATTGTCTTCTCGCTTCCGCTGTGCGTGAATCGTTTGTGGAGAGCCCGAAGGGCCGCTCTGCCGGCGCGACGGCCCTCAGAGACGACTTTGAGCCTTTTCGGTTCTGTAGATAACCACAATCGTCGGTTTGACATTACGTAGTCCGACACCTGCTATGTTAGATTGACACTATGAAAAAGAAGACATCAATTACGCTGTATGTCGCTCTCACCTTCTTGATAGGCACTCTCGGTGCTGCCGGATGCGCAAGCGGGGTCCCTGCTAATTCCGTCGTGCCGCAGTTCTCAGAGCAATCGGAGACGACGACTACTACCACCCAGAATGTACCGGTGAGCACGACCAAGACCACAACGATAAGGAGCAGCACCTACTAAACGCCGGCATTGAGTGGGTAAAGCTCTCGTTCGGCCAACAACGTTCGTAGCTAACTCGCAAGGAGATATGAAAGAAATGAAATTCGTTCAACGCCTCGCAATCAGCATGACGGGTCTTGCACTCGTGGCTTTAGTCGGCGCTTGTGGGACCACCAGCACTACCAAGGAAATAACTACGTACGTGCCGGCGGCGCCGCCTGAGGTTGTCGTGCAAGCTCCGACCGAGCCTATCCCTCCTGCGCCTCCAATCACTACCTCCAGTAGTTCCAGCGATCGGACGAGCAATTCAACCACTTCCAATCCGAGCACAGGAACTGAAAACACAACTAGTAGCCATCATAGCGAGTCCACGACAGTGACTCCTAGTAACTAGGCAATAGCAGACTCGGGGTTTCGGGAGGAACAGATATAGTGTCTGACCTGCATTCAGCCGCCAGGTGTGGAAGGCTTGTGATGATAGCTGCCGTGGCGAGCATATTGGTGGGAAGCCAAATGCTCGCCGCGCAGGCTCAGGTCGAGGACGGCAGATCAATAGAATCGAGTTCCGTGACGACAGGCAACGACAGTGTCAGCCTTGAGGCGCATCATCACTACCAATCGGCGGCCGAGCGCGCTAACGATGCCCTTCTGATAACCGAGGTCAAGAGCGCGCTGGCTGACGATGGAGTCGCTAAGGGTTCTGCGATCGTTGTCGATTGCGATCACGGCAAGATCCTGTTGAGCGGGGTCATGAAGTCCGCTGAAGACGCAAAGCGCGCCGGGAATATTGCGGCTGGCGCGCGAGGTGTTGTTGCGGTAAAAAATCAGCTGACCTGGAACTAGAATGTGGGCAACCCGGCGGTGCGCGCCATCGATCGGGCTCTCGCCCGATGATGCGCCTGAAGCCGGAGGCAAAATGCGAGACTATTCGCGCCAGGCCATCAGGCGGTGTGTACGGTCGTCAAGAAGCGCCTGTATGGAACTCTCCGGCGAGCGAGCGGGCTGCCCTCCTCATCGTCTTTAGCGTGTATTGTGGCCATTTGGGCTGCCTACACCTGCTCTCTTGATTTAACGCGGCTATCCTGGTTCTTTGGGTAACATAAATGCCCCGCCTTGCCATTGACGGCTGTAAACTCGTCTTGTAACCTCGTGACCGGTGTAATTTGAACAAGCGAAAGAAAACACATGATACGAATCCCCATCGCTTGATTCGGCTGGAAACTCTGTCGTGGCTTTTGATTCAAAAGCTCACGAGTGTCGCGGGCGGACTCGCCACACTATAGTAACTTAGCGTCGCGAAGATCACTGCCCGGGCGCTGATCGCCTGACCGCAGTTCTGCGAATACGATCCATTCCCGGCGGATGAGCCGCCGCCGTTATCAGAGCGCCGAATCTGATTGAAGAGGAAGGATTACGCATCTTTTGGAAGATGAGACTGTTCTAGGGGCACCGATGAGACGAGTCGCCGCCGGCTCAATTTTGGAGGTTTCCACCCTCGTCGAAGTTCTTCGCTGGCGAGCGCTCCAGCAGCCGGACCAGCGGGCCTATACCAATCTGCTCGATGGCGAAGTGGAAGGGGACCACCTGACCTACGCAACGCTGGACTACCAGGCCCGGACGATCGGTGCGCTACTCCAAAGCTACAGCGCAGGCGGAGAGCGTGCGCTCCTGCTTTATCCAACCGGCCTCGAGTTCATAGCTGCTTTTTTTGGTTGCTTATATGCAGGGGTTACTGCTGTACCGCTGCCTCCGCCCCATCCGGCCCAACCGCAGCGGACTCTGCCCAGGCTTCAGGCGATCGCAAACGATGCTCGACCGACGACGGTGCTTACCACCTCATCGATCCTCTCCAAGGTTGAGGGTTTGTTCACGCAAGCTCCAGAACTGGCGACAATGCAGTGGCTGGCCACCGACAAAATTTCCGACGGGCTGGCGCCGGAATGGAAAAATCCTGATGTGAACAGCAACAGTCTGGCTTTGCTCCAATATACTTCAGGCTCGACCACCGTGCCTCGGGGTGTAATGGTCAGTCACGGGAACCTTCTGCATAATTCGGCCAACATCAATCAGGCTTTCGAGCTCACGCCGGACAATGGCGTATCGGTGTCCTGGCTGCCGGCCTTCCATGATATGGGACTTACTAATGGCGTCGTCCAACCGATGTACATAGGACGGCCATGTGTTTTGTTGCCGCCCCAATCCTTCCTTCAGCGGCCGGTGCGCTGGCTTCAGGCAATTTCACGATACAAGGGCTTCGTCAGTGGAGGTCCCAATTTCGCGTATGAGCTGTGCGTCCGCAAAATTACTCCGGAACAGCGCGAAAATCTCGATCTAAGCAGTTGGTATGCGGCTTACAATGGCGCCGAGCCAGTCCGCGCGGACACGCTGAAACGGTTTGCGGCGACCTTTGCGCCGCATGGTTTCCGCCCCAGCTTCCTATATCCCTGCTACGGACTCGCCGAAGCCACTCTGATGGTGTCAGGCGGACCTTTGAAAGATGAGCCTACCTTGTATCCAGCTCAGGCAGCGGCGCTTGAACAGAACCGCGTCGCAGAGGTCTCCGACCAGCAACAGAATATGCGAACGCTGGTCGGATGTGGCCACGCCATGCCTGATACGACGATAGTCATCGTTCATCCTGAGTCGTTGACGCGTTGCGCGCCGGAAGCGGTGGGCGAAATCTGGGTCTCGGGCCCGACTGTTTCGCGCGGCTATTGGAACCGGCCTGAGGAGACAGAGTGCGCCTTTCGGGCCTACCTGGCGGACACCGGTGAGGGGCCATTTTTGCGTACCGGGGATTTGGGATTCCTCAAAGATGGCGAACTGTTTGTCACCGGTCGTCTGAAAGATCTCATCATCATCGCCGGCCGCAATCTTTACCCGCACGACATCGAATTGACCGTTGAACAGAGCCATCCGGCGATACGGCCGGGCTGCTGCGCGGCGTTTTCGGTCGATACTGCCGACGAAGAGCGCCTGATCGTCGCAGCCGAGGTGGAGCGCCACTACCAGCCCCGCCCTCAGCACAATGGGGCAGCGCACAATGGCACATCACATTCCTATACGAATGGGAATGGACGTCCGCTGCTCGATGCTACCGCGATGGTTCGGGCCATTCGGCGAGCAGTAGCTGAAGAGCATGACGTCCGAGTGCACGTCGCGCTGCTGCTCAAGGCCGGGAGTCTGCCGAAGACTCCCAGCGGAAAGATTCAGCGCAAGGTGTGCCAAGCCAGCTTCCTGAACGGCACCCTCGCTACCCTGTAAGAAGTGCGCGATGTCGCAAAATTCCACCAACGGCGCGTCACGGAGTTCTGTCGATCGGGACCAACGTGACGAGCAAGATTCAGCAGCGCATTCCCCGACCGCAGAAACCATCAAGTCCTGGCTGGTCTCCAGGCTTTCCGAGTTGCTGGGAATCGAGTCTGGCGAGATAGATGTCCGCGAGCCCTTCGCCAGCTATGGTCTCGGTTCAACCGAGATGGTCAGCCTTTCCGGCGAACTCGCAGAGTGGCTTGGACGACAACTCTCTACCACCCTGGCATATGAGTTCTCTACCATCGAGACTCTCGCCCGGCATTTGTCGGGCTCTCCGGATGCGCCAGAGCCGGCCGCGGCGTACGACGACGACCGGAAGACAGCAACCGAACCGGTCGCGATCATCGGCATCGGCTGCCGGTTTCCAGGGGCGGACAGTCCGCAAGCGTTCTGGCAGTTGCTGCGCGACGGAGTAGATGCGATCAGCGAGGTCCCCGCGGATCGCTTCAATCTTCACGACTTTTACGATCCAGACCCGGCTGCTCCGGGCAAAATGACCACCCGCTGGGGCGGCTTCCTCGAGCACATCGATCAGTTTGATCCGCATTTCTTCGGCATCTCCCCTCGTGAAGCGGCGCGCATGGACCCCCAGCAACGCCTCTTACTGGAAGTGGCATGGGAAGCATTACAAGACGCTGGACAGGTGGCGGAGCGTCTGGCCGGTACCCCGGCCGGTGTATTCATCGGCATCTCGAACAACGACTACGGCCGGATTCAGTTCAGCGATCCGCATCGTATTGATGCCTACGCGGGCACCGGCAACGCACTGAGTATCGCGGCCAACCGAATTTCGTACCTATTTGATTTCCGCGGGCCCAGCATAGCAATCGACACTGCTTGTTCTTCGTCACTGGTCGCGGTCCACCTGGCTTGCCGCAGCCTGTGGAACGGAGAGTCCAATCTTGCGCTGGCCGGCGGAGTGAACCTCATTCTGTCGCCGGCGATTACCATCAATTTTTCCAAAGCTGGGGTGATGGCTCCGGATGGGCGCTGCAAAGCCTTCGACGCCCGAGCCAACGGTTACGTTCGAAGTGAAGGCGCCGGTGTCGTCGTTCTGAAACCGCTATCGAGAGCCTTGGCCGACGGCGATCCGATTTATGCTGTCATTCGAGGCAGCGCGGTGAATCAGGACGGACGTAGCAACGGACTCATGGCTCCAAATCCGCTGGCCCAGGAGGCGGTCCTGCGAGAAGCCTACCGGCGAGCCGGAGTCTCGCCCGGTGACGTCCAATACGTCGAGGCCCACGGCACTGGCACGTTGCTGGGCGATCCGATCGAGGTGAAGACCTTAGGCGCGGTGCTCGGCATAGACCGTCCCACCGGAAGCTTTTGCGCCTTGGGCTCGGTCAAAACGAATATCGGCCACCTCGAGGCCGCGGCCGGTGTCGCTGGCTTGATCAAGGTGGCGCTCGGGCTCAAGTATCGAGAGATTCCCCCTGTCCTACACTTCAAGGAGCCTAACCCCCACATTCCTTTTGATCAGCTCCCTCTACGAGTTCAGACGGTTTTGGGTCAATGGCCCGCGCCTCCGGGTCCGGCGCTGGCCGGAGTGAGCTCATTCGGTTTTGGCGGAACCAATGCTCATGTGGTTCTGGAAGAAGCTCCCCAGTCTTATTCAGCAGTCCCTGGTTCGGCTTCCGGAATTGATGGTCGCGAAATTCGCAATGCCAAATCCGGGCACTTGCTGCCATTCTCGGCTCGTAGCCCCGAGACTCTCCAGTCTCTCGCTCGAGCATACCAGAACTTACTGGCAAGCCCGGAGTCCGTGCTGTCGATCCACGACATCTGCTACACCGCCGGCGTGCGGCGCAGTCATCACGACTACCGTCTCGCCGTAACAGGCAACTCACGCGAACAACTAGCCGAAGGGCTTCAGGCCTTTCTGGTGGGAGAGGTTCGCCCGGGTCTGTCTTCCGGCCGCAAAGATTCAGGTCGTAGGAGCAAAATTGTTTTCGTGTTTCCGGGACAAGGATCCCAATGGTTTGGTATGGGGCGAAGCCTCCTTGAGCAGGAGCCGGTTTTTCGCCAAGTCGTGGAACGTTGTGACCGTGCGATGCGGCCGTACGGGAATTGGTGTTTGCTCGGCGAGCTAACCTTAACCGATGCGGCTCAGTCCCGCTTGAACGAAGTCGATATCGTCCAGCCGGCCCTTTTTGCGATTCAAGTCGCCTTGGCGGCCTTGTGGCGCTCCTGGGGTATCGAACCACAGGCCGTGGTCGGCCACAGTATGGGAGAGGTTGCGGCAGCTTGCGTCGCCGGTGCGTTGAGTCTCGAAGATGCGGCACGGGTCATTTGTCATCGCAGCCGCCTGGTCACGCGCGCCATCGGACAAGGAGCTATGGCTGCTGTCGAGCTTTCGATGGAAGAGGCTCGCGGCGTCCTCGCCGGCTACGAAGATCGCGTGTCCATCGCGGCCAGCAACAGTCCCACCTCTACTGTGTTGTCAGGCGATCCGGCGGCGCTGGAAGCGATCCTCGATCAATTGCGGCGTCGAGACATCTTCTGTGGCCTGGTGAAAGTGGATTTCGCTTCCCACAGCCCACAGATGGATCCCTTGCGCGCCGATTTGTTGCACGCTCTGGAAGGCTTGGAGCCTCGAGTTGTATCCTTGCCCATCTACTCGACTGTGACAGGCATGGCCACTGACGGGTCTGAGTTCAAGGCTCTATATTGGGCGAGGAACCTGAGAGAGCCCGTGCTTTTTTCCGCAGCAGTACAGCGGCTACTCCAAGACGGATATGGCACTTTCCTGGAAATCAGCCCGCATCCGATTCTTCTCAGTGGCATTCAGCAAGGGCTTAATCACTTTGGCCATCAAGGCGCCGTGCTCCAATCCATGCGGCGGGAGGAAGAGGAACGAACGGTGATGCTCGGATCCCTGGGTGCGCTATATAGCCTGGGATACCCGGTGGACTGGAGCCGCATCTATCCGGCCGGTGGCCGGTGCGTCGAACTTCCGTGTTACCCGTGGCACCGAGAACGTTGTTGGCTGGAGAACGCAGAAGGCGACTCTCAGTGGGAACAAGTCCCGAGCAATGAGACCGGAAGGCATCCTCTGCTGGGTCGGCACTTCGAATCTGCACATCCGGCGGGAACCCACTTGTGGGAAGTCACGCTGGACAAAAAGCACCTGCCTTATCTTGATGACCATCGTATCGAAGGCGTCGCGGTGCTGCCTGCCTCGGCCTACGTGGAGATGGCCCTGGCCGCCGCGGTCGAGGTGTTCGGAGCACAATCCTTCGCGCTAAAAGATATCGAATTTCACCGGGCGCTCTTCCTGCCCGACGGCAAAGCCCTCCCGCTTCAGCTGATCCTTTCTCCCGGAGCGGATGGAGCAGCGTCTTTTCACATTTACAGTCGCCCTCCAGGAATCGAGCAGTCCAGCAAAACTTGGAGGCTGCATGCGAAAGGGCGAGTTCTTCCTCGATCGGTCAGCGGCGTCAGCGACGCGCTCCCCATGGCTCAGGAGACGCTCGCGGAGATCCAGGCTCGATGCCCGGAAGAGATCTCTGGCCAAGACTACTATGCGAGGCTGAGCGAAAGCGGCATCAAGTACGGTCCTTTCTTCCAAACCATTACTCAGTTGTGGCGGTACGGCGGGAACGTGTTGGGTGAAGTGCGAGTTCCTGATCCGCCTGAAGCTGAATTTAGTGCCTATCAGATCCATCCGGCGATCCTGGATGCCTGCTTGCAAGTTGCGGGAGCTGCGGTTGCGACTGAAGTAAAGGAAAACGACAAACAAGACATCTACATGCCGACGCACATAGATGAGATCCGGCTCCTCGGTCGTCCGGGGCCTCATCTATGGAGTTATGCCCATCTGCAGGAGCGGGACGCTGATGCAGTCATTGGAGATGTGCGGCTCCTGGATGAAGCTGGGCGCGCGGTGGTGGAGATTTTGGGACTGCGCTTCGAATCCTTGGATGCACATCGCGCGGCCGAAGAGAATCCTGATGACTGGCTATATGAGTTTCAATGGCAACTCAAACAGCACCTTGGTGAACAAGGAGCCGTGCCCTTGCGAGCCACGGGGGAGAACTGGTTTATTTTTGCTGACCGCGACGGGGTAGGAGAGGCGCTGGCAGCACTGTTGGACGCGCAGGGCGCGAGAAGCATCCTGGTCTCTCACGGAGATTCGTACGAGGCCACCGACAGTTCGCATTTTCGTATTCGTCCGGAAAAGCCGGAAGACCTCCGACAGCTTTTCGCGACGGCGTCGCTGGCCAATCAATCGGTCTGCCGTGGGATTGTCCATCTCTGGAGTCTTGATACTCCTGCGCCGCAGGAGATCACGGGGGCGTCGCTGAAGACGGCCCAGAGTCTGGGCTGCGGCAACGTGCTGCCGTTGATCCAGGAACTGGCCCGCGCCGAGTTGCGTGATCTGCCTCGCTTGTGGCTGGTCACACGGGGATCTCAGGCAGCGGGCGAAGAACCTATACCCCTGGATGTAGCTCAGGCGCCCCTTTGGGGGATGGGGCGTGTTATTGCTCAGGAGCATACTGCTCTCTGGGGGGGGCTGGTCGACCTGGAGCCCGGATCGCCGCTTTACGCCGCTGCTCTTCAGTTGTGGGAGGAAGTCTCCAGCCCGGACGGAGAGGATCAGATGGCGTTTCGTCAAGGGCGACGATACGTGGCTCGCTTGGTGCGCAGGCGCGAGTCCGCCGTGCGACGGCCTCCGCTCGCGTGGCCGACTGACGCCAGTTATCTGATCACCGGCGGACTGGGAGACCTTGGTCTCGTGGTCGCCCGTTGGATGGTCGAGCAGGGGGCTCGGCGGTTGATCCTTTTGGGACGCACGGAGCTCCCGCCACGCTCGATCTGGAACGCAGTCGAAACAGGAAGCCGGTTAGCTCGTCAAGTCGCCGCCATTCGGGAACTGGAAGCCTTGGGAGCGAGCGTACATCTGGCCTCGGTGGATGTGGCGGATGAAGAACAGTTAAGCGCCTTTCTAGATGAGTTTCGAGCTGAGGGGTGGCCGCCGATCCGAGGTATAGTGCACGCGGCGGGAGTGCTGCAGGACGGACTGCTGGTGCAACTCGATGCCGCGGCACTAAATTCGGTTTTGCGGCCCAAGATGATGGGTGGCTGGCTGCTGCATCGCCTGTTTGAAGACGCCCCCTTGGACTTCTTTGTACTTTTCTCTTCCGCGGGTTCCCTCCTGGGCCAGCCTGGCCAAGGAAACTATGCTGCTGCCAACGCCTTCCTGGATGCTCTGGCGCATCACCGAAGAGCCCAAGGCCAGCCAGCCCTGAGCATCAATTGGGGAGCGTGGAGCGGATTGGGCTTCGCGGATACGCCTGGAGGAAGGCGCCTCGCCGCGCGCCTCGCGCTCGTGGGAATCAAGAGCATCGCACCCGCGCAAGCGCTGGAAGTGCTGGAAAAACTGCTCCGGCAAGGCTCGACCCAGGTCGCGGCGGTGCCCGTTGACTGGGCACGGTATCGCCAGTTTTATCCGGCGGGCACTGAATCACCACTGCTCTCTGAGCTTGCACGTGAGGAAGCCGACAACTCACCGCAAGCGGGCCATCCGGGCGAGAAGAGGAGTACGCTCCTTGCCGCAGAACCAGCGGAGCGTCGCCAGTTACTACAGTCCTACCTGACCGAGCTGGTGGCTCGTGTGCTTGGGCTGTCCGCATCCAAACTGGACGTACAGCAACCCCTGAGCAATCTGGGACTGGACTCCTTGATGGCGGTCGAGTTGAAGAACCGGATCGCGGTTGACCTAGGGGTGAATGTGCCGATGGTGAAATTTCTCTCGGGACCTAGC
>Ga0209517_10006827_pt1 | contig 13922 bp, 9 predicted proteins | sample PeaSoiMetSII2010_FD_187695 | JGI IMG/M metagenome (GOLD analysis project Ga0209517, IMG submission 187695) | Peat soil microbial communities from Weissenstadt, Germany - SII-2010 (SPAdes) (version 2) | ecosystem: Environmental > Terrestrial > Soil > Wetlands > Peat | place: Germany: Weissenstadt...
AAGCCGCGAACTCAAGGATCTCAGTGTCGATCTGAACAAGATCGCCACGGCTAACATCACGCTCTCGGTCGGCACGGCTACGGACTCGGTCGAGGTGGTCGACTCATCGACATTGATCGACACCACTACCGCGCAGATTTCGAACATTTTCGCGAGCCGGCTGGCATCGGACCTGCCTGTGGCGGCCAACACGGCCGGCGGGTATTTGAATCTGTCTTTGTTGGGAGCCGGGGTGGCGAGCTCGGGCGGAATCGGCGCGGGGACCGGTCCTTCGGTCGGCGGCCAGCGTCCGCGCAACAACAACTTTATGGTTGAGGGCGCCGACAACAACAACAAGGACGTCACTGGACCGCTAGTCTCCCTGCCGAACGATTCGGTGGCCGAATTCAGTCTGCTGCAGAACCAGTTTTCCGCCGAGTTCGGACATTCCTCGGGAGGCCAGTTCAGCGCGGTGATCCGGCGGGGCGGCAACGATTTCCACGGAACGCTTTACGATTACCTGGAGAACCGGAATCTGAATGCGCTGGACCAAGCCTGGAGGCGGCAAGGGATTTTTTCCAACCCGCGTTACGACAATAACGTGATGGGCGGTGCGCTGGGCGGCCCGATTCAGAAGAACAAAATCTTCTTTTACGGCAATTTCGAGTACAATCCGACCGGTTACGCCAGTACGCCGAACACCAGTGTTTACGCTCCCACCGCGGCGGGCTACGCGACCCTGTCCGGGATGCCGAACCTCTCCCAGACGAATCTGAACGTACTGAAGCAGTATCTCCCCGCGGCGCCCCAGCAAACCAGCGGCTACACGACTAGCGTGAACGGCGTCGACATCCCGATCGGGATCGTGCCGATTGTCGCGCCCAGCTATCAGAACACTTACCGCGGGCTCGCGTCAGGCGACTACAACTTGTCCGAGACCGACCAGTTTCGGTTGCGCTTCGTCGCTAACAACTCGTCGCTGATCAACACCGGAGCGGATCTGCCGGCGTTCTATTACCCGCAGCCGATCGATTCCAAGCTGGTCTCTCTCTCCGAGTTTCATACGTTCCGTCCGAACCTGGCGAACGAAGTCCGCTTAGCTTACAACCGCTTTAACAACAATCTCGCTGTGCCCCCAACACAGTTTCCCGGCCTGGATATGTTCCCCACCATCACCCTATGGGACCTGGGCACGCAAATCGGTCCGAATGTGAACGGCCCGCAGCAGGTGGTTCAGAACACCTACCAGATCGCCGATAACGTCACCTGGATTAAGGGTCACCACAACATGAAGTTCGGTTTCGATGGCCGGGACGATACCTCCGCTATCAATTTCATCTCGAACATTCGCGGCAATTACCAATACAGCTCGATGGAGCGGTACCTCCAGGATCTGGTCCCGGATTATGAGGCGCAGCGAGCGGTGGGCGGCAGCAAGCCGTATTCCGGAAACAATTATGCGCTTTATGGGTTCGCCGATGACGATTGGAAAGTGACGCGAAACTTCTCCCTAAGCCTGGGTCTGCGCTACGAATTTACGGCCGTGCCGAGATCGATGCAGGAGTACGCGCTGAACAGCATTGCCGATGTACCGGGAGTGCTGACCTTCTTCGCGCCGCAGCCGCAGACCAAGAACTTCGCCCCGCGCTTCGGATTCGCCTATTCGCCGGGCAAGTCCGCGACGACTTCGATCCGCGGCGGAATCGGCATCGCCTACGACCAGATCTTCGATAATATCGGTACCAACATACGGCCTCCGCAGGTGAATTCGGTGGTCAACAGCGTGGTGACCGACACGCCGGGATTTCTCGCCGACGGCGGCATCCTACCCAGTGAGACGCCCGCCAGCCTGACCGCGGCTCAGGCGCGCGCGGCAACCACGGGCTGGATGGGCAATCAACAGCTGCCCTACGCCATCAACTGGAATTTCGGCATACAGCACGTGTTCGGAAAAGACTGGATGCTGGATGTCCGCTATCTGGGAACCAAGGGCGTACACCTGTTGATGCAGACAGAACTTGGCCGAGCGGCGGTGGTGACCGCTACGAATAATCTCCCGACTTATCTGCAGGCGCCTTCCCAGGCCGTGCTGGACAGCCTGCCACTGACTCTCACGCAGCTGACCGCGGAGAAAAACGCGCTATCGAACACGCTCGCGCCTTACGGATTCACCTCAACCATTACTTCTTACGTTCCACAGGGGAACTCACAGTATCACGGCTTGGCGGTGGATGTGAATAAGCGGCTCTCGGGGCATCTCACATTCAAAGGCGCCTACACCTGGAGCCATCTGATGGACGACAGCACCATGGAGCTGAATTTCACTTCCCTGACGCCGCGCCGTCCCCAGGATTTCTTGAATCTCGGGCCGGAGTGGGCTTCTTCCGCGCTGGACCACCGGCAGCGGCTCACGCTGACGTGGCTGTATCAGACGCCCTGGTTTGAGAAGAACAACAACTGGTTTCTGCGGAACGTTGCAGGCAACTATCAGGTGTCCGGCGTGTACTTTGCCGAATCGCCTGAGTGGGTGACTCCCCAGAGCGCCGTCGACTCGAACATGAATGGCGATAGCGCGGGCGATCGAGTCATCGTGAATCCCGCGGGTGTATCGGGAACCAGCAGCGACGTCACGAAATTGAAGAACAGCGCCGGACAGGTGGTCGCTTACCTGGCGGTGAATCCGAATGCTGAGTTCATCCGGGCTCAAGCGGGCGCCCTGGCGACGTCGGGCCGGAACATTCTTCCGACCAGCCCCATCAATAATTTCGACTTGAACGTGACGAAGTCCTTCGCTGCGGGTGAGCGCTTCCACGTGCAGATTCGCGCTGATTTTTACAACGCCTTGAACCATCCGCAATACACGCCGGGCTGGCTCGACAACGTGGCGTTTGCCAGCCACATCGGCGAGACGAACTATCTCACTCCCGGAAACCCCTTGTTCGGACAATGGAGCCAGGTGTTTCCCAGCAACGCGCGGGTGACGCAGTTGGTCGCCAAGTTTACTTTTTAAGTGGAGCAGGCTTCAGCCTGCAACGGGTGCTTCAGCAGCCGGGCCAATGCGGTGGCTAAAGCCACCGTTGCGGGCTAAAGCCCGCTCCACCCTTTTCTTGTAAGCTCGGGGTATGCGCACGTGCCTCGCAATTTCACTATTTCTTTCGCTGGCCGGTTGCCAGAAAACCACTCCCACAGCGGTTAAGGAAGAAGCCAAAGACGAACCCGTCAAGCAGTATACGATGCACGGCGAGGTGCTTCGTCTGGATGCCGACGGCAAAATCGCCGCCATCAAGGCCGGGAAGATCGGCGACTGGATGGAAGCTATGACCATGGAGTATCCGGTCAAGGACAAGGCCGAGTTCGACAAGCTTCACACCGGAGACAAGATCAACGCGACGGTCTACGTGCAGGGCAACAGCTATTGGGTCGGCGGAATTCAGGAAGATACAGCGCCCGCTACATCTCCTGCTCAGGCGTCAAAATAAAGCCCGGCATGATACCCTAAGGTATTGCGCCCAGATTATGCCCGCGCAGGTGAGCGAGACGTTCGTCCTGCGCACTTACCCCTACCGGGAAGCGGATCTCATTGTGAGTTTTTTCACCCGTGACCAAGGCAAACTGCGGGGTATCGCGCGGCGAGCCAAGCGTCCGAAAAGCGCCTTCGGATCGGGTCTGGAACGGCTTTCCCACGTCCGGATGGCCTACTTCCTGCGCGAAAACTCCGAGCTGGCGAACCTTTCGAGCTGTGAGTTGATCGACTCGCAGTTCGCGTTGCAGTCCGATTACGGGTGTTCCTTGGCGCTGGATTATTTTACGGAGGTGACCGACCAACTGATGCCGCCGCACGAGCCCAATGAAAAATTCTTCCGGCTCCTCAACAGCACGCTCGAAGTTTTGCGTTCCGGCGGAAGTATGTGGCCGGCGGTGGACTATTTCACGCTGTGGTCGGTGCGGCTGACGGGCGTGCTGCCCGAGTTGCGCGTGAGCAAACAGGAAACCGTGGAGATCGTCGAGGAAATGTTCGTCAAGAAGCTGGCCGATCTCACACCGCGTGACTGGACGAAATCCACGTTGCAGGGACTCCGCCGCACTCTGATTCGCGCCATGGAACAGCATGTCGAGCGAAAATTCTTGACGGTTCCGTTGCTCGAAGCCCTCTAATGCCCATGGACACCTTTCAGGACACCGTTTTCAAGTTGAAACGCTACTGGGCCGATCGTGGTGCGATCATCCAGGAACCGTACGATGTCGAGGTCGGCGCGGGCACCATGTGTCCCGAAACATTTCTGCGTGTGCTCGGGCCGAAACCGTATCGCGTCGCTTACGTGCAGCCCAGCCGCCGCCCCGCCGACGGGCGCTATGGCGAGAATCCCAACCGGCTCTACAAGCACCAGCAGTTGCAGGTGATCCTGAAGCCGACGCCTGACGACGTGATCGATCAATATTTGGGGAGCCTCAAGGCCATCGGCATCGACCTTGCCAAGCACGACATCAAGTTCGAGGAAGATAACTGGGAATCGCCGACGCTGGGGGCGTGGGGCATCGGCTGGCAAGTGATGCTCGACGGTCTGGAGATCACGCAGTTCACGTATTTCCAGCAGTGCGGCGGCATCGATCTGGATCTTGCGCCGGCGGAACTGACCTATGGACTGGAGCGCATCTCCGCATTCCTGCAAGGCGTGGATAGCGTGTACGAGATGGAGTGGGCGCCGGGAGTGAAGTACTCCGAAGTTCGCCTGGCGGACGAGCTGCAATTCTCGGTTTATAACTTCGAGACCGCCAATGTGGATCGCCTTTGGCGCCTTCTTTCCGAACATGAGGCTGAGTGTAAGGAGTTGCTTGCGGGATACGAGAAGTACCCCGAGAAGCATCGTTATCCAGTGCTCGCGGCGTATGACCAGGTTCTGAAGTGCTCGCAGCTGTTTAACTTGCTCGACGCGCGCGGTGCGATTTCAGTGACGGAACGCGTCGGCGTGATCAAGCGTGTGCGCGATCTAGCGGTGGGAACGGCGAAGATCTGGGCCGATCAACAGCAACAGGAGGCTGCATGAGCCTCGATTTTCTGCTGGAGATTGGCACGGAAGAAATCCCGCACTGGATGATCCCCGGAGCCTTGGCGCAGTTAACTAAAGTGGATCTGCTGGGTGCGACGCCGAGCGTGGACGCGACGCCTCGCAGGCTGGTTGTGCGGGCGGAAGGCTTGCCGGAGCGGACGCCCGATTCTGAGCAAGTCGTCAAAGGTCCGCCGATCACCGCGGGAGACAAGGCTGCGGAAGGTTTCGCAAAGAAGCAGGGTGCGGATCCATCGGCGCTGCGCAAGGCAGGGAACTACTACGAACTGGTCAAGAAGATTTCCGGCCGTGCGACGCTCGATATTCTGGCGGAGTCGCTCCCGACGGCCATCTTGGGAATCCAATGGCCCAAGACGATGTATTGGACCGATCGCAGCGGGCCGCGCTTCATACGTCCGATCCGGTGGCTGGTGGCGCTGCTGGGCGATCAGGTGATCCCGATCGAAATCGGCGGCGTCCGTTCGGGGAATGTAACGCGCGGGCACCGGATTCTGGGTGCAAACTCGATTCCGGTGACCATCGCCAGCTACGAAAGTGAACTGCGGAAGAACTTCGTGATTCTGGCCGCGCACGAGCGGCGTCACAAGATCGAGAAAGAGGGCGCGGCGCTGGGAGCTAAACTCGACGGTGATCTGGTCGAGACGCTGACCTACATCACCGAATTTCCGACGGCGATCAAGGGCGACTTCGACCCGGCATACCTGGAACTGCCCGCCGAAGTTCTGACCACGGTGATGCGGCATCATCAGAAATACTTCTCGGTGGAAGACGCCATTGGACTCGCCCCGAATTTCGTCGCGGTGATGAACACCTCGGGCGATCCCGACGGTCTGGTCAAGCACGGAAACGAGCGTGTCCTCAAGGCTCGCTTCAACGACGCGAGGTTTTTCTGGAACGTCGATCAATCGAAGAAGCTCGCGGATCGCGTGGGTGACCTGGCAAAGGTTACCTTCCAAGCCAAGCTCGGATCGTATAAAGAGAAAACCGAGCGCGTGGTCGCACTGGTCAAGGAACTCGGCGGAGATGCGAATGCTCAACGGGCCGCATTGCTCAGCAAGTGCGACCTGACCACGGAGATGGTGAAGGAGTTCACTGATCTGCAAGGCGTCGTGGGCGGGCTGTATGCGAAGGCGCAAGGCGAGCCCGAGGCAGTTTCACGCGCGATCTACGAACACTACCAGCCGCTCAGCATGGAGGATTCGATTCCTTCGACGGCCGAAGGGCAAATCGTCGCTCTGGCGGATAAGCTGGACACGCTGCGCGAGTGTTTCCGTATCGGTCTCCAGCCAACCGGCTCAAAGGACCCATTTGCTCTCCGCCGCTCGGCGCAGGGCCTGGTGAAGATACTGGTGGAAGCGAAGCTCGACTATCAGCTCGATCAACTGGTCCAGGGCGAATTGCGCGAGTTCATGCTGGATCGTGTGAAGCATTATTTCCGCGAAGTCCGCGGCTTCAAGTACGACGAGGTGAATGCTGTGTTAGCGGCTGGATGTTGGACGCTGGCCGATGTTGAGGCACGATTAACCGCGCTGGCGGAAGTTCGGCCCACCGAGAATTTTGAGCCTCTCGCTGCCAGCTTTAAGCGCATCCGTAACATCCTCAAACAGGCTGGATACTCCGGCGGGGAGCGCATCCTGGAAGGCGATTTCGAGCAGGAAGCCGAGAGAGAACTTTACAGGGAGTTGGAGCGGGTAGTGAAGGTCGCAACGGACTCACGCGAGTACCGGACAACGCTGGCCGCTACCGCGAGCACTCGTCCAAGTGTGGACCGCTTCTTCGACAAGGTCATGGTGATGGACGAATCACCCGTTGTCCGGGCGCGCCGCTTGGAACTTCTGTACCGAATTAACATGCACTTTTCCACGATCGCCGACTTCTCGGAGATCGTAACATCAGGCGCGGCACAGGACGCGGGGGCGTCCAAAGAAGTATGAACAATCGTTGCCCCCGCGTTCCGTTGTGCCGCGTAAATTCAGGAGACCAGAAATAATATGAAAACCTACGTTTATAGCTTTGGCGGCGGCACGGCCGACGGCGACGGAAAGATGAAAGACGTCCTCGGCGGCAAAGGCGCCGGGCTCGCCGAGATGAGTAAGGCCGGTGTGCCTGTGCCTCCCGGTTTCACCATCTCGACGGAAGTCTGCAACGTCTTCTTCCAGAACGGCAACAAGGTGACTCCCGAGATCGACCAGCAGATGTTCGCCGCGCTGGCCAAACTCGAAGGGCAGATCGGCAAGAAGCTGGGCGATGCCGAGAATCCGCTGCTGGTGAGCGTCCGTAGCGGCGCGAAGTTCTCCATGCCCGGGATGATGAACACCATTCTGAACCTAGGCTTGAACGACAAGACGGTCGAGGGCCTGGCCAAGCGCAGCGGTAATCCGCGTTTCGCCTACGATAGCTACCGCCGCTTCATTCAGATGTTCGGCGAAGTCGCGCTGAATATTGACATGGAGAAATTCGATCACATTTTCGACACGCGCAAACACAAAGCCAAGGTGAAGCTGGATACGGACCTCAGTGCGAAGGACCTTGCCGCGATCATCGAGGACTACAAGAAGCTCGTCCAGAAGGAGACCAAGAAGCCCTTTCCGCAGGACGCGCGTGAACAGCTAACGATGTCCCGCGACGCCGTGTTCCAGTCCTGGTGGAACCCCAAGGCCGCGTACTACCGCAAGATGGAAAAAATTCCGGATGAGATCGGCACGGCTGCCAGCGTCCAGGCGATGGTCTTCGGCAACACCGGCGATACGTCGGCCACCGGCGTCGGTTTCACCCGCGATCCCGCAACCGGCGAGAAGCTGTTCTACGGCGAGTTCCTGGTGAATGCGCAGGGCGAGGACGTGGTCGCCGGCATCCGCACGCCGCAGCCGATCTCGGCGCTCGAAAAGATCATGCCTGCCGCCTACAACCAGTTGCGCGAGATTACGGCGAGCCTGGAAAAGCACTATCGCGACATGCAGGATTTCGAGTTCACCATCGAAGAAGGCAAGCTCTACATGCTTCAGACACGCAACGGAAAGCGTACGGGTCAGGCGGCTGTTCGCGTCGCGGTGGAGATGAAAGAGGAAGGCCTGATCAGCAAGGAAGAGGCGGTGCTGCGAGTCGCGCCGCAGCAGCTCGATCAGCTCCTGCACCCGATTTTCGACGAGCCCTCGCTGAAGAAACTGGTGAACATCGCGACGGGAATCGATGCCAGCCCGGGAGCCGCCGTTGGGCGCGCCGCCTTCACCGCGGAAGACGCTGTAGTGATGAGCAAGGACAGTCCTGTCATCCTGGTGCGCAAGGAAACCACACCGGACGATATTCACGGCATGGACGTAGCCAAGGGTATTCTGACCGCGGTCGGCGGCAAGTCGAGCCACGCCGCAGTGGTCGCGCGCGGCATGGGCCGGCCTTGCATCGTCGGCGCCGGATCCATTTCGATCGACGAGCACGGCAAGAAGTTCACCGTCACGGCCAACAAGAAAACCATCACCGTCAAGGAGGGCGACTGGATTTCGATGGATGGTACCACCGCCAAGGTATACCTTGGCAAGGCTGTCACCAGGGACCCCGATCCGACCTCCTCGTACTTCGGAAAGCTGATGACGTGGGCGGATGAATTCCGGGGCAGCTTCGGCGTGCGAGCCAACGCCGACATTCCGCGCGACGCCAAAGTAGCCAGACTCTTTGGCGCCGAGGGCATCGGCCTGTGCCGCACCGAACACATGTTCTTCGCCGAAGACCGCATCCCCTTCATGCAGGCGATGATCCTGGCGCGCGACGTGAAATCGCGAACCAAGGCTCTGCAAAAGCTTCTTCCCATGCAGCGCAAGGATTTCGTCGGTCTGTTCCAGGCCATGGATGGGCTTCCGGTGGTGATCCGTACGCTCGATCCTCCGCTGCATGAGTTCCTGCCCAAGCGCGAGGACCTGATGGTGGATCTCGCCCGGCTGCCGCATGCCGGTAAGCCCATGAAAAAGGAGATGTCGGAGAAGTATCGCATCAAGCCCGGCGATTTGAAGAAGCAGTTGCCCGAATTGCTCAAGCGCGTCGAGGAGCTGCACGAGTTCAATCCGATGCTGGGGCATCGCGGATGCCGTCTGGGGATCACCTATCCCGAGATCACCGAAATGCAAGCGCGCGCGATTTTCGAGGCGGCCGTGCAGGTCGCCAAGAAGGGCATCAAGGTGATTCCGGAGGTCATGATTCCGCTGGCGGGTAGCGTGCGCGAAGTGGAGCATCAGAAGGAAATCATCGTTCGCGTCGCCAAGGAAGTGCTGGCGAAGGCGGGTCAAGAAAAGCTCCATTACCTGGTTGGAACCATGATCGAGATCCCGCGTGCGGTCCTCGTCGCCGATGAGATCGCGAAAGAGGCCGAATTCTTTAGCTTCGGCACCAATGATCTCACGCAGACCACCATGGGCCTCTCGCGCGACGACTATACGAAGTTCTCCGGCGAATACGAAAACGTGAAGGTCTTCAAGGCCGATCCGTTCGCCTCCATCGATCAGGAAGGCGTCGGGAAGATGATCATCATGGGCATCCAGCTTGGGCGGAAGACGCGTCCGGACCTGGAAATCGGAATCTGCGGCGAGCACGGCGGCGATCCAAGCTCGGTCGAGTTTTGCTATAGGGTGGGCATGAACTATGTGTCTTGCTCGCCTTACCGGATTCCCATCGCTCGATTGGCAGCGGCGCAGGCAGCGATTTCCGGGGACAAGAGCGAGACCACGCGTACCGCGTAAGGCAAAGAGGCTACGGATGCAGCCGTCGGGCCGCGTCCACGTATCGCCGAGCGGGGGCGTATTGCTCGTTCCACTTGGGCGGGGCCGCGTCCGAAGAAAGCTTCAGCATCCCGAGCGCCACGGCGCGATCGACCGTCGCCATGTTGTCGTAGTCGATCTTGTCCCAGCTATCGCTCACCTTGTGATAATCGGGAAAGTCGTAGGCGACGCATAGTGTATGAGCCGGAATTCCCAGGTCCGCCAGCGACTGGTTGTCGCTGCGGCTGAAATACGCATCGCTGTTCTGAGGATTCTTGTAAACCTTGACGCCGGCAGCTTGAGCCGCATCCGCAAGAATACCAGGCACATCTGAAAAATCGTAACCGGTGATCGACGCGGTTTTGATTTGCGGACCATCGGAAGCGTCGGTGCGGCCTATCTGTTCCAGATTCAACTGGGCGATCGTCTGCGCGGGCGGCACAAGTGGATGGGCGGCGTAGTAACGCGAGCCCCACAGGCCCCGCTCTTCGCCAAAAAATGTAACGAAAAGAATGCTGCGCTTGGGATGCACCGGCAGCGCCGCGAGCGCGCTTGCAACCTCGATCACGCTGGAGCTGCCGCTGCCGTCGTCGTTCGCGCCGTTGAAGATGCGGTCGTCGCCGGACGCCGCCAGGCCAAGATGATCGTAGTGCGAGCTAAGCATCACGTAGGTATTGTGCAACTGCGGATCGGACCCGCGCAAAATGGCCGCGACGTTGCGAACTGTCGCCGTTTTTACGGAAGCGGCGTTGGCGCGTAGAGTGATTCGCGCATCCGCCGCACCGCGCAGAAAAGTTCCAAGCTCGGGTTTGGCGATTACGGCCGTCGTAAAGGCCTGCGGTGCAGCGTCGGGGTTGCCGACCTGCGGTCCTTGGGGAAGGGCGGTAGCTAAACTGAGCACCAGCGCTGGCCGCGCGCCTTGCGGAAACCGCAACCGCTGCGTCGTCACGAGCACGGCTTTGCCATTGACGAGCTCGGGGGTCAACGGCTGCGATCCGTCGGCGATCACGAGTTCGGCGTCGTCCAGCCGGAACGGCGCGGCGGGAAGGATGAAGGATTCGTCCGCGGCGACGGTCATCGTCCGGCCGCCGACGCTCACGCTCATCGCGAACCCCTCGCGATTCGGTTCCCGCACCGTTACCGTGGCGGTTTGAAAGTACCCGTCATCGCCGGCCGGTTCGAGCCCTGCCCGTCGAAACTGAGCCGCAATGTACTCCGCCGCCAGGTCCAACCCTCGTGACGGAGTCGCGCGTCCTTCGAGCAGATCCGAGGCGAGGAACGAAAGATTCCCGCGCAGCGAATCCGCCGAGACGTGATTCATCACCGCTCGCTGGTCGGGCGTGAGCGGCTGATCCGCACCCGTGGCCAGCAACGCGAGCAGTATTGCTGCCGCGAGAGCCGCTACCGATTGTCTTGGTATTCTTCCAGCCATGCCATCTGGATTCGTTCGAGCTTCGCCTCGTTCGATTTTAGCGGATCGTCCTCGAAGTCCTCGAGCTCGGTGATCCACTTGTGCAAGTCGGTGAACCGGACATGTGTCGGGTCCATATCCGGAAACTTCTCATACAGCGACAGGGCGATATCGTCCAGATTCTGCCACGTGAGCTTAGGCATTAATGTTGGTTCCCTTGAGCGCCTTGCCTACGGCTGCATTCATGATAGCTTCTGCCAGCGCCATGGTGGCCTGATTCAACTTCTCGATCTGATCGCGGATCAGAATGTGATCGTCGCTGTGATACGCCAGCCGCAGCTCGTTAATCGAGCGATCGATGGCCTCCCGCTCTTCTTCCGCCAGAGCGTCATACGCCTCGTCTTCCTTCGCTTTATCGATGGCGCCCAGGATCGCATCGGCTTCCACACGAGCTTCGCGCACTTGGCGTTCCTTGAAATCCTCTTCGGCTTTGTCGTACGACTCCAGGATCATCGCTTCCACCTGGTCGTCCGTCAGGCCGTAGGACGGCTTCACATCCATGCTGTGTTCTTTGCCCGTCCGCAGGTCCTTGGCGGTTACGTTCAGAATCCCATTGGCGTCGATCAGAAACCGCACCTGAACGCGCGCCATGCCCGCGATCATCGGATCGATGTCTTTCAGATCGAAGCGGGCGAGGCTGCGGCAGTCCTTCACCAGTTCGCGCTCGCCTTGCAGCACGTGAATCAGCACGTTGGTCTGTCCGTCGACTGCGGTGGTGAACAGTTCCGTCTCAGACGCAGGAATGGTCGAGTTGCGGTGGATGAGTTTCGACATCAGTCCGCCCATCGTTTCGATGCCGAGCGATAGCGGCGTCACATCCAGCAGAAGCTTATCTTCGACTTCGCCGCCCAGGATACCGGCCTGCACCGCGGCTCCCAGCGCGACCACTTCGTCCGGATTCAGTTCCGTGTGCGGGCGCTTGCGGAACAATCTCTCGACAGCGGAGCGGACGAGAGGAATCCGCGTCGATCCGCCCACCATCACCACTTCGTTGAGCTGCTCCACCGTCACGCCGGCGTCTTTGATGCAATTGCGGCAGGGGCCGAGCGTGCGCTCGACAATCGGCTCGATCAGGCGATTGAAGAGCTGGACGTCGATCTCCCGCTGGTACTTCCGCGGGCCGTATTCGAGGTCGATGGTCGCCGAAGGCGCGAAGGAGAGTGCCTCCTTGGCCTGAATCACCGCGCGGCGCAGCAGTTGGACCAGACCGGCGTTGCCGGAAACATCCTCGCCCCACTCGCTGTGGATGTCTTCAAGAGCGATGTTCAGCAACAGGTTGTCGATATCGTCGCCGCCCAGATGCGTGTCGCCGTTGGTGGCAAGCACCTCGAAGATTCCGTCATGCAGTCGCAGGATCGAGATGTCGAACGTCCCGCCGCCCAGATCGTAGACCGCGACCAGCCCTCCTTTGCGTTTGTCGAGCCCGTACGCAAGTGCCGCTGCGGTCGGCTCATTTACCAGGCGCAGCACCTCGAGACCCGCGATCCGGCCGGCGTCTTTTGTTGCCTGACGCTGCGCATCGTTGAAATACGCGGGAACCGTGATCACCGCTTGCGTGACGTCGGCGCCAAGAACTTCCTCGGCGTCTTCCTTCAGTTTGCGAAGAACGTACGCCGATACTTCCGGCGGTGTCATGACCTTGTCGCCGAGTTGAAGCTTAAGTACCGATTCACTGCCTTCGACTATGTGGAAAGGAAAGAGCTTCAGCTCATCCTGCACGTCACCGACGCCGCGACCCATGAGCCGTTTGACCGAATAGACGGTTCGTTCGGGATGCGTGATCAGCATCTCGCGCGCTTCGGCGCCCGCGATCACTTCGCCGAACTCGGTGACCGACACGACGCTCGGCACGATCCCGGAAAGAATCCGCGGGCCGGTCAGGTCCATGACGGCTACCAGACTGTTGGTGGTGCCCAGATCGATGCCGACAATGCGCGGCTTGGCGTGGCCGAAGTCAATTTGCAGAGTGGACATTCAATTCCTTTTCGACGTCGCGCAGCAGATTCGATATATACTTCCGGCGATTCAGAGTCGCGCGAATCTGATCAAGCACCGCCTTGTCGGACGTCTCGTCATAGCGCCCGAACAAGCCCGCCAGGCTCGCATCCGCCTCGCCCAACATACTCGTGAAGCGTTCCTGTGCCGATGCTAATTGCTCGCGCGCCGATTCATCACCGCCGCGCAATTCCTCCAGTGTCATATTTAGTTCGAAGACTTCTTCCAGCAGTTCCGGCGGAGCATCTTTCGAAAGCTCCAGGCCGCTCTCGCGCAGAAAGTATTCCGCCCGGCTGACCGGCTCGCGCAGTGTCCGAAAAGCGTCGTTGAGCATCGAGGTCATCTCTTCCGACTTCTGCTTTTCGTCCGCAGAACCACGGCTGAAACGGTCAGGATGCCACTGGCGGCTGCGATCGTAAAAGCGCTTCTTGAGGTCGTCCGGATCAAGCGCCAGCTTCGGCTCAAGGCCGAGGGCTTCGTAGAACCTCATTAAGCCGTAAACGACGTCCCGCAGCCGCAGCTCTTCTTGGCGTGCGGATTCTCGAACACGAAGCCCGATTGCATCAGCGTATCCTGCCAGTCAAGCGTCATGCCGTCCAAAAACACCATGCTCTTCGGATCGATGTAGACGTTGACGTCGTCGAAATTGAGAACGGCATCCGTGGG